>Ga0308157_10000630_pt1 | contig 104474 bp, 77 predicted proteins | sample PhyBR1_FD_201035 | JGI IMG/M metagenome (GOLD analysis project Ga0308157, IMG submission 201035) | Phyllosphere microbial communities from UC Gill Tract Community Farm, Albany, California, United States - DLSLB.R1 | ecosystem: Host-associated > Plants > Phyllosphere > Unclassified | place...
CAAAATCGTTAACAAACAAAATGTATCTTGATAGATTGAGAGTTTACTTCTCTGGAAATGATTTGTGGGAAGCATCTAAAATTAAAGATGGTTATGATCCTGAAATGGGAGAGTTGTCTAATACTGCAGGTTATCCTTTTGCCAGAACATACTCTTTTGGTATAAATGTAGGATTTTAAAAAATTAACAAAACAGTAAATTAAAAAATTAATTATGAAAAAGTTTATTTATAAGACGTTGATTTTGGGATTCATTCTAGGTCTCACTTCATGTCAGGATGATTTTTTAGATTTAATGCCTCAAGATGCTCCTAGTGATGCAGTCTATTTTCAAAAGTCAACTGATTTTAAAGCGTACGCTACAGATTTTTATAGCCAACTAATGGGCTGGAAGTCTCCTTATGGAGGTAATACGGTATATAATAATATGGATTTTTCTTCCGATTTATCACGCTATTTTAATTTCCAATCGGATGTTGGTCATGGGACTATAGCGGTAGTAAATAATGATGTTCGTTGGACTAATCCTTATGCCTGGATACGTAAAAGCAATATTTTGATTCAGAAAGGGAATGAATACAAAGGAAATAAAAATGAAATAGCACCGTATGTTTCTGAGGCCTATTTCTTTAGAGCAAATGCTTATTATCAATTACTCAAGTTTTTTGGAGGTGTACCAATTGTAAATGATGTGCTTGAGGTTGATTCCCCTGAGTTGTATACGCCTAGAAATAGCCGTTATGAAGTAGTAACTCAGATTTTGTCTGATTTGGATATGGCTATTGCTAATTTGCCTTTGGAATCTGCAATCGCTTCTAATGACAAAGGAAGAATCAGTAAATGGGCGGCCAAAGCATTAAAGGCAGAACTGGAACTTTATGAAGCTACCTGGAGAAAATATAACGGAACTTCTACTGATTTTGTAGGCTCTGCAGGTCCTCCATCTGATCAAATTGATGCTTTTTTAACTGATGCAGCTGCATTATGCCTTGAAATAATGAATCAAGGTGGATATTCTCTATGGAACAAAAATACTACAGCAGGAATGTTAAATGAAAGCTATTATTACTTATTTAACCTGGAAGATGCAGGAAGTAATCCTGGAGGATTTACAAAAGCTAGTAACAATGAATTTATACTTTACGGAGTTTACGATGTTACTTTAAGAGCCGGAGGACAGAATTTATCTCTTACAGCACAAAATTCAGGAACTAGCCGAAAAATGATGGATATGTTTTTATGTACAGATGGATTGCCACCATCTAAGTCACCATTATTTCAAGGATATCATGCTATTGGTGATGAGTATAAAAACAGAGATTTGCGAATTTTAGGATATATGGGAGCGACACCTACAACAGCTCCTCTAACTACTGGAGTTGCTGGTTATGGTAATAGAAAATATGTTGCCTATAAATATGGAAGCTATAGAAACGCCAATCAGGAATCTGCAAATTATTCAATTATCAGGTTGGCAGAAGTATATTTAATGTATGCAGAAGCTTTGATTGAAAAAAATGGTGCAATTACAGATGCTCAGTTGAACGCTTCGATTAATTTGATAAGATCTAGAGCTGGCGTAGCACCTTTGACTAATGCTTTAGTTACTGCAAATGGATTGAACATGAAAAATGAAATCAGAAGAGAGCGAACAATCGAATTGTATTATGAAGGATTTCGTTATGATGATTTGAAACGTTGGGGTATTGCCGAAGCAGAATTGAATCAACCAATTTGCGGCCAAGTAATAGGTGGAGCAACTTATCCTACTGCTTACAGAGACGCTACTGGTGCTGCAACTGCAGCTTACAAACCATCTACTTTTGTTTTTGGAGAAGAGGTTGTTCAAACAGCTGTTGGACCTTTGAACTGTGTAGTTATTGAGAAAAAAGCCAATCTTAATTTTACAAAGAAAAATTATTTATGGCCAATTCCCCAAGGTCAAATTAATTTGAGTCATAATACACTTAAACAAAACCCTGGCTATTAATAAAAATATTTGGCAAGTAGCTTTTATACTTGCCAAGTTTTAAAAAATATTCATTTTAAAATTTTAATTATGAAATTACAAATAATAAATTCTATCAGGATTTTGATGCTGATGGGTGGGTTAATTTTATTGAACAGCTGCGAAGAAAAGGATCCAAATTTTGCTGTTTATGAATATCCGGAGTTTTCAGCGACTGATTTTTCTCCATTATCTGCACGTCCAACGCAGGAGTTGACAATCAAGGGTTCAAATTTTGGTGTGTTAAAGCAAGCCGTAACGGTTTATTTCAATAAGGTAGTAGTTCCTCAGGCTAATATTGTAAGTGTTACCGATAATGCCATTGTGGTACTAGTGCCTAATGATGTTGAAAGTACTGGTAAAATTACGGTTAAGGTCTGGCAATATACTAAACAAATAGGAACTGCTGATTTTACTTTTATTCCCGGAGGAGAAGTTGCCAGTGTTTCACCCTTATTGGGATTAGAAGGAGACATAGTTACTATTGTTGGTAAGAATTTTGGCACTGTAAAGAGTGATATCAAGGTTGCTTTCGGAGGTGTTAATGGAGAGGTTGTTTCGGTAACGGATACTCAAATTCAAGCAAAAATTCCTGTAGGTGGTATCACTGGCATGCTCAATGTGTACGTAGGTTTGCAAAAAATAGACGCAGGCTTTTTTCTGGTAGATGCTGAAAAGATTACAGGTGCCATTATTGGAACTCCTGGATCTTATAATAATGGGGCTACCACAACAATTGCTGCAGCATTTGATGGAAATACAACAACCTTTGTTGATGGAGCTGCTGGAATAACAGCTTATTATTTAGGCTATGATTTTGGAGCAACAGCTAAGGCAACGTTGAAAGCAGTTCGTTTTTATCCTAGAGCTACTTTTGCGTCAAGAATGCAAAATGGTAGAATTTATGGTACAAATGACGCTGCTAAGGTAGGCACAAATGGAGGCACTCTTCTTGCAACTATTTCAACATTACCTCTCTATTCTTGGAATCAACTTGTAATTTCGGATACTTCTATTAGCTATCGTTATATCTATTATTATAATGATTCTGCCAGTAATGGCAATAATGTAGCCGAGATAGAGTTTTATGGAAAAAAAATATAAGTAAAACTTCTAGTTAATTAACTAAGTCCTTGTTGTGATTATTATGTTTAATTACTTCAAGGACTTTTTTTTTAAAAATTAATACTTGATTATAAGTGTGTTATGACGTAGATAGGCTATGCTTTGCAATCTATTATTCTCTTTTTCTTGAAAGAGCAGGATATTTTATGTCATAAGGTTGGTCGGGGATTATCGGATACCGGATATTCTATCAATTAGATAAAAACCAGCTTGAAGCTCCATTAAATTTGTTGAAAATTTCAAATCCAGTTTAATGTGAATTAAATAATGGATTGATTTTTAGCGAATTAGTTTCAGTATCAAATTATTGTTCTTGGTTTATAATCACTTATACTGAACCAGGAAAAAATCAAAAACTGTGTCTGCTTTCAGAATTGAAAGAGTTAATGCATAGTTTGAAACTTCATAAATTTTAATTTTTTATCAATGAAAAAATTTTATTCAATTTTATTTATTGGCATCTTGTTGCTGGGTTTAAGCCAAATTATTTCAGCACAAAAGAAATTTGTCCACCCAGGTATTCCGTTTACGCAATCTGATTTAAATCAGCTGAAAGTAAATATAGCCCAAGAGCCTTGGAAAACAGGGTATAATGCATTAAAAGACGATTACAGATCTCAGCTTTCTTTTGCTATGAGAGGTCCTTTTGCTACCGTGACTCGTTCTCCAGATTTGAACAATGGTGCATGGAAAATTGATATGGTCGCCATACATAATCTAACTTTTATGTATGTGTTTACAGGTGATACTGCCTATGCTGCCAAGGCTACTCAAATATTAGATGCTTGGGCCATGACCAATACCACTTGGGGTGGTGGAGAGAACATGTTGGATATTGGTGATTATGCGCCTTACTTTATTACGGCAGCCGATATTTTAAAAAGTACTTATCCTGGATGGACAGCTGATAATACTACACATGTTAATAATTATTTTGCCAATGTACTCTATCCTGCATCTTGGGTTCCTAATCCACTTAGGGATTGTAATAAAGGGGCTATACAATTACAAATAGCATTAGGTATTGCTGCTTTTTTAGATGATGAAGTAAAGTGGAATCAAGCTATAGAATCGTACAGAATGGAAGCTGGTGCTGCCTTACGTAATAGTTTGCCATCAGGACAAGTTGGTGATTCCGGGAGAGATGATCACTGGTTTGGTCAAGCTTGGGCATTGACTTGGGATGCTGAAGTTGCTTTTAAACAAGGTGTGGATATGTTTGCTGAAATGAATAATCGCCTTTTAGCTATTGGAGAATTGTACAATCATTATGCAATTGATCCAACAGGATTGACTTTTACCCCTTATGGTGGTTATTCGGTGTATTGGACTAATGGTTGGGGAATAGCTTCAGGTTCACGCAAGCAACATCCTTTTAATAATATAATTCAAGGGGCGTATTCACTTCGCAAAGGTATACCAACACCGTATACAGACCAAATGCGCACTTTGGTTGGAGAAGGGGCTTGGTCATTTTTATATTTAAAATCATCGGATAATTCAACAGCTACAGCGATGACTCCGATTGTTTATCCTTCTGAAAGCGCTGTACCATCAAGTTATTTTAGTAATACAGATATTGGTATTACCGGAATTAAAGGTTCCGTGACTTCTAATGCGGGAATTTGGACTGCAAAAGGAGCGGGTTCTTCTCCGGCGAACTCCTGTAATTTTACTTTTAAACCTGTGAAAGGCGATGTGGCTATTATAACCAAAATTGAAAATAATTCCATTAGTAATGCACTATCAGGATTAATGATTCGTGAGTCGATGTCAACTACATCCAATTATGTGTCGATTAATTTTAATTCGCCTGGGACTATCAATGTAAGCGGTTTAGGGGCTACGGCTTCAAGTAGTGGTTACACACATTATAGCACGAATTCATCATGGTGGCTTAAGTTGGAACGTGTAGGAAACAGAGTTTTTGCTTATCATTCCGCTGATGGAAATACATGGACTAATATTGCCTTGTTTATTATTCCACTTCCTGCTGATACTTATATTGGTTTCTACACAGCATCAAAAAATACTTCAGCCTTAAACACGACAACATTCAGTAATGTCGCGATCAATAATACTTTTGCTGTTGGCTCACCTGAAATTAATAGCATTACTTCGGCAACGGCTACTTTAGGAACTAATTTTAATTTTAATGTTATAGCTACTGGACTTCCAAATACTTATACGGCTACAGGCTTACCTGATGGTTTAAGTATTAATTCAACTACTGGAGTTGTTTCGGGAATACCAACAACTGCGGGTAAAAGCGTAGTACTTTTGGAAGCTACAAATTCAAACGGAACTGGAAAAGCGGCACTTGTTATTGATGTATTGAGTAATCAGTCACCAATAGCGATTAATAATTTAACTATAAGTTCAGCTAATTCGATAGTCAAGCTTACTTGGACTGCCACGGCCAATGCCACGAGTTATACCGTTAAGCGTTCATTGACATCAGGAGGACCTTATACTGCTATTCAGGCAAATATTACAGGAACTACTTTTGTTGATCCAGCACCAGCTTATGAAGTAAATAATTATTATGTGGTAACAACTTCAATAGGGGAAAATGAAAGTGGAGTATCGAATGAAGTTTTTGGAGCCGTCCCTCCTGCAGTACCCTCTAATGTTGTTGCCGTGAGTAATACTGGTTCTGTTAATTTAACCTGGAGTGTTGCTGATGGTGCTTCGACATATAAAATCAAGCGTGCGACAACAAGTGGAGGGCCTTATACAGAAATCGGTACGGTTTCAACTGCTTCTTATTTAGATAATACTGTTACAGACGGAACTGCGTATTATTATGTGATTACTTCAAAAGGAAGTACTTTGGAAAGTGCTATTTCATCGGAAGTATTGGGTAACCCAGGTACGAGTAGTTTTACTTGGGGTGAAAGTCCAGCAACGAATGTTTTTAATACGGCAGTTAACTGGGTTGAAAATCTTGTTCCAACAAACCCTTCTATTTTGACTTTCAAAAATACGTCAACAAGTACAATCAGCAATGATATGACTGGCTTGGTTGCTTCAAGAATTATGTTTGCCGAGGATGCGGTGAATTATGAAATTGGAGGAAATAGTATTAATTTGAAAAGCGATTTAATTAATAATTCTTCTCAAAATCAAATAATAAGTTTGCCGATTGTTTTAGATAGTCAATTAAATGTAAATGCAAAAAGCAATAGCGTTGAACTTAATGGTGTTGTAAGCGGTACAGGAGGTTTGCTTAAAACAGGTACTTCGGCTCTTGTAATGTCAGGTGCTAATACTTATTCTGGGAACACAATAATTAGAGGAACAACAGGTTATAAATGGGGTTCCAATGATGGTATTCAAGTACTGGGTATCGGGACTGGAACTTCAGGATTTCCTACTTCAGGACCTTTGGGAACTGGAAAAATAATCTTGGAAGGCGGTGCTTTATACACAGGATCAAATACAGCCACTGCGACACTTTATAATGATATTGAAGTAACTGCTGGAAACACGGGATACTTTTACGAACGCCAAGGTCCAATAAACTTGTATGGAAGACTTTTGGGGAATGGTACATTTATCAATGATGGATCTGATAATTATGCTAACATTAGTCTTTACGCAAATAATAACAGCTTTACGGGAACATTCATTACTAAATTACGAAGTGGTAATCATCGTATGTCATTTATGGCGCCTGAATCCGGAAGTGCCAATGCAGCCTGGCTTTTAGACGCACAAGGTGTAGATTGTCATAGAATTATGTTTGCTACTGGAGCCCTTGAATTTGGTTCGCTTGCAGGAAGAGGCGGTATTCGTTGCAATGTTGTGGGAACACCTATTATTAGAATTGGAGCATTGAATACAAATACTAATTTTTCAGGAACTCTTGCTAATGCGAGCGGAACCTTATCTGTTGAAAAAGTAGGAACCGGAACCTTAATCTTTTCAGGTAATAGTACCTTGGGTGGGACTACGACTATATTAAACGGGACTTTTTTGTTGAATAACAATGGCTCTACAGGTACTTACAATAGTCCAATAATTGCTCAAAATGGATTTTTTGGCGGAAGCGGGAAAAGTACAAACTCGGTAACGATTAGTGCTGGAGCTTCATTGATACCGGGAACTGACGGGACAGTTGGCACTTTGACTACAACAGCAGCTGTAACACTCAATACCGATGCTGTTTATAAAGTTGATGTGAATAATTCCACAGTTAGTTCCGATAAGGTAATTGCAGCAAATATTTCATTGAATCAGGCCAAATTAATACTGAATAGCCTTGTTACTGGAGAATTGCCTTTGGGAACGGTTTATACTATTTTGGATAATACAGGTACAAGTCCTGTAACAGGAATATTTAAGGATTTGCCGGAAATGGCTTTGATAAATATTGGTGATTATAATTTTCGTATCACGTACAAAGGAGGTTCGGCCAATGATGTTCAATTATTGGACGACCGTACGACACCAGTTGTTATTACCAGTTCAACTGCCGAAACTACCTTGATTGATAAAGCGTACACTTATAGTATTACTGCAATCAAATCACCTAATAGTTTCACTGCCAGTGGACTTCCTAATGGTTTGGGTGTCAATCAAAATACAGGTGTGATATCTGGAACACCTATAGAATCGGGTGTGTTTAATGTTGTATTGACTGCTTCAAATGGCACCACTACAGGGACGTCCACTTTAGTATTAACAGTCTTAAGTACAACAGTAAATGGTGTAATAGTTGCTTCGGGAGATGCTAAAAACATTGTTGAATGGTCAGCGATACAAGATTTTGGTTATAGGGTAAAACGCGCTACTTCTTTGGGAGGACCATACACCACGATTGGAACCACAACGACAACAAAATTTATAGACAGTAATATAGTTAATGGAAGTATTTACTACTATGTGATTTCTGCATTTAATAATACCACGGAGTATGCCAATAGTACAGAAGTGGTGGCAACACCAAACATAGGGCAAATGATATACTTAAAGTTTGATGAGCAAACTGGAAATCAGGCAATTGATACATGGGGAGGGAATCACGGAGCATTAGCAGCGACTGCAACACGTAGCGCCGGAAAATATGGACAAGCGCTCAAACTGGACGGTACAGCCAATTCTTTTGCTACAGCTCCAGCCAATATTGTAAGCACATTGAATGATTTTACGATTTCGGCTTGGGTTAAAATGGATGCTTTAGCTAACTGGATGAGAGTATTTGATTTTGGGGCTAGTACCACAAAATATATGTTCTTTTCCGTTCAAACGGCCACAGCAAATACGATTAGATATGCTATAAAAAATGGTGGTACCGAGCAAGGGATAACGTATAATTTTACTACGCCATTAAATACTTGGACTCACTTTGCTATTACACAGGCTGGAAATACTTGTTGTATTTATATTAATGGTGTCTTGGTTGCAACGAGCACAACAATTACAATCAAACCGTCTGCTATTGGAAACACCAACCTTAATTATTTGGGTAAATCTCAGTATACTGCCGATTCAATGTTTAAAGGCGCAATTGATGAGTTCAAGATATACAGCAGAGCATTAAGTGCCACTGAAATTGCTGAAAATACCGCAACGCTTAGCTATAAAAATATAGAAACTGAGCGTAAGGAAACAAGAGAGGTTATCATATATCCAATTCCTGTTATAGATACTTTAAATATAAAGCTGAATGAAATATATACTGGTGCCAAACTTGAATTATTCAATTCTTTGGGCATGAAAATAAAATCGCAACCATTGACAAGTACCTTGCAAGATGTATCTTTTCAAGGATTGCCATCTGGAATTTATATAGTGCAAATTACAAATGGAGATAATGTTATTTTGAAAAAAATTATCAAACAATAAACAAAAAAAACACTACCTACTCTTGTGATAAACAGAGTAGGTTTTTTTGTATAATAAAATTGGTTTGCGAAATTAGGAAGGAGTATAGTTCCTAAAACATTAAAACTAATTTAAAATAAGAAACAGCTGTGTTTATCTATTTTTTTAAGCTCTTTTGAGCTATAAATTATAGAAAATGATTTATAATTTATTCTAAATCGGAGATACAATTGGTAATATTGAAAAAGATTTCACATATAAATTATTAAGACAATTTACTAGTCTGTTGTGGAATAAAATACAAATTTGGTTAGTTTGTAGTTAGTTGGAATAGTTGCTGATCCAGTATCAGCAACTATATTCGAGTTTTTCTGTAACTTACTGAAATAAATAATTAATTTAAAACATGCAAAATAAAATTCTAGTACTTCTTTTTTTATTTTTTTCTGTAATTAAAGTGCAGTCTCAAGATCTTCCTGTGCCTCAAAATATCGGAACAAAGCATCCACGTGTATTTGGTAAGGATATGTCTTTGGAAAAAGTAAAAGAATTAGTAAAAAAGGAAGAGTGGGCGGCGGCTATTATTGCCAAAACTAAAAATAATTTAACACCTTATATTGAACATTACAAAAACGATAAAACGTGGTTGGTTTCCCGATTACAGATGTATTGGAAAACAAAATCTACTCAAGTATATATTAATGGTGGTAAATACGATCACGCTGAAGGCGAAGCACCTGTACCTACCGTAAAGTTTATAGGAGGACGAGGAACTCCGTCTAATTATAAAACTCCTAAAATTGAAGATGTTCAACCTTACATGGATGATCCTAGAGGATTGTATCTTCAAAATAAAACTACAAATGTGTGGGAATGGGCACCTATATCGGCAACAAGTGGGATTACAGGATCTATTAACCGACAAATTTTAACGATTGCCAGAGATGCGGCATTTATGTATTGGTATACTGGCGAACAGGTTTATGGTGATTTAAGCTATTCCGTTTTGGATACTTATTTGGAAGGAATTTATTATCGCAATGAACCTATTGATTTAAGTCATGGTCATCATCAAACGTTGGTTGGTTATTCTTCTTTTGAAGTAATTCAAGAACATATTCTGAATGAAATAAGTCAAGGGTATGATTTTCTTTATGAATATATTGAAAAAAAGCATCCTGAACGAATGGATTTATATGCTCAAACTTTACAAAAATGGGCAGATTTGCTTATAAAAAATGGAGTAAGTTTTAACAATTGGAATTTATTGGAAGCGGCTCATATTTCGCATATAGCATTGGTTCTAGAGAATAATTCGGCATACAAAAACGGTAAGGGGGCTCAATATTATTTAGACCAAATCATGAATCAAACATCCGTGAGGCAATGGTCAATGAATAAATTGATTGATTATGGTTATGATAAACAAACGGGAGTTTGGAATGAAAGCCCAGGGTATTCGATGAATGTCTTGAATGATTTTATTTCTTTTGCCGAGTTTTATGACCGCAATTTTGATATCGATTTATTAAAGGAAATTCCAATATTAAAACAAGCTGTCAAGTCAAGTGCACAATATCTTTATCCTAACAAGTACATGGTTTCTTTTGGAGATGGACATTATAATAAATTGCGCAATGAGCCTATTCTTTACATGATTGAAAATGCTCAAAAACATGGAAAGAAAGCAGATGAGGATTATTTTACCAAAATGTATAAAACCATTTATGCCGATGATACGGTTGAAGGAAAATTTATTGGTAAAAATATTCAGGATCTTTTTTTAGGGAAAACATTAGTATTTGATAAAAATAGCATTGACGGAAAACTAACGGACTATACAAATCCATTGTTCTATGTACCTCATACAAGTTGGCTTGTACAACGTCAGGGTGAGGGAGATTCTGCTTTGATGATTAGCCAAATCGGTTCATTGGGGAATCACATGCATTCTAACGGAATTGCAATGGAGTTGTACGGAAAAGGGTTGCCATTGGCTCCTGAAATGGGGCATGGTTCTAATTATTTTTCGATAGAATATGCTGAATATTATACCCAATTTCCAGCTCACAATACCGTAATTGTGAACGGTAAATCGAAATATCCAGAAATGAAAAGCAACCATGCTTTTGATTTAAATGCATCATATCCCAAAAGTGGAGTCGATAAGGGAATCGTTTCGGGAATCACTTTTTCGGATGTATCTTTTTTAGAACCAGAAACCAATAGTAATCAACGTAGGGTAATGGGAATTGTAAAAAATGACATTGAGGATGGCTATTATATTGATATTTTCCGTTCTACGCAAAATAAGGGGGATAATGTAAAAAACGAGTATTTCTACCATAATCTAGGTCAGAATCTCGAACTCACAACAACAAATGGAACTCCATTAAATATGCAGGCTACTACAAAATTAGCTTTTGGCGATGGTGATTTAATGGCTTATGATTATATGTGGGACAAAAAATCGATTGAAACTGTCCAAGATTTTAAAGGCAAATTCAATTTGGCATTAAAAGACAAAACGGTTAACATGAATGTATGGATGCAAGGTCAAACCGATAGAGAAATTTTCTCTGTGCTTTCGCCAAAGTCAACAGCATTGAGTCATGGTTTATTACCAGATGACATTAATAATAGCCCAATACCAACATTGGTGGTCAGACAAAATGGTGAAGCTTGGAACAGACCATTTGTGGCTATTTATGAACCAGCGTTAAATAATACAACGAATATTCAATCGGTAGATTATTTTGGTAAAAATGAGTTTGTAGGGATCCATGTTACTGATAAATCAGGTAAAGAGGATTTTATTTTTTCGAATACCGCTGCGGATACAAAATTAAGTGAGAAACAATTTTTGGTAACAGGAACCTATGGAATAATTAGTAAAAAAGCAGCTGATTTTACCCTCTTTTTGGGTAATGGGAAAAACATTTCCAATGGAAACTATACCATTGATTTAGGTACTGAAATTGCTTCTGCGGTTTTAAAAAGCGAAAAGGGAACCATATCTTATAGCTCTGATGTAGCTTCTGTTGTAACTGTTGCGATAGAAAGAAAAATCAATAAGGCAATTTTTACCGATGCTAATGGAAATACCTATAAAGGACTTTACAATAAAAAAGAAAAAACGGTAAGTTTTAAATTACCGGCTTTGTCCTACCAAACAGTTAAGCTAGTGATAGATTAAAAAAAAATCATCATAAAATTCTTTAGAACCACAAAATGAAATTTAAATACCTATTAACGACCTACTTTATTTTGACCAAAATGAACAAGAATGTACTCACTCTATTATTTTTCTTTAGCTTAACGGTGTCACTTTTTTCTCAAGAATATCCTAAGACAATTCTTGGAGGTGATTATCCAGATCCGTCAATAGTGCGTGACGGTAAGGATTATTACATGACGCATTCACCATTTTTGTACAAGCCGGGTTTTCTTATCTGGCACTCACAAGATCTTATCAATTGGGAACCTATAGTTAGAGTTTTGCCAGAATACAAAGGTTCGGCAATGGCACCAGATTTAGTAAAATATAAGGACAGATTTTACATATATTATCCGGCAGATGAAACCAATTGGGTAATTTATGCCGATAATATTATGGGACCATGGAGTAAGCCAATCGATTTAAAAACACCATTTATTGATCCGGGGCATTCAGTAGGTGAGGATGGAAAGAGATATTTGCATACGTCGGCTGGTCATGTTATTCAATTAGCTGATGATGGTTTATCAACTGTTGGAAATGTGAAAACAATATATGAAGGTTGGGATTTTCCAAAGCCATGGGTTACAGAAGGAAAGTGGCTGGAATCGCCTAAAGTTATTAAACGTGGAGATTATTTTTACATGACAACTGCAGAAGGAGGAACTGCCGGCCCAGCAACCAGTCACATGGTAGTATCTGCACGTTCAAAAAGCGTATTGGGTCCTTGGGAAAATTCTCCTTATAATCCAATAGTTCATACTTATGATGAAAGCGAAAACTGGTGGTCAAAAGGTCACGGAACAATTATAGACGATGTCAATGGCAATTGGTGGATTGTATATCATGCCTATGAAAATGGTTTTTATACGCTGGGAAGACAAACACTTCTTGAACCTATAGAGTGGACAAAAGACGGTTGGTTCAAGCTTGCTGAAAATAGAGAACCATTAGCAAACAATTCAAAGATCGTGAATGGCATGAAGTTGTCGGATGATTTTAGTAAAGACGAATTAGGTTTACAATGGTCCTTCTGGATGGATTATAACAAATCAATGTTATCATTGAAAAATGGAGCAATTTCTTTAAAAGCTAAAGGGACAACTCCAGGTGATGCAACGCTAATGTTGACTACGGCTACTGATAAAACATACGAAACCCAAGTGGAAGTTAAAACTTCTAAGTCCTGTTCGGCTGGACTGCTATTATTTTATAATGAAAAAGCATTTGCGGGTGTGGTTTCCGATGGTAAATTTTTCACCATTTATAGAAGTGCCGATAAAGTAGAGAAAGTACCAAACAAAATCGGAAATACGTTTTTTGTTAAGATTTTGAACCAAGCGAATAATTGTACTTTTTCAGTAAGTAAGGATGGTCATAAATGGGATGTAATAGCTGAAAATGTTGATGTTTCTCAAATGCATCACAATAATTATAAAAAGTTTTTTGCTTTGCGCCCAGCAATAATTTCAATGGGAAAAGCCAGTGCAAGCTTTGATAATTTCAGTTATAAAAATGCTGTTCCAATTGAAAAAGATATGAGCGCATATTTGATGGTGTATCATACAGATGAAACACACTCTATACATATGGCTTTGAGTAAAGACGGATATACTTTTACGTCTTTAAATGATAACAAGCCTATTATTGATGGTAAATTGATTGCTGATCAAAAAGGAGTTCGTGATCCACATATTACCAGAGGTCCTGATGGTGCTTTTTATCTTTCAATGACCGATTTGCATGTTTTTGCCAAACGAGAAGGTTTAAGAGATACCGAATGGGAAAGAGACGGTAAAATATATGCATGGGGCAACAACAAAAGTCTTATTTTGATGAAGTCTTTTGATTTAATTAATTGGACTCGTGCCAATATCAGAATGGATGAAATTTCAGCTCAATTTAAAGAGATTGGCTGTGCGTGGGCACCTGAAACTATTTATGATGAAAAGAAAGGAAAATTGATGATTTACTTTACCATGCGTTATAGAAACGAACCTAATAAGTTATACTATGCCTATGTGAATAATGATTTTAATAAGTTAGAATCTGTACCACAATTATTATTCGAATATCCCAATAAAAAGGTAACAGCAATTGATGCTGATATTACAAAGGTTGGTGATGATTTTCATCTTTTTTATGTGTCTCATGATGGTGCAGCAGGTATTAAACATGCCAGTTCTAAGTCTATTAATTCAGGTTACTTTTTCGATCCTAGATGGTATGACCCTGAACCAAAGTCATGCGAAGCTCCTAATGTATGGAAGCGTATTGGAGAAAATAAATGGGTTTTAATGTATGATATATATGGTATAGATCCTCATAATTTTGGTTTCAGCGAAACATCAGATTTTGAAACTTTTGAGAATTTGGGGCATTTCAATGAAGGTAAAATGAAGGCCACAAATTTTAAACCAAAGCACGGTGCAGTTATCCATTTGACAAAAGAAGAAGCAGAAAAGTTGGCCAAAAAATGGAAGTTTAATTCAACCTTTTAATTATAGTTTTTCACAAGGTTTTTGAAGAGAAACAGTTCTACCAATTCAGATATTTTAAGATGAAACAAAGTTTTTTTATTCTATATATAGTTTTATTCTCATTCTTTTCAGTTCCGACTGTTTTTGCTCAAAAAGGAGGAAAGCCGATAAGTGATAAATTGATGGGGATATTTTTTGAAGACCTGAATTATGCCGCTGATGGTGGTCTCTATGCCGAACTAATTCAGAATCGCTCTTTTGAATACAGTCCTAGTGATGTCGATTTAAAAATAAATCAGAATAATAACTGGCATTTTTTTTCCGCTTGGTCGATCGTCAGGGAACCTTCTTCTATAGGAACTCTTTCTTTAGAATCCTCTCAACCCATTCACCCAAATAACCCCCATTATTTGATGTTCACTACGAGTACTGTTGGCAGTAAGGGAGGAGTTGGTATTCGAAATTCCGGCTTTAATGGAATAACAATAAAAAAGAATGAGAAATATAATTTTTCCATTTTTATGAAAGCTGTTTTGGGAGAAAATGTGCCAGTAATCATTCAACTGGTTGATAAGGATAACAAGGTTTTGGTTGAATCTAAACTCGTTATTGATTCGGCTGATTGGAAAAAATACAGTGCTACTCTTTCCCCTAATTTAGATGCTGATATAGAAAATGCTTCTCTAGTATTATTATTTCAAAAGAAAAGCAAAGTTGCCTTAGACATGGTTTCTCTTTTCCCCGAAAATACTTTTAAAAACAGACCAAATGGTTTGAGAAAAGATCTTGCTGAAACTATAGCGGCTCTCAAACCTGCTTTTGTGCGCTTTCCAGGAGGCTGTCTGGCACATGGGGATGGAGTTGACAATATTTACAGTTGGAAAAGAACAATTGGTTCTGTTGAGCAAAGATTTGAAGATCGAAATATTTGGAACTACCATCAATCTTTCGGACTGGGGTATTTTGAATATTTTCAATTTTGTGAAGATATTGGAGCCATTCCACTTCCTGTAATTGCCGCAGGGGTTAGTTGTCAAAATTCGTCAAGGTCTAAAGGAACGGGACAAGAATGTGTTCCAATGGAAGATATGGATCAATATATACAGGATATTTTAGATCTTGTGGAGTATTGTAATGGTAGTGTTTCTTCTACTTGGGGCAAGAAAAGAGTTGAAGCAGGGCACTCCAAACCATTCAACTTAGAATATATTGGTATTGGAAATGAAGACAAAATTACGCCCGAATTTAATATCCGTTTTAAGATGATTTGCAAAAAAATCAAAGAAACTTACCCTAATATTAAATTGATTGGAACATCGGGACCTTTCTCTGAAGGTGAAGATTTTGATCTTGGTTGGAAGGCTGCAAAAGATGACAAAGTAACAGCTGTTGATGAACATTTTTATAAAAAACCGACTTGGTTTCTAGAAAATCTAAATCGGTATGATTCTTATTCCCGTACAGCACCCAAAGTTTATCTAGGTGAATATGCTTCACAAGGTAATAAACTTTTTAACGCTTTAGCAGAAGCCGCCTTTATGACTGGTCTTGAGCGAAATGGAGATGTTGTTGAATTTGCATCTTATGCTCCTCTACTTGCTAAAATTGGATTTACACAATGGAATCCGGATTTAATTTATTTTGATAACAATAAGGTATATCCTACTATTAACTATTATGTACAGCAATTATTTTCCGTTAATAGAGGTACTGTTTATTTTGGGGATATTATTGATCAAGATAAAAATAGCAAAGAATTAGCTTCTTCCTGTGTTCAAGATTCAAAAACTGGAGATATAATTTTGAAATTTGTGAATCCAACGGACAAAGTAACCACAATGACGGTTGATTTGAAATCTTTTAAAAAAATAATTTCAAATGCTACTTTAACGGTGCTTTCTGGGAATAAAGATGGTGTTAATTCTCCAAAAGAAAAGAATCTTACACTTCCAGTTGAGTCTGATTTTAAGGCAACTAATTCTTTTGATTATAAATTGCCAGCCTATTCGGTATCCGTAATTAGAATTAAAACTAGAAATAAATAATTATGATAATTCCTCTATTTAATAATTATTAGAACATAGAGGAAAATATAAATTTAAGATGAAAATTGTATACAACATAGGATTTCTATTGAAGTAATTGAATGAACAAAGGTTGGGTTTTGGTAAATTGAAATCAACCTACTGATGTGAGTTTGGCACTTATAAAGAGTAATAATCAAAATAATTTTAAAAATTCACTATATGTTATTAGTGATATTGAAATGTAAAAAATAGAATTAATGAAAATAATAAAAACGTTAGTATTGGTATTAAGTGTTGGATTTCAATTATCCGCACAAGAGGTAGTAGTTTATAATGCATCGAAAGAAATCGCAGAGACTATGCACAATAATGATTTTTCAGTAAAAGTGAGAAAGCCCGGTGGAGAATGGAAGGATTTATTTGAATATGGTGTAAAAGTAGATCAGGTAGTAGGATCAGGACATTCTGTACAAAAAGCTTCGATGGCCTATTTTGATTTTTCGGGCACAGTTGAAGTATCGGTTACTTCGAATAAAGGGAATATAAATAAAGCCAAAATCAGACCATTATCTTATGGAATTCAGCCTAAAATAAAAGGAAATACGGTAACTTTTTCATTGTCAGATCCAGCAAATTTATCGGTAGAAATAAATGATGATATTTTTCATAACCTTCATTTATTTGCTAACCCAATTGAAAAAAATGTTCCAAATCCGAAAGATCCCAATGTGATTTATTTTGGACCTGGAATTCATGAAATACCTAATCAAAAATTAAAAGTAGCTTCCAACAAAACAGTCTATGTGGCCGGCGGTGCAGTGCTAAAGGGACAAATTGTATTAGACAGTGTTTCCAATGTTAATGTCTTCGGAAGAGGAATGGTGGATCAGGAAATCAAACTTGGGATAAATATTGCCAATTCCACAAATGTAAATGTAGAAGGTGTTTTTGCTTCGCAATGTTTTACTGGAGGATCAGATGGGGTGAAAATTAATAATGTTAAAACCATCAGTTTTTTTGGTTGGGGAGATGGTATGAATGTCATGGCAAGCAACAATGTATTATTTGATGGTGTCTTTATTCGCTCTTCCGATGATTGCACCACAGTATATGGTACCCGAAAAGGGTTTAAAGGAGGTTGTAAAAATATAACGATGCAAAAATCAACACTTTGGGCAGATGTTGGACATCCAATCCTAATAGGAACTCATGGTAATAGTGATAAACCGGATGTTCTTGAAAATCTGAATTATGTCAACATTGATATTTTGGATCAGAAAGAGATGCAGGTAGATTATCAGGGTTGTCTGGCCATAAATGTGGGGGATAATAATTTGGCCAAAAAAGTGCTTTTTGAAAATATTAGGGTTGAAGATTTTAGAGAAGGACAATTGCTCAATTTGAGAGTTTTCTATAATACAAAATATTGTACTGCGCCAGGTTTGGGCATTGAAGATGTGGTGTTCCGAAATATTGATTACAACGGTAATAACGCAAATTTATCTGTAATAGCAGGTTATAATGAGCAAAGAAAAATTAAAAACATAACATTTGAAAACCTTAAGATAAATGGAGTTTTGATACATGATGACATGAAAGGGAAACCAAAATGGTATAAAACGGCAGACATGGCAAGGTTCTTTGTAGGCGAGCATGTAGAGGGAATTTCTTTTAAAATTAAATAAAAAGTAAAATGAAAACACGCTTCAAATTATGTGTGATAGCAGGCAGTTTGTTTGTATTAGGGAATGTTTCTAATTGTTTTGGAAAAAGCAATTCAAAAGGAGTAAATGTTGAGGTGAAAAATAATCTTGATTTTAATCGAAAGGAAATAATTAGTATTCAACGCGATAAATTATCGGAATTATTAAAAAACAATCCGGAGAAAGCTATTTGTGTCAAGGTTTTTGGTACTAAAAAATATCTGCCAACACAATGGATTGATTATGATAATGATGGCAAAGGGGATGAATTTCTTTTTGAAGTCGATATTAAGGCAAATAGCACTGTAAATTATTCAATTGTTTCAGATGCTATAAAAGTGCCCGAAAGTAAGGCAAGAACTTATTCGCGCTTTGTTCCAGAACGAATAGATGATTATGCTTGGGAAAACAATAAAGTAGCTTTTAGGGCTTATGGTCCCGTAGCGCAGCAATTAGTGGAACAACACAAAGAAGGCGGTACACTTTCGAGCGGTATTGATATTTGGCTTAAAAAAGTGGATTATTCTATCATTGATAATTGGTATAAAAAAAATGTAACGAGTCCGGGATATTACCACATAGAACATGGAGAAGGTTATGATCCATATCATGTAGGTGCAAGCCGTGGCACTGGAGGTGCGGGGATTTGGGTAAATGACAGTTTACAGGTGGCTAAAAATTATACTAGTTATAAAACAATTGCAACTGGACCATTACGTACTGTTTTCGAATTGACTTATGCACCTTGGAGCAGTTATGGAGTACACGAAACCAAAAGAATCTCATTGGATTTGGATTCTAATTTTTCAAAATTTGAAATTAGTTTTCGTTCAGATAAAAAAATACCAAACTATACGCTAGGTATTACATTGCATGAAAAAAAAGGTGAAATCAATATTAATAAAGATAAAGGTTGGTTTCGTCATTGGGAGGCAATAGATGATTCTTTTGTAGGCGAAGGGATTGTTTTAAATCCTAAAATTGTTACTGATGCTTTTGCAAATAATTCCAAAGTACCAGATCAAAGTAACCTGCTAATTGTTACTAATTCCGAATCGAAACTTACTTACTATGCAGGTTTTGCCTGGACAGGGAGCAAACAAGTTTCAAATGTTATGGAGTGGGACGCAATGCTTGTCAAGCAAGCAGCAATTATCGCCAATCCTTTGCAAGTGATTATAAAATAAGCCAATACCAATTTAAGACAGTAACAAATGATCTTTAGAATTCAATATGCAATCTATATTGCATTGCTGTTTTTTGGTTTATATTCTTGTAAATCAGGGAGCCGAATACAGTTAGAAAATAAACAGTCAAAAAAATATGTTTCTGAAGTTTGGCAATCAGACCGAGGTGACGGCACCTATTCCAATCCTATATTGTATGCCGATTATTCTGATCCAGATGTAATTCGGGTTGGAAATGATTATTACATGACCGCCAGCAGCTTTAACTGTGTGCCGGGTTTGCCTATTTTACATTCCAGGGATTTAGTGAATTGGGAGATTGTTAATTATGCTTTGGAAAAACAAATCCCGGAAGCGGTGTTTGATATTCCGCAACACAGTAAAGGAGTTTGGGCACCATCGATACGTTTTCATAAAGGAGAATTTTATATCTATTGGGGTGACCCTGATTTTGGAGTTTATATGATTAAAACCAAAGATATTTATGGTAAATGGTCAAAGCCAATATTGGTAATGGCTGGAAAAGGGATAATAGATCCTTGCCCGCTTTGGGATGATGAAAAAACTTATTTAATCCATGCTTGGGCAGGAAGTCGAGCAGGAATAAACAGTATTCTTACCATCAATAAAATGAATTCAGAAGGAACTAAAGTTTTGGACGAAGGTCAAAACGTTTTCGATGGTCACGACAAACATCATACCATGGAAGGTCCTAAATTGTATAAGAAAGAAGGTTACTATTATATTTTTGCCCCGGCAGGAGGTGTAGAAACCGGCTGGCAAGTTGTTATGCGTTCCAAAAATATTTATGGCCCTTATGAAGATAAAATTGTTTTAGAGCAGGGCAGCACTACAGTAAATGGTCCGCATCAAGGTGCTTGGGTTACCACTCCTGACAATAATTCATGGTTTATACATTTTCAGGATCAAGGGGTTTATGGACGTGTTCTACATTTGCAACCAATGGAATGGAAAAAGGGGTGGCCAATTATTGGAAAAGATTTTGATGGAAATGGAATAGGGGAACCTATACTTTCAGGTTTTAAACCAATATCTGGAAATGATTTTGCTATACGACATCCAGCAGAAAACGACGAATTTGATAATGGAAAACCAGGTTTACAATGGCAGTGGTATGCGAATTCTTCTGTAAAATGGAGTGCCCAAATTTCTAGTACTTCTTATTTACGACTTTTCAGTATCAGTCAAAAAGACGAACCCAATCTCTGGAATGTTCCAAATTTATTATTGCAAAAATTATCAGCTCCTAATTTTACGGCTACAACCAAGGTGAAACTAACCACCGAATGGCAAACTTCAGGCAAAAAAGCAGGCTTATTGTTAATGGGAAAAACCTATGCTTATGTGGCAATTGCTTTTCATGATAATCAATATTGGGTACAACAGGTAAGTTGTATCAATGCAAATGAAGGAACAAAAGAAAAAGTAATTGCCGAAAAGCCCTTGATGTTTAATGAAGTTCAATTACGAATGAAAATTATGGCTCCTAATGCTAGCTGTCAATTTAGTTACAGCGAAAACGGAATTGATTTTTTCGAAATAGGAGAAGAAGCTAAAGCTGAAAAAGATTTATGGATTTCAGCCAAAATAGGAATTTTTGCCATTAGTGAATCTAATGTTAGAATGGGAGGCTATGCCGATTTTGATTGGTTTAGAATAACGAAATAAATAGTTAAAATGAAGATAAATAAATTTCACCTTGTATGTCTGTTTCTTTTTTGTTTTATAACAGTTAAATCACAGACTATTATACAGGAAACGGTTCAAAAACTCAAATCGCCAAATGGAGGGTACGAGTTTACCTTTTATCAAAAAAACGATAATTCGAATGATAAACAAATGTACTATACACTTTCCTATAAAGGAAAATCAATTGTATTAGAATCCGAATTGGGTGTTTTGATTGAAAACCAGACATTCGAATCGGCTTTGGCCGTACCTAATGATACCTGTAAAGTATGGGGAGAAAATCTAAATTTCACAGGAGTTAAACGTAATTCGTCTGATACAACTTGGAAACCGGTTTATGGTGAAAATGCTGCTATTCGAAATAATTACAATGAAATGACAATTTCATTCCGAAAAGGGGAGATACCAAAAGAAAAACAGGGAGATGGTTACGACAAAAATAAAAGTTATTTCATGAACATTATTATACGTGCTTATGATGAAGGAGTTGCGATTCGCTATCATTTTCCTGAACCCAGTAATGGTTTGTTTCTTCACATTGTAGGTGAGCAAACACAGTTCGCCATGCCCGAAGGTACTTTGGCCTACTATGAAGAATGGGCGCAGGGACCATATTCGTTACTTCCACTGAAAGATTGGAAAGGGCAGAGTGAACGTCCGCTTACGATGAAATTAACCAACGGTCTGACTGTAGCTATTACCGAGGCGCAATTGACTGATTATGCTCGCATGAAATTCACACTCAATACCTTTAAACCCGATACACTTCAGGCAACGCTTTACGGCAGTGTAGATGTAATTCCTGCTTATGCTACACCATGGAGAGTAATTATGGCCGGAGAAAAATCTACAGATTTAATTGCAAATAAAGAACTTATTCTTAATCTCAATCCTGAAAATCAATTAAGGGATGTGTCTTGGATTAAACCGGGAAAAGTAATTCGTGTAGCAAAAATGACGCAAGTAGATGCAAAAAAATGTGTTGATTTTGCAGTAGAGCGCAATTTACAATATGTTCATTTGGATGCAGGTTGGTATGGGCCAGAAATGAAAATGAGTTCCAATGCAACTCAGGTATCGGAAACAAAGGATTTCAATATACCGGAACTTTCGGCTTATGCCAGTTCAAAAGGCATTGGTCTTTGGTTATACGTTAATCAGCGTGCCTTGATACAGCAATTGGATTCCATTTTGCCATTGTATAAAAAATGGGGAATCAAAGGTATTAAGTTTGGTTTTGTGCAAGTAGGGAACCAGCGTTGGACAACATGGATGCATGAGGCGGTAAAAAAATGTGCGGAATATAATTTGATGGTAGATATACATGATGAATACCGTCCAACAGGTTTTAGCCGTACGTATCCCAATTTAATGACACAGGAAGGAATTCGTGGCAACGAAGAAATGCCCGATGCGGATCATAATGCCATTTTGCCCTTTACACGTTTTTTGGCAGGACCGGCAGATTATACCATTTGTTATTATAGGAAGGATATAAAAAACACTCATGCACACCAATTGGCCTTGTCGGTGGTTTATTATAGTCCAATTCAGTTCATGTATTGGTATGATCAGCCATTGGCTTATCAGGGAGAACCTGAAATAGAATTTTTTGATAAGGTCAAAACAGTTTGGGATGAAACGAAAATATTGAATGGGCAAGTGGGAGAGTATATTTCTGTAGCCCGTAGAAGTGGATCAGAGTGGTTTGTGGGAGCTATCACAAATAAGCAGTCTCGCAAAATTACTATACCAACAGCATTTCTTGAAAAAGGAAAGAGGTATACAGTAAAATCATTTCAAGATGATGAATCTATTTCAACTCGAACCAAAGTAGCAATTAAAGAACAAAAAATAAAAGGTGGTGAAGAGTTGACGTTTAATTTAAAAGCCAGCGGAGGAGTAGCATTATTAATTTCGGAAATAAAGAAAAAATAAGATTTAAGTTCTAAAGGGAAATAAAGAAATAAAAGATCCATCATCGGAATAGATTCAGATGATGGATCTTTTTTTTGAGATCATGATTTAACTGGAGTTTGAAATAAAAATAGGAATTAGCACTATAGTATTCGGGTAATTTACTTGATTGCTTTTTAAGTAATTGATATTTAAGGTATTCGTTTGTTGGTAAAATGAATTTTTATAGTAATAATACCTATAATTTATAGTCTTTGAATCATGATTTATCTTTTTGAAAATTTATTCTAACTAACATTGAAGTCTGTAAGAGCATTTTAATTTCATTGATCTAAAATGAATTACCAAGGTTAAAATGACCTGAGTTTAGTAATGATTTATAAATAAGAATAAATAGAATGATTAAGTCTTTAATCTTGATAGTGGGAATATCAATCGGTATGTGTGCACAATCACACTATCCAGGTCAGCATATAGGAAAAATAAAATTGGATGATACCAAGAATGTGAAAGTTTTAGCTTTTGATCTTCAAGAAGTAAAATTACTCGATAGTCCATTTAAAGATAATATGATGCGTGAAAGCAAATGGATAATGAATATTAATACTAATCGATTATTACATAGTTTTCAAAATAATGCAGGAGTATTTGCAGGGCTTGAAGGAGGTTATTTTAAAGTTGAAAAATTAGGAGGTTGGGAATCGTTGGATTGTGATCTTAGAGGTCATAGTACAGGACATATTCTTTCAGGATTGGCTTTGTTGTATGCTACAACAGGAGAAAAAATGTATAAAACTAAATCAGATAGTTTAGTTACTGGTTTGGTTGAGGTGCAAAAGACATTGAATCAAAATGGTTATTTAAGTGCGTTTCCGCAAAATTTAATTGATCGCGCTATTGCCGGAAAAAGTGTTTGGGCACCTTGGTACACACAGCATAAATTATTTTCAGGTTTAATAGATCAGTATTTGTATTGTGACAGCCAGCCAGCATTGGATATTGCAAAAGGCATGGCAGATTGGGCTTATGATAAACTAAAACCTCTTACAGTTGAACAACGCAAAAACATGCTGAAAAATGAATTTGGAGGAATGAATGATTCATTTTATGCTTTATATGAAATTACAGGCGAGACTAAATATAAATTTTTAGCTGAATTTTTCTATCATGAGGACGCATTGGAACCGCTTTTGGGGAAAGTCGATAATTTAAATAAAAAACATGCCAATACCTATATTCCAAAGCTGATTGGGATTTCTCGTGATTACGAATTAGAAGGAGGAGACAAAAACCGTGAAATATCTGAATTTTTCTGGAATACTGTAGTTAGTCATCACACATTTGTTACGGGAAGCAATAGTGACAAAGAAAAGTTTTTTGAACCAGACCATCTTTCAGACCATTTAAGTGGTTACACAGGAGAATCCTGTAACGTTTACAATATGCTAAAGTTTACACGCCACTTGTATGGATATAATCCATTAATAAAATATGTGGATTATTATGAGAAGGCACTTTATAATCACATTTTAGGTCAGCAAGATCCTAAAACTGGAATGATTGCTTATTTTTTGCCAATGAAACCGGGTGCTCATAAAGTATACAGCACTCCCGAAAATTCATTTTGGTGTTGTGTAGGCAGTGGTTTTGAAAATCAAGCCAAATATGGAGAGTTTATCTATTACCACGATGAAGGTTTATATGTGAATCTTTTTATTCCATCAGAATTGAATTGGAAAGAAAAAGGGTTAACTGTAAAACAAGAAACTAATTTTCCCAATCGGGGAAATACAAAACTTACAATTAGTACGGCAAATTCAGTTGTAATGCCAATTAGGATAAGATATCCTTCTTGGGCAACTGCAGGTATAAATGTAAAAATCAATGGCAAACAGCAAAAGGTAAATGCAAAGCCTGGTTCTTATATTGTTTTAAATAAAAAATGGTCAGATAAGGATACCATTGAAGTTTTGTTTACAATGCCACTTCAATTAGTACCAACTCCCGACAATCCAAACGTAGTAGCGGTTACTTACGGACCAGTAGTTTTAGCTGGTGAAATGGGTACGGAAGGAATGATAGATCCTGCTCCATATAGCAATCCGAAATTATACAATGATTATTATACGTATGATTATCATATTCCTAATACGATTTCAAATGAGCTAAATCTTTCTGCAAGAAATCTTGAAAACAGCATTGTAAAGGATGAAGAAGGCACGCTTAAATTCCAAATAAAAGGGACAAACAATGTTTTAAAACCAATTTATAATATGCACCAGGAACGATACACAATTTACTGGAATTTAAAAAAATAAGAATTTATATTAACTATAACTATGAATATTAAACGACAAGTTTTAGGTTCTCTTTTTGCAACCTTGATGTTAGTGAGTTGTGGAAGTACAATTACAAATGCAGAATCGGATAAAGAATTTGATGTAGATGCACAATTGACTTATTGTGCCAAGCAATCTTCTGAAACCTTAAAAATAATACCCAATGATGGAGAGATTCCTAGAAATGTTGCGCCCAATAGTAAAGTATGGCGTTTTGTAGATTACAAAGATTGGACTAGTGGTTTTTGGCCTGGAGAGCTTTGGTATTTATATGAGTCAACTGGTGATCATAAATGGGAAACAGCTGCTGATAAATATACTAATTATCTAGCGCCTCTTGCTGTTACTCCGGCGCTAGATCACGATTTAGGGTTTCAGGTTTTTAATAGTTTTGGCAATGGTTATCGTTTGACAAAAAATCCAGAATACAAAAAGATAATTCTTAAAACTGCCGATACCTTGGCAACACTTTTTAATCCTAAAGTTGGAACGATTTTGTCTTGGCCTAGAGAAGTTCCCAATATGGAATGGCCGCAGCACAATACGATTATGGATAACATGATTAATTTGGAATTACTGTTTTGGGCATCTAAAAATGGAGGTAATAAATCACTTTATGATATGGCTGTAAGTCATGCTACTGTAACGATGAAAAATCATTTTAGACCTGACTATAGTTCCTTTCATGCAGTGATTTATGATAAGGAAACGGGCAAAAAAATAAAAGCTGTTACGCATCAGGGATATAATGACAGTAGTATGTGGGCTCGAGGTCAGGCGTGGGCTATATATGGATACACGATGGTGTACAGAGAGACAAAAGATCCTAAATTTTTAGATTTTGCTCATAAGGTGACTCGCATTTATTTAGATCGTTTGCCAAAGGATTTGATTCCGTACTGGGATTTTGATGATCCAAAAATACCTAATGCACCAAGAGATGCTTCGTCAGCCACCATTGTAGCTTCAGCACTTTTAGAGTTGTCAACTTATACCAGGGATACTGTTTTGGCCAAAGAATATTTAGATAAGGCAGAAGGGATACTAAAAGAACTTTCTGAAAATTATCAAAGCAGAAATAAAAACACAGCTCTTTTATTGCATTCTACAGGACATAAACCTGCGGAATCAGAAATTGATTATTCAATAATTTATGCCGATTACTATTATATGGAAGCCTTGTTAAGATATAAAAAGCTGAAAGCGGGTGAACAACCATTAATAACCTATAAAACCAATTAAAAATTAACCAACCAAAAAATTAAAAAATATAATGAAAAATAAAAAAATACTGTACTGGTCTATTGTAGTTGCACTAGCTGGTTTTCTATTTGGTTTTGATACTGTTGTGATTTCTGGAGCAGACAAGCAATTGCAACAATTATGGGGCTCATCAGATTTGTATCATGGATTAGTGGTTATGTCATCGGCACTTTGGGGAACGGTAATTGGGGCTATTTTTGGAGCTATTCCAACAAATGTTTTGGGCAGGAAGAAAACGCTGGTATTAATAGGTGTTTTGTTTTTCCTTTCGGCAGTAGGAACTGCTTTTGCAAATGATTCTGTTGTTTTTTCTGTTTTTAGATTTTTGGGAGGATTAGGGATTGGTGCTTCAACAATCGCGGCACCAACTTATGTTTCTGAAATTGCTCCTGCAAAAGACAGAGGAAAATTAGTTGCGCTGTATCAATTTAATATCGTTTTTGGAATACTAATTGCCTTTCTGTCTAATTATTTATTACAAGACATGGGTGAGAATTCCTGGCGTTGGATGTTAGGGGTACAATCGGCTCCGGCATTAATATATACAGTATTGGTTTTTGGTATTCCCGAAAGTCCGCGATGGATTTTTGAATATAAAAAAGATCGTGAAAAAACGATTGCTATTTTAAAACAGGTAAATTCGGATGAAGACGTTGCTAACGAAATTTCAGCAATGGAAAATGAAAAACAAACTGAAGTGCTTGACGAATCTATTTTCATGAAAAAATACCGAAAGCCATTGATGCTTGCTTTTTTTATAGCGCTATTTAATCAGTTTTCGGGAATAAATGCTTTTTTATATTATGCCCCACGAATTTTTGAATTGGCAGGTCTGGAAAAATCAGCTTCTTTTTTTAGTAGCATTGGAATAGGTTTAGTAAACCTGATTTTTACGTTAATTGGTATTTCATTAATCGACAAATACGGAAGAAAAACCTTGATGTATTTAGGATCTATCGGTTATATTCTGTCATTAGGTTTGGTGACATTAGCTTTTTATAATGAATGGAAAGGAATGGCAGTACCTCTATTTTTCTTTTTGTTTATAGCTTCTCATGCCATTGGTCAAGGGGCTGTTATTTGGGTATTTATTTCGGAGCTATTCCCTAATAAACTTAGAGCGGCTGGAACTTCTTTTGGGACATCCGTACACTGGATTTTGGCAGCGCTGATTCCATCTTTTATTCCAATTTTATTCAAGGAAATTGGTGCAACAACGGTATTTGGTATTTTCTGTTTGATGATGGTATTCCAATTACTTTGGGTATTTTTTAAAATGCCGGAAACCAAAGGAAGAACTTTGGAAGAATTGTCTGAAAGTCTTTCAACAAGGTAGTTATAAAGTAACAAAACAATTATAATATAATGACAATGAATTTATTTGACCTAAAAGGTAAAACTGCATTAATAACAGGAGGCGTTCATGGATTAGGTATGGCGATGGCGGAAGGATTGGCTCAAGCTGGAGCAGAATTAATCATTACCAATAGTACCAAGGAAACATTAGACGTTGCAATCGAACATTATAGAAAATCGGGTTATACGGCAACAGGATACATTTTTGATGTTACCGATGAAAAAGAAGCATCGAAACAAGTTGAGGCTATGAAAGTCCAACATGGAAAAATTGATATTCTGGTAAACAATGCGGGTATTATTATGCGTGAATTAGCAATTAACATGCAGGTATCTGATTTTCGTAAAGTAATTGATGTGGATTTAGTTGGACCATTTATCATGTCTCAATTAGTTGCAAAGGAAATGATAGCTCGCAAGTCTGGAAAAATTATTAATATATGTTCGATGATGAGTGAGTTGGGTAGAGATAATGTGAGTGCTTATGCTTCCGCAAAAGGAGGATTGAAAATGCTAACAAAAAATTTGGCGACTGAATGGGCGAAGTATAATATCCAGGTAAACGCGATAGGACCAGGATATTTTGCTACAACTCAGACCGCTCCAATTCGTGTAGACGGTCATCCATTTAATGATTTTATAATTGGAAGAACACCAGCAGGACGTTGGGGAAATCCTGAAGATTTGGCAGGTGCAGCAGTTTTCTTGGCTTCTGATGCCAGTAATTTTGTAAATGGTCAGGTAATTTATGTTGATGGTGGTATCTTGGCCACTCTTGGTAAGGCAGCCAATGAGTGAAAAAGGTTAGTGTAATTTCCCTTTATTATATTTGGTAGGTTCTTAACTTATTTGTTTAGATAAGATGATACAATAAAAGGTGAAATAGGGTTGCTTTTTTAAATTAAATAACAAAAAATATGAAATCTTTTTTAATACTAAAATTACCTTTATTGTTAGCAGTGACCTTGTTTTATTGCTGTACCTCTAAAAAGGAAGTTTCTCAAAAATATTCTGCCGATTTTTTTAGTCCGAGTAATGTTTGGAACGATACAGATGGTAATCCAATAAACGCACATGGAGGAGGAATCCTGTTTCATGAAGGTACTTACTATTGGTATGGCGAATATAAAAAAGGGAAAACCTATTTGCCCGAAAACATTAACTGGGAAGCATATCGTACTGATGTTGCAGGTATTAGTTGTTATTCGTCCAAAGATTTGTTGAAATGGAAATATGAAGGTCTTGTACTCTCTGCAGTTAAGGATGATGCCAACCATGACTTGCACACCTCTAAAGTATTAGAAAGACCCAAAGTGATTTTTAATAAAAAGACAGGGAAATTTGTTATGTGGATGCATATTGACAGTGCTGATTATGGTAAGGCTGCGGCAGGAGTTGCAGTAAGTAACAGTCCTACGGGGCATTTTCAGTATCTTGAAAGTTTTCGTCCTAACAATGCCATGAGTAGGGATCAAACTGTTTTTGTAGACGATGACAGCAAAGCATATCAATTTTATTCTTCTGAGGATAATAAAACAATGTATATCAGCCAACTTACAGATGATTATCTAAAACCATCGGGTACGTTTACAAGAAATTTCGAAAATCTTTCGCGAGAAGCTCCGGCTGTATTTAAATATAAAAACAAATATTACATTATTAGTTCAGGGTGTAGTGGATGGGATCCGAATGTTGCTGAAATAGCATCGGCAGATACGATTATGGGGCCTTGGACTATACAGAAAGAGCAACCTTGTAAAGGAAAAGATGCAGATAAAACGTTTTATGCGCAGAGTACGCATGTTATCCCTGTACAAGGTAAAGATGGAGCATTTATTGCAATGTTTGATAAATGGAACAAAAAGGATCTTGAAAATTCCCGTTACGTATGGCTTCCTCTTACTATTAGTGAAAATGAAGTAAGTATTCCATGGTTGGAAAAATGGAATATGAGTGTGTTTGACAAGTAAAAATTTATTTTGGAATAGAATAACCTAATTTTTATAATAATTCATAAAAGTTGTTCCTATTTTCTACCAAGGATAGTAACGGAAAGCCCGCAAGGGAAGAGCCCTTAAAAAAACAAAACCCAAAACAGCGACCAACGGAAGCTCGTTTTGGGTTTATGTTTTTTTGGGCGATGACCGCGGACTTGCAGTGAATAGCCTGTTAAGGTAGCCAAATTATTTATTTCAGATTGATGTAAAAAACAAGCAGGACAGTACAGGACGGTAACTTTTGTCGTTATAGCTAAATTCGGTCATAACCAATTTATAGTCATAACTGTATGAAAAAATCTACTTCAGCGTTCAAGAACGTTTTTAAATTTTTAATGTTTGGTGTGCTAGCTATCTCCTTTGGAGATTTATATTCTCAAACCTTGTCATTTCCAGAAGCTACCGGTTTTGGTAGATATACTACGGGAGCAAGAGGTTATGCAACTCCTGAAATTTATAATGTAACCAATCTAAATGACAGCGGCGCTGGTTCTTTTCGAGATGCAGTTAGCAAACCGGGCAGATTTGTAATATTTAAGGTAGGAGGTATTATTAAGCTAAGTTCTGCAATTGCAGTGGCTGCTAACACAACAATTGCCGGACAAACGGCAACAGGAGAGGGGATTGTACTTTTGGGGAAAGTATCGTTTTCTGGATCAAGTAATACCATAGCCCGATATATCCGTATTCGTTATGGAGATGCTACTCAAGGGCAAGATGCATCTGGTATATCAAATGGAGCTAACATCATTCTGGACCATATGACTTTTACTTGGGGTACAGATGAAGTGTTTTCCATAAATTGGGACAGTAAAGGTTTAAGCCCAGATAATATAACGCTTCAAAATTGTATTATAGGTCAAGGTTTGCATCGTCATAATCATTCTGCCGGCGGATTGATGCAACCTTCAAACGGTGGTAAAATAAGTTTAATAGGTAACTTATATATATGTAACAAAACGCGTAACAATAAAGTAAAGGGTATTAATGAGTTTGTAAATAATGTAGTTTACAATTGGGGTAATTACGGGAATACGTATGGACATTCAGAGTCGGGAGATGCCTACATTATGGGTGGAGATTCTGCCGGAAGTTCTGATGTTAATATTATCAATAATTATTTTATCGGTGGTCCCAATACAAGTTCTACGGTTACCACACCTTTTAATAGAGGGAATGACCTTTTTTCTTTATACGGTCCGGGTAATTATTTTGACAACAATAAAAATGGAGTATTGGATGGTACTTTGGTCCCTCAGGATTTAACAGGGTTTCCTACTGGAGATATAGCCACCATTTTATCTACACCGTATGATTATCCAATGAAAAACACAACCTTGTCAGCTAAGGATGCTTATGATAAAATTGTGGCAAGTGTAGGAGCATCATACCCAAAGCGTGACCAAGTTGATGATTTGATGATTTCAGATTTGATGTCGAAAGGAACAACGGCAACCTATGTTTATGTTCAAGCAGATTTAACAAAACAATTTGGGTTCATTAATGGTGGTGTGGGACATGTTTATGGTGCACCGGCTCCTTTGGATACGGATAATGACGGAATGCCAGACGCCTGGGAAGATGCCAATGGATTGAATAAAAATGCTGCGGATGCTTTGGCGGTAAGCTCAACGAATGCGCCTTATTTGAATATTGAAGTGTATATAAATGGTTTGACAAATACGACTCCTCCGGATTTTATTATTCCGCCATCCAATGTGACATTTGCAAACGTGGTTTCAACGGAAGTTCCTGTGGCCAGTACCTTGACCGTTAACTGGGTTGACGGCGCTACCAACGAAACTAATTATGTATTGGAACGATCTACAGATGGGATCAGTTTTACCACGATTGCTACGCTTGGAGCAAATGTTACTAGTTATAATGATAGCGGTTTGATTCCAAATACTTTATATTATTATCAAGTTAAGGCAACAAATAGCACGGAATCATCTGCGTATTCAACAGTGTCGATTACAACACCTCCAATTCCATCGGCACCAACCAAGGCGACTACTCCAACTCCTGCAACAGGTATAAATACCATTCAGTTAACCAATGGTGAAGTAAACTTGAAATGGACAGGCAATGTAAATACAACAACTTATTCTGTTTATTTTGGAACCGATGCATCAAACTTAATCAAGATCGCCGATGTGCCATATGTTGCAGCGCCTTCTTATCTAAAGACTGGTTTAAGTCCTTCAATAACTTACTATTGGAGAATAGATGCTTCTAATAATAAAGGGGTTACAACTGGAGACGTGTGGAGTTTCAGTGCCTTAAATCCAGAACTTGTTGGTCATTGGCCATTTAAGGAAGCTGTGGGTGATGGTCAACAAATTGCCGATATTTCGAGTTATGCCAATAATGGACAATTGGATGCGGCTTTCGATAATAGTTCGGTAAGGGTAGTCGGAAAAGGTAATAATGCGATAGATTTTGCAACGTTATTGCCCAACAAGCTGATGGTAAGCATTCCAAATCAGGATAATATTTTATTTGATAAAAACTCTTTTACTATTTCATTTTGGATGAAGGCAGATCCAAGTTTGATACCGGCAGTAACTCCAGTACAATTGAGTTCTTATATATTGTGCAAAGGTTCGATTACCAAAAATGCAACGACAGGTGCAACAGGTAAAAGATTTGATGTAGAAGTTAAAAACAAGCAATTGCGATTTGCCATTGATGATGATAAGACGAAAACTGAAATTGCATCATCGTTGGCAGCAGATAAGTATTATACTGGAGATTGGGTAAATGTGGTTATTATGAGAGATGTTACTGCAAACAAATTAAGGATATATACCAATGGTACTTTTACCAATGAAGGAAATGATGCAACGGGAACAGCTGTGGGCATTGGCGAACCAACTGATTTGGTAATTGGTAACATAGGAGCGCTTGAGTTGTATGCCAATACTACTCCGGCACCATACAAAGGATTATTTGACGAGCTTCAAATATTTAATTATGCATTAAGCGCAAGTCAGGTGGCGAGTTTATACACACAAGTGTTTTTGGGGAATGAAAAATTCAGTCAAAATAAAACAAGCATTAAGGTATATCCTAACCCTGTAAAAGATAAAATTTTCATCACTATTCCTGATTATAATGAAACTTCGGTAACGGCAACCTTAATTGATACCACAGGAAAAGTTATTCTGAAGGAAAAGATTGTTGCTGCCGAAAAAGGAGTTTTTATTTTAAATGTTGCCAATAAGGTATCGGGAGTAAATGTAATAAATGTTTCCGGAGAAAATTTAAACAGTAATTTTAAAATTATTGCAGAATAACAGGATTATATTTCTTATCAGAAGTCCTTAAAACCCAAAACAAGTAACCAACGGAAACTTGTTTTGGGTTTTTATGTTAACGAATAATAATCACTGCAATGAATATTCTTTAATAATTTGACAAAACTGGCTGAGTTATTACAGAAAGGCCATAATAATTTTGTTATTGTCAATAATATGGTTTTATTTTTTTTGTATTATAAAAAAAGGAAGGTTTGTTTTGTTTTAAATAAAAAAACATATAATATTGTGTAATCGATTACAATTTTTTTGTAATTGAAAATCAAAGCTATAATTAATTAACCAAGTCAATAATTTTATGAATAATTTTAAGAAAATAACGCTGTTTATTAGTGTTCTATTTTTTGCAGCCTGTAGTTCCGATAAGGATATACTAGCAGATGCTCGTGTAAAATCTATTACAATAACAAGTGCAAATGACATTACTGATGGACTTTCAAAACAATTGTCAGTTACAGTACTTCCTAGTGACGCCACAAATAAATCCGTTACTTGGACAGTTTCGGATGCAACTGTTGCCTTAATTTCGGAAACGGGGATTTTAACACCCTTAAAAAATGGAAGCGTAACCGTAACAGCTACTGCAAAAGACGGTTCCGGAATTGCAAATCAAGTTACCATTGCCATTTCAGGTTTGCAAGGACCGGTTACTTTGGCAACAAGCGTGACTATTGCAGGAATAAATATTACTGATGGAAAACCGCAACAGCTATCATTAACCGTATTGCCGGCAAATGCTACAAATAAAACGGTTACTTGGGCAGTTTCCTCTGCAAATGCAACCATTTCCGCTGATGGTCTTTTAACGCCAAAATTAAACGGAACTGTTACCGTTACAGCCACGGCAAATGATGGTAGCGGAAAAGTGGGAGAAATTCAACTTACTATTTCTGGTGTAGCTACAGTTTATGCCACAAAAACCAGATCCGAAAATATCTTGCTTTGGCAAAGAAATAATGGCGGATGGGGAAAAGCGGTTCCTGATCTAGACGATTACAATCTTGTGATGACAGATGCGCAAAAAACAACAGCCTTAAATTCAAAAAACAGTACAGATACCACTATTGACAACGGACACGTTACAACTGAACTTAGATGGTTATTGGCTGACTATAGAAGCACAAATAACCCTAATTACTTAATTGCTGCAGAAAAAGCCATTGATTTTCTATTTGCTGCTCAGTATGCCAATGGAGGATGGCCTCAGTATTATCCTGATAAAAGCTTATACAGACATCAAATAACATACAACGATGATGCTATTGTTAAGGTGATGAATGTGATGTGGGATATTTCTAAAAAACAAAAAGATCTGGATCTTGTTAACGCAAAATACATTCCTTTGGCAGTAACATCCTTTAACAAGGGGATTGATATTATGTTAAAAACTCAAATTACTTCTCCATCCGGTAAAAAAACCGCTTGGTGTGCGCAACATGACGAAGTAAGTTTATTGCCGGCATTGGCCAGAGCTTATGAATTGCCTTCAATAAGTGGTTCGGAATCAGTGGGAATTACCAGAACATTAATGATGGTTGAACAACCTTCTGCTGCTGTAAAACAAGCAATAAAGGATGCTGTTGATTGGTTTAACAGTGCCAAGCTTTATGATATTAAGACACAAGCCACTACAAATCCAACTGATGTAATTGTTGTTGCTTCTCCCGGAAGTATTTTATGGGCCAGATTTTATGATTTGAATACAGGTTTGCCATTTTTCTGTGGTAGAGATGGTATCAAAAAAGCAACATTGGCCGAAATTGAAGTAGAACGTAGAACTGGATATTCTTGGTATGGTACTTGGCCTTCTGGCTTGATCAATTCAGAATATACTGCTTGGAAGTCAAAAAACGGATTATAAACAGTTTATTTGTCATAAAACAACAGCCCGGAACCAAAAGTTTCGGGCTGTTGTCTTTTTAAAATCTGTAAGAACCTGAAAAATATTATTTCTGTTTTGATTTTTTAGCTTCTTTTTTGATTTTCTTTGGCAATATAGCCTGATGTATTTTTGCGATTACTTTTTTGGAAGAGAAATTCAGGATAATAATTGTGATACTTGTAAGACTAGTAAATGCATTGGTTAATATTAACGGCCAATCTTCTTTCATGATACCATAGCTTAACCAAAGCAGGGTTCCGGTGAGTAGTATAAAATAGGTGGTGACAGAAACATGCTCTGTGGATTGCTCGCGTATAATAACGTAGGTCTGAGGAATATTGGCGGCCGTGGTAAATAGGGCGGCAAGTATTCCGATAGTATAAGTATCCATAACTGTTGGTTTTTAATGAATTGTGTCAAACAAAATTAACCAGTGAACGATTGAATGTATTACAGATACTTGTTTACATTTTACAAGATTATATCTTAATTTGAATCTTATTTCTTCTGTTTTATTTCATTAATGTCTTTTTTCAGTTCCAAAAACATTCCTTTTAAGGTATCCGATTCCAAAGTCATTGGCTTGCTGTCATCTCTTCCAATATGGCATACGTATTCCCATATTTCCAAAATATCGGAAAGTTTGATTTCGTAAGGATTGTAAATAATATTATCTGAAACTACGGTTAAAGAATCATCATTTTTATTACCGATTCGTTTATAAGTAATCCCTTCGCTAGAGGTAATTAAGATATAGGTTTTGTTCTTCTTTATTTCTCCCAGATTATCAACGTATTTTCCAACAATAAAAGATTGATTGGTATGTGGTGGCATGGAATCTCCGGCTATAGGGAAAGCTCTCATTTTGCCGGAACCCAAAAACGGCAGGGCTATTTGTTGTAAGTTTTCGATGTATTCCGCATCGGCATAACCGCTTAGATAGCCTGCTTGTGCTTTGTGTGGAATAATTTCGATGAGGTTGTTGCCATTTTGATCAACGGTTATAGGTAAAATGATTCGGTTATCATTTAATTGCATTAAATTATCTATCGAAATTTTTCTCAAATCAACCGTTAGAAGCAAATCAATACTGATGTAATAATAGCGGGAAATGATGACTAATGTTTCGGCAGGAGGTGTGTTTTTGCCATATTCATATTTCTTGTAGCGGTCGAGCGGTAAATTCATTCCGTTAGCTACTTCCAGTTGAGACAAATTTCGTTTGTTTCTCAGCCATTTAAGATTGTCAGAAATATATAACATATGTTAAAGGGATTTTAAGTCACTACAAATATAGATAATATAGTGATTTAACGTCCTAATTTTGTAAAAACTTTGATCTATAATTTTAAGATAATAGAACAATCACAAGAATAGGAATAATAGTCACGTTTTGGATATTATGAAAAAGCAAGAATACGCCATAGTCGATATAGAAACTACAGGTGGCAATGCCAGAGGAAGCCGCATTACGGAGATTGCCATTGTTATACATGATGGAACCAAGGTAATTGACCGTTGGGAAACGCTCGTGAATCCTCAAAAGGAAATACCTGTTTCTATTTTTGCACTAACAGGAATTGACAATGAAATGGTGTATCGTGCTCCCATTTTTGATGATGTTTCCGAAAAAGTGCTTGAGATGCTTACCGACCGTATTTTTGTAGCACATAATGTCAATTTTGATTATTCTTTTGTTCGCCATCAATTAGAAGAATCGGGTTTTAAATGGACAGCCAGAAAATTATGCACTGTTCGTGCAGCCAGAAAAATTAAACCCGGACTGAGCTCTTACAGTTTGGGAAACCTTTGCAATTCATTGGATATAAATATTGAAAACAGACATCGTGCAGGTGGCGATGCCGATGCGACCACGATTTTATTTTCCAAATTACTGGAATGGGATATCGAAGGAGAAATGAATAAAATGATTAAAAAAACGGCACAGGATCAACGATTACCTCCCAATTTACCTCCTGAGGATTTTGAGCAATTACCTGAAAAAATAGGAGTGTATTATTTTTATAATCAGATGAAAAAAGTGATCTATGTTGGTAAGGCTGTTAACTTGAAAAAACGTGTCGCATCTCATTTCAGCGGACATAATGTGAATGCCCAAAGGCAAAATTTCCTAAAGGATATTTACGGAATTTCCTTTGAGGTTTGTGGTACGGAACTCATGGCTTTATTATTGGAATGTGATGAAATCAAAAGGCTGTGGCCAATGCACAACAGGGCGTTGAAACGTTTTGAATCTAAATTTGGATTGTATGAATATGAAGCCAGGAATGGGTATAAGTATTTGGCTATTGGAAAATTGACCAAATTTCAGAAGTGTGTTCAGGAATTCAATAGCCAGTATGACGGGATAACCGTTTTGCAAAATCTCGCTCAACAATTTAAAATTGATAATCGATTTTGCCAATACGGTATGTCAATTGTTGGAGAGTTTTTCCAAAGGAATGATTCCACAAATTTGCCTGATGTTGATAATCACAACAAACAAATCGAAAATGCCATTGATCATTTATTAGGAAATCGAATCAGTTTTGCTATTATTGACAAAGGCAAAACCATAGAGGAACAGAGTTGTATTTGGGTAGAAAATGGACAGTTTTATGGTATGGGTTATTTTTCATCAGATGTTGGGTTTATGGAACTTTCGGAAATAAAAGAATGTATTACTCCTTACCGAAGCAATCAATATATAATGCATTTGATATATGCTTATGCTGAGAAATATCCAGGAAAGGTGAAACGCTTCCAGAATGATGAAGTGTAAATAGAGTCTGCTGAAAAACTAATCCTTATTAATTCGATTTTTTTTATCCAAAATACAAAAGACGTAAATGTTATTTGTGAAACGATCCAATAGAATGATTTTTTTCAAAACCAATAAAAATTCTCCATCATAGCCATAGTCCACGGTTTTAATCGTGGAAAACGTAACGTAAATCAAATTTCTTTCTATTGTTACCAACGGTTGAAACCGTTGGCTATGATAAAGAATTAAAAAAAATGTACGGTTTTAAAGTTGCAACAATAAAAGCCTTGCACGTGACTCCGAAATTTTATTCTTTAACCATTGTCATTGCTTAAGAATAAACTTTTTCAGCAAGCTTTAAATAATTAAAAAATCAATAATTATGATTCTCTTTAATGACACTGAAATGTTTTCATCTGGTACAGCGGGCAAAAAAATATTTGATGTCCCTGATGCCGATTTGATGCTTATTGATAGTTTTTTCACCAAAGAGGAATCAGACAACTATTATAATATTTTGCTAAACAATACAGTATGGCGCCATTATGAAATGCCCATGTATGATAAAATAGTTGCCGCACCCCGCATGATTGCTTGGTATGACGACAGAGATCCAACTTCGGGAAAATTTAATTGGCCTAAAGAATTAAGGATGATTAAAACAAGGGTTGAAAATGAAACCCAAATAAATTTCAATGCTGTTTTATTGAACTTGTATAGAAATGGCAAGGATGGCGTTTCGTGGCATAGTGACAAAACCCATAGTGAAAATAAGGATATGAATATTGCATCGGTTACATTTGGCGAAACTCGGATGTTTCGATTGCGACATAAATTTCAAAAGCAGCTTCCTCAGATTGAGATTCCGTTGCATCACGGTTCCTTTTTATTGATGGCAGGAAAAACTAATAGTTTTTGGGAACATCAAGTTCCAAAAACAGCTCGGGATGTGCTTCCAAGAATCAATCTAACTTTTAGACAGGTTAAAAGTTAAGGCTAAAAAAAGAGTTGAGTTTGTAAAGATATTTCTGAAAAAAGCAAATGGAAACAAATAAAACGATTTGATTTGTGTAATGTATTGCTGAAATTGTGTAAATAAATTGATAGTCAGTATTTTATATTTAAAAATATTTTTAATTAAAAACTTACTATTATGAGAACATCATTAAAAACTAAGGTTGCATTGTTGGTTCTATTAACGGGATTAACATTTGCGTGTAAGAAAAGCGTAAATTCAGTAGATACTGAAAACACGTATGGAAGTGATACAACAGAGACTGTTGTTGATACTGTTGGCTCTGTTGCAGATTCATCTGCAATCAATCAAAACAGTCAAAATGGCCAAAATGCCCAAGACAGCCAAAATAGTCAAAACAATCAAAATGGGACAACAGGTTCTGGGGCTGATTCACTTCCAAAGGGAAGATAAATAAAGGATTCTTTTTAATTATTTTCGACACATGGAGAACTTATTGCGTTAGTATCCTATGTGTTGAAAATAATTTTTAGGATTAAAATAAATGACTGATCCTATTTATCAATTGCCTATCAAACTTAATACATAATATTAATTTAAAACAGTAGTTCATTCGTAAAAAATGAAGAAACTTATATTAAAGATAAGTGACAATAGCCATGTTTACATTATTCTGTACATTGACAATATAATTTTCTGATTCTCGAATATTATCTTCTAAATCTGATTCTATAACTTGTTTTTAGAGATACGAGAAAGAATTCATAGCCTGCTTATCGCAACTATTAACTCAATTTTATCTGAAATATTTCTATCTTTATACTCTTATACATGTATAATGAGTAATAAAAATCTTCCATTTCCACACAACGAATTAGAGCGTTTAGCAGCATTAAGGCGCTATAATATACTTGACACGCTGCCTGATCACGCATTTGATGATGCCACAAAACTTGTTTCCTATATCTGTGGTGTGCCAATTGCCCATATCTCGTTTATAGATGCGACCCGGCAATGGTTTAAATCGGAAATTGGTATTGGTGTGACGGAAGTGCCGCGTGAAATCAGTTTTTGTCAATACACCATCATGGAATCGGAAATGGTGGAAATTAACGATACTTTTTTGAATGAGCGTTTCAAGGATGATCCAAATGTTACCGACGGGTTTAAAATCAGGTTCTATGCGGGAATTCCGCTTACCACTCCAGACGGATACAATATAGGAACCATCTGTGCCATTGACCAAGTTTCCAAAAAGCTTGATGATAATCAGCGAAATGCGCTTTCGATTATTGCTAAACACGTAATAAACCAATTGGAATTGCAGACAAAGAATATCGAATTGGCCAAACAGAAAAAAATAGCCGAGCGTGCCGTATTGGCCAAAGACAGTTTCCTTGCCAATATGAGTCATGAAATCAGGACTCCGCTAAATGCGATAATCGGTTTTACGGATCTTTTGGTACAATCGGAATTGGATGACGTTCAGCGAGATTATATCGACAGCGTTCAGATAGCGGGAGAAAACCTGCTTTTGATAGTGAATGATATTCTGGATCTTTCCAAAATAGAATCTGGAAATCTGGCTATTGATGCGGAGCCGTTTAATTTGAGAAAGACACTTAAGCATGTTTATAATTTATTAAAAGTTAAGGTTCCGAAAGAGGTTGAATTCAATCTTTTTCTTGATGCCGATATGCCCGAAACCGTAGTTGGCGATCAGGGAAGACTGAACCAAATATTGGTTAACCTCACGGGAAATGCCCTTAAATTTACCCAAGAGGGTGAAGTGACCATTTCCGTAAAAAAAGTTGATGAGACCGACGACAACTATTCGCTTCGTTTTTCGGTAAAGGATACCGGTATCGGCATACAGGAGGACAAGCTCAAAACTATTTTTGAACGGTTTACGCAGGCCGAGGAAAGTACTACGAGAAAATTTGGAGGTACCGGACTTGGTCTTAATATTGTAAAGCAGCTGATCGAATTGCACAATGCCGAGATTCACGTAAAAAGCAAAAAAGGAAGAGGTTCTGAATTTTTCTTTGTACTGAACTATAAAAAAGCAAATAAAGTTGAAACTGCCATCATGCCATTATCTAAAAACGATTTGGGAAGACTCAAAATATTGTTGTGTGAAGACAATATTTTGAATCAGAAACTGGCAAAGAGCGTTATTCATAATTTTGGTTTTGAATTGGATATAGCCGATAATGGTGAAGAAGCAATCGAATTGATGCATAAAAATAAATATGATTTGGTACTGATGGATTTGCAGATGCCACTTAAAGATGGCTATCAGACTACGGAATACATCAGAAACGAAATGAATCTGTCTATCCCGATTGTAGCCATGACCGCACACTCACTCGTGGGTGAACAGGAGCGCTGCTACAAGGTGGGAATGAATGCCTATGTACCGAAACCCTTCAAGCAGGCCGTGCTTTTGAAAGCGATAAAAACGGTGATGACCAAAGATGTTGAAGGTGAACCGAAGCGGAAAATAGATTTTTCTTTTTTGGACGAAATGGTCTGTGACGATCCCAATTTTCGAAAAGAGATGATAGACCTTTTTATTGAAAAAATTCCGAATCAGGCCACTGAAATGGGAAAAGCATTTGCAGCCAATGACAATGAAACAGTGAGAAAATTGGCGCATAATATGAAATCGAGTATCGATATTTTCATGTTGGGGGATTTAAGCAATTGGCTTACCATTATTGAAGAAGAAGCTACAGTTGGAGAATTTGCAGATGAAACCGTTGCTAGCATAAAAAACTTCGAAAGTGAGATTGTTGAAGTGGTCAAAATTTTAAGAGAGCTATGATAAAAGAGAAATATGCCCTAGCTTTACATTATCTTCTGACGATGTAAATCAAGTTTGCCTCAATCTAATTTTAAGTGCGATGAAAATAATTTTAGCCGAAGATAATGACATTCTCCGTAGATCGTTATCTTTTTTCCTTGAGTCCAAAGGATTCAATGTAGATCAGTTTTCTGATGGCCATGATGCATTGGAAGCCATAAAAACAAACAGCTACAAACTGATTTTGACGGATATAAACATGCCAGGTATTAGCGGAATGGAAATTACGCAGTATGTGAGGCAAACCATAAACTCGGATATTCCGATTATAATTTTTACTTCCTCGGGTGTGGAACAGACCGAGTTGGATTCTTTTGACATTGGTGCCAATGAATTTATGGCGAAACCTGTTAGTCCGGCCGTGCTTTTGGTGCGGATTAATAAGCTGCTGAATGTTAGGGTTTAATGTTGGTTGTTAAGGCTGAGATTGCATTTTTTCTTTTAGGATGTTGATAAAAAAAACAAATGTTCTCCTTAGCCCCGATGGAAGCGACATCCTTTTCCTTTTTTCTTTAAAAAGGGAAAGATACAGCGCACAGCGGGAGGATACTTACTGATAATGCCAATTGTTTCGGCTCCTAAAAAGAATATTGGGAGGAGGTCATTAATTGATTATTAAACGTTTTTTATGATACAACTTTGGAAACTTTATGAGAATGGCAAATGGGTTGAGCCTTTTTTGATTGTTTCAATCTGTTTGTTTGTGGGAGTATCTGTTGTTTTGTACCTGTTGATTATTGAGAGCCGAAACAGGAAAATAAAAAGGGAAAAACTCAGGGCAGAATACCGTACAAAAATTGAGAAATTGATGTTCTCGGTGGTTTTTCAGAATGTTTCTTTTTTGGAAGTTGAGGAGAATCGGGAATATATGGCGCTTTGGGATGTTTACCTGTTCCGAAAAGTGATGACGGAGTCTATTTTGGATCTTCACAAAAACTACGAGGGCATTTATGCGCAGAAATTGGAGCAGTTTTATAAGGAATCGGGATTGATCAATACTTCGTTCAAGAAACTCAAAAGCCTGAAGTGGGAGATAAAGTGCAAGGGAATCACGGAACTTGCCGAAATGAATGTTGTGGAAGCCTTTGACAAAATGATTGCATTATCGAAAGCCCGAAATAAGGCCTTGAAAATAATAGCGATAAATGCCTGTATCAAACTGGCGGGAACCAAAGGCATTGTCCATCTGACAACGCATCCCCATCCCATTGACGATTGGACGCAACTGAATATCATAGCCGCTTTCAAAAAACATGACATTGGTGATACCAAAGGAGTCGAACTTCTTTTGGAATCCCAAAATACTACTGTTGTGACGCTTGGACTCAAACTTATCAAGGAATTGAGGCTCACACAAAAACTTAAGTATGTGGAGCAATTAATCAACAGAGCACCAAATGCATCACTGAAATATGAGGCACAAAGCGTATTACAGATGCTTTCGGTTATAACAATATAGCAGATGACTTTTTTAAGCAACGAAATAAAATGGTTTTTGGATGTATACGTACTCCTTATTCTCGGTTATGCGGTACTGATTATGTCTTCCTATTTGGTATTGGCTTATCTCTCGATGAAAGAGTTGAGGGGCTATCTTAAAAAGAACAGTTTTGTCGATTATGAAGTGCTTCTCACGAGTGAATTTGCACCAAGCCTTTCCCTGATTGCTCCCGCTTATAATGAAGGTTTTACTATAGAGGAAAACGTGAAGTCACTGTTGTCGCTGAACTACAATAATTATCAGGTGATTGTGGTGAATGACGGCAGTAAGGACAATTCGATGGAAATCCTTATCAATACGTATGATCTTGTTTTGACGGAACTTGATATTCATCCAAAAATTGAGACGAAGAAGATTAGGGGAATTTATGCATCGAAAAATGCCGCTTTCAAAAAATTGATAGTGGTTGACAAAGAAAACGGAGGCAAAGCCGATGCCTTGAACGTAGGACTTAACATTGCGCAGAATCCTTATGTGGTGTGTATTGATGTAGATTGTATTCTTGACAAAGACTCGCTTTTGAAGTTGGCAAAACCCTTTTTGGAATCCTATGGCAAGCGCATTATTGCGACCGGAGGAGTAGTTAGGATTGCGAATCAATGTGTGATTAAAAACGGCCGTCTCGTTGAAGTAAATATTCCGGATGTGATGTTGCCAAGGATTCAGGTTTTGGAATACCTGAGGGCTTTTCTTTTGGGAAGAATGGCTTGGGGCAGGCTTGACGGACTGTTGCTCATCAGCGGTGCTTTTGGTGCGTTTGATAAAGAAATCGCTTTGTTGGCAGGTGGTTACAACACCAAAACGGTAGGCGAGGATATGGAGTTGGTGGTACGTATGCGCCGCTATATGCTCGAAAACAAATTGCCTTATTCGGTAAGTTATATTCCCGACCCGCTTTGCTGGACCGAAGCACCGGAAGATTTCAAGATTTTCAAGAAACAGCGCAGCCGCTGGATGCGCGGAACCATTGAAACTCTCGACTTTCATAAAAAAATGTTTCTGAATCCTAAATATAAATTGTTGGGGATGCTTAGTATTCCTTATTGGACACTGTTTGAATTTCTTGCACCGGGAATAGAGTTTGTAGGGCTTGTGATAACAATCGTCTTGATTGCTTTTGGTTTGCTCAACTGGCATTTTTTCTTTTTGTTACTTCTTTTTGTTTACTTTTTTGCCGTTTTCTTTTCGGTGCTCGCCTTGTTCAGTGAAGAGAGAACCTATCACAAGTACCCGAAGCAGGCTGATTTTTTCAAGCTCCTATTGGCCGCTTTCATAGAGCCCTTGTATTTTCATCCAATGACGGTTTATGCAGCCTTGGTTGGTTACAGGGAAAAAATCAAGGGTACTCATGGTTGGGGCGAAATGACCAGAAAGGGGTTTACGAAGAAAGAGTGAGTATGGATTGAAAATTTTTGTCTTGTCAAATATGAGAAGGATTGTGCAGTACTGTTTTTTGGTAGGTTGTTTGCGTAGTATTGTAATTCAGGAGGATAATTTTTACTGGATAAAAATGTCGCTAGTTGCAAACAAACAGTAGGGGAAGAGAATGTAGAATATGATCATTATTAATAAATTATGAATATAAAAAAGATTGCCAAAAATAGAGTTACATTTTTTTTGATTATGTGGATTTCTGCCAATTATGCCCAAGTGGGTAATGTTGGGGGAAAAACAAATTCTGCAATAAAAAAGACGAACAGAGACAAAATTGAAGCCATAGAAAAAGCTTGTCAAATAATAATTGATGGAAAAAGTGAAAACAATTCTTCCAGTAGTATGTCTATTGCGGAAACTTCTATTTCATCATCCGATATGAATATGCTAAATGTATTAGGAGATATCACTGCACAACTCCAGAATCATGAAAATCTCAAAGAAGGAAAACAATTAGATACAATTCAGAAATTTAGTAATGTTTACTCAAAAGATAAATATGCGGCATTGATTTTACATAATAAAGAATTTATCAAAAGAGTAGAATTATTATCGGAAACACTGCATAAAAAAGGGGAAGGGTTTGAGGCTGCCCTTAAAACAAGTAAATTGGAAGACCCGAATATAGTTTTGAAAAAAATGGCCCAAGTATTTCATGTCATGGGATCAAGGCTTGATTCTAGCATTGTGGATTTCCGAAAAACACTACCTTATTTAGATGAAATGTATAGCAAATTATTGGCAGTTGAAAATGAAACAAAATTAACCGCTAACAGTCAGTCAAATATCTCCGAAAGTAGCAATGAGCAGGCTGAACTTTTAAAAAAGATGACCTCATCCATCGAACTTACAAAAAACCTGAATGGAGTAGTGCTGCATTTGGCATCCATAAAAAAATGTATTGCTGTTGTGTCTAAAACTCAAGAAGATTTAGCTTTTTTGGCTAAGGTAGGCCGTTCTTTAAAAGAGAATTAATTATTCGAGAGTATTCCCAACCGTATCAGACTTTGTCAGTTTCCTTGGGAATTATATGACGGCTCAGGGTCTTTTTGTTTGTAAAGGCACAAGTATTGTCAATTCCGTACTGGGTGCAATCTATTTCTTCCCGAGTATTGGCGGTGACTCTATTAACGGTGTTGTCGCTGATAATTAATGCATTATTGCTGTATAGGCAACAACTGATCCTTGAAAATCGCCGTGAATAGAATCGTTGCGTAACAACGAAGTTTATTTTTTAAACTCTTGGCATCGTTTTTGTCTCTGGTACAATGGCAAATACATTTGCTCTCCTTCTCCAGGCACAAAAAAAACACTTATTTTATCGATTTCGTAACTTTTTTGTTTTTTTAAAATAAAAAATCAACTCATAATTAATGCCATTTACAAATATCAACCTCACTCTAGCCCTCTCCAAAGGAGAGGGAACCGGAACCGGATTATTTTATATTTTTAAATGGTATAAAGTGGATTTTATATATTTTAATGCATTGGTTACACTAGTGTCTAAACTACTTATTGAACCAGTATTGGTATGTTGTAGATGAGTGGCAGACTTTTAAATTCTGAGATTTCTATCCGATTATACAGCGTACAACATGATCCAACTGCAGGCCTGAGTATGAACAAAATTCCTCTATCGAAATTAACTGATGGGGTTCCTTGTTCAAACTGTCTTTAATTTTATTTAAATACAACCTTGCCTGTCTGTATGTTTTACCGGTTATTCGCTGTACATCTTTTGGATAAATACATACCCTGATGTTTGCTGCTATCACAGTGCTACTTTTAATACATTATCCATACTTAGGATAGGGCTTTGACTAGCCTTTTCCTGACTACACAAATTTACTAAAAATAATTATGTTTAAAGTGACTAAAAGAGGTTATTATAGTCTTTTTACTACCGTTTTTGACCAGTAGGTTTTGAAATTAGTTTTTAATAATGAAATATTTGCCGGAATCATTTCCAGTTTAGTTGCAACGAAAAACCAGAATGACAGGTAAATTAATCATTTTAAATTTTAAACTATTATGGCAAAACAGAAAGGCATAATTAAATTGAAAGGTACTATCGGGGATATTACTTTTTACAAATCAAGGGATGGATACATAGCGCGTGAAAAAGGTGGCATTGATGCCAACCGAATTGCTAACGATCCTGCATTTCAAAGAACCCGTGAGAATGGTTCCGAGTTTGGGAGGGCAGGAAAGGCAGGGAAAACCTTGCGGTTGGCTTTACGTACCTTACTGCTAAATTCGTCTGACAGCAGAATGGTAAGTAGACTTACCCAAATAATGATGAAAGTGATACAGGCGGATGCTACCAATGAGCGAGGACTTCGCAACGTTATTGACGGTGAGGCTGAATTACTCAACGGTTTTGACTTTAATATCACCGGGAAATTGACTTCGACTTTATTTGCTCCATTTGAAGGAGGAATTGACCGTGTGAGCGGTGAAATTACCGTTGATTTGGATTCATTTATTCCAATTAACATGATTGCAGCTCCAAGTGGTACTACCCATTTTAAAATCATATCTTGTGGTACCGAAATTGATTTTGAGGGCGAAAAATTCGTTAGTTCTACTTCTGAAACAGCCGTATTACCATGGGACAGTAGTCCAACCGCCGTTATCAATCATTTGAATACGGTGACACCTAATAGCACAAAACCTTTGTTTCTTGCTGTGGGGATCGAGTTTTATCAAGGTGTGAACGGTAAAATGTATCCTTTAAAGAATGGTGCGTATAATCCTTTGGCACTGGTTCAAGTAAGCGGATTATAGTATGGTTTTGTTGTTATCGAGAACTTATTTCCCTGACGGAACTAACGGAAAGCTCGAATGGGAGGGCAGATTTGTTTGTCATACCATTGAATTGCCTTGGCTTACCAATACTAAAAAGGTTTCCTGTATTCCAGAAGGGGAATATGTATTAAGAAAGCGGTACAGCAAGAAGTTTCGATGGCATATTGAGGTGGCTGATGTAGAAAACAGAAGTTTTATTTTGTTTCATCCTGCCAATAATGCGTTGATCGAATTGAATGGCTGTATTGCTCCCGTGATGAAACTTTCGGGTGCCGGTATAGGTCTTGAATCACGACAAGCTTTTATTAAATTGAAAAGATTAGTTTATAAAAGTTTGGAGCGAGAGACAAAGGTTTTATTAATTGTTAAATCCTAAAATTACTAATTATGAATATAGTAAAGAGAGTAAAAGCTCCGCTCCCGAAATTTTTTCAAGTACTTCGGAATATCGGATTGGCATTAACCACCATTGGTGGAACGCTTATTGCTTCACCAGTCGTTTTGCCACTAGCTGTGAGCACAATAGGAGGATATGTGGTTATTGCAGGCGCAGTGTTGTCGGCAGTGAGCCAGCTTACTATCCAAAATGATGATGCAGATGTCGTCCGGTAATCCCATAGTGATTAGTACCGCTAGCGGTACTTTTCTGAGCATACTGCCGAACCTGCATTCGGAGGATATTTTAAAAACTGTTTTATTAGCGATCATTGGAGCCATAGTGAGTTTTGTATTATCCATGGTGCTCAAGGTTATCGTTAAGAAGCACAGAAAGTAGTTATCGTGATGATAACTGGATTAAGCCCAAACCGTAATAGGAATGGGCTTTTTTTTGTTTAATTGTTTTGTGTTTATTGTTAATACCATTTAGAAATATAAAATAGTCTTTGTTCTTTAACCTCACCCCAACCCTCTCCAAAGGAGAGGGAGCATAAATTGGATTATTTATATTTCTAAATGGTATAAGGGGGGGACTGAGGAGGAATTCTATTGGTGATTATTGATTCGAGGATTGTTATCGTTTGTCTGCGGTGCCTTTGTCAAAAGCGATTAGATTTAGTGAGGCACGTAGTCTGGAGCGGATTCTATTGCCATAAGCTTGTTCGATTTCGGTAGCGGATAGGTTGGTAGTGATGTGAGTTTGGAGTTTTCCAGTAATGAATAGATCGTATCGGGATAGTAAGATTTCAGCCAATACATTACACTCGTTACCGAAGTATTTGAGATTGTTTTCGATACCCAAGTCATCGAAACAAATTGTTTTTGGGGCTGACTTGCTGTATTTATGTATGATTTCGTAGCCTTCCTTAATGAATTCGAAGCTAATGTCTCGACATGGTTTTACAGCAAATTTATGAACTGCAGGAGTGAGGTATTTCATTATGTTCATTAATGCCGTTTTGCCGCAGCCAACGGGACCAGAGAGCATTATTCCCTTGTTGAGCGCAATGCCAAATTGATTGCATACCGATTCGTCCTTCAGGAAATAGGCAATGAGTCTGTGAATTATGGCATGGTCATTTTTAAGGATTTTAAAATGTTTTCCGTATAGTTCGATACCCTTGTTTTCCAGCCATAGGATTACTTCTTCATAATTGTAATGGGAATTTATTTCTGTTTTCATTGTTTGAAATTTAATTGGTAGGGGGGGTGTTTTTGGGTAATTATTAATCACTCTGCCCGCCACGGCGGGCACCCCTCCAGTAGAGGGGAATTAGAGAGGTTCCGAGTAATTTTTGTCGGTTTTGGTGTTGAGGTGCTTTGCCCTGCCGGTTTTGTTTTCAGGCATATTGAACTTGTTTGCGTTTAGCATCCAGTTTTGAGCGGATGCTTTCCAATCTATCATGGGAGTTTTGCCACCAACAAGCCAGCCATTGCTTGAGAAATAATTGAAAAATTTTTGAGCCTCTATTTCAGGGAAGTTCTGTTGATTGAAATAGGTTTTGATTTCTCCGATTGGTGGCTTTTCTATTTCACTCGAAGTGACAAAAAAATCTCTTTGCGGTTTTTTTTCCAAATTGTTTTCGTAATTTGAAAAGGCTACGTGCATCTTGAAATTTGATGATGGTTCTCCCTCGTTTGGAATGTTTGTTTTGTTTATATTGTTTATAGAAGATACCAGTGCTTGTTCAGTGCCTGTTTCGGTACTTGTTTCCCGCTTGTTCAACACTTGTTCATTTTTTGAATTGTTGCTTGCTTTTTTCTGAGTTGGTTTTGGTTCTTCCGAAAAATTGATAAGAACTACCATGCTTCCCTTGAAGGGATTGAACGACGGAATGTATTTTATGTATTTCCTTTCGTTTAATTCTCTCATGCATTTATGATAGGTTGCCTTTGAACAAATTTTACTAATGTGCATTACTTCCTCCCGACTTATACTTATTGGGTTTTGAAAGCGATTGACATTCCAAAACTGGAATAAGGCCATGTATAAACTGATGTGGGTAGGGTTGAAGCTATCTTCCTTAATAATGCGGTCGAAGAATCCTGTTAGGTGTTTGATGTAGTTCATTTGGTTTTTTAAGTTTTTTCCTAGATTATTTTGATGCAAAAATGTTGGTAGCTATTGGTTTTGTTTCACAAGTGAATTCACAAGTTGTGAAAGAAAAACTGTAATGACTAACTTGTTTTGGTATTGATTATAAACCTCACCCCCAACCCCTCTCCAGAGGAGAGGGGAGTTGAAAAATTGGATTGATTCCATTATAATAAGTAATAAGGGTAGTGACTTCGCACCAGCACTTCCAGAGGAGAGGGGAGTTGAAAAATTGGATTGATTCCATTATAATAAGTAATAAGGCTAGTGACTTCGCACTAGGACTTCCAGAGGAGAGGGGAGTTGAAAAATTGGATTGATTCCATTATAATAAGTAATAAGGGTAGTGACTTGGCACCAGGACTTCCAGAGGAGAGGGGAGTTGAAAAATTGGATTGATTTCATTATAATAAGTAATAAGGGTAGTGACTTCGCACCAGCACTTCCAGAGGAGAGGGGAGTTGAAAAATTGGATTGATTCCATTATAATAAGTAATAAGGGTAGTGACTTCGCACCAGCACTTCCAGAGGAGACGGGAATCAAAATCGATTTTTTATATTTCTTGAGGATAGAATAAGCGATACCCTGCGTTATTGCATATTATTGCGGATGCTGATTCTTAAGTTGATTTATGAAGTAAGTGGGAGACAGGCTTGTCCTGTTTTTGAACGCTCTTGTGAAGTTTTGGGTTGAACCAAATCCGGCTTCTTCTCCAAGTGCCTTATTGGTATATTGGCGATATTTCTTTTCGCTTTTTAGAAGTTCAACGATATGGTCAATTTTTAAATCGGTTACATATTCTATGGTTCCCTTGTTACGGTATTTCAAAATAATTTTTGAAAGGTATTTGGTATTTGTCTTTAAGAATGAAGCCATTTTTACCAAAGTCATTTCTTTTTCCAGATATTTCTTTTTGAGTTCGAATTTTTCAATATTTTTTAGAATAGCGTTTACAACTTCCGGACTGATTTCGAGTTCTATTTCCTTACTGCTATCATTTGGAACCAATGATTCATTAATTTCCGGTTTCCGGTTCATTAGTTCCTTAAACAGTTTTTTATTTTTAAAATGTCTGTTAATAAATAAGATAATAATGACTGCCATTATCATAATGACTATTAAGCTGCCGACCTTTTCGTATTTCATTGACTGCTCAACCTTTTTTTGAGTCTGCAACAGTTTTTTCGTATCGTATTCTTTGTGGATTTTACCTGAAAGGTATCTGTAGTCCTGATTTAGCAGCTTGTCCACTTTTAAAAGTGCAATTATGTAATATAGCTGCTGTTCCTTGTCATTTTTCTGTTGGTAATAATCAATAAGTAATTCATAAGCTTCCCTTAAGTCAGGACGAATGTAGTTCTGTTTTTGGAAAGCTTCGTCTATTTTCTTGAAATAGGGTATGGCTTTTTCCCATAATTTTTGCGAGGTGTAACTTTTTCCAATGTAAAAATAAGTTATTGTTTCATTGGCAAAGTCCTTATTGAGTTTTACAAAAGGTATTATTGTTTTTAAATTTCGGATGGCATTGCTATAATTGTCCATGAAGTATTGGTTTATTCCTTCCGATTGAATAAAATAGCATTGCATGTCTGAATTTTTAAGGCGAAGACCTTCACGAAGCCCCAGTTGGTTTATTTGGCTGGACAGACTATAGTTCCCTTTCCGGTTATAATTGAGACCCAACGAATGAAGAGAATTTAGATAGGCGCGATCATTTACTTCCTTGAAATAGCTCACACAATCCCTTAGTAACGCTATCGCTTCATCATAAAATCCGAGATAAAACTTGATTTGGGCAATAACATATTTTGCTTTGTGAATAAGGTATTTGTTGTTTGTTTTTGAAAGATATCCATCAGCAATCAAGTAGTTGTTCAAAGCATTTTTATGTTCTTGACGATCATAATGGATTACCCCTCTAGTCATGTAGGCAGATCCAATCAATTCAATATCGGCAGTATGTTTGGCAGTCCTAATCATGCTATCGGCATAAATAAACTGTTGATTTTTATTAACATTATAAATTAATGCTTTATATGCCAAAGTCATTTGTATGAAATTTTTCTCTGTTTTGGCTTTAGCTAACCAAGAGTGTACATACAGTTTTTCCTTTATACTATCTTTTTTGTTATAAAGTATGTGATTGTTAAAATATTCGTAGTCTTTCATGGAAAGACTATCAGGAATAACAAAGGTTTTGTGTTGTGCATTTACATAATAACATGAACAAAGCCATACGATAAGTAAGTTTCGCTGTGCCTTGTGTCTCATAAATGTAGTGTTAGTAATTAGCAAACGTAAGATTGATTTAGTCAAGATTCTTTTTTTGATGTGTAATATATGGCTAAAATAAATCAATAAATGAAAGAATTATCTTGGTTAAATGCTTTTTTGTTTATTTTGATATAAAGTGTTGATTGATTGTGGATTATTGGGAAATACTGTGTGTTTAATTCAAGAATTGAATACCATAGATTCTGGAATCGAACAGTTGTAGGCTTGCCATAGGTGAAATGAGCCTTTAGTTTTGCCTTGAATTCAAATGGTTTTGTTATGAGAAAAACCAACATAAAAACTGTTCAGATTACCCCGGGAGAAATGAACTGATTAGAAAATCAGTAACATTTAAACATTAATTAAAATGAAAAAAATCTATTTATGCTACATCACCTTGGCTTTATTTTTTTGCATTACTGCAATTGATTTCCGTTCAAGTAACGTTTCACAGTCACTAGTCTCAAATATGAACTATTTGACACAAGCTAAAACTGTTGGGCCGGTTGATCCAGATTGGACAAAACTTGTAACACATCTTGTTGATTTTATTCAAGACATATACTCAGAGGTTTAAGTAATCTGTTTCGTCTGCATATTTAATAAAAAAATCCTATTCATTAATGATGATTTTATTTAATATTTATTAGCCACTCGGTTTTAGAGTGGCTTTTTTTTGTATTAATTGGAAATAAAATATTCACCTCACCCCAGCCCTTTCCAAAGGAGAGGGAGCCAGATTTTATTATTTTTCATCAGCATCGTCCATGCGGATTATGAGATTGTTTTTGAGTGTATTTAGAAATTTTGTCCTATCTGATTTCCTGTTTCGGATTTCGAGAAATACTCGGTGAAATTGTCCCAAATTAATATTAAATACCGATTCGAAAAAGGCCGTAATCTCATTAAGACTTGAAATTCCGTTATTGAATACTCCTTCAGAATGAAGTGCATAAATCAATTCTACCAATTCCACCTTGGATCCAGTCCATTTTTGTTTTTTTGCAATGGGTGAGGGTAATGTAGCCATTACCAGTTTCTTTTTCATTTTTGCCAACTGCTTTTCCAAAAAAAATTTTATTTCTTCATTGGCCAGTATTTGTGCCATTTTGTAGTCATGGGAAGTAGAGAAGCGATGGTCAGCTTGAAAATAAGCACTGTCCAGCATTAAGCGATGGTCAGATTTTGTCCGTATAAAGTATTTGTTGTCCAGACAGCAGCTGCCAGTGCGGCAGTAGTGGTAAAATTCCTTATTCTCCTTGAAGAAAGTTTTTAAATTCTGGAGTTTTGTTTTGTAATACTTACGAATTACTTTTTGTGACCCCAATGGCTTTTTGGTTTCCATACTATAGATTTCATTGTAGTAAATTATTTTTGCCGTAAATTTTGGTTTGATTTCGCGAAAAAATTCAATCTCTTCTTTTTTCTTCAGGTATTTGTATTTTATAAAAAAGACCTTTAGTTTCTCTACTGCAACCACCGTATTTTTTATAGCCAGTTCGGCAGCCTGCATGGTGTTTTCTGTTACTAAATGAACTGATTTTAATTGTTCTTCCAGTTCGGTCATTAATGATTCGGCAAATAATTTCATTTAAGATAATTAAGATTTACAATGCTATGATCCGAGACTCGAATCGAGGCGCAAATCTATTTAGTGCATGCTCTTGTCGCAAATAAAGTAGTGTTATATTCCCGAATTGAATAGAGTAATTCCTGATTTGCATAGTGGTTGTTAGGCAGATTTCAGAAGGCAGATTGCTTAGGGCAAGAGGTAAGAGGCAAGAGGTAAGAAGCAAGAAGCAAGAGTACGGATTTATTAATTTCAAAAGTGCCAATGCCTGTATGGGAATGGTGAGGTTACTTCGTTCTTGGCTATGACAGCCAGCTGGGGTAAATTGAAAGTATTTTTTGTTGGAATCTCCATCGTAATTAATAATTGAGTATTTATTTAAGATTGTCGGAAATATATAATACCGATTGTATATTCAATATAGTCCAATTGCATTGTACTATTTTCATATTACATCGGCATTATACTAGAAAACTTCGGACTATAATACAACTTCGATTGGTATAACATATGTTAAAGGGATTTTAAGTCACTTGAAATAAAATTATTTAGTGATTTATCGTCCTAATTTTGTAAAATATATTTCAACCTAAAATTTTAAAATACTATGCAGCGTGCTATTGTACATATGGATTTAGATACCTTTTTTGTCTCTTGCGTACGGCAGCAAAACCCTCAACTGAATAATATTCCCTTGATTGTTGGCGGTGGTGAAAGAGGCGTTGTTGCTTCTTGTTCCTATGAGGCAAGATATTTTGGAGTCCGTTCCGCCATGCCTATTCGGATGGCACTGCAGCTTTGCCCGCAGGCAAAAATAGTCAAAGGGGATATGGAATTGTTTTCCAATAAATCCCATGAAGTAACCCAGATTATTGAAGAGAATTCTCCATTAGTTGAAAAGTCAAGCATTGATGAGTTTTATTTAGACCTTTCGGGCATGGATAAATTTTATGGCTGTTACAAATGGACAAATGAACTGATACAGACCATTACAAAGGAAACCGGATTGCCAATAAGTTTTGCCTTATCAGTCAACAAAACAGTTTCCAAAATAGCCACTGGTGAAGGAAAGCCAAAAGGGAATCTGGAAATACCCCAGAATCTTGTACAATCTTTCCTAAACCCGCTTTCGATTCGTAAAATTCCGATGGTCGGGGAGGTAACATTCAATCTGCTGTCCAGATTAGGAATTCGAAACATTGAAAAGCTATCCGAAACCCCAGCGGAAGTATTGCAAAGCCTGATTGGTAAAAACGGACTGGAACTATGGAAAAAAGCCAATGGGATTGATAATTCACCCGTAGAGCCCTATACCGAAAGAAAATCACTTTCAACAGAACATACCTATCTTCAGGATACAATCGACATACAAAAAGTAGGATCATTAATTTTGGGAATGGTCGAAAAACTGGCCTATCAGGCACGATGCGAAGAATGGCTTGTTTCCACTATATCGGTAAAAATCCGATATGCCAATTTCGACACCGAAAACAGGCAGAGAAAAATAACCTATACCTCCTGTGACCATATTTTAGGAAAGATAGCATTAGAATTATTCAATCAATTATACAATCGCAGAATGCGTATCCGATTAGTGGGCGTAACTTTTTCAGGATTGGTCCGTGGAACCTATCAGATAAATATGTTCGAGGATACCGAGGAAATGTTGGCATTATATCAGGCAATGGATAAAATCAAGAACCGTTTTGGCTATGATGCCGTAACACGCTGTGGAGGCAGAAACCTAAAATCCAAAGCTGGAAATATCATATCCAATCCAAGAGCGCAGAATATAAATTCTAAAGATCCCGAATAATGTACCTCAATTGTCATTCCTTTCATTCGCTCCGCTACGGGACTATTCCGTTACAGGAACTGGTAAAATTAGGTAGTACATCCGGTGTTACAGCGATGGCGCTGACCGATATTAATACAGTAACAGGAATTTATGATTTTATAAAAGCCTGCGAAGCTTTGCAGATAAAGCCTTTGGTAGGCATTGATTTCCGTAATAATGGCAGGCAGCTATATGTGGGTTTGGCAAAAAACAATGAAGGAATAGGGGAAATGAATCGCCTGTTGACCAAGCATAATCTTGAGAATAGCTTACTGCCAGATCAGGCACCTCACTTCAAAAATGTCTTTGTAATTTATCCATTGGATTCAGTTCCCGACGAACTGCATGAAAATGAATATATTGGCATTACAGCGGAACAGCTTCCAAAACTGTACAGCGCCAAATGGAAAAACAGGCTCAATAAAATGGTCATACTGCAAACGGTTACGTATAGATCAAAAAAAGAATTTAGCCTGCATAAAATCCTGCGGGCAATCGATTTGAATACTATTGGCACCAAGCTGACTGCGGCTGACTATTGCAAAACTGCTGATGTAATGATTCCTTTGGAAAGCCTTATTGCCAAGTTCGAAGACCATCCAGTTATTATCGAAAATACGCAGAAAATAATTGAAACTTGTAATTTCCAATACGATTTCAATACCCCAAAAAATAAAAAACATTACAAGGCAAATAGACAGGAAGATATCGAATTACTTACCCAGTTGGCTCATGAAGGCATGATCCGCAGATATGGTGATAACAATAGTGAAGCATTAAAAAGAGTGGAAAAAGAATTGAAGGTAATAGATGAATTGGAATTCAGCGGTTATTTTCTGATTACTTGGGATATAGTGCAATACAGCATCACTCAGGGATTTCTGCATATCGGGCGGGGGAGCGGTGCCAACAGTATTATTGCCTACTGTCTCGACATTACCGACATTTGCCCTCTGGAACTCGACCTTTATTTTGAGCGTTTCCTGAACCTCAATCGAAAAACGCCGCCTGATTTTGATATTGACTGGTCATGGCGTGAGCGCGACACCATCCTAAGATACATTTTTGATAAATATGGCGCTGACCATGTGGCCTTTTGCGGCACGAATGTAGAGTTCAAATACCGCTCTATTTTTCGGGAAGTAGGCAAAGTCTTTGGCTTGCCCAAAGAGGAATTGGATCAATTGGCCAAAAATCCAATGCAGCGGCATCATAAAAATGATGTAGTCAAGATGGTGCAAAAATATGGCATGATGCTGGAAAAATACCCCAACCAGCGCAGCATGCATTCTTGTGGTATTATAATTTCCGAAGAACCAATAACCAACTTTACAGCTTTGGAAATGCCCCCAAAAGGCTTCCCGATTGTACAATTTGATATGCATGTGGCGGAAGAAATTGGTTTTGATAAATTCGATATTTTGAGCCAGCGCGGGATAGGCCATATCGATGATGCAGTAAAATTGATTAAACAGAATCAGAATATAGAGGTCAATATCCGGGACACATCCATTTCAAAAGATGAAATCAAATGCAACGAATTCCTGAAACAGGGAAAAACCATTGGTTGTTTTTATATAGAAAGTCCCGCTATGAGGGGATTGTTAAGGAGGCTTAACTGCGATAATTACAAAGTGCTTGTAGCAGCTTCATCGATTATCCGCCCAGGAGTGGCACAATCCGGAATGATGAAAGAATATATCTTCCGGCACAATCATCCCGACCGTTTCGAATATTTCCATGACGTTTTCAAAGAGCAGTTGGGAGAAACGTATGGCATCATGGTCTATCAGGAGGATGTCATCAAAATTGCATTGCATTATGGTGGATTGCCTGCTGCCGATGGTGATATCCTTCGCCGTGCCATGAGTGGCAAGGGACGCTCCAAAGATGCCTTGCAAAAAGTAAAAGACAATTTCTTCAGTTCCTGCGCCCAAAAAGGACATCCGTTGCCATTAAGTCAGGAAATCTACCGCCAGATTGAATCCTTTGCAGGCTATTCGTTCTGCAAGGCGCATTCGGCATCCTATGCTGTAGAAAGCTACCAGAGCCTGTATCTGAAAGCTTATTTCCCAATTGAATTCATGACGGCAGTCATCAATAATTTCGGAGGTTTCTACCGTACCGAAGTCTATATCCATGAAGCAAGAATGTCGGGTGCAAAAATCCATAATCCATGTGTCAACAAAAGTGATGGACAGACCAACGTATCAGGCAGGAGCATCTATCTGGGTTTCCAGCATTTAAAAAGCCTGGAATCAAAAACGGCTGCCTGTATTGTTAACGAAAGAAAGGAAAATGGTCTCTATCAGTCGTTGGAAGATTTTATCAACCGTGTTCCTATTGGTATTGAAGGCATCCAGATTCTGATTTTTATAGGCGCTTTTCGTTTCACTGGCAAAACAAAAAATCAATTGCTGATCATTGCAAGATTGATTATGATTAATTTCAAGCCGGAAAACCGTAATCTGATGCTGTTGCACGAACCTGTCAAAGAATATAAATTGCCTGTATTGGAGCGATCCCCTTTCGAAGATGCTTTTGATGAAATAGAACTGCTGGATTTTCCTGTTTCGGTGACACCATTCAATTTATTGCAGACATCCTTCCGTGGAGATGTAATGGCTAAGGACTTGATTCGGCACCACAAAAAAACGGTTCGCATGCTGGCGTATCTAATCTCCAGAAAACACGTTCCTACCAAACGGGGCGACATGTATTTTGGCACTTGGATCGATGCCGAAGGGCAGTTTTTTGACACCGCCCATTTTGCCGATTGTTTGGCTAAATATCCTTTTCAAGGGGGTGGCTGTTATCTGTTATTGGGCATGGTTGAGGTAGATTATCATTTTCCAACCGTCACCATATCAAAAATGGCAAAAATGCCTTTCATACCAGACCCTAGGTATGCTGCTACGGATGAAAAAAGATTCCAGACCCAGCAGCAGATTCGCGAAGACGTCAGCATGACCCATCGGGAACCTTATCCTCAGGAACATGAATACAATATGCCACGGCATAAGATGGTATAAAGATGGATTTTCAATAAGTAGTTAATATTTATTTATAATCAATGATATAGTTTTATTTTAGAACGAGATATTTGTGTTTTTAGCAAGATGCCCATACCAACCAGGTCTTCACGTTTTGTTTGTCATGCTGTTAGTATCAATTTTTTAATTCAAATGAAAATTTTATCTTGTCATTTTGGTTTTTTGTATTAAGTATAATTTTTAAATCATAATTTAAAACAGACATCCATTACTCATTTATTTAATTTGGCATAGTAAGCTTTTCATTACCAAAGCCCCAATTTAAACCAAATAGTGCCATTACTTTCGATTTTTCTATTCCAAAATCGTTTCCGAATGAGCCACTCAGATAAATATCTTTTCCCACACGATAATTCAGGAAGCCTATTACTCGCTGAGATTTGAGATCATTTTCTACCGCATAATTGCGATGCACTGCCTCAAAACCTATACTAATAGGGTCGAAGTCAAAGGACAAACGTCCGCCCAAATCATAACTATTGGAATTGGTGATAACACCGTTTTCAATTGCATAGTTATCGTACATAAAACGACCATATGCCGAAATGGTGAGATAGTTTTGTTTTGAGCTTTCTCCATGAGTATTTAGTTGTTGATTGAATGAAAGTGTACTCCAAACCCCGACTCTTCCTGTTTTCCAGATGCTATCCGAAATGGCATAAGTGGCATAAGCAGCAGCAAGGTCTAACTGAAATTCAGGCTTTTGTGCAATATGATACTGAATGGGCTGCAATATCTTTTCGACTCCATCTCTTGTCTTTTCAGCGTATTTCTTAATGGCAACTTCAATCTTGGCTGGATCACTGCCCGCTGCGATATAATCAGGATCATTTTGTAGCTGAGTTAAGCGTTTGTCCTGAAAATCTCTGACACCATTTATAATTTTGCTGAGCTTTTCATTATACGCTGCAGAATAGAAGCGGAGTATCGTGGTTCTCAAACCTGCTGAAAATACTTTTTGTGCAATTTCTTGGTTGTCTGGAACCATATCTTTCTGCAGGAATGCAATAGAAATATTTGTCATCTTCAATGCAGAGAAAGGCCTAGAGCGGTATATATCTGCATTGGTAATTGGGTCTTTTGTCTTTTGTATACCCAAAAACTTATATACATTACGGTTCTTTGGTAACGACCACCAATATGGCGTGAATTCCGCAGAGTAATTTTGAGGCCAACTATCGCTTGTGTCGAAGCTTTGCATAATACCTAGCCCAAAAGCTTTTGGGGTAGTAGGGGTTTCTATCAAAGTGGGAGAAATATCCACTAGCTTAAATGCGCTAGATTGCGGTACAGATTTGTTGTCGGGTTCTTTTTCCGTTGTTTGCGCAGATACTTGACTTATGCAAAAGATAATTAGTAGAAACGTAAGAATCCTTTTCATGTTGACTTTAGTTTGATAGTTTTATGTAGCCATATTTCCGTGAAATTGCCTAAGGCATTCACTTTCAAGTCCTCTCCAGGGAATTCTTTGTGTCCTTCTTCTCCATCATCTAATACGTAGCGTGCCGTGATTTTTTCGAACTCTATTCTGCGAGTATCTTCATCAGGCCAAAAAAGGAGAATGTTTGTCACGATCAGTAACTCATTACCTTGAAGGCCTGAAGCTTGGCCAATTGGCATTTGTATAATATCACCGGTTGCGTCTTTTGAAGCACAGCCTGGAATTGCAGTACGGGCTACAGTCGTAATTAGGAACCCGCGAGTGGTGACAATGCCATTGCTGCTGATGTCTACTGCTAGTCGAATCTGTTGTGTTCCGCTACCTGTTTCATAAATATCCATTAGATTAAAAAATTAAAAGATTAATAAAAGTTGATAAAAAAAAGAATGTTATACTTTCCAAGGGGAATACAGTTCACGAACAATTTTTAATATTTCGATAATTTTGCACTATTCAAATTATTAAAAACCTTCAAATAATTTAGGTTAATTAAAAAAAGTAATAATTGTGGGATTAATAATAAACTATAATTTTGAGATAATATCTATAGGATTAAAATTGGTGAAATTATTTTCTGCAATACAAATAAATGTTATAAAAGCCTGATATTTTGATATAAAGGTATGTTTTTTTTAAATTTTGTTTTCTAATATCAATAGTATAAGATTGTTTGTTTGCAACCAAACCAAAAGAAGCCATCACAGATTCCTTCCTCATTCTCCACCCATCATTAAGATGCCTCTTTCTCATATGATCATAAAATTTTCCTCACAGGTAAATCCCTATAAACCATAGCATACCAAATAAAAATATAAAATAATCCGCACTTTTAGCCCTTCTCCTTTGGAGAGGACTGGGGTGAGGTATCAAATCTATAAATTTTATAAGAACCAGTAACAAACAGGATAGTGTACAATTGAGGAATTGGGTACTATAATTAGAGTATTAAAAAAATGAGAGCTGTATTCCTATTTAAGTAAATTCTTCAGAGCTAGAATAAAGTCGAGGACACTTTTAGTAAATTTAGGTTTTTCAAGAGCATTTGAATAAAAGGCACAAAGTCGTGAGACTCTTCGGAGCATGGTGTATTAACCTGAAAATTTGTTTTTTTACACAGTTCATCCTATGTGCATTCGTTTTTATACAGGTTCAATTTAATATACTTTTTTAGCAACTATATCTTTGCCCATATTTAATGTCAAGCTATCAACTATACCTTTTTCATTTTTATTAAAAGTAAATTGAGCAGTGACTAATTTACTATAAAATCTATTTTCACTCATTAGGATCACGGTGGTTACTCTTTCACCTGTACCCTGAATATGAAGTATTCCATTTTCTTCGGTTACGGTAAAAGAATAATTTTCATTTAATTGATATCTTCCCCTATAAGTTTTAAGAACTTCTAGAGCTACTTTAACTTCAGTAATAGTCCGTTCAACAGGTTCACGCTATTCAAGATTTCAGCTACAAACCAATTTCCTTTTTCGTTCGATATTTTTTCGATTTCTTTCATTTTAGACCTTTAATTTAGCTCCAAAAATACTTTCATAATACACACAAGCAATAATAACAGTTATTGGTGATGATAAAATTAAAAAGAGAAATGTTTCCCATTTTGATTCAAGAATTATGTTTTTCCATTTTTTCCATATAATTATTAAACCAAAAATTGAACAAACTGAAATAAAAAAAGCAGAAAATAAATTCCCATAATTTTCATCATAAGCCAAAAATTGAGCTTCGTAAAGTTGTCTCCACATTAAGTAAGAAATACAAAAAAGAACAACTATATATAAAATTTTGGTTTGTATTTTGTCGGTCATAAATTAATGCGTTACATTATTGAATCCTCTGATGGCGGATTACTGCTAACATCATTCTTCAAATATAACAAAAGAATTGTATCGCGATAAGAAAAGTTGTATTTTTAAGTATGCAACATATCACAGGAATTCCCCGTAATCAAATGTTTTTTCGAGTTTAGAGGATACAATTTGACAAGATAATCCTATTCGTTTTATAGATGTTTGAAGAAAATCACAACTAACCAGTTTTTAGCAGTAATTTTTATAAAAACAAAGACTAATCGAATTTGCTTTTATTGGTTATTTTTATACAAAGTTGAACTCCCATTACTACTAGAAGAATCAATGTAAAAAAAAAGCTTAAACCAAAAATACCAACTGCTGGTGTTACGCATTTGTAACCTCTATTACTTAAACTGATCGATGTGATGGTAAAGCTTAAAAAAGTCAAGACTAATTGCGCTATAAAACTTATCAAGCAGACATCCCCGAAACTTAAATTTATACTTTTGGAAATTGCTTTTCTTCCATAATGAAATTGGAAAATTATAGGTAGAATTATTAGTAAGAATGAAAAGAGCATTAAGTAGTCCATTAATAATTTTTTAAAGGTTATTCTCCTGTTTTTTTGTCAGAATCACTGCCAACGTCTTGGCTGCTACAAGAGGTATAGGATTAAATACACGAGTTTTTCCATTTTACACACCCAGCAATAGCGAACGGACGAGGTAATCCCCTAGTACAATACCATCTTTAAATTCAGCCAAATACCCAACCCGAGCGACAGCGAACAGACGAAGTAATCTCTTGTAACGGCTTATGTGAGGTTCCTTATAGTTTGCTTTTCAAATCCATCATTCCGTGAAGAATTCTTGCGACTTCTATTTCGTTCCTAGATACGGTTGAGTAGAAAATAATGTGCTGGCCAGATTTAAAACCTAATATTCCTTTAGTTACGATGTCATAGTTTCTTCCAAGTTCTGGATTATTTGCTAAATCGTCACACGTTGCCAAAAGTAAATCATAATATTTTTCTGCTTGCATTTCAGACCAAGTTTCAACTGTATAATCCCAAATTTCAGACAAATCATCAAGTGCTTTATTCGTTAAATAATATTTAGCCATTTGATTTTTTTCTTGCTTTTAAAACTTCAAGATACTTTTTAGCATCAAAATCTACTGCACGTCCACTTTCAATTCCATCATTGATTGCTTTTCTTAAGGCAATTATTTTATTTTCTTCATCTTCTAAAAGGCGAAGTCCTGCTCTGACAACTTCACTTGCGTTATTGAATCTTCCCTCTTTTACACTGTGTTCAATAAAACTTTCGAAATGATTACCAAGAGATATAGAAGTATTGCGTCCCATAATTTAATTTTTAGCTAAGTTACCAAAAAATGGTAACTTTACAAATTGCTTCTGGTTTTTTCGGAATCTCACATAACGTCAGTCTGAAAAAAAAACTAAAAATGACCTCTTGAGAGTCTCATATTTGAGATTTTTCTTTGGTAGCCCTCCGAATACTTTCTAAATTTAAAGAGGTTTTTTCACAGCCTGACGTTCTGGCGCTACAAGAGGTTTGGGATTAAAGATGCGAGGTTTTTTCATTATGCACAAGTTTTCCAAGTACTATACCATCTTAAATTCAGCCAAATACCCAACCCGAGCGACAGCGAACAGACGAAGTAATCTCGTGTAACGGCTCCTAGCGGATGCCCTTTATTGGTTCAATATTTCATTCAAAGTCTTCAGCCCAAATAACAATATCAGGATTGTTTGTTGAAAATATTATTTTAGCACTATCTCCTACATTATAGTTATTGCGACTTAATCTATCTTCAAATTTTTTACCATTAAAATAGAATTCAAATGACACATATGGACCTCCTTTTGTTGTGCGGTGAATATCATTAATTCTTACTTTTTGTAACTGACCAAAATTTTTTAATTGATTAATTTTATATTCATTGACATAATTAAACACTTCATATGCTGTACTTGCGAAAATTATTATGGTTAATGAGGCGTACATTGTATTTATCACTCTTAATTTTGTCAACCCAATTGTTTCTTTTAAAATTTGATATTTTTTAGGGTTAGAAAGTGTTGTGAAGTCAAAATCAGTTTTAGTATTAATAATAATTCTTGTTAGTGAAACGCTTAAAAGAATTGAACCAAATGAAACAAAACAAAAACCAATTAAACCCAATAATCTTGAACCATCATTTTTCCAAAATACTTTATAAAATATAAACGCTCCTACTAAAATTAGTAATGCGTTAAGTAATGAGTATTTTAAGGCTTGAATTTTAGTCATTATTCTGTTTTTCAGTTTGTTGAGGGAGGTTTCCGCTAACGTCTTGGCGTTACAAGAGGTTTGGGATTAAAGATGCGAATTTTTTCCATTATATAAAATCTTTACAAGTATAAACTATATTTAAATTCAGCCAAATGCCCAACCCGAGCGACAGCGAACAGACGAAGTAATCTCTTGTAACGGCTCCTATGCGTAGTATTATTTTTTCTTATATGTTGTTGTTTTTTTATCTCCATTTTTTGTTAGGATTTTATTTTCAACAGCTTTTTTTAAATCTCTGCTCGCTGTTGCAGATGATAAATCCTTGAAATAACTTAAATAATCTTTTCTTGTAAATTCATCTACAAAATTTTCAATAAAAACTTGAATTCTATCTTCATTAGAAAGCTTTTTTACTGAATTTTGTAAAAGTTCATTTAAAGATTGTTCAATTATACTCAACATATATTCAATGAATTTTGTTGATTTACCTTCTTTATCGGAAGCAGATAATGAACTATAGTATGCTGATTGATTTTTTGATATTAATGTTTCAAAAGGCAAAAAAGCAAAAACTGGATATTCGTCCATTAAAATCAAAGTTTGCCATAATCTTCCCATTCTTCCGTTTCCATCCATAAAGGGGTGAATAAATTCCATTTCATAATGAAACACACAGCTTTTAATTAATGAGATTTCAGATTTGTCCTTTAAGTATAGAAATAAATCTTTCATTACAAACGGTACATTTTGATACGGAGGAGCGATATGCTCGACTTTAGAACCTTTTACAATTCCAACACCTTTTATTCTATATTTTCCTGAATTTTCAATAAGATCTTTCATTAGCATTTTATGAGCTTTTAAAAAATCTTTTTCAGAATGATATTTAATCAAAAGAATTCCTCGAGGCTTTGCCTCGGGGTGATTCGCAAAGATTAGTATATTTGTTTGATGAGTGAACATATTTTCAAACGACATAATAAAAGCTTGTTGCTTTATCATTTGGTTTGTCCGATAAAATATCGGAGAAATGTTTTATCGGCGGATGTTGAAATGAGTTTGGTAGAAGTTTGTAAAAATATTTCGGAGCGATATGAAATTCATTTTGTTGAAATAGGAGCAGATGAAAATCACGTACATTTTTTGATACAAAGCGTGCCAAAAATTTCGGTTGAAATTATTGTCAGGACTGTAAAAAGTATTACTGCAAAAGAGCTTTTTCGATTACATCCCGAAGTTAAAAGTAAGTTATGGGGAGGTAATTTTTGGACGAGTGGATATTATGTAAATACGGTTGGTCAGTATGGTAATGAGGATGTGATTCAGAAATACATTCAAAATCAGGGAGAAGAAAAGACTGTTTACAAATCGTTTAACAAAAATCAGCTACGTTTGTCTTTTGAGTAATGCGATACCTCGAGGCTCTGCCTCGGGGTCATTCATTTTTATTTAAATTTTTATAAACCTCCAAGGCGTTCAATACTTCTATTATATCTTTTTGAGGCCCGACAACTCTTTTGTTTTCTAAAATTGCCGTAATTTGTTCTTCAGATAAAGTGTTTCCTTCAATACTTAATGACGAATGAATTGTTTTTATTTGATTTTGTTTTCGCAATTTTGGATTAGTTTTTACTAAATATTTTGCATTTACTTCTCCAATTTTTTCAGAAATTGAAGATACAAATTTTAATATTTGCGAAGTTATTTCGTATGGAGGTTTCATATTTTGATACTATCATTTGATACTATCAAAAGTATAAATTTTAATTCTGTTTCTGGTACTATGTTGGGAAATATTACGCACAACATCTTGGCGCTACACGAGGTTTGGGGCTAAAAATGCGCATTTTTTCCATTTTGACAAATTTCCCAAATACAAAACCATTTTTAAATTAAGCCAAAATGCCCAAATCTCTTGTAGCTGTTGGCAGAAGTATTAATTACGCACAATCCAATTCTCAATTTCAATTCCATTTAGTCTTTCGAAATCTTTGGTATTTTCGGTTACTAAAATTAATTTATTTTCTATTGCAGTAACACCAATTAATAAATCGAATTCATCGTTTTGAGGTTTTCCAAGTTTGTTCAAACGAACTTTTTCTTCAGCGTATTTTTTTATTGAACCGTAGATTGGAATTATTACAATTCCTTTTAAGAATATATCTACCGCTTTATGTGATTTTGCTTTGTCAACACTATTTTCCGCACCAAACCGCAATTCTAAAACGGTAATTTCTGAAATATAACAGTTTTCTAAACCTTTTGATTTAAGTATTTTGTCAACTTCAAATTTTCCACGTAGAAAATGTACACAGATATTAGTGTCAAGTAAATACTTCATTAGAATTTGATATCTTTTGTTCTAAATTTTCTACTTGCTTTTATTTCGGTATTTATTTCGTCAGAAGTTTTTTCGGTAGAAAATGCTCCAAAAGATTTATAAAAGTTATTTTCTTTACTTTTGGTTTCTGCTTTCAATGATTTGGTCAATTTTTCTATTAGCTCAAGTTTGCTCATAGAGTTTAAGCTCTCGAATAATCCAAAGTAATTTTCTATTATATTTTTATCAGTAAAAGTCATTTTCGTATTGTTTTATTCAAAGATATACTTTTTTCCGATTTTGGTCAAATATTTCTGCCAACGTTCTGGCGCTACAAGAGGTTTGGGATTAAAGATGCGAGTTTTTTCAATTATGCACAAATTTTCCAAGTACAAAACCATTTTTAAATTCAGCCAAATGCCCAAATCTCTTGTTAGCAGTAGTACTTATTTTATTCGGTTTGTATTTTCTCTCATTGAATCTACAAACTTTGTTTCTTTTATTATTTTCAAAAAACTCTGATTTGCGTTTTCATTTAGAGTTAATACTTTTAATTCTCCTGAATAATGAATGTAAAATAGATAATTTTCATTTTTGTCTATAAAGTTAAAATCAAAAAAACCTCCGTCACATTTTGTTAAAGTATAAAAGTTTTCAAGAAATCTACTTAATTCTTCATTTCCAACTTTCACACCGCCATTAAATTTTTTTTCTATTTTGTGATTTTTAAAATATTCGATTGCATTAGTCAAAGGTTCAGAGTCTTTTCTGTTTTGGGTAGACTTTGAAATCCATTTTTGATTTCTTTCACTCATAAAAATCAATTTTTCAATATTCAATTTTTTAATTAGTGATGCGATTTCTAAAGTTAATTTACTTTCTGAATTATCACCTAATTTTAGCCAATACGATGAATTTATTTTAGGGAAATAACAAATATCTTCGTCCATTTTTTTGTCAAATTCACAAAGTGGAAACTTTCTGTATTTTATTAAGCAAATGTCTCGGGATATTTTTTTTATCATTTTGGGCGTATTACTGCTGACAATTAATATAAGTCTAAATCCTTTTTATCGATATATAAAGAATTCTTAACTGGATTATGGTTTTCTAAATCAAAATCATCAAGATTTTTTTCAAATATTACTAAAAATTTCTCCGGATTAAAATCTGCAACATCTATAGCGATGCCTTTTTCACCGATTAGTTTCCAATAATTTTCTCTAATTTTTACTTTATATGTCGGCTTTAAAGTTCCGTGAAAAGTTTTTAATTTAATTACTGTATTTTTCTCCATTTTGGGCGTATTACTGTTAACGGTTGTTAGCGGTTGTTTTATTTTCACTCAAAACCATATCTCAAAACCATATCGGAATTTACATTTCGCTTTCTCATTTGTGCAGGTTTCCATTCACTTGTTTTGATAATTTTTTTCAATTCACTTTCAAAATATTTTTCTAATTTATGGTTTGATTTAATGTCAAAATAAAAACTAAAATGCGTGATTTTTGCATTTCCATCTTTATCAACAAAGAATGAAATATTTACGAAAGACGAAACATCATAATTTGGTCTTTTAATATATTCTTTTGGATAACTAATTACATCATCAATTTCTTTTTGCATTACTTCGCTATATTCATCTTCGCTATCGTCTTTGTCGTTCGGATAATTTGGTCTTCTGTCACATTTAGCATAATACATTGTGTCATTAATATGTTTATTTAAGTATTTTTCATCTGCTATATTCAGTAATGAGTCGACAAATTTTTCTCCATATTTTTGGTTAATGTTTTCTTTCATTAATTTACAATAGCAATGTTCAGTTTGATTTTCGTACACGATACAAGACGAACCTTCATTTCTAAAATCAATATTGTTCTGTTTTAATACTTCTATTAATTCTTTTTCAGAGCGTAAATAATGATTATAAATATTCCCAGAATAATGACAATAAGTTAATTTACCATTTTCTATTTCCTTTTTTGCTTCTGTAATTTCCTTTAAGCAAGTTGTATCAGATTGTTTAACAGATTCAATGAAAGAAGTTTGCGGTTTACTTTCACGTTTACAAGAAATTAAGATTGTGCATAAAAATAAAAAAAAAATTGTCTTCATATATCTGTCGTTCTCCAAACAAGGTTTTTTCACAGCCTGACGTCCTAGCGCTACAAGAGGTTTGGGATTAAAGATGCGTAATTTTTCCATTTTGACCAATTTTCCAAGTACAAAACCATCTTTAAATTCAGCCAAATACCCAACAGACGAAGTAATCTCTTGTAACGGCTCCTAGTAGCTGGCAATTTATTTATTTCGTTTTATTTTGATTGGATTCTGTCTTGTGTCAAACACATCAAATATTTCAATTCTATTTTTTTTGATGTTTACCCAATATATAATTTTGTAGTGATTATTATAAATGAGATAGCGAAAATCTTTGGAATCATTTTCTAATAATTCTTCTTCTTGGCCGATTGTTGGTTGATTTTTAAGTTTATCAACTTCTTTTGTGATTCCGATAGCAAGATTTTTAGCAACTGCAATACTTGCTTTTTCTTTATAGTAATTATAAATTTCTTTTAGTTCTTGTTTAGAAAAATCCGTCCAATATATTTTTAGCTCCACTTTTCTATTTCAGAAATTAAGTCACTATTTTCGGTTAAACGTCCGTTTTTAGAATCTTCTGTAGATTTACTGATTCTTTTTTCAAGCTCTTTCATCGTGAATGGTTTAAAATCAGAATTAGTTTTTGTTTCTTTTTGCAATAATTTTTCTAAATGAGAAATTGCTTTTTCACTTTCAAGTTTAAGAAACGCTTGTACAAATTCTATTTTTCTTGTTTGTAAATCCATTTTGAGAATATTTTTATCAAAATTACAAATTATCTTAAAGATGTCGTTCGTTATCGCAATTTTTTTTACTTGCCACTAACGTCAGTCTGTGAAAAAACCTCCGTTTGTTATTCTTCAAATATAACAAAAGAATTGTATCCTGATAAGAAAAGTTGTGTTTTTAAGTATGCAACATATCACAGGAATTCCCCGTAATCAAATGTGTTTTTTCGAGTTTAGAAGACTTATTTCACTAAAGATTCAAGTTCGTTTTATTAAGATTTCTGTATCTCATACGATCATAAAACTTCATTTCTGATAAGTATTATGAATTATAGCATACCAAATGAAAATATAAAACAATCCGCTCTTTACTCCCTCTGTCATTGCAAAGAATGAAGTAACCCAGAGAGGGCAGGGGTGAGGAATCAAACCTATAATTCTATAAAACTAGTAACAAACAGTAAATGTGTGATTCAGGAATTAAAAACGATAATTAAAGTACAAAAAAGAGGATTGCATCCTATTAAAACTCTTTGAAGAGTTAGTATTTACTAAGGATACTGAAAGGATTTTCGCTGTCAATAATAGAATAAAAAAAAGATTCTTCAAACTAAGAATAGAGTTTCAGTTTTTTATAAAAATTAATCCTCCCAACCACAAAGCGTCAATCCGTAACTTCGTGCTTGAGAAATTGAAGTTTTAATGGTTTCATGTTTACAGGCAGATAATCCGCGACAGTATTCGTTATAATGATATTTTTTTGCTCCCCTTGGCCCACAGATATAGACTTTAGTTTCTAGTGAATGAAAAGAAGTAAAAAAAATAAATAACAGGATTATAAAAGACTTCATTTAATATTTTTTTTCAGCTTAATCTGCAATTAAGTTATATTCATTTCCTTGTTTGTCTATGGCTTTTAGTTTTCCGTAACCTATCCATTCTGCTTCAATTTCAACATCTTCAATAGTATCAAAAAGCAATATTCCAGCACCATGTTTACCTTGAATATTAATATTACCAAAAACGGAATCCCCTTTATTATCAATTCCTTTTACATCATAATTATACTCATAATGTCCGGGATTACCAGTTCTGTATTGGTATTGATGATGTTTGTCAATATGATATGTTTTGGCTTCTTCAGGAGTTATTGTTTTTCGATCATCGTAGGTAATAACTTCTTTGTAAAAGGTATTTATTTTGGGAGGAGGAGATTCCGCTTTTTTACAGCTAATAATTCCTAAAACCAATAATAAGAGTGGTATTTTATATTTGGTGAGCATGAAATAAATTAAGTATTTAATAGTGTTAATTAAATTAGGTGTTAAAGGAAATTATTTTTTTTTTTTTTTTTTTTTTTTGATTTTAGTGGTAAAAAGGGGTACTTACTGTTGGTAGAAACCAACCTAAAAAGTGTTCGAAAACGGGAAGCAGTGAAAATACTAATAATACTAGTGCTATTCCTTTTATCGAGAAATAAGCAATATTATTTTTTTCAATTTCGATAAAATCTTTTCTAGCACCTAAGAAAAATTTAATAATTGAGTTTATAATAAAATAGAATAGAAAAGTAGCTAAAAAAGTAAAACCAATAAATAAGGCTATTTTTTGAATCACTGCCCAAAAGGTATTATCTATTGTTTTTGAATAAATAATTATTTCGATTGAATTTTCAATGAATTGTAATGCTACCTTCAAAAACAGCATAAAACTTATAAATAGGGAACAAAACCAAATAGTATATGCTACTGATATTTCATCGTCTTGTTCCATTTTTATATTGCTTTTTTTAGCTAGGAATTGAATACTCATAAACATAATTGAAATTGCAACTATTGCTACAATACAAGTGAAAAAGATACTTTGTTTGTCCATGTTATTTTGATTTTAAGGATATTCTCCAGTTGGTTAAATTTGATATTTCGTTTGATATTATACCAGGCTTGCAATTAGTTGCGGTTGTTTCCCACATAACATATTTTTGATTTCTGTATTGATAGGCAATACCGTTTATAGGCAAATTAATTCCTAATATAGAATGTCCATACAATTCACTACTGAGTACCGCTACATCATAATCATAATGTGTCAAAATGGTGTACAATAATAATGTTCTTGAATCACAATCTCCTTTTAAACTTGCTAAAAATTCTAAAGGAGTTGTTATGCCGAATCGTTGGTCTCCTTCACAAATTGAATTTGGTCTTTGTAAATATTCTCGAGTAAATCTATCAGCATATAAATTAGCATTACAGTCATTCTCTAATATTATTGAATAAGGAATGTCTTGTACGCAAGAGACTACCATTTCTGCAAATTTAACTTTTGAAAGTTTGTTATTTGCGTTTATACTATCGAATAATTTATAAACTCCTCCGAGCTTATTTTTATCGTTTTCTTTGAGGGTATAAATGATTTTATCATAATTATTAATATTGTCTTGATTAATAATTAAAGTGTTTTTGAAACGAGTTGAAACAGATAAATCATTTTGCATGACATAATAATAGCCTTCATATTTCTTGTTGTCATAATCGTGCCAAACCCGATATCTTTTAATCATATTGGTCGATATTGGTAGGCTATCAGGTGTCTTATTCGGAATTTTAACAGGTACTATTTCGGTTTGCTGTTCTCTTTGATTGTCAACTATAATTGGTCTTGGTGCATAATGATTATTAGAACTTTTGAAAATTGAATTGGCAATTGAAAATAGAAACAATACTAATAGTCCTATTCCAATAATTCTAAAAAACCATTTTAAATAAGGGGCTAAAATATTTAATAATATGAAAAACATTGCAATTGGTACCAGATAAATTAATGCAGGTAGTAAAGAATATATAGTGATAATTCCAATGATTAGGAAAATCATTCCAAATATAACGGACAAGCAACCCATCGATTGGTTAGAATTTGAATTATACTCCCATTTACCCCAAACTTTGTCATTATGGTGTTTGCACAGGTATTCTTTACGCAGGTAATCTCCATTTCTTTCGATATTTCCTGTAGTTATATTACTAGATTCACATATTTTTTTTGGTGGATCTGAGATTATAGTTGTGTCTATAATTTCTGGAATTATAATAGTTTCTTCTACAATTTCACTTTCGTAATCAAAAATGTAACCTGTTATTCCAGCATTAAATGAACCGAAAACTTCATCACCTTCTGTTTGATGTAATTTTCTAATAGTTTCAAAATCATAAACTATCGGTTCTAAAATATTGATACCAAAACTATTATTTTGGGTTTTTAATTCAACCAATAATGTCTTTGGTAATTTTTCTTTAGGAAAAATATTTTTACTATTAACTTCAAATGGGATGTTCTTTTGAAAATCTTCAGGATGATTGCAGCTTACAGATGCTTCGTAAATTTCAAAATCAAAAAAAGATTGATTATGTAGCTGTTCTTCATCTATTTGATTTCCTCGATACTTTCCATTAAGAGCTCCTTTAATGTAAGTTTTTCTTGGAGTCTGTATTTCTTTAGTGACTTTGAGATACTTATTTCCATCCTCTCCCGTAAAGTTTTCTTCATTAAGTATTGTTATGATTTTATCCATGGGGGAGAGGAATGCATTTTGTTAGAAAGATTGATTTTCAGGGTAGATTAATTGTAATAAATCAGTTTCGGTATTTTTTATGTTTTTTGCGCTATTCTTTTTAGTTCTAAAAGGAGCATCAATCCAATATTCATATTTCTTAATTACTTCGTTTTTGTATTCTTTTTCAATTTCTAGTTTTAAGTCAAGATATATTTTAGAATTAATATTTTGTAACTTTTCTAGAAGTGGATTAATTCTTTTTAATGATTGAATATTATATTCTTCTACCTTTTCAGTTAATAATTCAGAATGTGTTTTTTTTGCTTTTTCATACTCTTCTAAAATAATTCTATGCTCAATAACCATTCTTTTGAAATAGTAGTCAGAAGTTCTCAAGTCTTCTATTCTAATGTTTTTTATTTTGTTTTCTAACCAATTAAAATTCGTTGTATTCACAATCTCTATTCTTAATCGTTGCATTTCTGAGTTGTCTTTATAGTCAACATTAAAAAGCCTTTTTGATACATCTCGAACCTTATATTTAAATATAATTGGTAAAATAAAAACTAAGCAAACAATTAAAGTCAATACCCAGGAAAATGGATTTTCATCTAAAAGCAATTGAATAGTTTTTATGTAGAAATTACTTTTATTGAGCAATTCATTTAATGCATTTGAATTTTCATTTTTTAGAGTTATGGTTTTGATTAAATTGTATTTGTAAGTATCAAAATAGTTCTTTATTCGTAAATTATTAATTGCAATTGATTCAATTTGAGTGACAAATAAATTATCACTTTCAGTTTCATCTTCATGAAGTTGATTTAAAGTTTCAATAAGTTTTTCTCTTTTAATTTTTAATTTTTTATTTAAAAAAAGGGGCTCGTCAATTTTTTTTAAATCCTTTAAAAGTTGAGTAGACTGCAATTGGAACTCTTTATCTTTTGTAACTTTTTGGTTTAATAAAGTAATTTGCTTTGCAACTTGAACAGAATCTGTTTCGTTTAATTGGTATTTAATTTTGTTGTTGAATTCAGTGTAGTGCTCAATTTCGTTTTCAATAGATGTTTTATTTGCAACGATAAACATTTTAATTTTTTGAACAGTTTTGTATTTTTCAATACCACTTTCTACAGATTTTGATAATACTAGAACATTTAATGGTTGTGCAATAATAACTGCTAGAAGGGTCATTAATCCTAGTCTAAATAGCATTGAAGGTGTGAAAAAATGAGTCTCTTTTGCGTTTTCTTCCTTGTCAACTGCTTGACCTTTTGTGTTTCTAAATGCTACTGGTAATAATTTTGGAGAAATCGTATATAATAATAGCAAATAAATATTAGCAACTACTGCGCCCCAAATTATACCCATAGGGATACTCACCAAAGTTGAACCTTGAAATAAGGAATAGGTAAAAACAGTCGCACTCAAAAAACAACCAAAAAAGATTAATAAAACGAAAAAACCAATTAATGCAAAACGTAATTGAATGGTTTTACTGCAATTTCGAATTATAGAATCATCTTCCCCTGAACAGGTACACAGGAAAAGCCGTAGCTGATTAACTGCTTTGTTCATTTGAATTAATTGATTTTATATACTCATCTAAATTTTCGTCTATTTTTTTCTGTTCTCTTTCTTTGTATTTTTTAATAGCGTATTCAGTCAATTCTTTTTGAATTTCTGTTACTTTTATTTTTTCAAATATTATTTTTTCGGCTTCGTGATTTATTGTCAAATGTCTTTCAACGCCTTGTTTATCTTTGTAATAGTCATATTTTACTTCAATTCCATATTCTGCTTTTATTAGCTCATCACGATTTTCAGCTAAATAATCATAAGTAGTTTTTGTAAGCATTAATTTAAAGAAAATAGGAGTAAGCTCAATAGCCATGAATAGCAAGGTTATAAATAATGAAATAGTAAAACCTGCTACTTCGTGAGCTATTTTAATTCTCTCAAGTAAACCGTCAAGGCCATTAGCAATTTTTGTATTATTGTTTCGTTCTTTGTCTTTTTCTAAACGAAGTGCTTTCTTTTTATTGGTCAAATCATTTAGTTCTGCTTTATTTATTTCATCAAATCTATTTAATTCACTTTCTAATTTGGCTTGTTGAATTTTTAAAGCCCTCGCAACTGGACCTTCTCCTTGACCTCTACCTCCCATACCTTCAGCAGTTTCTTTTCGGTATTGTACTTCGTAATCTTTAATTCTATTTAATAAATCAGCTCTTTGTGTTTCTATTTTGCCAAAATCAGCTCTTAAAAGCTTTTCCCTGTCAGCATATGTTTTGTCAACTTTTGTTTGGTACTGAACTTGTTGTTCTAATTGTTTCTCCCGAAGTTTAATGTCAATTTCAGTTTTAAACATTCTTATTTCTACAGGTTTTGAAATTGTTAAAGCAATAATCATCCCCATAATAATACGGGGTAAAGCACTTTTTAATTCTCCAATTGTAATAGCTTCTGTTCCATCACCTTTACCTGTACTCGTTACTATAAAGCGGTCTATATTAAATATCATTAATCCCCAGATAATCCCGAAAAAAATTGACAAACAAACCGTTTGAGGATCAATAGCATTTTCAATAGCGGAACCTCTTGGTTCAAAAATGGTATAAAATGCATAACCGCCTGCAATTCCAGCTAAAGCTCCAGTTGCGAACACAATTCCACCTAAACACATATACTTTATCTGATCAGAATAAGTGGCTCTTTCTAGAAGGAATCTATCGCCACCAGCACACTTCCATAGAAATCGCATTACTTTTCCTGATTCTGGCAATTTGTAATATTCTCGTGTCATATAAAATCGTTTAGGTTGAATGGATGGTTTTTAAAAGTTATAGGTTTGTTTGTTATTTTAATTTTAGAGGATGTAATAAATGGTTTGTCTAATTGACAGATTACATTTGGTTGTACTAGTTTAGGAATGATCTGTTCTACTAACTGCAATTTTAAGTTGTATAAGTTGGTTTTGAAACTTTCTGTATTGAGCGTTAATTCAGGTTCGAATTTTAGTTTGTAAATTTTCTTTTGAAAGAATCCATGAACAATAAAATCAATTTCTGAATTAATGGTTTTTAGATTAAATATTTTGATTTGCTTTTCGAGAGTTCTCTGCCCATCAAATTGATAATAGAGTGCATTATTGAACTTATAATTAATAATTATAAAACTTTTATCAAAGAGATACTTCGTGTCATAATTCAGATAGAGCAATTCAATTTTCTTTACTTTTCTAAACAGAATAGCAAAAAAACGAGCTATAATAACTCTTATGAAATGTAATTTTTCAATAAGTAATATTAAATAGTTTGAAAACAATATCTTTAATTTTATTGATTACTTGTGTGTAAATATACCATAATAGTGTTTAATAGATAGATGTTTAAACCTGAATTTGAGCCTCATAAATTTCTACAGTATCTAATAATTCTTTTTCAAATTGGTAAATATCGTCAATTGAAGAAATGACAATTTTGGATTCACTTTTATTATCATTAAAAAGGCCTAAATGTTTTTTGCCGCCATTAAGGTGCAGCCTGCAAATTGGTTTACGATTATTATCATCAAGTAGTATCCCGAAATAAGATTGAGTATCGCGATAAACAATTCGGCTAATTGGAAGTTTTCTTCTCAATATTGCAACTACAATTCTGTAGCCTTCAAGTTCTTCTTCACTTGTAACAATTTTGTTGTCTTCAAGTATGACTATTTCTTCAGATTCTTCTTTTTGCTTTTGACTTTCTTTATTGATTGCAGCATTAAGCCGGTCATTTATTTTTTCGCTAATAAACTGGTTGAATCCTTTTTGTACAAGTTCTTTAAACTCATCAACTACTTTTTCAGTTAATCTTCCTGTATATACTTTATTCGCAAATAACTTTACAAATTCAGTAGAAGGATTTTGTAGTTCATTATCAATTTGTTTTTTAATTTCTGTAGTATATTTGAGTAAACTCGCATTATTTATAATTTTATTTACATCAAAGTTTGATTTGTGAAATTTCAATATTTCATTTATCACATTGTCTTTTAAATTAGTAATATCAAATTCCAGAAATGGTTTTTCATCCATTTTATTTTTTTCATCTAAATCGGTAAAAAACTGATAGGTAACTCCATTAGTTAATAAAGCAAATCGTGTCTTAGTGACATGAAAATATCTAAATAGTTGAGAGTTATGTATGGTGAGTTTTTCTTTCCAGCTTTTACATTCGACAATAATTATTGGTTCTCCATTCTGGAAGATTGCATAATCAACTTTTTCTCCTTTCTTTAAACCTAAATCAGCTGTAAATTCAGGTACAACTTCTAAAGGATTAAAAGCATCATACCCTAAAACATGTATAAATGGCAATACAAACGCATGCTTCGTTGACTCTTCAGTTTCAATTTTACTTTTTAACAGATTGATTTTATCTGCCAATGATTTAAGTTGAATATTGATTTCCATAAATTTATTTTGAATAAGTTAATTATTACTTTACTTACTTATTCAAATATAAAACCAATAAAAATCAGTATTTTATGGTAAACCGTAAATCATATATTTATTGATAGTATTGAAATAAAAAAAAAACCCGAAGGAGCTATAATAATAGATTATAATATGATTAAATAATACCCATATCTTTAGTTATAGAAACCAAATGTGTAGCATTATTTGCTTTAAAAAAATCTTTTAGTTTAGCTATTCTTTTTTCGATGGTACTCTTACTGTTTGGCTTAACGCCCGACTTTTTAAAAGTTTCTGATATGTCTTCTTGGGGAATCCCTAAAGAGAGATGTTTAATAATTAGAATGTCAAAATCATCTATTTCATAGTTATTGTTTTCTTTTAAGGCGGAAGCAACTTCGGGGGAAATATATTTTTGGTCTGAAACAGCTAATAAGTTAATTGCTTTTTTCAGCTCTTCTATACTGTTTCTTCCTTTTAGGACAAAGCCATTGATATCTGAATTATCAAAAAGCGATTTTATGCGATACCCTTTGTCTTCAACAGAATAAGCTATTATTTTAATAGTTGGTTGTAGTTCACGAACATTTTGTATTAGTTCGTCTCCGCTAGCAATTTTCACCTCTCTGTGATCAGTTTTAAACGATAAATCACTAATGAATAAATCGTAAGGTTCATTATCTAAAATGGCTTTTCGAATTTTTAAAAATGCATCATCGCAATATTTGGAATGATGAAAATTTACAATTTCTAAATCACGTAAAGCTTGTTCGATTCCTAAATTGATACTATCAAAATCTTCCGCTACTATTATTTTTTTAAACATTATCAATTTATTTTGGCATGGATATTTTTACTTTAAAACCATTTTCTGGCTCTGTTTCAAAATTAAGAGTTCCTTTAATAGCAATAATACGGTTTTCCATATTTTGAAGACCATTTTTTATAATTTCATTTTGAACACATCCTTTTCCATTATCGACATAGTCAATGTTAATTCTATTTTGACTAGAACTAAATTTCAAAACAACCAAAGAGGCGTTACTATGTTTTTTCATATTTACCATTAATTCCTGTAAAATTCTATAAATGGTGATTTTTTTTATCTCGTCTATAGCCTCCCAACTTATTTTTTCTTTATTATTTACAATAACATTTGTACTGTCATTATTATAAGTAGAAAGCATTTCTTTTAAATTCTTAGAATAATTTATTCCAATATCAATATCATTATTTTCCCTTGAAATAGCTCTGACACGAATATAAATCTGCTCTAACTTTTCAAGTAAAGATTCTTTTGTTTTTTCTTTTGTTAAAGATTGTGTTTGTGTGAATGTTATTGCATGAAAAACATCATTTGCTAATTCGTCATGGATTTTTTTAGCAATTCTAGTTTCTGTTTCATAAGAAGTTTTTATTTTCTCGACTCTGTTTTTATTTTGAAGGTATCTTGTCAACACAACTATTAGTATCGCTAGAAAAATGATTCCTATAAATGAAATTATTTTTTGAAATTTAGCTTGTTGAAGGGATAGTAGATTCTCTGCTTTTTCTAAACGAAGCTTCTGGTTTTCGTCTTTCTCTTTTTTAGAATCATATTTAATTTTAGCAAATTTATTTTTAAAGTTGTTTCTAATTCGGATGATACTGTCATTCAATTCGATATATTTTTGGGCATATTTATTATCTGAATGATTTGATACTAAAAAAGACAATGCTCTTAGGCGTTCATCTATACTATTAAATTTTGTTGCAATTTTATAAGCTGTTAGAGCATATTGATTCGATTGTACTCGATCTAAGATAGAAAAATAGTCTGCTAAATGGAAATAACTTTCAATACTTCCGTAAGCATCATTTGCCTCTTTTCTGAGTTTAAGACTTTTGTTCATTAATTGAAGTCCCTTTTCATTTTGTCCTTTTTTAAAATAAGAAAAGCCCAGATTATCTATAACTCTGGCCTTGCCTTTTACAAATTGCGAATCATTCAATATTTTCGAATCTAGAATTAATTCTAAAATTGATATTGCTTTATTGTATTTTTTTTGCTTAATGTAAACAACCGCAATATTATTTAAAGGGGATTGTTTTGAGATCGAGTCTTTTGAGTAGTTTATGGCTTTTTTGTAATAGAAAATAGCATCATCATATATGGAAAGTTCTTTATCGGCAATTCCGAAAAAGTTATTTACTGCCACCATATAATTGTTGTCATTTTTCACATAAGGCAGCGCTTCTGTTAAGGTTTCTTTGCTTCCATAATAGTCACCATTTATTTGCTGAATGTATGCCATTTGAATTAAATTGAAAGCAACGTTAGAACTGTCTTTATGCGTTTCAAATGTTATTTTTGATTTATTGAAGTAATAAAATGCGCTGTTATAGTTACTTTTTTCAAGATTATCAACAGCCTTTTGTTGCAAAGCTTTGGCCTCTTTTTTAAAAGAATCAGATTTATTAGGTGTAACTGTTTTTTCTTTACACGAAAGAAGTAAAATAAAAATAAATAAACTGAAAAAAGGGGAACGCAGCATAAAAGTTACTTTCCCCGAAAATAGTAATTAATTGTATATTAAAGCGCCTTAAGGTATTAATTTTTTGGAGGCTTAATAGGAACAGGATCATCTCCTGGGCCATCGTCAGCTACTTTTGTTGTGCTGTTACTATTAATAGCTTTTTCTACCTTAGCGTTAGTATCTGCTGTTTCATTCTCATCCGCTGAGCACGAAAATAGAGTAGTACTCAATAGCGCAAATACTCCCAATATGAATAATTTTTTCATGATTTTATGATTTAAAAATTGATATAGGTATGGCTGTCCGGATTCTGTCCAGATCTTGTTATGGCCGTACCTAATGATGTTGGGAAGTAAAGTGCGTAGAACAGTATGATTTTATCTATACTTCCCGGATAAACTCCGTCTTACGGTTTTCCGCACTTTTAATTGAACTAGTTTTGTACTTTTGTTTTAATCTGCAGATCAAAACGGGAACTAATTTCTTCTGCAAAGTAAATGAGATTAAAAGCCTGTATTGGTAAGGAATTCTGGGAATTCCTGAACTATTTTGTTTAATCCTGATAAATCGTAAAGAATCCTATAAATTCCTAAAAAATCCTGAAAGCCTATGCAGAACATTACTCCTGAGCATTATAAAAAAGCGATTAGAGAAAAGTATGAAAAAGAAAAAAATGGAGATAATAGCTATTATTTAGAGGTTCCATCACAGGCAAAACTTAGAGATTTGTGCTGGAAAATATTTCTATCGAATGACAAAAAAGATGATTTATATACTTTCTCTGGTTTTTTTAAATCTGAATTTGATCCCGCCAAAGAGGCTGCTTTTAATCAGTACGTTGATAAATTTAGACCGATTGGTTCTTTCCTAAAAGGGGAAAAAGAACCAGCTAATTTTTATGCTGTAGAACTTGCTTCCATTTTGGTTGATTTTGAACTTAGGCCTTTTAGTAAGTTTAGAAAGCATTTTAATGAAGAAGAAAGTGTATCTGCAAAAGGAAGTCTTTTAACAGTATCCGATTTAGAAACGGAGGAAAAATTTAAGAACGAAGATGTTTTTGAAAATAATGAAGTTAGTTTAAGGCAAGAAGTAAACACTAAACAAGTTTACATAACACCAAACGAGACTCTAAATTTTACGGAAGATTTTTCTAAGAAATGGTATCAAACAATAAAGCGGGCTACCTGGCTCACTATAGGAGTTATAGCTATGTTGTTAGGTGGATGTTACTATTTTTCTCAAAAAAAGGAATGTATGCAATGGTCTAATGATCATTATGAAGAGGTTAGTTGTGATTTAAAAGTACAGGGAACTGGGGCTTTTAATAAAGTTGAGCCGTTAGATAAGAGTACTTTCGATCTTAAGAAAATTAAAGTTACAGATAAAACTATCTTTTTTAAGAATGGAGAAGCTATAGTTTGGTATGCAAAAACCACAAACGGGATAGAGTTTTTTAATACTCATGGAAGGCATCCTGAGAATCATCATGCATTGAGACCTGTTACAGAATATATCATTAACAAATATGTAAAAAAATAAGAAAGGAGATTACCTTCAAAATTGTATTTTTACTTATAATTCCCAACAGATTTAAGATTTGATTCCGGTGGTACTTGGTTGTGAATTGCTTTCAAAATTGTATTTTTACTTATAATTCCCAATTGTACGAAAAAACATATTCATCTTCGCTAGTTGTGAATTGCTTTCAAAATTGTATTTTTACTTATAATTCCCAATTCGAAACTCTAATTACACTAAGAGACTCCCGTTGTGAATTGCTTTCAAAATTGTATTTTTACTTATAATTCCCAATCGATTTTAATTATTCACTTAATGATATTAGGTTGTGAATTGCTTTCAAAATTGTATTTTTACTTATAATTCCCAATAAAAACCAAATTTGGAAATCTTACCGTGCCGTTGTGAATTGCTTTCAAAATTGTATTTTTACTTATAATTCCCAATAAGGCCGTATACAATTTCATCTTCTTCAGAGTTGTGAATTGCTTTCAAAATTGTATTTTTACTTTAATTCCCAATAAGTTGATAAATCAGGTTTTCCGAATTCTAGTTGTGAATTGCTTTCAAAATTGTATTTTTACTTATAATTCCCAATATACGGTGATTATTGTACTTACGGTGCTGAGTTGTGAATTGCTTTCAAAATTGTATTTTTACTTATAATTCCCAATTATCTTCGTTGAAAATACGAATCACTTTACGTTGTGAATTGCTTTCAAAATTGTATTTTTACTTATAATTCCCAATATAATCATATATAATTAGATCGACTCTACCGTTGTGAATTGCTTTCAAAATTGTATTTTTACTTATAATTCCCAATTATGATGTTTACAAATCGATAGAACATATCGTTGTGAATTGCTTTCAAAATTGTATTTTTACTTATAATTCCCAATCATAATGTTGTCCGATACTTGCCATAGTTAGTTGTGAATTGCTTTCAAAATTGTATTTTTACTTATAATTCCCAATTCAGTTTGGCGTATTGATAATGTTGTTTACGTTGTGAATTGCTTTCAAAATTGTATTTTTACTTATAATTCCCAATATTATGTCACAAACCGACTTAAATACACAGTTGTGAATTGCTTTCAAAATTGTATTTTTACTTATAATTCCCAATAAGTAAATGCTGGCGGTTTTATTATCGTTAGTTGTGAATTGCTTTCAAAATTGTATTTTTACTTATAATTCCCAATGCGGACGCCATATACTATTTAGGTGATTCGGTTGTGAATTGCTTTCAAAATTGTATTTTTACTTATAATTCCCAATTATGGGTATGATTTTTCTAAAACGGTTTATGTTGTGAATTGCTTTCAAAATTGTATTTTTACTTATAATTCCCAATTTATGCTGGATTTGAAAGTGGGCGATTATGGTTGTGAATTGCTTTCAAAATTGTATTTTTACTTATAATTCCCAATTAGGTTCTTTACTTGATTTATACGATGGTAGTTGTGAATTGCTTTCAAAATTGTATTTTTACTTATAATTCCCAATTCGATATTGATTATTACACGGTGTCAGTTGGTTGTGAATTGCTTTCAAAATTGTATTTTTACTTATAATTCCCAATACTGCTGGAATTTTGTCATTTACCAACTCAGTTGTGAATTGCTTTCAAAATTGTATTTTTACTTATAATTCCCAATACGATAAATGGAGTTGTAGCCTCAGACGCAGTTGTGAATTGCTTTCAAAATTGTATTTTTACTTATAATTCCCAATGAAAACCGCTGTTTTTTGAAAGCTCCGAATGTTGTGAATTGCTTTCAAAATTGTATTTTTACTTATAATTCCCAATAGTACAGTGGTGAAACCATTAAAAGGTTTAGTTGTGAATTGCTTTCAAAATTGTATTTTTACTTATAATTCCCAATTTTTTCAGTAACTTTTACTTTTGTTGTTTTGTTGTGAATTGCTTTCAAAATTGTATTTTTACTTATAATTCCCAATAACTTTTCTGTTACTTTTTTTGTAAAAACAGTTGTGAATTGCTTTCAAAATTGTATTTTTACTTATAATTCCCAATCAGGTCTTGATGCAGGTGCAGCCAGCGATAGTTGTGAATTGCTTTCAAAATTGTATTTTTACTTATAATTCCCAATGTTCTGTTCACGCTCATTAAGTAAACTTGAGTTGTGAATTGCTTTCAAAATTGTATTTTTACTTATAATTCCCAATCTGAGTAAGATTCTTGGCTTTTCGTATTCTGTTGTGAATTGCTTTCAAAATTGTATTTTTACTTATAATTCCCAATTTTACAGCCTGTATCGCTATTTCATCATTTGTTGTGAATTGCTTTCAAAATTGTATTTTTACTTATAATTCCCAATACTTCGAATGGAACTATTGTAGATTTACTGTTGTGAATTGCTTTCAAAATTGTATTTTTACTTATAATTCCCAATATACGGTGATTATTGTACTTACGGTGCTGAGTTGTGAATTGCTTTCAAAATTGTATTTTTACTTATAATTCCCAATGATTAATTTAACAAAACTCTCTAACTTAAAGTTGTGAATTGCTTTCAAAATTGTATTTTTACTTATAATTCCCAATTTAAAATCCTGTTCAATATTACATAAGCGTGTTGTGAATTGCTTTCAAAATTGTATTTTTACTTATAATTCCCAATATAGGCAACTGTAAGAACAAGGGCTAGTATGTTGTGAATTGCTTTCAAAATTGTATTTTTACTTATAATTCCCAATACTCATTAAAAGATAGTGATTTAGAAAGGTGTTGTGAATTGCTTTCAAAATTGTATTTTTACTTATAATTCCCAATCCTTTTTAACAGGGTTTGTTTGTTGATTTGTTGTGAATTGCTTTCAAAATTGTATTTTTACTTATAATTCCCAATCGTTATTGTAATGTGATAAAAGTTTACCTAGTTGTGAATTGCTTTCAAAATTGTATTTTTACTTATAATTCCCAATCTGGAATTATTTTCATGATGCTTGTTTTAGTTGTGAATTGCTTTCAAAATTGTATTTTTACTTATAATTCCCAATTGTATATTTGTACTCAGATAACAACAATTAGTTGTGAATTGCTTTCAAAATTGTATTTTTACTTATAATTCCCAATGTTTCTTCAACTAATGTACCGTGTTTATTGTTGTGAATTGCTTTCAAAATTGTATTTTTACTTATAATTCCCAATATTTATTATTGACTGAATTTCCTCAATGGAGTTGTGAATTGCTTTCAAAATTGTATTTTTACTTATAATTCCCAATCTGATGAACCAAATAAGAAAAAGAAAGACTGTTGTGAATTGCTTTCAAAATTGTATTTTTACTTATAATTCCCAATGCTTCAGCCAAATACTTATTTCCCAGCCGAGTTGTGAATTGCTTTCAAAATTGTATTTTTACTTATAATTCCCAATCTTGCTTCAGCTTATTGTTATAAAGTTCCCGTTGTGAATTGCTTTCAAAATTGTATTTTTACTTATAATTCCCAATGCGAATACTGATGAATTACCCGAAGGATCTGTTGTGAATTGCTTTCAAAATTGTATTTTTACTTATAATTCCCAATTTAGTTTAAATGATCCACTACATCCGCTAGTTGTGAATTGCTTTCAAAATTGTATTTTTACTTATAATTCCCAATATCATCATTCAAACTAAGCATGTCTATAAGTTGTGAATTGCTTTCAAAATTGTATTTTTACTTATAATTCCCAATACGACCACTAGAAGCACTACTGTCTTTTTTGTTGTGAATTGCTTTCAAAATTGTATTTTTACTTATAATTCCCAATAGCTAAGAGAAAAGAAGTCTGATTGTATGTGTTGTGAATTGCTTTCAAAATTGTATTTTTACTTATAATTCCCAATAGGAACATTACGACCCCTCCCCATTCTTCTGTTGTGAATTGCTTTCAAAATTGTATTTTTACTTATAATTCCCAATCGATTTCTACCTGATAACCTCCTGCGTTTAGTTGTGAATTGCTTTCAAAATTGTATTTTTACTTATAATTCCCAATGTAATTTTTAACTTTACCAGAACTGTCAGGTTGTGAATTGCTTTCAAAATTGTATTTTTACTTATAATTCCCAATATCGGATACGTATGTCGAATAATTAGACTCGTTGTGAATTGCTTTCAAAATTGTATTTTTACTTATAATTCCCAATACGAAGGAATTGAACTAGTACCAAATGCAAGTTGTGAATTGCTTTCAAAATTGTATTTTTACTTATAATTCCCAATCAACTGTAGCAGGTAATATAGCAGCTGTTAGTTGTGAATTGCTTTCAAAATTGTATTTTTACTTATAATTCCCAATTTGGATTGAAACTGGACGTTTAATCGCTTAGTTGTGAATTGCTTTCAAAATTGTATTTTTACTTATAATTCCCAATAAAACCAAACCCGCAGGACTAAGGGTTTGGGTTGTGAATTGCTTTCAAAATTGTATTTTTACTTATAATTCCCAATGTATAACTTCAATCTGTCTATATTCATAGCGTTGTGAATTGCTTTCAAAATTGTATTTTTACTTATAATTCCCAATTATTTTATTTATTACCCATGCTTTTGTTCTGTTGTGAATTGCTTTCAAAATTGTATTTTTACTTATAATTCCCAATAACCCTGAGGAATTATAAAACCTGTCCAGTGTTGTGAATTGCTTTCAAAATTGTATTTTTACTTATAATTCCCAATTCGTTTGAGTTGCGTCTTATCATTACATTGTTGTGAATTGCTTTCAAAATTGTATTTTTACTTATAATTCCCAATTAAAAATACACCTAATGAAAAGGTGATTGAGTTGTGAATTGCTTTCAAAATTGTATTTTTACTTATAATTCCCAATATCAATTACCCAACCGTCTGGCAACTTTTCGTTGTGAATTGCTTTCAAAATTGTATTTTTACTTATAATTCCCAATTTAAAAACACTTTTTTGTCTTTATGAAGTTGTTGTGAATTGCTTTCAAAATTGTATTTTTACTTATAATTCCCAATAGCTATACTTGCTAGTTTTGCTGATCCATAGTTGTGAATTGCTTTCAAAATTGTATTTTTACTTATAATTCCCAATACCACATAGGAAGAAACGGTAACGCTTACTGTTGTGAATTGCTTTCAAAATTGTATTTTTACTTATAATTCCCAATTAAATTAATCAAACATATTTGTTTGCCTGGGTTGTGAATTGCTTTCAAAATTGTATTTTTACTTATAATTCCCAATAAAGCTTTAGATATTGATCTAATAACACTTGTTGTGAATTGCTTTCAAAATTGTATTTTTACTTATAATTCCCAATTGTCGTGTCTAATTCTAAAGGCACGCCTAAGTTGTGAATTGCTTTCAAAATTGTATTTTTACTTATAATTCCCAATAGGTATATCATTTACCCCATCGGTAAAGGAGTTGTGAATTGCTTTCAAAATTGTATTTTTACTTATAATTCCCAATCAGCATCCGCTTCGTTGATGCGTCCGTATCGTTGTGAATTGCTTTCAAAATTGTATTTTTACTTATAATTCCCAATGTTGTGGTTGTTGAGTTAGAGGCGTGTTGAGTTGTGAATTGCTTTCAAAATTGTATTTTTACTTATAATTCCCAATTGAAGTGCCATTCGAGTAAGCAGCTTGTTGTTGTGAATTGCTTTCAAAATTGTATTTTTACTTATAATTCCCAATTTTTTACGTACTTCAAACTCTTTTCGGTTAGTTGTGAATTGCTTTCAAAATTGTATTTTTACTTATAATTCCCAATATCAACGGTCAAGATATGTTTTAAAAGATAGTTGTGAATTGCTTTCAAAATTGTATTTTTACTTATAATTCCCAATTTTCGGTTGTTTTTCGGGAACTATGTCCTAGTTGTGAATTGCTTTCAAAATTGTATTTTTACTTATAATTCCCAATAAATTCTACAAGTATTATTTTAAAAATCTAGTTGTGAATTGCTTTCAAAATTGTATTTTTACTTATAATTCCCAATAATAGCTAATTGTTCTGTACTCATTTCAAGGTTGTGAATTGCTTTCAAAATTGTATTTTTACTTATAATTCCCAATAAGCGCTGGCCCAGTACGTCGACAACGTTAGTTGTGAATTGCTTTCAAAATTGTATTTTTACTTATAATTCCCAATCTATCGGTTTAGGGTACGAAGCCGAGGGCGTTGTGAATTGCTTTCAAAATTGTATTTTTACTTATAATTCCCAATGGGAAGCCGTCGTTAAGCTGGGACGCTTCGGTTGTGAATTGCTTTCAAAATTGTATTTTTACTTATAATTCCCAATCTACGCTGGTAACGTTGTCTAAGTCGATAAGTTGTGAATTGCTTTCAAAATTGTATTTTTACTTATAATTCCCAATGAATTTACCTTAAACGTGTCGCCGACTTCAGTTGTGAATTGCTTTCAAAATTGTATTTTTACTTATAATTCCCAATTCGCGTGCCCTTAACGATTAGACGGTGTATGTTGTGAATTGCTTTCAAAATTGTATTTTTACTTATAATTCCCAATCGCTAACGCCGACATATATAACAACGTCGAGTTGTGAATTGCTTTCAAAATTGTATTTTTACTTATAATTCCCAATCAAAAGCCGACGAACCCGCCGACCAATAATGTTGTGAATTGCTTTCAAAATTGTATTTTTACTTATAATTCCCAATGGTCGAAGAAAACACGACTTACACCATATCGTTGTGAATTGCTTTCAAAATTGTATTTTTACTTATAATTCCCAATGTACACTTTTACAGTGCCCGAAGACTGCGTGTTGTGAATTGCTTTCAAAATTGTATTTTTACTTATAATTCCCAATCCACCAATTCTTTGGGGCGAAACCAAATCAGTTGTGAATTGCTTTCAAAATTGTATTTTTACTTATAATTCCCAATTATAAAACCTATAATATTTATAAAACCTAGTTGTGAATTGCTTTCAAAATTGTATTTTTACTTATAATTCCCAATGATGTCATTACTCTTGCAATCATCGCACTCGTTGTGAATTGCTTTCAAAATTGTATTTTTACTTATAATTCCCAATCATTAGTCGGTAGTGTATATGCGTCTTCTGGTTGTGAATTGCTTTCAAAATTGTATTTTTACTTATAATTCCCAATATACCGCGAGTTAATCGTTTGATATGTTGGTAGTTATGGGTCTGTTTTGAAATTGAAAAATAAATCAATTTGAGTACTGATACACAGGTCAATAGGTGTTTTTTTTATTCTATTTTTAAAAAAGTTCTAACTGTTGTGATGGCTTTTCTGTTTCTACAGGTTTTTTTCCATAAAAAAGTTCCATCATTCCAAATTGTTTATCAGTTATTTGCATAACCCCAATTTTCCCATGTTCGGGGAGACTATTTTTTATTCTTTTAGAATGTACTTCGGCATTTTCTCTACTGGCACAAAATCGCATGTAGATAGAAAACTGAAACATAGAAAACCCATCGTCTAACAGCCTTTTGCGAAAAGCACCAGCTATTTTACGTTCCTTTCTAGTCTCAGTGGGCAAATCAAAAAATACTAATATCCACAAACTTCTATATTGATTTAAACGTGTATAATGCTCGTCATACATAAATTGGGTATAAAATTCTTCTGGAACTCCCTTCAAAGCATTCCTGTAAAGAGTTGGTTGTTCTACTCATTGCAACCATTAAGGGACTATTTTTGCCATCAATATTAACATCTATTGTCGCAATGTTTAGTAATTGTTTTTTTATTTCTATTGTTAGCTCTTCATAAGAATCTTCAGTATCCATAATATGAGAAACAATCAAATCTACATACGGACGATAAGGCTCCATTATGTCATCTGCTAGGCAATAAGCATTGTATTTATTTCGATGAAAAATACCTAAAGTAGGTAACATTCCAGAGCTAACTAATGCACGAGCTGTAATAGCTCTCAAGATTGCATAACCATAATTTAATAAATTATTAGGAGGAATTCCTTTTTGTCCTCGAGTAAAATTTTCGATAGGGATGAGGTTTTGCCAATAAAAGACCGCGGCACGGGATTCATGATTTAATGAATCTCCAGAAGTTACTTCCTTTGCCCACAATTCCATTTTACGGCAAGGAATTCCTTTTTCTTTGAGTAGTCCTGCTTGATTAGTGATTTTAGAGCTTATAGTTTGTTGCCATAAATTCTTTTTGAGTGGGACAGAAGCATTAATTTGATTTCTAAATCGCTCTGTTTGCTCTGTATGCCCGCTTAGGGGCATTAATAAGCCAATTGGTAAATGGTATTGGTCACAATTAATTAATGCCACATTGTTATGAGTCAGTTTTTCTAATAAACCATTGGTAATGGTAATTTGCTGATTCTCTAAAACAATAACCCCAATATCTTCTATAGCCACTGTTTTGGTTTCTTGCTGTTTGTCAGGATAAGAAATTACAATTTGCTCATTTTTGGTACTCAAATAAGCAGGGTTACCGAAGAAAAGGGTTCGTTTTATCATCGGATAATTTTTTTTATTTTACCCAGTCTATCAACTTCTAGTTTTAGGCACAAGGATTTTATCATTATTCCATCAACAGATTTTTCCATTTTATTTAAAGCTGAAAATTCCTTTTTGTCTATAATTGAAGTTGCTATATTGTTTGCAATAAAGAAAGCTTGAATTCCAGTAAAACTTACCATTTTAAATACCCTTTGAGCTTGTTCTTTTGATAATTTATCAAAATTAATTTGCTTTAAATTTTCCATTTCATCTTCTGTTGGTAAATAAACTAAATCATTTGGAGAGAGAGTAAACAAAAGATGATTGCCGTTCTCATCTATTTCTAGCGCAGAACTTAATCCTTGTTTTTGTCTTTCGATTACTTCGTTGAAGGGAATGGTTTTATAGTTTCGTTTCCCTTTCTCATCCTGATAAATCGCAAAAAATAAGTTTGTTCCTTTGGCAGCTTCAACATATTTATGAGCTTTATTACCTATATGTCCTAATGGAAACCGTTTACTTTCTTCGAAAACACGAACTTTTTTTATAGGTTGGTGATTTTTACCATTATTTAGAACTTTAATATTTTTGTTTAATTCTTCTATGCCTATTTCAGAAAAAGCGACTTCTTGTGGTGCTATCTTCTTTCCGCTTTCATCTATAGCATTTTGATATATTTCTTGTTTAAGATGATTTAATAGAATTTTTTGAATTCCAGTATCTGTTATCTTTTCTATCTTTTTTTCGTCAAACGTAATATCTAAATTATTTCGTTCTCTAGTAGCAGTTGCTTCTATTATTTCATAAATCTGAACTTTGTCAATAGCTTTTCCATCAATCATTACAGGAAAGGCTTTAAGGTGTTTTTTTAAACCTTCAGAATTGTTTGGATATTGCCTAATTTTTTCTTTTAGTTGTTTTTTAACTTCTTTGTTAACAAGTAATTCTATTTGTTCAATCGCATTTGTAATTGTAATATGGCTTTGTTTAATTCGCTTTAGAAATACTTTTCCACTTACAGTTTCTGCGTGTATTGGTTTTCTGATTGCCCAATTATCTCCTTTTGTTTGTTTAGTTGTAACTTTTTTCATTACCCCATCTTCTTTTTTCCAAACTTGGTATTTATTTACTGTTTTATTGATAACTCTCGTATTCTGCTTGAAACTTATGATGGTTTGAATCAATTCGTCTTCTGTGTTTTTTGTAAAACTTTCCCAAGGTTTGTGAAATTCCCATTTGTAGTTTCCATTTGCATCAGGTTTCGTTTTAAAACAGATTTTATTCCTCAATTCATGTTTAATAGTTTTATCATCTTCATCTTTAGCATTTAAATTATTCAAATAGTTGATGTGAGTTCTATTTACACAAGCAATTACTAGAGCATCTAATGCATGATGGCGATGGTCGATTCTTTTTTTAGAAAAACCTTTTGCAATAGCATCAGGAACAGTAGTTTGAAAAATTTGTTTTCCGGTGTTACCAAATTCATCTTTTTTGAGTTCTAATTTTCCAAAATCACTAGAATTAGTAATTGAATTCAAACGCTCAAAACGTGGTGTGATTATTTTGTTCCAAACATCATTTAACCCCCAATCTTGTTTCATTCTTGAAGTAATTGCTCCATTCAGAGAAACAATATGCTTAGAAGTTACTTCTTGCTCGTGTTCTTCTCGAACTATTTTACTCAAAAGATTTTTAACAATCTTACTAATGTATTTAGTATCATTTAATTGTCTTTCGATAAATTTTTCAGGAATATCCTCGCTTAATAGTCGTTTTTGTTTGTTTTTATTTTTACTATAATAACTAGTTATATGCTGGATATAAGCTTCTTTAGTTAATATTTTAACCGTTTTCCCACCTGTGAGAGTTACAATTCTACCTTCATTTTTTAAAATAAATTCTAAAGCAGTCATATTATCTTTAGTTTCATTTACTTCAGATTCACAGATAACTTTATTAGATAACGAATCATCGAATAATCTTGATTGTGGAATAATATGTTCTATTTGATATTTTGTTGTGAATAAATCGCTTAATGGAATTAACTTTCCTGTATAAGGAGAAATATAGCCTTGTTCTAACCAAAGTTTATATTTGATGATTTCAGAAGTTGTTGGTTTTGCATTTTTTCTAATTTTATCAGCTTCTTCTATCTTTTCTTTTCTGTTTTCACTGCTATAAATACCTTCTTCATAAATTTTTAATATTTCTTGCTGACTTGGAGAATAAGGACGAATATCATTTATTCCATCATTTTTTAATTCGGTTAAAATGGCTTTGATTCGTAAGTTTGTATTTTCGTTTAGGTTGATATTATCTGTTATTCTTTTTCTATCAGAAGCATTATTCTTCATTTCACGCCCCAATTCAATATGGATTTCGTTAAAGAAATTTTCTTTTCCTTCGCCATAATTTTGCCAAATATCTTTTACAACTCGTAGAGTTTCTGTAATAACTTGTTCTACAATTGGATTACGCAGCGAATGTTGTTTGAAATCGTGTTTCAAAAAATGTTCTATATCTGAGGGATTTTTCCATTTTGAAATATCACTAGCTTCGCTATGTCTATCGTATATTAAATATGAGGCTTGATAAGTATTTAAACCTTTATTAAAATCTGTGCAATTTATAAAGCTTTTTAAAACTTGTTTAGGAATATCGCTATCAGATACTTTTTCAATAATTGAAGCATCATAATTTATAGATTCCAATCTTTCTTTAATAGAAATAATTTTTGATTTGACTTTTTCCGAAATCGTATCTTGACTCCATATTCCCCCCCTTCTCATTAATGTCAATAATTGCTTTATTGCTTTTTCAGAATAAGAACCATAATCTTTTTTGTAAGGTTTTAATTTTGAAAAATTTACTATAAATTCATCGGGTAAATTATGTTTTTTTGCAAAAGTTTTAATTGCTTTTGAAATTTCAATTTTATCAGTAACCGAATATAAAATATGCCATAAATTTTGAGTATTTTTAGCGTCAAAAAAAGATTTATCTACATCTATTTTTGCAATGGCATTCAAAAACTGATTTCTGGTTTCATTACAAGGATAAATTTTATCTTCTACAAAATTCCATCTGAATTTATCTTCTTTTAATTTGAACTTTGGATACGCTAAAAATTGTTTTTGATTTATTTCAGCTCTATCATTTAACCAATCAAATAATGCTACAAAATCATCTTCTGTATTTAAATAATCATTGGTTACATCAACATCATTGGCAATATCTTTTCTGAAAATTTTTAAATTTTTTACAAATTGTAATAATCTAAATTCTTGAAAAATTGGGTTTGATTTCGCGATACACTTTAACGGTTTTACAATTTGATTTCCATTAACATCTTTAATTAAAACACCTTTTTTATCTTTTATAGGTCTAAATTCTAAACTACAATCACTAATTAAAGAAATCTTACTTTTTAATGGTCGTTGATAAAAAATAATATCATCTATGAGTAAATAGCCAAAACCTCTGTCTTTAATACTAGTTTTATGAGAATCATTGTGTTTGTATAATTCATCAATACATTTTTTATAAAGAATTCTATCCTTTAATACTTCAGAATGAAAATTAATTTGAGTTTCAAGAATCTTTTCTAATTCACTTTTATAATAATGTCTTTCAATAGTTCGAACTAATTCACCTTTAATTTTTTGATTAGGATTCTTTAAAAGTTCATCGTAGATATAAGAACCAACAGATTTTTCACTTTGATTTATAGTTTGTTCTGTTCTGATTTTTACTAATCCCCAATCATCATCCTTAGGAGATCTAAAACTTCTTTTTTCTTCATTATCTTTGTTTAGTTTTATAGTTCCATCATCATTCAACTCAGTAGTTACGATAAAATCTCTTTGTTTCCCAATCCAATCCAATAAAGGGACTTTGCTTTCGCGTTTATAAATCCAGCCATTTTCTAGAATTACGTTATACCAAATGCCAGATTTCCCTTTTTCTCTTTCAACAACATTAGTAACTATAAGAGTATGAAATTCCTCTAGTTTATTTTTATTCTCGTCTTTTTCCTCTCCTCGTAATTGATAATAGCCTCTTTTTTGATTAAAATTTAATAATATCCAAGTCAATTCTTCTTTTGATATTTTTTGAGTTAATGCTTTTTTTCTCAAATAGTAAATAGTCCAATCATAAGGAATTTGTTTTAAATTAGGATGTATTAATTTGAATTCAGAAAGCATTTCTTGATGACTGTCTAAAAATAAAAATTGATTTTTTCCATTCTCATTTTTATAGAAAGACAGTTTTTCTTCTTTTTCAGGTTTAAATTGGCCAAATTTTTTGTCAAAATCAATTGCTTCAGAATAATGTTTAGGCAAGAAATCAAGAATATTTAGAACTCTATGAAGTCTTTCTCTTCTTAATAAAAAGCGTTGCACTAATCTTCTTGTTCCTCTATATTTTGTTCTATCTTTTGTTTGAGAAGTAGTTACACCAATGTCAAATTTCCCTAAAACTTCTTGACTCATTGGGATTATTCTACTTCCTAAACCTTCGATATTTCCAAGTTTACCATCAAAATCATTATTTATTAATGCCCAACCTATACTATTGGTTCCTAAATCCAATCCTAATATTTTCTTCATCTCTAAAAAATTAAGTTTTAAATTTAGGAAAAAGAAAATTAATTGATTTATGGGAAACCGTAATTAGAGATAAATATTTTATTGTATTATTGCAGTACAATTTTGAAGCAATTCACAATAAGGATTATTCCGTTGTGAAAACATTCAAAGCGGCCTCAAAAGGGTCGCTTTTTTTATTGGTCTCAGATTCGGGTTTAAAACCCTGCAATTTATTGCAGTACTTTAGTAATGCGAAAAAATATAATCTTCAACTTTTTAGTGTTGATAAACAATTTTCAAAATTGAGAGACTTTCAGTCTCTCGTCAAACAAACCTCTGCACTTTTAGTGCTGAGTGGTTTAGTTTAATTTTTAAATAATTCAAAATATGGTTTTCCGTAATAAAGTAAAATCTTTAGTAATGAACTTTGTTGTTATTAATTTTAAAAGAAAACATTTATTATGGAAACAATTCAAGCGATTAAACCAGGTCCAAAACCAAAAACTGATGAAGGAAATGATGACAGAAGGAGGCGAGTTAACCCAGAAACAAGGCCGAAACATCCAGACTTAAAACCTCATATTCATAAGCCGAATGATTAGTTTTAAATAAGTCTATAAAACAAAAGCTTTATTTTTTGAGTAAAACTTTTGTTTTTATATATTGTTAAAATATCTAAACTAATGCTGAATTCCAATTTTTAGCAACAAAAGCATTAAGTTCTGTTCTCATTACTATATTGCTTGCTTCTGAAAGTCTCAATATTTTTTCAACTTTCTGGAAACTTTCTTTTGTTTTTGGAACACTATAATTTTTCACGAAAGCATCACAGAACCATACGACTTCATAAAGTTCTTTTTTACTTACTCTTTCTCGATCGCGAATTGCTTTATAATCAGGATCATCTCCTTTTGTAGTTGTATCGACATAATCATTGTTAATTAAGTCATTTTCATCATAATTTACCATAAATTTATTATTTTAAAATTTATCAAATCTATGTAGTTTTAAAATTATATTTTTACGGTTTCCCATATTATAAGGAAAACTAAAACAAAAAAAGACACCATCACTTAGACTTATTATTTCTTCCTCCTCTTCCCCCAACTATCATTAAGATGCCAATATTTCATAAAAACATAAAACCTCCCTCTGAACCAAACCCCAACAACCCAAATAACAATTACTCCAACTATTTCATACCACTCCATAACTATAAATTTGATTATCTATCAAACCTATAATTTTACAGAGTTGGAAACTAATAATGTAGTATGTGATTCTGGAATTGAATACTATTGTTGTAGTGTTTAAAATAAGAATAAGACGCGAAGGCATCTTATTCTTTATCTAAATCTATCGTATATTCTAACAATTGTTTTGGATGAATTCCAAGTCCTCGAGCTAATTCCAAAAGCGTAGTAAAAGCTAAATTTCGATTACCATTTTCTATTTCACTGAGGTTACTTTTAGTTAAATTGCTATTTGTTGCAACATAATCTTGACTAAGACCTAATTTCTTTCTAATTCCACGAACGTGAGAACCGAATTGAACCAGCCTTATGTCTTTATTTTTACTCATTTTACAAAAAGCGTAAATTTTCAATGAAAATTTGTTATAAGAACTTATAACATTTTAAAAAAAATACTATATTCGCATAATTCAATTAATAAATACAAAAAATTAGTTTGTAAATATTTTTTGAATATTTTTGCGATTCTTCAAATAAAATATTGAAGCATTCGCTTTGAATTTCGTCTTAGAAAACTGGTAATTTTAAAAGGAACGAAATGATAAGTGCCAATGCTCACGCTCCTAGGGCGTGGGCTCACTTATTGTTCCTCGGTATACCAGTACCTCTAAGACATTAAGCTGAGTTCCATGCCTTTTTTTATTTCCTCATAGTTTCTCAACTCTATTCTTAGCACTGCCATTTATTTTTCGAGTTTCGCAATCAATCATTTTTGTTAATGGAATTAGTTGGAGAGGTATCGCTTGCGCTAAGTGGTAATTGGTAATAGCGATGGTCTTTCCTATCCCACAAAACAAAACACACAACCAAAACAAAAGCCTATGGGAAACTAAAAACACACTCATTCTTACTGACTGTAAGAAAAAAAAGCCCTCTACCTCGTCGCCAAACTAGTATAGAGGACTATAGCTAAACAAAACCGAACGTTTCAATTAACCAACCCAATACTATGAAAAATATTTCATTTTACAAGGGGGGCAGGGCTTTTTATTACCTAATTTTAGTGGGTAGTATCCTGTCTTTTACACCTCTTCAGGCCAATCCTTTTCTCAGGCAAAATAAACCACAAGTACAACAATTTCAAATTCAGGGCACTGTCACTGATGGCACCAATCCGTTACCTGGCGTAAGCATCGCCATCAAAAACAAGATCAAAACAGCCACCGCAACAGATTACACGGGTAAATACACTCTTTCTGCAAGCCCACAGGACACTTTAATCTTTACCTATATAGGATTTAAAACAGTGTTTGTTCCGGTTAATGGCCAGCCTGTACTCAATGTGGTACTCCAGCCAGATGCCACGACACTCAACGAAGTAAAGATCAATGCAGGCTACTATTCCGTCAAGGAAAGCGAGCGCACGGGAAGCATTGCCCGCATTACTGCCAAAGACATAGAAGCCCAGCCCGTGAGTAATGTGCTTGCCACGATGCAAGGCAGGATGGCGGGAGTTGATATCGTGCAGGACAGCGGTTCGCCGGGCGGTTCCTTTACCATTAGGATTCGGGGACAGAACAGCCTGCGCAGTGACGGGAACCAGCCGCTTTATATTATTGACGGTGTTCCCTATTCGTCGGAAACTATTGGCTCTACGGCTACTTCGGGAACCGCGCCGAGTATGACGAGTCCGCTGAATTCCATTAATCCGCAGGACATCGAGAGCATTGAGGTGCTCAAGGATGCCGATGCGACGGCTATCTATGGCTCCCGTGGTGCCAATGGGGTAGTACTGCTGACCACCAAGAAAGGGAAGGCGGGGGAGACCCGTTTTACAATCAATTCCTCGAGTAGTTTTGGGACGGTTACCAAACTGCCCGAACTGATGAATACGCAGCAGTATCTTGCGATGCGCCAGCAAGCTTTTGCCAATGACGGGGTAACTGTGTATCCTGCCACAGCTTACGATGTTAACGGAACCTGGAGCAAGGAACGCAATACCGACTGGCAGGAGGAACTTTTGGGTGGTACCGCCACCATTTATAACCTGCAGGCTTCGGTATCGGGAGGCAGTGCGCAAACCCAATACCTACTCAGCGGTAATTACCGTACCGAGACGACCGTTTTTCCGGGGGATTTTAAATACGCCAAGGGATCGGCTCATTTTAGCATGAACCATATATCGAGCGACGAGCGTTTTAGAATGACCTTTTCGGGAAACTATACCTCGCAGGACAATAACCAACCTTCGGTAGATTTAACTCCAGTGTCCCGAACCTTGCCTCCAAATGCTCCTGCGCTGTATGATGCCAATGGTAACCTGAACTGGGAAAACAATACCTGGGTAAATCCCCTGGCAGGACTGGCATCGGAATTTGAATCCCGTATCAATGATCTTGTGGTCAATGCGGTGCTGTCGTACCGTTTTGTTCCCAATCTGGAATTCAAGAGCAGTTTTGGCTTTACGGACCTGACCAACAACGAAAGCCGTACCCAGCCCAATACCATGTACAATCCCTCTTTTGGGCTGACCAGCAAGAATTCGAATATCACTACCAATCTCACTACCCGCAGTTCGTGGATTATTGAACCGCAGCTTCATTATACCACTGGAATAGGGAAAGGGAAATTTGAGGTTTTGTTGGGAAGCACCTTTCAAAATCAGTGTACCGAGCGTCTTTATCTGACAGGGACTGGTTTTTCAAGTAACAGTCTGATCCATGATCTGTCTGCTGCGACTACCAAAAACATACGGCAGGATGATGCCACGGTGTATAAATACCAAGCTCTTTTTGCCCGTTTGAACTACAATTGGGATACCCGTTATATTGTTAACCTGACCGCTCGCCGTGACGGTTCGAGCCGTTTTGGTCCGGGTAAGCAATTTGCGACCTTTGGTGCAGTGGGGGCGGCATGGGTTTTCTCCAACGAGGATTTTTTGAAAGACAATAGCATTGTCAGTTTTGGAAAACTGCGCGCCAGTTATGGAAGCGCGGGTAATGACCAGATAGGGGATTATCAGTTTCTTGACACATATGCCTCAACGGGTAACAATTATCAGGGAATCGTGGGTTTGCAGCCTGCCCGTTTGTTTAATCCCGAATTTGGCTGGGAGAGCAATCAAAAAATGGAAGTGGCACTGGAAACGGGATTTTTGAAAGACCGTATTTTCCTGACTGTTGCCTATTACCGCAACCGTTCCTCAAACCAGCTGGTGGGTATGCCGCTTCCGGGAAGTACCGGGTTTACTTCGCTCTATGGAAATCTTGATGCCACGGTGCAGAACACTGGTCTTGAGCTGACCCTGCGAACCGTAAACCTGAGCCGAGAGCATTTTGAGTGGAGCAGTAATTTCAATATTTCGTTTAACCGCAACAAACTGTTATCGTATCCCGGACTTGCCAGTTCCACCAATGCCAATACATACGTAGTGGGTGAACCTATCAACATCACCAAGGTGTATCACTATATTGGCCTGAATCCCACCACGGGCATTTATGAGTTTACTGATATGAATGGTGACGGGCTTACCACTTCGCTTGGGGACAAACAGACCTTGGCGAATTTGACTCCGCCTTATTTTGGAGGACTGGAGAACCATTTCAAGTACAAGGGGGTACAGCTGGATTTTCTGTTTCAGTTCGTGAAACAGGAGGCTTTTTCTCCCCAACCCGGAATTCCCGGAGGGATGCAAAACCAACTGGAAAGCGTGAGTGATCCGACAGCCCAGCAGCCTTATACGGCGGGGAAGAATAGTAATGCCATTACGGCCTATTCCCGTTATGGTACCAGTGACGGTGCGGTGGAGGATGCCTCGTATATCCGACTTAAAAACATTTCGCTGACGTATGATTTACCACTAAAACTTAACCAAGGGCTTCGTTGCCAATTGTATTGGCAGGGGCAGAACCTGTTGACCTTTAGCAAGTATTCCAATGGCGATCCCGAGTTTAAGTCGTTCAGCAGTTATCTGCCACCGTTGAAAGTGAATGCGATAGGGGTGAAGTTGAGTTTTTAAACCTCACCCGCAGCACCTCTCCAAAGTAGAGGGGAGTTTAAATTGGGGTGTGTATTGCTGTTTAATCTTTTTTATTGCCCTCGGGTTGCTAGGGCTGTTTAACCAAATATTTTAATTATGAAAAATTATATAAAACCTATATTGCTTTTTGTTGCCTTCTTTCCTTTTTGGGGATGTGACAATTTTGTGGATGTTGCAATTCCGGACTCACAGCTCACGGGAGATGTTGTTTTTGAAGATGTCAATACGGCCAATGCCGCCTTGGCGGATATTTATTCCAAACTACGTGACAGCGGGATGTTGACGGGAAGCAGTAATGGTTCAGCCTCCAATCTTGGACTGTATGCGGATGAATTGTATTATTACGGTGCGAGCAATGAAAATAGCCTCTTTGTTTTCAATAATACGCTGTTGCCCAATACGTCCCTCGTTGCGCAATTCTGGAATGAAAGCTATCAGCAGATTTACTGTGTCAATGCCCTTTTAGCGGGCTGTGAGCAGTCCAAATCGCTTGGTATGGCGGATAAGAACCAGTTAATTGGGGAGGCCAGTTTTGTGAGGGCATTGGTGCATTTTTATCTGGTGAATCTTTACGGGGATGTACCTTACATTTCCGTTACGGATTACGAGACCAACCGGCTTGCTCCACGTGTAGCGGTTGCCACAGTCTACGCTTCCATTATTGCCGACCTGAACAGGGCAATTGCCTTACTGCCCGAAAACTATCTGTCGGTTGACAGGGTAAGACCCAATCGGTCTGCGGCATTGGCCTTATTGGCGAGGGTTTACCTTTACAGGGGTAATTGGGCGGAAGCTTCGAATGCCGCTTCGGCCGTCTTGAATAATCCATTGTATGTTTGGGAAAATAATATCGACAAGACCTTCTTGAAGGAGTGCAAGGCTACCATCTGGCAATTCATGCCCAAGACGGCAGGGAATAACACGGAAGAAGGAGCACTGTTTATCTTCAAGAGCGTGCCACCTACTTTTGCCGGATTGAGACCTGAACTGTATCAGTCGTTTGCTGGCAATGACCTTCGGAAAACACATTGGATTGGCTCGGTGACCGACGGCAAGAGCACATGGTATCATCCCTTTAAGTACAAGCAAAAAACTACTGCGGCAACTTCGGTGGAATATTCCATTGTCTTACGATTGGCCGAACAATACCTGATCAGGGCGGAAGCCCGTGCCCGACAGGGAGAATTGACAGGTGCGAAGGAAGATCTGAACGTGGTTCGAAAAACGGCTGGACTCACCAACACGACAGCGGTTACGGCTGATGAAATCGTGGCGGCCGTTATGCAGGAAAGAAAATTTGAACTCTTTACCGAATACGGTCACCGTTTTTTTGACCTGAAACGAAGCGGTACACTTGACGCTACGTTGCCCGTGGTAAAACCGGGATGGAACAAGACGGATGCCCTGTGGCCGATACCCGAAAAGGAACTGCTGGCCAATCCGAATCTCACCCCAAATCCGGGCTATTGATGAAGTATTCCTTACCGTCGGCTGTTTATGGCATCGCTGCCATGACGCTGATTGCGTTGACTCCCTGTCTCGTTATGGGACAGGCACCAACGCAAAAACGACTGACCGAGGCCGATTACGGCCTTTGGGGAACGATGGGTGCCGAGCAGATATCGGAGAAGGGCAACTGGGTGAGTTATCGAATGTCTTATGAATCGGGTGCCGATACCCTGTTTGTTGTTCATACGCAAATGCGGCAAAGGTATGTACTCGCGGGAGCGAGTGCGGGAAGATTCAACGGGGATAAAGTTTTTGCCTGCAGCAGGAAGGACATGCTGGTGGTGGTTGATCTTGAAACTGGGGTGGAAAGCAGGATTCCTGCCGTAGAGCGTTATGATTTTTCGGCAGACGGGCATTATCTTGTGACACTGGAAAAAGGGCAGGAAAGCCGGCTTGTGGTTCGAAAGGACGGTCGGGTCATCGATACAATTGCCAACGTGACGGATTTTCGCTGGAATGATGCCAATACGATGCTGGTTTATGTAACGCAACTGAATGGCATGGGAACGGTGGGCTGGCTGAGCTTGCACGGCAATTATGTCAAACATTCCATTGTGCCATCATCGGCCAAGGCCTTTATGGTTCCAAGATGGCAGTACAAGGGGAAAACTGTTGCGTTCTTTTGCGTTACTAAAGGGAAAACAGAATTGTACCGGTACGGGATCGATTCGAACAGGTTGGATGTATTGAAAAGCACCGATGCCATTTTTCCCGCTTCGATGGAAATTTACTCTAATCAGAGTGTACAACTGTTGCTTTCAAGGGACGGGAGAAGCGTTTTTTTTGGAATAACGGCTACTGGGGCGAAAAATAGCGGCATGCCAGAAGATGGCGTGGAGGTTTGGCATGCCAAGGATAAGATGATTTATCCCAAACAGCAATTGGCAGCCAAGTTGAAGCATCCTGAATACTTGGCGGTTTGGTATCCCAACGACAATATCGTACGTCAAATAAGCACTGCCAGCGAAGTTTGGGCAATGCTGAGTGGGAAGCAGGATTATGCACTTGTGGCTTCGCACTTGCAGTATGAACCCAAAACCAAATGGTTTGCCGACATGGATTATTATTTGTTACACCTTGAAAACCAGACACGGGAACTGTTGTTGAAGGAGCAGTCGGGATTCATTGATCAAATGGGGATTTCACCCGATGGTCGTTACATCAGTTATTACAAGCAGGGCAATTGGTGGTTGTATGACATCAAAAATAAAAGCCATACCAATGCAACCCAAGGGCTGGGCGTATCTTTTGACAATAAGGACATTGATCCCGGAAACGAATTAAAGGTTTGGGGACAGCCCGGCTGGAGTTCCGACGATCGATGGGCACTGTATTATGATTATAATGATATCTGGGCGATTTCCCCTGACGGGTTGGTACGCAAGCGTCTGACACGGGGCAGGGAAAAACGGCTTCGTTTTCGTCTTGACGCTTCCGCAGTTTCAGATCGTCAGGAATTGAATTACAAGGGGAGGGGGATTTACCGGTATGACCTTTCCAAAAACGTGCTGCTTACTGCATTGGATCTATACGGCGGAGGCACTGGATATTATATGTTGCAACCCAATAAAAAGGAAGAACCGTTAGTGATGGACAGTAGTGCTGTTAACAAGCTGCAAAAGGCCAAGGATAGCGATGCCTTTATTTATGTGACACAGCGATTTGACCGACCTCCCTGCCTGATGTTCCGCAAAAACATGAAAGAGCCAACCACCGTTTTGGCGCAGGGCAATCCACAGCATCAATTGTATCAATGGGGGAAATCGGAAATGATTCACTATACCAACAGTAATGGCAGATTGTTGAACGGAGCCTTGTTCTATCCGGCAGGATATAATTCTTTCAAACGGTACCCGATGGTGGTTTATATTTATGAAATCGTATCGCGGGATATCAATACCTACGTTAATCCTAGCCTGAACAACAACATAGGTTTCAATATCACCAATCTGACGGCCAACGGTTATGCGGTACTGCTGGCTGATATCGCTTACGGGAAAGGCAATACGGGGTTTTCGGCAGTGGACTGCGTGACAAAGTCTGTGTCCAAGGCTGTTGAGATGGGTGTGGCCGATGCCGCAAGGGTTGGGTTGATTGGGCATTCGTTCGGAGGTTATGAAACTAATTTTATCATCACGCAGACCTCTATTTTTGCTACAGCCATAAGTGGTGCCGGAGTTTCGGATGTAACGGGGAGTTATTTTACGATTAACTCGGAAGACAATACTGCAGATGGCTGGAGGTATGAAAACCAGCAATACCGGATGGGATTTCCCTTTTTTGAGAATCGTGAGGCCTATTATCGCAATTCACCGTTGTTTAATGCGGGGAGTATTACTACCCCGTTATTGACTTGGGCAGGTAAGCAGGATACCAATGTCCAATCCAAACAGGCAGTCACTTTTTATGCGGCCTTGCGGCGATTGCAGAAAGAGCATGTGATGCTGTTGTATCCGAATGAAGGACATGTTTTAAAGAGCTTAAAGAATCAGGAGGATTTGACGCATAAAATACAGGAGTGGCTTGGGTTTTTTCTGAAGGGGGAGGCGAGGGCGGAATGGATGGAGGAGTAATTGTTTAAATTGTTTAAATTGTTTAATTGTTGGTTTTCGAGTGGATATGGTTGGATGTTTAATTTATAGGAAAAATAACGAGGCTGTCCAAAAAGTAAGGACAGCCTTTTTTTTTGCTGTTTTTAATCTAAAATAGTATCTTAGAGTTGCAGAAAAAACGAGCAATGACAAAAGTAATATTTAAATCGCAATCGATCAATACTCCGGAACTTTTTCCGATAAATATTTTTGATAAAATCCCAGAAAATCATCCTGTTCGCTTAGTTGATCAGGTTGTCAATTCACTGGATATCAGTACTCTTCTTAATAAATACAAGGGAGGTGGCACTTCGGCTTACCACCCCAGAATGATGCTTAAGGTTTTGTTTTACAGTTATTTGAGCA
>Ga0308157_10000631_pt1 | contig 104371 bp, 84 predicted proteins | sample PhyBR1_FD_201035 | JGI IMG/M metagenome (GOLD analysis project Ga0308157, IMG submission 201035) | Phyllosphere microbial communities from UC Gill Tract Community Farm, Albany, California, United States - DLSLB.R1 | ecosystem: Host-associated > Plants > Phyllosphere > Unclassified | place...
ACGTTTGCGTCGTCCAGCGGCGCGTCCACCTCGTCCAGCACGCAGACGGGCGCCGGGTTGGCCAGAAAGACGCCGAAGATCAGGGCCGCCGCCGTCAAGGCCTGCTCGCCGCCGCTCATCAGGCTCATGACCGACAGGCGCTTGCCGGGCGGGCAGGCGTAGATTTCCAGACCGGCCTCCAGCGGGTCGTCGCTCTCGACCAGCTTCAGTTCCGCCTGGCCGCCGCCGAACAATGCCTCGAACAGGGCCTTGAAGTTGGCGTTGATGACGTCGAACGCCGCCACCAGCCGCTCGCGGCCCTCGGCGTTCAGCTCGTCGATGCCGTCACGCAGCTTGGCGATGGCCTGGGTCAGGTCGATGCGTTCGGACTTCATGGCGCCCAGACGTTCGCCGTATTCGTTGGCCTCTTCTTCGGCGCGCAGGTTGACCGCACCCAGGGCCTCGCGCTCGCGCTCCAGCCCGGATAGTAGGTTCTCGGCGCCGGCCGTGTCCGGCGGGCGGGCGATGGCGTCGTCGATCAGCTTCTGACCCAGTTCGTCGGGCGACATCTGCGCCGTTTCGCGGACATTGGCCTCGGCCTCGACCAGACGCTCAGAGGCGGCCTCGGCGCGGGCGGCCAGACCGGCGCGGGCTTCGCGCGCGGCCGCGGCGGCGGCCTCGGCGGCGCGGCTGGCGCGATCGCTTTCGCCTGCCGTGCTCTCGGCGAGCGACAGGGCCTCGGCGGCGGCGCTCTTGCGCGTCTCGGCGGCGATCAGGGCGTCCATCAAGGTCCCTCGCTGCTCGGCGAAGCCCTGCGGCGCGATCTCAGCCTGTTTCAACAGGGCGGCGGTCTTGTCGGCGTCCTTGCCCAGGGCGGCGACGCGGGCGGCGCTTTCCTTGGACCGTCCGGCCCAGCCCTCGTGGGCGCGGCTCAGGCTGCCCAGACGCTGCTCGCGTCCGGCGCGGTCGCGCGCCTCCTCGTCGCGGGTCGAGCGGGCGGTCTGGGCCGCTTGACGCGCGGTGTCCGCAGCCACACGAGCGGCGGCCAGTTCGTCGCGCAGGCCGGCGATGGTCTCGGACGGGGCTTCGACGCTCTGCGCGGCCTCCAGCGCCGTCTTGGCCTCGATGACTTCGCCGTCCAGCCGGACGACGGTCTCGTCCAGGGCCTGGGCGCGGGCCTCGCGCCGGGTCTGGTCGCGCATCAGGCTTTCGACCCGGTCGCGCGCGACGGTCACGGCCTTGTCGGCGGCGAAAGGTTTCAGGCGGGCGGTCTTCACCGTCTCTTCGGCGGCGCGGAAGGCTTCGGTCGCGCTCTTCTGGGCCGTCTGCGCCGCTTCCAGAGCCGGCTTGCCCGTGTCGATCTCGGCTTCGAGCTCGGCCAGACGCGTGCGCTGGGCCAGACGCACGGCGGCGGGGCGCGGCGCCTCGGCGCGGCTGACGAAGCCGTCCCAGCGATAGAGGTCGCCTTCCACCGTCACCAGACGAGCCCCGGTCGGCAGGGTCTTGGCCAGACGCGACGCGTCGGACTGGCTGGCGACAACGCACAGGGCCAGACGCGCCGCCAGTTCGGCGGGCGCGGTCACATGGGCGGCCAGCGGGCTCACGCCCTGCGGCCAGACCGGCGAGGGGGCGTTGGCCCCGGCCCAGTGGGCGGCGGCGCGGGCGTCCAGCGCGGCGTCCAGATCGTCGCCAAGGGCCGCAGCCAACGCCGCCTCATAGCCCTTGGCCGCCGACACCTTGTCCAGCGCCGGCGGATGGTCGCGCTTGCCGGTGACCAGCAGTTGCGCCAGTCCCCGCGCCTCGGTTTGCAGTCGGCCCAGCCGGTCCTCGGCGGCGCGGGCGGCCGTACGGGCTTCGGCCTCGACGCGGGCCAAGTCGCCGCGAGCGGCTTCGGCGGCCTCGACAGCCTCGCGGACGGCTGTCAGGTCGGCCTGGGCGGTGTCCATCGCGGTGCGGGCGACGGCCAGTTCAGGCGTCTCAAGCGGGCCGAGCGCCTCACGTTCACGTCTGGCCTGTTCGAACTGGCCGACGACGCGGGCCAGCCGGGCCTCGGCGTCGCGTTTGCGCGCGCTCTCGGCGTTGGCGCGGGCCTCGACGGCGGCCAGGGTGCCGGCCAGGCGCTCGACCTCGCCGTCGGCGGCCTTGCGGGCGTCCTCGGCAGCCAGCAGGGCCTTCTCAAGCTCCGGCCCGCGCTCGGGGGCAGCGGCGATTTCGGCCTTCAGCCTGGTCAGTTCGTGGTCCAGCCGGTCCAGTTCGCGCTGGGCGTCGGCGGCCATGCGCTCTTCGCGCTCGGCGTCAGAGGCGATGCGCGCCGCTTCGGCCTTCAGCCGGTCGACCTCGGCGCGCGCGGCCTGTTCGGCCATGTCGAGGCGGTCGCGTTCCAGCGTCGCCCGGTGCAGCAGGGCGCCGGCGACGGCGTCTTCCTCGCGTGCCGGCTTCATGGCGTCCTGAGCCTTCAGGGCCTCGGCCTCGGCCCTGGTCGCGGCGGCGCCGGCCTCGGCCACGGCACGGTCGGCGTCACGCAGTTCCTGAGCTGCGACCTCGGCGGCCGCCTTGGCGTCGTTCCAGCGCACATAGAGCAGAGCGGCCTGCAGGGCGCGGATCTCGGCCGAGATCTTCTTGTATTTTTCGGCCTGACGCGCCTCGCGCTTCAGCCGGTTCAACGCCGTCTCCAGCTCACGCCCGATGTCGTCCAGCCGGTCGAGGTTGGTCTCGGCGGCCTTGAGGCGCAGTTCGGCCTCGTGTCGACGCGTGTGCAGACCGGCCACCCCGCCGGCCTCTTCCAGAATCCGCCGCCGGTTCTGCGGCTTGGCGGCGATCAGTTCTGAAATCTGGCCCTGACGCACCAGGGCTGGGCTGTTGGCCCCGGTCGAGGCGTCGGCGAACAGCAGCTGGACGTCGCGGGCGCGGACCTCCTTGCCGTTGATGCGATAGGTCGAGCCCTGACCTCGGTCGATGCGGCGCGACACCTCCAGAACGGGACTGTCGGTAAAGGGCTGGGGCGCGCGCTTCTGGGCGTTGTCGATGGTCAGGACGACTTCGGCGTGGCTGCGCGGCGGACGGCCCTGGGCCCCGGCGAAGATGACGTCGTCCATGCCCTGACCGCGCATGGCCTTGGCCGAGTTGGCGCCCATGACCCAGCGCAGGCTTTCCAACACATTGGACTTGCCGCAGCCGTTCGGCCCGACCACCCCGGTCAGGCCGGACTCGATTTGAACTTCCGCCGCGTCGACGAAGGATTTGAAGCCGACGAGCTTCAGTCTCTGGAACTGCATCGGCGGGGGCTTAGCGCCCCTTGATCAGCGGGTCTATGGCCGCCGACAGGGTTTCGATCGAATGGTCTGCGGCGCGATGGCCGTTGACGAAGAAGGTGGGGGTGCCGTTGACGCCCGCCGCGACGGCGGCCTCGATGTCGGCCTGCAGAGTCTGACCGGTGGCGGGGTTGCTCAGGCAGGCGTCGATCTGAGCCTCGGTGCGGCCGCTGACGCCTATGGCGCTCATGTACCAGTTGCGCGCGTCGCCGCTGGCGAAGGCGGCGGCCTGCCCGGCCATGAGCGAATGGGCCACGTCGAAGAACTTGCCCGGCGCCGCGCAGCGTCCAATGGCGGCGGCCGTGGCGGCGGCCTGGACCGGTTGGGTCGGCAGGTCGCGGAAGACCAGCCTGACCTTGCCTGTGTCGATGTAGCGAGCCTTGAACGCCGGCAGGACGTCATTGGTCCAGGCGGCGCAATGGCTGCAGGTGAACGAGGCGTACTCGATCACCGTCACCGGCGCGTCGGCGCGACCCAGCACGCGGTCGGCGGCCGTCACGGCCGGCACGGCGGCGACGGCCGCAGCCGTCGTCGCTGCCGAAGGGGTGTCGGTCGCGAAGGCGGCGGGCGCGATGGCCAGAGCGGCCAGAGCCATGGCGGCAGTTGCAAAGGATCTGATCATGTCTGGCCGCGCCCGCATCGACTACTTCGCCAGTTCCGCGTCAATGGCTTCCGACAGGCCCGACAGGCTGCTGTCCAGAACCTTGGTGCCGTTGACGATGAAGGTCGGCGTACCGGTCACGCCGGCGTCGATGCCGGCCTTGATGCGGTTGCTCATCTCTTCGATGGCGGCCTTGTCGCGGATACAGGCCTCGGTCTGCTCCTGGCTCAGACCGGCGGCGGCGGCGGCGCGGAACAGGGTGGTCCGCGGCGGAACGCCCACCATCCATTCTTTCTGGCTGGCCATGATGTCGTGGACGACGTCGAAGTATTTGTCCTCGCCGGCGCAACGCGCGATCAGGAAACCGGCGACGGCGATGTCCTGCGGCGGGGTGGGGAATTCGCGGAAGACGTAGCGGACCTTCTTGGTGTCCACGTATTTCGTCTTGAACTCGGGCCAGACTTCCTCATTCCAGACGGCGCAGTGGCCGCAGGTGACCGAGGCGTATTCGACCACGGTGACCTTGGCGTCAGCGCCGGCGCCGACGGCCATATCGCCCTTGGCGTCGCCGCCCGACTTGGCGGTGCAACCGGCGACAGCGGCCATGGCGGCCAGGGCGGCTGCGGTCAGGGCCGCGCGGCGGCTCATCGATGCGTAACGGAACGTAGCCATGGGGCGTCCTTGAACGAGAGTGTGACTCTGAAGGATGGCGCGATTCCCTAAGGCGCGCGCGATCCGCTTATTTGTCGAGAACAGGTGCGGCGAAGGTTTGTCAACGGCGCTCGTTTTCGGGGGGCTGTGACAGCACGGCGCGGCCCAGCTTTCTCAGCGCGGCTTTCAGGCTGTCGGGGGCGTCCTCCACCGAGGTGGCGAGTTCAGCCTCGACGGACGCGGGCAGGGGCGGCAGGACGATCTTGCCGCGCGCGCGCGGCTTGGCGCCCGCCACAGGCAGGGGCTTCACGGGGCCCTGGGCGATGCGCAGCCGCTCGACCGATCCAGCCCCCAGGAACAGGTTCACACGCTGAATGATGTCCTCGGACTGATGCTGCACCAGCAGGGCGGCTGGGCCGGCCACGCGCAGCTCCAGCGTGCCGCCCGCGGTCCCGCGGCCCTTGGTCAGCTTCTGCGGGCGGGTGACGCGGGCCAGCCGCTCGCCGACGATCTCGACCCAGCGCGGTTCCAGGGCGCCGGCGCCGCGTCCGAACTGGGCGTCCAGCTTCTTGATCAGCGGGGCCAGCGAGCGACCGGCAGGGGGCGGCGGGCGCAACTGCGGGCGCGTCCGGCGTCGGGCCAGGATTTCGCGGGCTTCGCTTTCGGTGGGCAGAGGACGACGCATTCGTCCTATATACCGCGACCCATGCCCGACGTCTCTTCCCTCCGCGCCGCCCTGCTTGATTGGTACGACGCCCATGCGCGGACCCTGCCGTGGCGCGCGCCGCCGGGGTCGGACAGGCGCACCGATCCCTATCGGGTCTGGCTGTCCGAGGTCATGCTGCAGCAGACGACGGTGCCGCACGCCGCCCCCTATTTCGAGCGCTTCACGACGCGCTGGCCGACGGTCAGTGATCTGGCGGCGGTCGAAGATTCCGACCTGATGGCCGCCTGGGCGGGGCTGGGCTACTACGCCCGCGCTCGCAATCTGCTGGCCTGCGCCCGCGCCGTGGCCAGCCAGCATGGCGGGGTCTTTCCCGACAATGAGGCGGCGCTTTTGGCTCTGCCGGGGGTGGGCGCCTATACCGCCGCCGCCGTGGCCGCCATCGCCTTTGACCGGCCCGCCAACGTCGTGGACGGCAATGTCGAACGGGTCATGAGCCGGCTGTTCGCGCTGGAGGCGCCTCTGCCCGCCGCTCGGCCCGAGCTGAAGCGGCTGGCTGCCCTGTTTGTCAGCGACGATCGCCCCGGCGACTGGCCCCAGGCCCTGATGGACCTTGGTTCCGGCTTCTGTCGGCCCAAGTCGCCCTCGTGCGAGGTCTGCCCGCTGGCCTTCGGTTGCGAGGGGCTGAAAACCGGCGATCCGGCCCGCTATCCGCTGAAGGCCAAGAAGGCCGAGCGCCCGCATCGCCACGGCCATGCCTTCGTCCTGCGTGACAGGGAGGGGCGGATCGCCCTGGTGCGCCGTCCTGACAAGGGCCTGCTGGGCGGCATGCTTGGTTTGCCGACCTCGGACTGGAGCGCGGCGCCCGCCTTTGATCCGCCCTCTATGGCGGACTGGACCGAGGCAGGGGCGGTCGAGCACGTCTTCACCCACTTCAGCCTGACCCTGACGGTCCATGTCGGCGCGGGCGAGGGCGACTTCCTGTGGACCGAGGCGGATCAGGCTCTGGCCGCTTTGCCGACCGTGTTCCGCAAGGCGCTCGAGCGCGGATTGGCGGCCTAGCCTGTCACTCTCAGACTGACCGTGCCCCGTCGTTCGCGGGGCATGACGACGACGTGGTTGTTCAGCCGCTGGAAGGTCAGATCGATGGCGCTGTCGCCGACTTCGAGGTCCAGGATCGACATCTGGTGCAGCCCTGTCGGCATGGCGGGGTTGGACACCTCGACCAGCCCTTCGGCCGCATTGATCGACACGCCCAGCACCGCTTGCAGCATCAGGAAGACCGATCCCGCCGCCCAGGCCTGGGGCAGGCAGGCGACCGGATAGGCGATGGGCGGCTCGCCCGTCTCGCGCACGAAGCCGCAGAACAGCTCGGGCAGGCGCAACTGGAAATGAGCCGCCGCGCCGAAGACCTCGCCCAGCAGCATGGAGACGGCCTGGCGTTCGCCGTAACGAGCCATGCCCGCCGCCGCCATGGCTGTGTCGTGCGGCCAGACCGAGCCGTTGTGATAACTCATCGGATTGAAGCGGGCCTGACCCTTGGCCAGGGTCCGCAAGCCCCAACCGGATCGGAATTCCGCCGTCAGCATCCGCCGTGTCACCAGTCGGGCGCGCTCAGGCGACGGCAGGCCGCTGAACAATAGGTGCCCGGCGTTGGAGCCGATCGCCCGCATCTGCCGCCCGTCGCCGTCGAGAGCCACGGCGTAGAAGTTTTGATCCTCCATCCAGAACCGCTCCTCGACCAGGGTCCGGACGGCTTCGGCTCGCGCCCGCCACTGGGCCGCCTGATCGTCGCCCAGCAGGACGCCCATGTCGGCCAGGGCCGTCCAGGCGGCGAAGGCGTAGCCCTGGACCTCGAGCAGGGCCACCGGACCCTTGGGGAAGCAGCCGTCGCGGTCGAAGATGGAGTCCTCTGAGTCCTTCCAGCCCTGGTTGGACAGGCCGGTCTCGGCGGCGCGGGCGTAGTCGATCAGGCCGTCGCCGTTGCTGTCGCCATAGTCGCTCATCCAGCCCGCCGCAGCGATCAGGTGGGGCCACAGGGCGCGGATGGTCTCCATGTCGTTGGTGCGCCGGGCGTAGCCCCCGGCCAGTGCGATGAACAGGCAGGTGGTGTCGACCCCGCCGTAGTAGAGGCCGAACGGCACCTCGCCCAAGGCGCTCATCTCGCCGCCGCGCGTCTCGTGCATGATCTTGCCGGGGGCGGAGTCCATGAAGGCGTTGACCTCGGTCGCCTGTCGCGCCGCCAGATAGGTCAGCACCCCCTTGGCCAGGCTGGGGTCGATCCACAGCATCTGCCAGGCGGTGATGATGCCGTCGCGCCCGAACGGGGTCGAGAACCAGGGCACCCCGGCGTAAGGGTAGGGGCCGGTCGGCAGGTCGGTGGTCAGCAGGGCCACATCCGTGCGCGACTGCCTCAGCCAGTCGTTGACGCGCGGATTGCGGGCCGCCTGGACGCTGGCTCCGCGCCGCATCCGTCGACGCATGGCCAGGCGGGCCTGAATGGAATTCCAGCGCCAACGCTCCTGATCGGGGGCGTCGCAGACGTCCAGTCCGCATTCGACATAGAGATCCAGCTTCTTGCCCTTGGGCAGGCTGAACATGAACTCGGCCCGATTGGGGCTGAGCCGCGCCGGAGGTTCGGAAAAGGCCAGGCAACTGGTGCGCAGCACCTGATCCAGCCCGGTGTAGCTGAAGCTGACGCGGCGGCCGTCCATGACCGGGGCGTGGATCTCGCCGCGCGCTGCCCGCATCGTGCCGCGCACCTGAAAGATGTCGGCGAAGTCGGCGCCGAACTCGAACGACAGCGGCAACAGGATGTCCTCGATGCCGTGGTTGACCATCCGCACCCGCTCGAACAGCCGCTTGTCCCAGAGGAAGCGCCGCCGCTCCAGATGCAGCACCCCCGCGGGGGCCGAGCGCCCGCCCATCGGCGGCAGGGGCCGGTTGGTCGAATGGCAGGTGAAGAAGACATTGTCCTCGGTGACGCCCGAACTCAGCCGCGACGGCCGCGTCCGCCCCACCGTCAGGACGAAGTGCGACAGCATCCGCGTGTCCCGGTCGAACAGGCCGTCCGCGCCGCTTTTGACGTCGCCCCAGTGGTCCGCCACCAGAAAGGTGTCGGCGTCCTTCAGCGCCATCAGGGTTTCCAGCCCGTCCTGATCGCTGTTGTCGGCGGCGGTGGTCTGGACCGAATAGGCGTCGTCCATGGTCTGCCTCGCTTCTGACGAAGATCGCTCAGCCGCCCCTCAGGGAAATGGCCGAACCGGCGAAGGGTTCAGCCGATGGCCGCGAAGCTGCGGTCCTCGCCGGCGATGCGGACCCTGGGGCGCGCCCCGTCCAGCACATGGGCCGCATAGGGCCGCCGGGCCAAAAGGTCGCCATAGACGTCGAGATAGCGCCGAGCCATGGCCGTGGCCGAGAACCTCAGGTCGAACCGCGCCCGGATCGCCTCGCGGTCCAGCGTTTGCGCCCGTCCGGCGGCGACGACGGCCTGATTCATCGTCTCGACCAGAAAGCCGGTGGCCCCGTCCTCAATGATCTCGGGCGTCGAGCCGCAGGCGAAGGCCACGACCGGCGTGCCGCAGGCCATGGCCTCGATCATCACCAGACCGAAGGGCTCGGGCCAGTCGATGGGGAAGAGCAGGGCCTCGGCCCCGCCGAGGAAGGCCGACTTCTGCGCATCACCGATCTCGCCGACGAACTCGATCAGCGGATTGCCGTCGATCATCGGCTTGATGACGGTCTCCCAATAGGCCTTGTCCGCCGCGTCCACCTTGGCCGCCATCTTCAGCGGCTTGCCGAGGCGCGCAGCGATCTCGATGGCCCGGTCGGGGCGTTTCTCGGGCGAGATGCGGCCGAGGAAGGCAAGGTAGCCCTCCGACTTCGGCGAGAAGCGATAGAGGTCCCCCGGCATTCCGTGATGCACCGTCGCCTTCCAGTTGGCCTGGGGCAGGGGGCGGCGCTGATCGTCGGAGATGGAGACGAGGCCGAACTCGGGCCAGTGCTGATAGACCTCGGGCAGGTCCTTCAGGTCCAGACGCCCATGCAGGGTGGTGATCGTCTGGTCCGCCAGATCGCGGAAGAAGGGGAAGTGCACCATGTCGGTGTGGAAATGGATGATGTCGAAGTCGTCGGCGCGGTCCAGCACCTGGGACAGCATGGTCATGTGGGCGGCCAGATCGGACTTCAACGGTTCGGGGTCCAGGCGGATGGCCTGATCCCGAACCGGAATCAGCCGCGCCCGCGTCTCGGCCTCGGCGCTGGCGAACAGGGTGACGTCGTGACCCAGATCGACCAGGGCGTCGGTCAGGTGGGCCACGACCCGCTCCGTGCCGCCGTAAAGCCGTGGCGGCACCGCCTCATAGAGGGGCGTGACCTGGGCGATCTTCATCATCCGACTCCCGCGCCCCCGCAGACGCTCTGGAGTCGTCAACACGGGTCGGTGAGCCGGGTTCCAGCTTGGCGGGAAGAGCGGGCGCCTTTCCTCCCCATTTCATGGGGAGGGGGACCGCGCAGCGGTGGAGGGGGCGACGGGACTTTGGATGTTCGAGCGCTCGGTCGTTCAACCGCAGCGCCGCCCCCTCCGTCACGTCGCCTTCAGCGCCGCGCCACCTCCCCATGAAATGGGGAGGAAAGCGTAAGTCCCTACTGCATACCGGCGCGGATTTCGGCGCGCAGGGCGTCGATGGGGCGCAGGCCCGTGTCGGTCTTGAAGCGCCAGTAGGTCCAGCCGTTGCAGGCCGGGGCGTTTTCCAACAGGGCGCCCAGCTTGTGGATCGAGCCGCTCATGGAGCCGGACACCAGCGAGCCGTCGGCGCGCACGCGGGCCTCATGGTCGCCCTTGGGGCAGTAGAGCTTGTCGCCCGGGGCCAGCAGACCCGCCTCGACCAGGGCGCCGAACGGCACCTTGACCTCGGCCTTCTTGGAGCCGGTGACGACCAGGTCCTCGGGCGCGGCGGGGATGACCGCCTTGATGCGCTTCTCGGCCAGTTTGGCGTAGGTCTCGTCGCGCTCGATGCCGATGAAGTGACGGCCCAGGCGCTTGGCCGCGGCGCCCGTCGTGCCGGTGCCGAAGAAGGGGTCCAGAACCACGTCGCCGACGCGGCTGGCCGATAGCAGCACCCGGTGCAGCAGGGCCTCGGGCTTCTGGGTCGGGTGGGCCTTGTCGCCGTTGTCGTCCTTCAGGCGCTCATTGCCGGTGCACAGGGCCAGGGTCCAGTCCGAGCGCATCTGGGTGTCTTCGTTGAAGGCCTTCAGCGCGTCGTAGTTGAAGGTGTAGCGCTTCTGCTCACGCGACTTGGCGGCCCAGATCAGGGTCTCATGGGCGTTGGTGAAGCGCGTGCCCTTGAAGTTCGGCATGGGGTTGGACTTGCGCCAGATGATGTCGTTAAGCACCCAGAAGCCCAGGTCCTGCATCGCCGAACCCAGTCGGAAGATGTTGTGATAGCTGCCGATGACCCAGAGCGAGCCCTCGTCCTTCAGCACCCTGCGGCACTCGGTCAGCCAGGCGCGGGTGAAGGCGTCATAGGCGGCGAAGCTGTCGAACTTGTCCCAGTCGTCATCGACCGCATCGACCTTGGAGTTGTCCGGACGCAGCAGGTCGCCGCCCAACTGCAGGTTATAGGGCGGGTCCGCGAAGACCATGTCCACCGACTTGTCCGGCAGGCCCTTCAGCACCTCGATGCAGTCGCCACGCAGGATGACGTCGGTCTTCAACTCGGACATGGAAAAGCGGCCCCGGACAGATGAGGGGCTTATGGTGAATCCTTACGGTTAAGGCGGAGTAACCAAACTTAAGATCCCGACAAAAGGCGAGTTTCCTTCTCCCCTTGTGGGAGAAGGTGGCCGAGCGGAGCGAGGTCGGATGAGGGGTTGCGCGGCGCTAAAAGCAGCCCGCAGCCAGACCTCGGCGAGACCCCTCATCCGTCAGGCTTCGCCTGCCGCCTCCTCCCGCAAGGGGGGAAGGAAAGAAGGATATGCAAATCGCATCCCGTCTGAGCTATGAGGCGAGTATGATCGCACGCCTTCGCCCCGTTCCGTTCGCCCTCGGGCCTGTCCACTTCGTCGGCATCGGCGGCATCGGCATGAGCGGCATCGCCGAGATCATGCTGAAGATCGGCTATCAGGTGCAGGGCTCCGACGCCAAGGCCAGCGCCAACACCGAGCGGCTCGAAAAGCTGGGCGCTCGCATCTACATCGGCCATGACGCGGCCCATGTAACCGAGGGCGTCTCGGCGGTGGTCTATTCCACGGCGGTCAAGGCGACGAACCCGGAGTTGGTCGTGGCGCGCGAACGCCGCATTCCTCTGGTGCGCCGCGCCGAGATGCTGGCCGAGCTGATGCGTTTGCAATTCTCGGTCGGCGTCGGCGGCACTCATGGCAAGACGACGACGACCTCCATGGTCGCGGCCCTGCTGGACGCCGGTTCGCTGGACCCGACGGTGGTCAACGGCGGCATCATCAACGCCTATGGCACCAACGCCAAGGTGGGCGAGGGCGACTGGATCGTGGTCGAGGCCGACGAGAGCGACGGCAGCTTCCTGCGCCTGAAATGCACCGTGGCCATCATCACCAATATCGACCCGGAACACCTGGACCACTACGGCGACTTCGACGCGGTCAAGAAGGCCTTCTGCGACTTCATCGAGGATATTCCCTTCTACGGCTTCGGCGTGGTCTGCCTGGACCACCCGGAAGTGCAGAAGCTGGCGGCCCAGATCGATAACCGTCGCCTGGTCACCTACGGGTTGAATCCCCAGGCCATGGTCCGGGCCGAGAACGTGCAGATGTCGCCCGACGGCTCGCGTTTCGATGTCGTCATTCAGGGGCAGGGTCTGGCCGCACTGGACGAGCCGACGCGGATCGAGGGCCTCTATCTGCCCATGGCCGGTTGGCACAATGTCTCCAACTCCCTGGCCGCCATCGCCGTGGCGCGCGAACTGGGCGTGGATGACGACTCCATCCGTCAGGGCCTGGCTGGTTTCGGCGGGGTCAAGCGCCGCTTCACCACCACGGGCGTGGTCGGCGGCGTGCGCGTCATCGACGACTACGGCCACCACCCGGTTGAGATCGCCGCCGTGCTGAAAGCAGCCCGTCAGGTGGTCCAGTCCGCTGACAATCCCGGCCGTGTCATCGCCGTGGTCCAGCCGCACCGCTACACCCGCCTGCGCGACCTGATGGAGGACTTCTCCACCTGCTTCGCCGACGCCGACAGCGTTCTGGTCGCCGACGTCTATCCGGCCGGCGAGCAGCCGATCGAGGGTGTCGACAAGCACGCTCTGGCCGACGGCATCCGCCGCTATGGCCATCGTCAGGTCGTCGCGCTGGAAAACGCCGCCGTCCTGCCGCGCGTCATCAAGGACGAGGCCAAGCCCGGCGATCTGGTCGTCCTGCTGGGCGCTGGCGACATCACCAGCTGGGCCTACGCCCTGCCGGCGCAACTGGAGGCCCTAGGCTAGGACTTAGCCTAGGTAGCGCGCGATCATCGCGCCAAAGAAAAAGCAGAACAGGCTGGTCATGGCGAAGGCTGTGACAAAGGCGCCCAGCCACTCGACGCGGCCCTGCAGCCGCAGGGTCTCGCTCGGCTCCAGCAGGCCTGAGCGGACCTTCTTCATGTCGCCTTCCAGCGCCAGCATGACCACGGCCATGCCGCCCAGCAGCGGCAGCCAGGCCGTCAGCAGGGCGGCCAAGGAGCCCGCCGAGGCGCGGCCGGAGCTGAAGCGGGCGATGAAGCCCTGTATGACTTCCTGATGGCCCAGCGGTAGATAGACGAAGAGCAGCAGGCCGATCGCCGCCAGATAGAGCAGGGCGTAAAGGGCCCGCTGGCTCGGGCTGATCGGCACGGCGGGCGGCGGTTCGGTTGGCTCGGAAAAGGCGTCCGGCATGGATGCGCCGCTTAGAAAGTGGCCGGCCTGCCGACGCTTCTCGATGTGCCAGAACCAGCGATAGGTTCCGGCGTGGGCCAGAGGCAGGAAGAAGCAGGCCATCAACACGGCCAGGACACCGTTGAGCGATTGCTCGAACGTCAGGTTGCGGCCCAGGCTTTCGGCGGCGAACAGCAGACCGATGCTCAGGGCGCCGATGCTGATGACGCTGGGCGGCGTGATCACGAGGATCAACAGGATGGAGCGCAGCGGCTCTTGCAGACCGGGGAGGAAGCGCTTCCTCTTGCTTGTCGATGTGGTTCGGGGCATCGCAGCCTTATCGCACACTGGACGCGCGCAAGAGATTTGAATGACGACCTGGACTGAAGCCCTTCCTGACGTGCGCGGCAAGCTGCTGCTGAACGAGCCGCTGGGGCCCTACACCTGGTTCCGCGTCGGCGGGGCGGCGGATGCTCTGTTCATTCCGGCGGACGCCGACGATCTGGCTGACTTCCTGAAGGCCCTGCCGGCGACCGTGCCGGTCACCATCATCGGCGTCGGCTCCAACCTGATCGTGCGCGACGGCGGGGTCGAGGGTGTGGTCATCCGTCTGGCGGGGCGTGCCTTTGCCGCCATCACGACCGAGGGCGAGATCATTACGGCCGGCGCGGGCGCGCTGGACTCGATGGTGGCCAAAGCATCCGCGAAAGCGGGCATCGCAGGGCTGGAGTTCTATGCCGGCATTCCCGGCACCATCGGCGGCGCCCTGACCATGAACGCGGGCTGTTATGGCGCGGAGACCAAGGACGTTCTGGTCTCAGCCTGGGGTCTGACGCGTCAGGGCGAGCGGGTCGAGTTGGCCCTGGCCGACTTCGGCTACACCTATCGCCATTCCAACGCTCCGGCTGACATCATCTGGATGGAGGCGACCTATCGCGGCGCGCCTGATGCGCCCGAGGCCGTCCTGGCGCGCATCAACGAGATCACCAGCCGCCGCGAAACGACACAGCCGATCCGCGAAAAGACCGGCGGCTCGACCTTCAAGAACCCCGAGGGTCATTCCTCGTGGAAGCTGGTCGACGAGGCGGGCTGGCGCGGCAAGCTGCACGCTGAAACCGGCGGTGGCGCCAAGTTCAGCGAGTTGCACTCCAACTTCATGATCAACCCCGGCGAAGCCACCGCCGCCGACATCGAGGGCCTTGGCGAGACGGTCCGCGCCGACGTCCTGAAGAAGACCGGCGTTCAACTGGACTGGGAAATCAAGCGCATCGGCCGGACGTAACCCGCTTCCGGCGGAGCGGAGGCAGTCAAGCGGGGCGGGTGCGCCCCGTCAGCCAGGCGACCACCCAGACGGCGAAGCCGCCCAGCGACAGGGCGACGCCGACCCAGCCGGTCGAGGTCCAGCCCCAGCCCGCCGCCACGGCCATGCCGCCCAGCAGCGGGCCGATGGCGTTGGCGGTGTTGAAGGCCGAATGGTTCAGGGCGGCGGCCAGGGTCTGGGCGTCGCCGGCCACGTCCATCAGCCGCGTCTGCAGGATGGACCCCAGTCCGCCCCCGCCGCCAATCAGGAAGACCACGATCAGCATGGCCCACAGGTGCGGGGCCGCGAAGGGATAGAGGGCCAGGGCCGCGGCGCTCCACAGCAGCAAGCCGCCCGCCGCCGCCATGCCGAACCGGTCGGCGGCCCAGGCCCCCAGCAGGTTGCCGCTCATCATGCCCAAACCGAACATGGCGAAGACCCAGGGCAGGACGTCCGGCCCCACGCCGGTCACGGCGGTCAGGGTCGAGGCCAGATAGGCGTAGACCGCGAACATGCCGCCAAAGCCGATGGCCCCGACGCCGAGGGTCAGCCAGACCTGACCACGTTTCAGGGCGCCCAGCTCGCGCATGGGGCTGGCGTCGGCGTGGGCCGGATCACGCGGCGCGAACAGAGCGACCAGGGCCATGGTGATGACCGCCAATACGCTGACGATGGCGAAGGTCCAGCGCCAGCCGAACTCGTGGCTGACCGCGGTGGCGACCGGCACGCCGATGACGGTGGCGACGGTCAATCCCAGTAGAATGGTGGAGACGGCGCGGGTGCGCAGGCGCAGCGGCACCAGCGAGGCCGCCACCAGGGCCGCCACGCCGAAATAGGCCCCATGCGGAATGCCGCTGAGGAAGCGGAAGGCCAGCATCCACTCATAGGTGGGGGCGAGCGCGCTGAGGCCGTTGCCGACGGCGAACAGGGCCATGAAGCCGATCAGCAGCAACCAGCGCGGCAGGCGGGCCCCCAGCACCGCCAGGATCGGCGCGCCGACGACGACGCCGGCGGCATAGGCGCTGATGACGTGGCCGGCGGTGGGCTCATCGACGCCGAGACCCGCCGCGAAATCGGGCAGGACGCTCATGGCGGCGAACTCGGTCACGCCGATGGCGAACCCGCCCATGGCCAGGGCCAGCAGGACCAGGGCCACCTTGCCGGGGGCGGCGACGGTGTCCAGCGCGGGCGATGCGCACAGATCGTCGTCGATACAGGAGGCGGCGTCGGTGGGGGCCATGAACTATCGCAATGCAGCAAACTATACGTTGCGCCGCAAAATAGGACCTGACCGCCGGGCTTCAACCTCGGGCGGGGCGCAAGTCGATCAACTCTTGTTTTCGTAGGTGGCCGTGATCGAGGCCTTGGCCAGGGTGTGGAAGTGCAGGTTGAAGCCGAAGACGGCGCCGGAATTGTCCGCTGTCACCGGCAGACGGTCCACGTCCACGGCGAAGACGGTGAAGATGTAGCGGTGAGGGCCGTGTCCAGCCGGCGGGGCGGCGCCGCCATAGCCGGGCTCGCCGAAGTCGGTGCGCCCCTCGACCGCGCCCGAAGGCAGGGCGGCGCCCGCGGCCAGGTCGGTCAGGTCGGCGGGAATATTGGCGACCGTCCAGTGCCAGAAGCCCGAGCCGGTCGGGGCGTCGGGGTCGTAGCAGGTGATGGCGAAGCTCTTGGTTCCTTCGGGGGCGCCCGACCACGACAACTGCGGCGCGATATTGCCTAGGGCATAGACCTGGGCGTCGGGCAGGACGTCGCCGTCTCGGAAATCGGCGGAGGTCAGGGTGAAGGTCATCGGAGGCGCTCCCTTGCAACTGGTTCGCTGACGGAACGGTCCGGCTTCCACACCGTTGCGCTGCGACAGTCTGTTCCTAGCTAAGCTTGATCGACGTTCAAAGCGCGGAGAGCCGGATGCTGCAATCCCTTCTTGATCGGACGTTTCTGACACGCGCGATCCGCGTGCGTCTGCCGGATGGCCGCGAGTTGACGGCGGGGCCGGGGACGCCGGAACTGACGGCTGTGATTTCGGATGCGAAGACGGCCTTGGCCATCGCCGCCAATCCCGAGTTGGCCCTGGGCGAAGCCTTTATGGATGGACGCTTCCGGATCGAGCACGGCGACATCTACGACTTTCTGCAACTGACCACGTCGCAACTGGCGATGCGGCCGCGTGGAGGACGGCTGAATCTGCTGCAAAGGCTTCGACGGGGCGCCGAGCAGGCCAATGACAGGCTCCATGCGCGCGAGAACGTCCACCATCATTATGATCTGACGGTTGATTTTTACCGCCTGTTTCTGGACGAGGATCTCCAATATTCCTGCGCCTTCTTCGAGACGCCGGACGCGACCCTGGATCAGGCCCAGGTCGCCAAGAAACGGCGGCTGATCGACAAGCTGGTGCTGTCGCCAGGCCAGACCGCATTGGACATCGGCTGCGGCTGGGGCGGCCTGGGTCTGTCCATGGCTGAGCGCGGCGCGCGCGTCACCGGCGTCACCTTGTCCACCGAACAGCACCGCACGGCCAACGCGCGGGCATCGGCGCGCGGCCTGTCCGACCAGGCGGATTTCCGGCTGCAGGACTATCGCGATCTGAACCAGACCTACGACCGGATCATCTCGGTCGGCATGTTCGAACACGTCGGGGCGCCCAATTATCAGGAGTATTTCGACACGGTCGCCCGGTTGCTGGATGACGACGGGGTGGCGGTGATCCACGCCATCGGCCGCAAGTCGCCGCCTAGCCGCACCCAGCCCTTCATCCGCAAATACATCTTTCCGGGCGGTTATATCCCGGCCCTGTCAGAGGTTCTGCCCGCCATCGAACGCTCCGGCCTATGGGTTACGGACATGGAGGTGCTGCGCCTGCACTACGCCGAGACGCTGAAGCACTGGCGTCAGCGCTTCCTGGCGCGTCGCGATGAGGCGCTGACAATGTATGACGAACGCTTCTGCCGCATGTGGGAGTTCTACCTCGCGGCCAGCGAAGTCGCCTTTCGTGAACTGGGCCACATGGTCTTCCAGTTGCAACTGGCGAAGAAACAGACGGCCGTCCCGCTGAGCCGGGACTATCTGTGCGAGTAGGGCCTGAGCGCCCTTGAACGGCAAAGGCCGCTCCCGGTGAAGGAAGCGGCCTTTATCCTTATCCTTGGGCCTATCGCGCTTTGTGCGACTTGAAGCCGGTCAGTCCCGGTAGCTCTGGATGCGCGTGGTGCGCAGCCCTTGCATGCCCCATTTGTCGATCGCCTGCTGCCAGGCGATGAATTCCTCGGCCGTCAGACGATACTTCGTCAGGGCGTCTTCCAGGCTGATCAGACCGCCGCGAACGGCGGCGACCACTTCGGCCTTGCGGCGGATCACCCAGCGGTTCGTTTCCGCCGGCGGGAGATCCCGCAGGGTCAGCGGCGTGCCCGTCGGGCCGACCACATATTGTTCGCCTCTACTATTTAGGCGTCGCTCTTGCAGCATGGGCTTAAGCCTCTTTCACCACCACCATCGACGCGTACCCTAGGCGCGCCCCCGCTAAGGGGCGTTTAAGCGTCGTGGTGAAGGAATGGCTAAGACGCATCCTCCGCCCCCGGCGCATGGACGGCGCCGGAAACGAAGGATTCATCGAGTCTAACGAAGGCTTACTCACGGATTCCCGTTAAGCGATCAGCGCTTGATGCTGAGCAGTTCGGCCAGCATCTCGTCCGCCGTCGTGATGATCTTGGACGAGGCCGAGTAGGCGCGCTGAGTGGTGATCAGGCTGGTGAACTCGGCCGACAGGTCGACGGTCGAGGATTCCAGTTGCTGGGCCGCGAGCATGCCCGCGCCGCCCGTACCGGCCGACTTCAGGTTGAAGGTGCCGCTTTCCAGGCTGACGCGGAAGGCGTTGCCGGTCACCTGACGCAGGCTGTCGGGGCTGGGGAAGGTGGCGATGGCGACCTGGGCGATCCGGCGCATGACGCCATTGTCGAAGATGGCGGTGACGAAGCCGCTTTCATCAATCTTGATCTCGGACAGGTTGCCGAAGGCCGTGCCGTTGGTGACCGTCGACTGCACGATCGAGGCCGTGTTCAGCTGGCTGAGGCCGCCCGCCGAGGTGTTCAGGTCCAGGGTCAAGCTTTGGTCGGAAATGCCCAGGCCGTCCGCCCACTTGATCTTGTCGGCGTTGCCCGGAAGGCTCAGGTCGATGTTCGAATCCGAGGCGCCGAAGTCGAGCACGGCGTTGGTCGGGTCGCTGAACAGCGAGTTGGGCATGGTCTGCATCGCCGTGACGTCCAGGCGGCCCGACGGCGTGAAGGCGATCATGCCGGTCTTGATCTGACCATTGGAATAGGCGCCGCCGGTCTCCACGCTGTCGGCGGGTACGGCGACGATTTCAGCATACCACTGGTTAGCCACATCGCTCTTCAGCAGGCGAATTTCGATGTTCCGCTGGCCGCCCTTGGAGTCCGAGACCGGGATGTTGATCTTGAAGTCCGGCTTGATGCCCGTGGGGTTGTCGTCGTCGCCATTGTACATGGCCATCGAGTTCAGGCTGGGATCGTACTTGGTCTTGGCGACCGTGGCGGTGTCCATGGCCAGGTTGGCCAGAGGCACGGTGACGCCGCCGCCCAGGTCGAGCGTGGTCGTCGTAGAGCCTGGGCCGCCGCCGGTGACGCCGGTCAGGCCGGTCAGCGCGCCAGCGGCGTCATAGGTCGCGACGGCGGTGATCGTCTGATTGCCGGTCTTGATGGTGACGTCATACTGGTTCGGCGTGGCGGTGGGGGCGTAGCGGACCGAGAACTCCATCGGGCCCGATGTGGGGGGAACCACGGCGACGCTGGCGTATTTGCTGGGGCTTGCTCCGGCCTGGATGGTCTGACCCGAGAAGAGGTTGGCGTTGATCTGGGCGCGGGTGGTCTTTTCAGCGGTGCCGCCGACGGTGCCGATGTTGATCGAGCGCAGCCGCGTCAGGTCGGAGGGGTCCGTGGCGATGTCGCCGTTGGAATCGACCGGCCAGCCCTGCAGATAGAGGCCTGCGCTGTTCTTCAGATAGCCCAGATCGTCGATGCGGAAGGCGCCTGCGCGGGTGAACAGGCGGCTGTCAGTGGCGCCGACGCCCTCGGCCTTCTCGGTGGTGACGAAGAAGCCCTGACCGTCGATGGCCAGGTCAGTGCTCTCGGTCGTGCGCTGCAGTTGGCCTTCCTGGCTGATGAAGTGACGCGCCGCGGCGATGACGCCGCCGGCCGCGTAACCGCCAGCGCCCTTGCTCTGGCTGTTCACCAGGGTCTGGAACTCGCCCTGGGTGCGCTTGTAGCCGATGGTGTTCACGTTCGCGATGTTCTGCGAGATCGCGGCCAGGGCGGCGGAGTTGGCGGAAAGACCGGAGACCCCGGCCTGCATGGCGCTGTTGATACTCATTGTGTCGGCTCCTTAGGCGGAAACTGGGGAAAGGAGAGGGACGCCGTTCAGGCGTCGGTCTCTGGATCTGTGGGCAGCGGCGTCGGGGTCGGGTCCGGCGTCGGTGGGTTCACGCTGGCGTTCTTCTCGTCGAGCGCGATGATGCTGGAGAGCGGCATGACCGAGTTGCCGATCGTGACGTAAGGCTCGTCGGCGTACATCTCGACGCCGGTGATGCGGCCGCGCATCAGGACCTGGGCGTCGATCTTGCCGCCCGAGGCGTCCTTGGCTGTGACCTTCAGCGTATAGACGCTGCCGTCCTGACCTTCGGTCCAGTTGAAGTCGTGGACGCCGGCGCCGGCGTCCGGGGCGGGACCCTTCCAGACGACCTGACCGGTGGCGTTCAGGACCTGAAGCTCGACGTCGGTCGCATTCGACGCCAGTTCATAACTCCACGAGGCCTTGCCGTCGGCGGCCTTGGTGGCGTCCCAGACGGCGGTGGCGTCCTTGCCGATATAGTTCGAGGCCTGGGCCAGACCGTCGCCCTTTTGACCGTTCAGCAGGGCTGTCAGCAGTTGGTTGGACAGCAGTTGCTGCTCCACGCCGGCCATCTGGGTCAGCTGGGCGGTGAACTGGTTGGAGTCCATCGGCGACAAGGGGTCCTGGTTCTTCAACTGTGCGGTCAGCAGCGAAAGAAAGGTCTCGAAGTTCGACGCCAGCATGCCGGAGCTGGTGTTGATCTTGTCGGTTGCGGTGTTGGTATTGACGGCGGTGACCATCGATCAAACCTTCATATCGACGCGGTCGGGCGTCATCGAGAGGGACGCCCAGGCGCCGGGAGAGGGCAGGGCGGCGTCGGCCTCGGCAGCGAGGCGGGCTGCGCCAGCGAAGGCGCGGCGATCGGGGGCGCGGTCAAAAGCGCCGCCGCCGCCGAAGCCAGAGGAGGGGTTGCGCTCCGAGAACTCGAGCGAGTCCTGAGTCAGTTGGAAACCGGCGTCCTGAAGCTGGCGACGCAGTTCATCGGCGCGGGCGCGCATGTCCGTGGCCGCCGCCGGATTATCGAAGGCCAGACGCGCGGCCAGGCGACCGTCGGAATCGATCTCCAGGCTGACGTCGACACGCCCCAGACCTTCGGGCGAAAGGGCCATGTCGAAGCGGGTCGAGCGCCCTTCGAGCTTCTTGAGAATCTGCGCGGCCAGGTGCGCCGTGGTTTCAACGGTGGCGCGCGCAAGCTGGGACGGGTTTGGATCGCGCGAGGCGGTCGTGGCGGCGGCTTGCGTATCCAGAGTCTGTTGCGACGGAGCGACTTCAGCCGAGGCGTCCAGCGGAGCGGCGTCTGCAGGCAGAACGGGCGCGACGGCTTCGTTCAGGGCTGCTGGGGCCGGCGTCGAGGCCGACGAGGCGACTGTCGGAGCAGCGGCGGGGCCGCCCGAGCGAGCCAGGCTGTCGTTTCTGGCGTCGGTCGAGGTGTCTGTCGAGGTGCCCGTCGTTGGGTTCACTGGCGCGGCGTTGGACCGGCGCTCATCCAGACGGGTCGATCCGTTGCGGGCGGGCGTCGGCGTGGCCGGAGGTGGGGCTTCGGCCTTGGATTCGGCATGGTCGGCGGTCACAGCTGGCGCAGACTCGAGGTCCTGCTCCGGCGAATCCGACGCCTCGACGGGTTGGGCCGTCTGGCCGCTGGGAGCGGGCTGTGTCGCGACTGCCGCCGCAGGGCGGGGCGTCAGGGCGATCGAAACCGTGTCGGGGATCGCGGCCTGGAGGGGGACGGGCGCAGCAGTTGCTTTGACCTCAGCGGCGACCTGGATCGGCTGGGCCTGGACCGCAGGTTGATCGGGCGTATCTGCGGCGGAGGCGGCAGGCGTGATCGCAACGGGCGCCGGCGCCGTGGGCGTCATGATGAGCGGCGCATCCGTCTTGGCGGGGGCTGCTGCGGGAGCGGTGGCCGGAGCGGCTGACGCGTGAGAGGCGGGGGCGGGCGTCGCGGCTGTGCGGATGCGCGATGCGACGCCTGAAACGACCGGGGCGTCAGAGGCCGAGGCCGCAGACACGGGCGCCGCTTCGGCGGGCGCGGAAGCGGCTATCGTCGGGCCGGTCGCGCCTTGATTGCTGTGGACGGCGACGGGGGCGGGCTTGACCGGAGCGGGTATGGCAGCGGGTGTGGCTGCGGATGCGGCCGGTTGTGCTCGCGGCGTCGGCGAAGTCGGCGTCTCAACGACTGGCGAGGTCACCGCAGGGCGAGCTTCAGCCCGTTCGACCTTGGCGGGCGCCATCGCCGGGGCAGGCGCCGTATCGGGCGACGACGTCATGAGCGCAGGAGCCGCGGGGGCGGGTGCGGCCGGCGTAGCCGTGGACAGCGAAGCGGCGTTGGCTTGGGTTTTCGTGTCTGCCGGGGGGGCGACAACGGGCGCGGCTTCTTCAGAGGCGGCGCGCATGATCGGGGCCTGCGGGACGACCGGCGTGGGCGAGGCGGCGGCGTTTGAAGCCGAATTCGGGGTGATCGCCTCGGTCTTTCCCGTTTCGGCGGGTTCAGCATCGGCGCCGGGCGCGGCCGGCGGCGCGACCGGCAGCGGCGACGCAGCAATCAGGGCGACGGGCGGCCAGGCGGGAACAGCATCCGGCGCGGTCTCCAGTGAAGCCGTGTCAGCGGCGACGTCTGGACGTGTGACATCCACCAGCGCCTCGGCGTCGTCGCTCAAGGCCTTGGTTGGGGCGGCGGCGGCGACCAGGCTCGCGAACAGGCTGTCGTCCGCACCCGCGTCTGCGGATGTGGCGGTCGTGCCGGCCGAAATGGTCGGGACGAGCATGGACATGACGCTGAGCGCGGACATGAGCGGCGAGAGGGCTTTCGCTGGGTGGGCGGCGCCTACTGCGCTCGGGCTATTCGAGGGACGCCACGCAAGGTCTGAGCCAAGTCGATATTCCGAATTATCATATTGAAATATAACGATATTTATTGAAATTTATTGGCGAAGCGGATCAGTCTCGCCCGGCGCTTCTTGCCGCGCCGCTACGCTTTTTGCCGGGCGGACCGGGCGCCTGACGACGTGGCCTGCGAATTGCGCCGCATCGGGGGAACGCACAGGGGCTGAAAAGCCGATGTTTAATAAATTCAAGGAGTTGGCTAGAATGGCTAACCAGCAAGCCGGGCAAGATTTGCGCGCAGGCCAGCAAGGCTTGCCGGGCGCGGCCCTGTATGGAGCGCGCTTCTGATGTCCCTGAACTCCATCATGAACATCGCCACCTCGGGCATGAACACCGCGCAGCAGCAACTGCGGGTGATTTCCGACAACGTCTCGAACGTCAACACGCCCGGCTATATCCGCAAGATCGCCGACCAGCAGTCCTGGGCCAGCCAGGGCGTTGGCGCGGGCGTGGAGGTGGCGCGCATTCGTCTGGCCACCGATCGTTTCCTTCAGGCCGCCAGCCTGAACGCCGGCGCCGACGCCGGACGTCAGGCCGTCCGCTATGAGTTGTTCGACCATATCCAGTCGCTGTTCGGCGATCCGGGCGCGGACACGGGCTTCTTCTCGCAGATCGACAAGATCTTCTCGGCCTTCTCGACCTCGGCCGAGAACGCCACCTCGGGGCCGCTGCGTCAGGATGCGATCTGGAAGACCCAGGCCATGTTCGACGAGGCCGCCCGCGTCGCCAAGGAAATCCAGGCGACGCGGGAAGAAGCGGACGGCCGCCTGGCCAGCGCTGTGGATCGCGTCAATGATCTGGTCGAGCAGATCGAGAAGCTGAACGTCGACATCGCCAAGGCCAATGTCGTGGGCACGGACTCTACTGGCGCCCAGACCATCCAGGCCAGCCTGATCAATGAGCTGTCCGAACTGATGGACGTGCGGATCACCACCCGGTCGGTCGGCGGGGTCGAGGTGCGGACCGGAGCGGGCATTCTTCTGGCCGGGCAGGGTGCGTCTAAGCTGGAGTATAATCGGGCTGGGGCCGTTTCCTCGGAATCCGTCTTCAACCAGATCATGATCACGGAGCCGAACGGCCAGCGGCGTCCGCTGACCGAAGGTCTGGCCTCGGGTGAGATCAAGGGGCTGTTGGAGTTGCGCGACGTGGATGCGCCGGCGGCGGCGGATCGCCTGGGCGAACTGATGACGCGCCTGGCCGATGAGTTGAACCGCGCGCATAACGCCTCGTCAGCCGTTCCGGCGCCGTCGGTGTTGAACGGCCGCAATGTCGGCCAGACGTTGGAAACGGCTCTGGCGGGCTTTACCGGCACGACCACCATCACCACGGTCAACGACCAGGGCGTCATCCAGAACTCGGCCGAGATCGTCTTCTCGGGCGGGACGATGACGATTAATGGCGTGGCCGCGACGCCCGCGACCTTCCTGGCCACCCTCAACGGCCAACTGGGCGGAGCGACCGCCAGCTTTGTCGATGGTCGCCTGAGCATTCAGGCGCCGGCGGGGCAGGGTGTCGCCATCGCCGATGACGCGACCAATCCCAGCAACAAGGCGGGACGCGGCTTCTCGCATTATTTCGGCCTGAATGATCTGGTCTCGACCGATCGGCCGGCGCTCTACGACACGGGACTGACGGCGGCTTCGCAGCACGGCTTCACGCCGGGCGAGACGATCAAGTTCCGCTTCACCGACGCCTCGGGTTCGCGCATCCGCGACATTTCCGTGGCCGTGCCGGCGGGCGCCGGGACCATGGCTGAGATGCTGACGGCGCTGAACGACCCCACGACGGGCGTCGGCCAGCATGGCCGGTTCAGCCTCAATGGCGCTGGCGAACTGATCTTCACGGGCCACGGCGCGCCGCCATCCACCATGTCCGTGGTCGAGGATGGCACCCGCCAGGTCCCGTCCGGCGTGTCGATGAGTGACCTGTTCGGCCTGAGCGGCGCCCGCGCCTCGCGCAGCGGCGGCTTTTCGGTGCGCTCTGACATCGTCAAGGACCCGTCCAAACTGGCGCTGGCTCAGTTGAACCTGGGCGTGGCGGCGGGCGCGCCGGCGCTGAGCAAGAACGACGGCAGCGGCGGACGCCTCTTGGCCAACGCCGATCAGAACGCGACCTCGTTTTCGGCTGCCGGCGGCGCCGGCGGGGTCAACATGTCCCTGTCGCGTTATGCGGCCGAGTTCTCGGGCGAGATCGGCGGCAAGGCGACGATGGCCAAGAACCGCTCGACCAGCGCGAGCGCCCTCTATCAGGAGGCCTCGGCGCGGCGCAGCTCGGTCGAAGGCGTCAATATGGACGAGGAACTGGTGCTGATGACCACCTATCAGCAAGCCTTTAACGCTTCGGCGCGCCTGATCCAGGCGGCGTCGGAAATGTACGACACCCTGATCGGGATGATGCGATGACCCGCGTTTCGACGTTTGGAAACTATCAGACCGCCCTGCTGCATCTGATGAACGCACAGGCGCGCGGCGAAGAAGCGCAGAACAAGGTCAACACCAAGAAAAACGCCACCGATCTGGTCGGCTTTGGTCGGCAGTCGGAAACCGTCATCGCGCTGAAGTCCAGCCAGACGCGGATTCAGGGCTTCATCGACACCAACAAGACGGTGGCCGACCGGCTGACCATGCAGGACCTGGGCCTGGGGCGGGTCGGCGACGCCGCAACCGCCGGGCGTCAGGCCATCGCCAACGCCATCGCAGCCGGACGGATGGAAGGGCTGATGTCCGAGATGGAGACCATCTTCAAGATGGCTCAGGACGGCCTGAACATGAAGCATCAGGGCAAGTATCTGTTCGCTGGCGGCGACGTGGATCAGCAGGCTGTGGTCCTGCCCTCCACGCCTGTCGGAGCGACGGATCTTGAGAAACTGGCGACCATGCCGGCCACAGCGGACGCCTTCAGGAACGACCAGCTCAAGCAGACATCCGTGTTGGACGAGACCGTGACCATGGACACGGGCTTCCTCGCCAGCGATGTGGGGCAGGCCCTGTTCGACGTCTTCCGCGACATCCAGGTCTTGCATCAGGCCACGCCGCTGAACGGTCAGATGGACGATGCTCAGAAGACCGCCCTGACTGCGTTGATGACGCGGTTCGAAACGGCGGCCAAGGGCGTGGTCGACATCCAGGCCAAGAACGGCTCGATGCAGGCGCGCGTGGATACGCTGCTGGAATCCCAGGAATCGCGAAAGATCTCGGTCGACACCATGCTGTCGGGCAAGACCGACGCCAACATGGCTGAGGCGGTGACGGAACTGGAAATGGCCCAGATCGCGCTTCAGGCCTCGGCCCAGGTGATCAGCCAACTGCGCCAGGTGTCGTTGCTCGACTATCTGCGCTGACGCTTTCGGCGCCATTCGGCGCTGAACGAAACGTCGCGACCGACGTTGATAAAGCTGCGCCGTATCCAGGGAGGGCGAGCTTGCAGGGCAGGACTGAGGAAAGTCATCGGACGTTGACAGCCGCGACGCGGCTCGGTCTAAGCCTTGCCATGCGCCTTCTTTCGCCAGTGTCGAAGACTGATCAATGAGCCGAACGGCGCAGTATCAAATTCAGGACGGAGAAGGACAGGCGGCGATTCTGCGTCTGTCCGGCGACTGGTCCACGACCGGCATCGGCCGTCAGGGCGATCGACTGGAGGTCGAACTCGCCGGACGCGCCGTTGGGACGCTGGATCTGACCGAACTGGGGCGCTTCGACACGGCTGGGGCTCTGGCCGTGGCTCAGGCCACGTCGCAGCCGATTCCCGAGGCGGCCTGGGCCGAGCGGCCTGAGGCCGGCCGCATCTACGCCATGGTCGAGAAGCTCGACCGGGAGTCCTGCGCGCCGCCGCGTCGCGCCCACGCCTTTACCCGCACCTTCGCCAAGATCGGCCTGGGGGTTTACGACTTCCTGGCCGAGGCCATGCTGTCGCTGGCCTTCCTGGGGCGGCTGATCGTCGCTGTGGGGTCGGCTTTCCGGCATCCCGGCGCCATTCGTTGGCCCGCCTGGTTCAGTCAGGCGGAACGGTCGGGGCTGGACGCCATCCCCATCATCGCCGTGACCAACTTCTTCATCGGCGCGGTCATTGCCTTCCTGGGGGCCAATCTGCTGACCCAGTTCGGCGCCGGGGTTTTCACCGTGCAACTGGTCGCGGTGTCGGTGCTGCGCGAGTTCGCCGTGGTCATCACCTCGGTCCTGCTGGCGGGCCGTTCGGCCTCGTCCTTCGCCGCCGAGATCGGCTCGATGCGCATGAATCAGGAAGTCGACGCCATGCAGGTCATGGGCGTGAACCCCTTTCAGGCGCTGGTGATCCCGCGCCTGGCGGCCATGGTGCTGATGCTGCCCCTGCTGACCTTCGTCGGCATGATCGCGGGCCTGTTCGGCGGCATGCTGGTGACGTGGAGCGAGCTGGCCTATGGCCCGGCCTTCTTCATCCAGCGCATTACCGAAGACCCGATGATGGACACCCATCTGATGGTCGGCCTGGTCAAGGCGCCGGTCTTCGCCGTCGTCGTGGCCGCCATCGGCTGCCGTCAGGGCATGTCGGTGGCCGGAGATGTAGAAAGCCTCGGGCGCCGGGTCACGGCGGCGGTGGTGCAGGCCATCTTTGCCATCATCTTCCTCGACGCCGTCTTTGCGATGATCTTCCTGGAGCTGAACCTGTGACGGCCCGCAAGGAAAAGCCCAAGCGCGAGAACCTCATTGAGGTGAGCGGCCTGCTGAGCCAGTTCGGGGACCGGGTGATCCATCAGGACCTCGATCTGAACGTGCGGCGCGGTGAAGTCCTCGGCGTCGTCGGGGGCTCAGGCACCGGCAAGACCGTGCTGCTCAACTCCATCATTGGGCTCAAGCAACCCGAAGGCGGCTCGATCAAGCTGTTCGGCTATGAGCGCGACGAGATGACCAAGGCCGAGGCGGCCGAGGTTGAACGGCGCACCGGCGTCCTGTTCCAGCAGGGGGCGCTGTTCTCGGCCCTGACGGTGCTGGACAATGTGGCCTCGCCCCTGGTCGAGCACACGAACCTGCCGCGCAATACGATCCGCGAACTGGCCGAGATGAAGATCGCCATGGTCGGTTTGAAGCCTGAAGCCCTCTATCTGAAACCCGCAGAACTGTCGGGCGGCATGAGGAAGCGGGTCGGTCTGGCCCGCGCCCTGGCGCTGGACCCAGAGCTGATCTTTCTGGACGAACCGACGGCGGGGCTGGACCCCATCGGGGCCGCCGCCTTCGACCAGTTGATCCGCGACCTGTCGGACGACCTGGACCTGACGGTCTTCATGATCACCCACGACCTCGACAGCCTTTACGCCATCTGTGACGAGGTGGCGGTTCTGGCCGATAAGCACGTCGTCGAGAAAGCCACGGTTCAGGAGCTGGAGCGTTCCGAGCATCCGTGGATCAAGGAATACTTCCTGGGGCCGCGCGGACGCGCCGCTCACCAGAGCGCCGCCTGAGGAGAGCGGGACGAGATGGAAAGAGACGCCCACTACGCCGCCGTCGGCATCGCCACAGTCGCCCTTTTGCTGGCGCTGGCCGTGTTCACGATCTGGCTGGCCCGCCTGCAGTTCAACAACGACTACGATGTCTATGACATCGTCTTCTATGGCCCCGTGCGCGGCCTGTCCGAAGGCGGCGAGGTCCACTTTAACGGCATCCGCGTCGGTGAGGTCACGGCCCTGAACCTGGACCCCAAGAAGGGGGATCAGGTCATTGCCCGCGTTCGCCTGAACGGCACCACGCCGGTGCGAGTCACCTCGCGCGCCCAACTGGAACCGCAGGGCATCACAGGCCTGAACTACATCCAGATCACGGCGGGCGAGGCGAGCAGCGCCCTGTTGAAGGATCAGTATCCCGACAACGTCGTGCCGGTGATTCAGAGCCAGCCCAGTCCGATTGCAGAACTGCTGAGCGGATCGGGCACGGTCCTGGCCCAGACGGTGGATGCTCTGAACCGGATCAATCGGGTCATGTCGGACGACAACATCCGCAGCTTCTCGTCCAGCGTGAAGAACGTGGAGGCTCTGACCGCCGAGTTGGAAGCCCGCAAGGGCATGTTCCAGCAGCTTGAGGAAACCATCACCAAGGCCAACGCCGCCGTCGGCGAGTATCAGGCTCTGGGCGTCAGTGCGCGTCAGATGATCGACGGCGACGGCAAGCAGGCCATCGCCAACATCAACGCCGCCACGCGCGAGGCCCAGGCGGCCATCGCCTCGATCAACCGCTCGGCCACCGGCCTGGAAGGTCCGCTGGGCGACTTCGGCACCCAGACCGTGCCGCAGTTGAACGACACCATCCGTCAACTGGATCAGGCCACGCGCTCGTTGCAGTCCCTGGTCGACAATGTGCGTGAAAGCCCGCGTGACTTCATCGCCAAGGCCCCGTCCAAGGAAATCGAGGTGCAGCCGTGATCCGTTCTTCTCTTCTGATCGCCGCCGCGTCCATTGCGGTTTCCGGCGCCCTGTCCGGCTGCGCCTTGCTGGCGTCGCCTGATCCAGTCCAGCTCTATCGTTTCGGCGGGGCTTCGGCCTATGCCGGGACGGGGGCGACCTCGGCCTGTCCTGACGTCCATGTTGCGATGCGCCGGGTGGATTTCCCCGAAGCCGCGCGTGGAGACCGTATCCTGGCTGTGACCGGCGCCGAGGCCGCCTATATCAAGGGCGCGCGCTGGGTGTCGCCGGCCGAGACCCTGTTCGAGGAAGCCTTGCGCAACGCCTTCGCCGATGGCGGCACCTGCACGGTCCTCAGCGGCGGTCCCCTGACGCGCGACGGTCTGCTCCTGAGCGTGGACGTGCGTCGGTTCGAAGCGGCCTACGCTGCGCCGGGCGCCGTGCCGGAGGCCAATATCGTGGTCCTGCTGCGCCTGATCCGGCCCGGTGACCGAACCATCGTGGCGGAGGACCGCATCACGGTCAGCGAGAACGCCGGCGAGAACCGCCAGTCGGCCATCGTCGCCGCTTTCGATCGCGCCACCGCCGAGGCCAGCCGTCAGATCGTCCTGTGGACCGACCAGCAGGGGTTCCAGGCCACGCGGGACTAGGGTTCATTCAGACCAAGAAAAACCCCGGCGGCCTCGCGGTCGCCGGGGTTTCTGTTTTCAGCGGAGTAGGGCGGTTCAGCCCAGGTTCGCCGCCACCGTGTAATCGGCCTCGGTCTTGGCCGCGACCTCGTCCAGGGTCACGCCCTCGGCCAGTTCGATCAGTTCCAGACCCGAACCGTCCGGTTTGACGTCGAAGACGGCCAGGTCGGTGATGATGCGGCTGACCACGCCCGTGCCGGTCAGCGGCAGGGTGCAGGCCTTCAGGACCTTGGACTGGCCGTGCTTGTTGGCGTGATCCATGACCACGACCACGCGCTTGACGCCCGCGACCAGGTCCATGGCGCCGCCCATGCCCTTCACCAGCTTGCCCGGGATCATCCAGTTGGCGATGTCGCCGTTCTGGGCCACTTCCATCGCGCCCAGGATCGACAGGTTGATGTGGCCGCCGCGGATCATGGCGAAGCTGTCGGCGCTGCTAAAGTAGCTGCTCTCGGGGATCTCGGTGATCGTCTGCTTGCCGGCGTTGATCAGGTCGGGATCTTCCTCGCCCTCATAGGGGAAGGGGCCCATGCCCAGCATGCCGTTCTCCGACTGCAGGGTCACTTCCATACCCTGAGGGATGTAGTTGGCGACCAGGGTCGGGATGCCGATGCCGAGGTTCACATAGAAGCCGTCCTGCAGTTCCTTGGCGGCGCGCTCGGCCAGTTGTTCACGAGTACGAGCCATTATGCGGTCTCCCGGCTGCGGACGGTGCGCTGTTCGATGCGCTTCTCGGACACGGTCTGGATTAGGCGGTCGACATAGACGCCCGGCGTGTGGATGTGGTCCGGGTCCAGCGAGCCGACGGGGACGATCTCCTCCACCTCAACCAGCGTGACCTTGCCAGCGGTGGCCATCATCGGGTTGAAGTTGCGGGCGGTCTTGCGGAACACCAGATTGCCGCGCTCGTCGGCCTTCCAGGCCTTGATGATGGCCAGGTCGGCGACCAGGCCGGTTTCCATCACATAGTCGCGGCCGTTGAAGTTGCGCACTTCCTTGCCCTCGGCGACCAGGGTGCCGACGCCGGTGGCGGTGAAGAAGGCGGGGATACCCGCGCCGCCCGCGCGGATGCGTTCGGCCAGGGTGCCCTGCGGGTTGAACTCCAACTGCAGTTCACCGGCCAGATACTGGCGCTCGAACTCCTTGTTCTCGCCGACGTAGGACGAGATCATCTTGGCGATCTGCTTGGTCTCCAGCAGTTGGCCCAGGCCGAAGCCGTCCACGCCTGCGTTGTTGGAGATGACGGTCAGTCCCTTGACGCCCGAGGCCTTCAGCCCCGCGATCAGATTTTCAGGAATGCCGCACAGGCCGAAACCACCGGACATGACGGTCATCCCGTCAAAGGTCAGGCCCTCCAGCGCGGACGTGACGTCAGCGTAGATCTTGCGCATCGCTCTCCCTTTTTCACCGTCTGATGAATATTGCGGTCTTATCCGTCCATAAAGCGGGCGAGGGCGGCGGGCAAGCGTCGTCGGCGACCTTGGCGGTTGACCCTGCCCATAATCTTTCGTCAAACCGGAGAAAGCCGCGTTCAAGGCGAAGTTTCGGGGAAGAAACCATGCGCAACACGATCCTGAGAGCCGCCCTGCCGGCGCTTGTCATTCTGGCCGCCGTGCCGGCCTTGGCGCAGCCCGCCGCGGCTCAGGCTGTCGGCGCAGCGCCCACCTATCAGCAGCCGCCGCAGCCGATCGCGCAGATTCTGGACTCCAAGCCCAACCCACTCGCAAGCCTGAGTCCGGACCGTCGGACCCTTTTGCTGCAGGACCGTTCCAGTCTGCCGCGCATCGCCGAACTGGCCGAGCCCATGTTGCGTCTGGCCGGGTACCGCTTCAATCCGCAGAACAACGGCCCGGCCAACAGCCGCGTGACCTGGCTGACAGGCCTCAGCTTCCAGACCGTCGAGGGCGCTGCCGCCCGTCCCGTCGCCGGTCTGCCTGCAAACGCCCGCCTGACCAGCGTCAGCTGGGCGCCGAATGGCAAGGCGGTGGCCTTCCTGCTGAACACCCCGACCGGTCTGGAGCTGTGGACCGCCGACGTGGCTTCGGCCCAGGCGCGCCGTCTGACGGGACCGAGCGTCAACGCCGTCGCCGGATCGGGTTACAACTGGCTGCCCGACGCCTCGGGTCTGCTGGTGCAGGCCGTGCCCGCCGGTCGTCGCGCCGCCCCCGACGTGACCCGTCCGCCAGTGGGGCCGACCGTGGAAGAAACTGGCGGCCGTGCGGCCCCGGTGCGCACCTATCAGGACCTGCTGTCCGACGCGGGCGACGAGGCTCTGTTCGAGCACTATTTCACCAGTCAGTTGACCGTGGTGCCCCTGAACGGCCGCGCACGCACTATCGGCCAGCCGGGGGTCTTCCTGAACGCCTCGGTGTCGCCGGACGGTCGCTACATCCTGCAGACGCGGGTCAAGAAGCCCTATTCCTATGTCGTGCCCGCCAGCCTGTTCCCGGCGGATGTCATCATCACCGACCTGAACGGGCGTGAGGCGCACCGCGTCGCTGACCTGCCGCTGCGCGACAACGTGCCGACGCCGTTCGACGCCGTGGCCCCCGGCCCGCGCTCGGTCCAGTGGCGGGCCGACGCCGACGCCACCCTGGTCTGGGTCGAGGCCCAGGACGGCGGCGATCCGCGCAACGCCGCCGAGGTGCGCGACCGCGTCTTCATGCTGCCGGCGCCGTTCAACGACCGTCCGCGCACCCTGGTGGACCTGAAGGAGCGCTATGCCGGCGTGCAGTGGGGCCGCGACGACACCGCCATCGTCAACAGCCGCTGGTTCAACACTCGCCACGAGACCCGCACCCTGGTCGATCCGTCGAACCCCGGCGTGGGCCGCGTGCTGGTCGATCGCAACTATCAGGACCGCTACAACGATCCGGGCTCGGTGGTTCTTGAGCCCAATGCGCGCGGTCGTTCGACCATCCGCTTCACCGCCGACGGGGCCAAGGTCTTCGTCGAGGGCGACGGCGCGACGCGTCAGGGCGAATATCCCTTCCTCGACACCCTCGACCTGAAGACCGGCGCGACGGAACGTGTCTGGCGCTCGGCTCAGGGCGAGTATGAAACCGTCGTCGGCATTCTGGACGACGCGGGCCGCAAGCTGATCACCTATCGCGAGAGCCGCACCGATCCGGCCAATCTGCGCCTGCGCGATCTGGACGGCGGCGTGACGCAACTGACCCAGTTCCCCGACCCGGCCCCGCAACTGGCTGACGTGAAGAGCCAGCTGATCACCTATACCCGCGACGACGGGGTCCAACTGTCGGGCACACTCTATCTGCCCGCCGGGTATGACAAGGACCGCGACGGCCCGTTGCCGCTGGTGATGTGGGCCTATCCGGCCGAGTTTACCGACGCGGCCGTGGCCGGGCAGGTGGTCGATACCGAGAACCGCTTCGTGCGCCCGACCGGCATCAGCCACCTGTTCCTGCTGACCCAGGGTTATGCGGTTCTGGACGACCCGACCATGCCGATCATCGGCAAGGACGGGGCCGAGCCGAACGACACCTACATCGAGCAGCTGTCGGCCAGCGCCAAGGCGGCGGTCGACGCGGTGGTGGCCCTGGGCGTCGCCGACCGCGACCGGATCGCCGTGGGCGGCCACTCCTACGGCGCCTTCATGACCGCCAACCTGCTGGCCCACACCGACCTGTTCAAGACCGGCATCGCGCGTTCGGGCGCCTATAACCGCACCCTGACGCCGTTCGGCTTCCAGGCCGAGCAGCGCTCCTATTGGGAGGCGACCGAGACCTATACGGAGATGTCGCCCTTCACCTACGCCAACAAGGTCAATGAGCCGATCCTGCTGATCCACGGCGGCGCCGACGATAACTCCGGCACCTTCCCGGTCCAGTCGGAACGCTTCTATGCGGCGCTGAAGGGCAATGGGGCGACGGTGCGTTACGTCGTCCTGCCGCTGGAAGCCCACGGTTACCGAGCGCGGGAATCGGTCGGCCACACCCAGTGGGAAATGGTCACCTGGCTAGACCGTTACCTGAAGCCGAAGGCGGCGGCGGCGCAGTAAGGCGCTTCTTTCCTCCCCACTCTGTGGGGAGGGGGACCACGAAGTGGTGGAGGGGGCGGCACAGTCTTCAACTGTCGAGACGCCCCCTCCGTCACGTCGCTATCGCGACGCGCCACCTCCCCATGGAATGGGGAGGAAAGAGATGGCTACCTGTCCCATTCTGGCAGGTCGCCATAGAGGCTAGCCAGAAACTCGACAAAGGCCCGCACCCGGTTTTCAGCCCGCGCCCGCCCGGCGATCAGGGCGAAGATCGCCACGTCCGAGGCCCCGGCATACTGCGGCAAGACCCGCAGCAGCCGCCCGTCGCGCAACTCATCCCCCACGTCCCAGGTCGAGCGCAGGGCGATCCCGGCCCCCGCCAGCACCAGTTCACGCGCCACCTCTGACGAATTGGTCCGCACCCGGCTGCGGGCGCGGAAGGTGACGGGGCCGTCGGGGCCTTCGAGGCGCCAGGCGGACTGGTTCTCGGCCGCCAGCTGGGCGTGGGCGCGCAGGTCATCTAGCGTCTGTGGCGCGCCGTGCTCGGCCAGATAGGCGGGCGCGGCGCACAGAACGCGCCGGTTGGGGGCCAGACGGTGCATGGCCGGGTCGCCCGCCTCATAGCTGCCGATGCGGACGGCCACATCTACATCCTCGGCCATCAGGTCGACGAAGGCGTCGGTCAGGTTCAACTCCAACGTCAGTCGCGGATGGGCGTCGAGGAAGGGCGTCAGCAGCGGGGCCAGCCTTCGTCGTCCGAACGAGGTCGGGGCCGAGACGCGCAACAGACCGCGCGCCTGGGTGGTGCGGCGCGACACCAGGGCCTCCAGGTCCTCGACCCCGTCCAGCAGTTGCATCGCCCGGTCGTAGACCAGCCGCCCGGCCTCGGTCGGGGCCAGCCGTCGCGAGGTGCGCTCGATCAGCCGCACCCCCAGCCGGTCCTCCAACCGCGCCAGCCTGCGCGAGGCTACGGCGGGTGACAGGTCCAGCCGGCGCGCGGCGGCGGACAGGCTGCCTTCCTCCAGCGCCCGGACAAGGATCTCATACTCGGCCAGCATGGTGCAGACTCATCATTGCAGTATTGGCAAAGATAACCGTCGATCTTCGCCGTGGCTAGGCGGCGGGCGGGCCGCTAGGATTCAGGCTCAAGGAGAGCCCACTCAGGCTCAAGGAGAGCCCACTCAGGCTCAAGGAGAGCCCACCATGAACACCGCCTATGTCCGCCACGGAAGCCTGAGCGTCGCCGCCGAACTGGACGCCTTCGTCCGCGACGAGGCCGCGCCGGGCACAGGTGTGACGCCCGACGCCTTCTGGGCCGGGGTCGAGGGGTTGCTGGCGGACCATGCGCCGAAGAACCGCGCCCTGCTGGCGCGGCGTGACGAACTGCAGGCCAAGTTGGATGACTGGCACCGCGCTCATCCGGGCCAACCGGATCAGGACGCCTATCAGGCCTTCCTGCGCGAGATCGGCTACATTGAAGCTGAGCGGGCCGACATCCGCGCCGAAACCGCCAATGTCGATCCCGAGATCGCAAGCATGGCGGGGCCGCAACTGGTCGTGCCCCTGACCAACGCCCGCTATCTGCTGAACGCCGCCAACGCGCGCTGGGGCAGCCTGTATGATGCGCTCTACGGCACGGACGCTCTGGGCGAGGTGCCGCAGGGGGGCGGCTATGACGCCGAGCGCGGGGCCAGGGTCATCGCCCGCGCCCGCGCGATTCTGGATCAGGCGGCGCCGCTGACCGAAAGCAGTCACGCCGAGGCGGTGGAATACCGTGTCGAGGCCGGGCGGCTGGTCGTCGCCCTGTCCGGCGGACGAATCACCGGCCTGGCCGATCCGGCGGTCTTCGTCGGCTATGCGGGCGAGGCGGCGGCGCCCTCGGGCGTTCTGCTGCGCCACAACGGCCTGCATCTGGAGGTCGTCATCGACCGCGCCCATGCGATTGGCCGCACAGACCCGGCGGGCGTCGCCGATGTCGTGGTCGAGGCGGCCCTGTCGGTCATCGCCGACGCCGAGGACAGCGTCGCGGCGGTCGACGCCGAGGACAAGCGGCTGGTCTATTCCAACTGGCTGGGTCTGATGCGCGGCGACCTGTCGGCGGGCTTCGTCAAGGACGGTCAGACGATGCAGCGGCGCATGAACGGCGACCGGGCCTATACGGCGGCGGATGGATCAAGCCTGACGCTGAAGGGGCGCAGCCTGCTGATGGTGCGCAACGTCGGCCTGCACCTGACGACCGACGCGGTTCTGGACGGGGAGGGGCGCGAGGTCCCTGAGAGCCTTCTGGACATCGCCATGACCGGCCTGATCGGTCTGCACGACCTGAACCGCCCGGCGGATCAGCGCAACAGCCCGGCGGGTTCCATCTATGTGGTGCGACCCAAGATGCATGGCTCGGAAGAGGTGGCCTTCGCAGACGCGGTCTTCGGCGCGGTTGAGGCCATGCTTGGCCTGCCGCCGCTGACGCTGAAGATGGGCATCATGGACGAGGAGCGCCGCTCCAGCGTCAACTTGGCCAACTGCATCGCGGCAGCCAAGGGTCGGGTGGCCTTCATCAACACCGGCTTCCTGGATCGCACCGGCGACGAGATCCATTCGGTGATGGAGGGCGGGCCGGTGGTTCGCAAGGAGGCGGTTCGCAATACCGGCTGGATCAAGGCTTATGAGGACCGCAACGTCGACATCGGCCTGAAGGCGGGCCTGTCGGGCAGGGCGCAGATCGGCAAGGGGATGTGGGCCGCGCCGGACCGCATGGGCGAGATGCTGGCGACCAAGGCGGGCCATCCGCGCGCCGGGGCCTCGACCGCCTGGGTCCCGTCGCCGACGGCGGCAACCCTGCACGCCCTGCATTATCATGAGGTCGACGTCTGGAGCCGTCAGGCCGAGATCGCCGAGCGACCCGCCACGGGCCTGACGCCGCTGCTGACCCCGCCGTTCGCGACGGAAACGCCGAGCGCCGATGAGATCCGGCAGGAGCTGGACAACAACGCCCAGGGCATCCTGGGCTATGTCGTGCGCTGGATCGATCAGGGCGTCGGCTGCTCCAAGGTGCCGGACATCCACGACGTCGGCCTGATGGAAGACCGGGCCACCCTGCGCATCTCCAGCCAGCACCTGGCCAACTGGCTGCGCCACGGCGTGGTCACCGAAGCCGAGGTGAGGGCGGCGCTGGAGCGGATGGCCGTGGTGGTCGATCGTCAGAACGCAGGCGACGCCGCCTATCGTGCACTGGCGCCGGACTTCGACGGCCCGGCGTGGAGCGCCGCCCGCGAACTTGTGTTCAAGGGACGCGAGCAGCCCAATGGCTATACCGAACACCTGCTGACCGCCTGGCGGCGCAAGGCCAAGGTCGAGCAGAAGCGGGGACAGTAGGCTAGGCCGGCCCAAGAAAAAGGGGCGCGACCGGCAGGTCGCGCCCCTTAGCCATATCCAGCGGCGAGAGCCTCAGGTCTTGGCGCCGGCCCGGCCGCGGCCCAACTCGCGGTTCAGCCACAGGGCCAGCAGGGTGCAAACGGCGCCCGACAGCAGGTAGCCGCCGCCTGCCACCAGGCCGAACTTGCCCGACAGGGCCAGGGCCGCCAGAGGGGCGAAGCCGGCGCCGAACAGCCAGGCCAGGTCCGAGGTCAGGGCCGAGGCGGTATAGCGGTTGCCCAGGCTGAAGCTGGAAGCGATCGAACCCGAAGCCTGACCGAAGGATAGGCCCAGCAGGACGAAGCCCAGGATCATGTAGGCCAACTCGCCGACAGGGCCGCCGTCCAGCATCTGGGGCGCGAAGCCCGAGAAGGCCGCGATGCCGGCGGCGGTGACGGCCAGCAGGGCGCGGCGGCCGTAGCGGTCGGCCAGCCAGCCCGAGGCCAGGATGGCGGCCAGGCCGAAGACGGCGCCGACCAGTTCGATCATCAGGAAGCGGCTGGGCGATTCCTCCGTGTAAAGGAAGACCCAGGACAGCGGGAAGACCGTCACCATGTGGAACATGGCGAAGCTGGCCAGAGGAGCGAAGGCGCCGATGACGATGCCGCTGCCTTCTTCGCGCACGGCCTTGGTGACCGGGGCGGGGTGAAGCTCCAGCGTCTCGAACGCGGCCTGGAAGGCGGGCGTCACCACGATGCGCAGGCGGGCGAACAGGGCCACGACGTTGATGGCGAAGGCCACGAAGAAGGGATAGCGCCAGCCCCAGTCGAGGAAGTCGGCGGCCGACAGCTTGCTGAGGAAGTAGGCGAACAGGGCGCTGGCCACGATCAGGCCGAAGGGCGCGCCCAGTTGCGGCACCATGGCGTACCAGCCGCGGCGGTTCTCAGGCGCGCTGACGGCCAGCAGGGAGGCCATGCCGTCCCAGGCGCCGCCCAGGGCCACGCCCTGACCGATGCGCAGCACGATCAGCATGACCGCCGCCCAATGCCCGACTTGGGCATAGCTGGGCAGGAAGCCGAGGCAGACCGTCGAAATGCCCATCAGGAAGAGGGCGATGGTCAGCTTGGTCCCCCGTCCGAAGCGCCGGTCGATCTCGATGAACAGGGCCGTGCCGAGGGGCCGGGCGATGAAGGCCACGGCGAAGACGGCGAAGGACAGCAGGGTCCCGCCCAGCGGTCCCGCATAGGGAAAGACCAACTGCGGGAAGACCACGACCGAGGCGATCGCATAGACGAAAAAGTCGAAGAATTCCGACGTGCGACCGATGATCACGCCGATCGCGATTTCTCCGGCGTCGATTTTGCCGTGTCGCGCGTTGATCTGGCTGGCGTCCCGCTCGAGGGACTCTGAAGAAGGCGCGCCGCTGGTGGCGTTCATGACCGATGACGTTCCCTGAACCCGAGCGCGACACGCGCGTCTCTATGGTAAGAATGACGAAAGCCGCCATTTGCTCCCGATCGTCGTCGGGGGGGATAGGACGGATTGTCCAATGTCCCCCCTCGGCGGGCGGCGCTACGGGCCGCGCACAATGATCGTGCCAGAGCCCTCTTCCCGGACAGGAACCGCCGTGCGCCGCCTGCGACCCCTATTGCTGTTGCCCCTCCTGGCCTTGATGTCAGGCTGTGAAGCCGTTGTTCTGTCGCCTGCGGGCGACATCGCGGCGCAGCAGCGCGACCTGCTGGTCTGGTCGGTGGTGCTGATGCTGATCATCGTCATCCCGGTGATGGCCATGATCGTCTTCTTCGCCTGGAAGTACCGGGAGTCGAACAAGGAAGCCCGCTACGAGCCGGACTGGGATCACTCGACCCATCTGGAGTTGGTGATCTGGACGGCCCCGCTGCTGATCATCATCTGCCTGGGCGCCATCACCTGGTCGGGCACCCACCTGCTGGACCCCTATCGGTCGCTGGATCGGGTCAACAAGGGACAGGCGGTCGCCGCCGGGGTTGAGCCGCTCCAGGTCAATGTCGTCGCCATGGATTGGAAGTGGCTGTTCATCTACCCGGAATACGGCATCGCCACGGTCAATGAGCTGGCGGCGCCGGTGGACCGGCCGATCCGCTTCCACATCACCTCGACCGGGGTGATGAACTCCTTCTACATCCCGGCGCTGGCCGGTCAGATCTACGCCATGCCGGGCATGGAGACGAAGCTGCACGCCGTCATCAACCACCCCGGCGAATACGTCGGCTTCTCGGCCAACTATTCCGGCGACGGCTTCTCCAATATGCGTTTCGCCTTCCACGGCCTGGATCAGGCGGGCTTTGACCAGTGGGTCGCCGGCGTGCGCGCCGACAGCAAGAGCCTGGACCGCGAGACCTATCTGGAACTGGAGAAACCCAGCGAGAAGGTGCCGGTCCTGCACTACGCCTCGGTCGATGAAGGCCTGTTCGACGCCGTGCTGAACATGTGCGTCGAGCCGGGCAAGATGTGCATGGGCGAGATGATGGCCATCGACAAGAAGGGCGGTCTGGGTCTGACCGCCGTCCACGCCACCTGGCCTCTGGTCCATGACAAGTATGCCCGTCGCGGGCAGGCTGTCCTGGGCTCGGGCGAATCCTACGTCATGGCCGTCTGCACCCCGCTGGAGGCCGAGAAGGCCGCCGTGGACGCTGCGCGCCGTCGTCAGGAACTGGCCGCCCAGATCACTCGCTCGGCCCCGACCGAACAGATCATGGGCATGGGTCTGGCCCGCCCCGGCCAGGCAGTCCGCACCGAAGTCGCGGCCGCCGGCTGGCCCTTCGCCCCCCGTATTCCTGCGCCGACCGCGGCCGACGCCTCCGCGTCGCAATCCTGAGCGCCTGACCGACATGTCTATTGAGCAAATCGCATCCATGATCTTCGGCCGGCTGGATTGGAACGCCCTGCCGTTCCACGAGCCGATCCTGGTCGCCACCTTCACCGTCGTCGTGCTCGGCGGTCTGGCGACCCTGGGCCTGATCACCCGCTACAAGCTGTGGGGCTATCTCTGGACCGAGTGGTTCACGACGGTGGACCACAAGAAGATCGGCATCATGTACATGATCCTGGGGATCGTGATGCTGCTGCGCGGCTTCGCCGATGCGGTCATGATGCGCCTGCAACAGGCCATGGCCTTTGGCGGGGCCGAGGGCTACCTCAACGCCCACCACTATGACCAGATCTTCACCGCCCACGGCGTGATCATGATCTTCTTCGTGGCCATGCCCCTGATCACCGGCCTGATGAACTATCTGGTGCCGTTGCAGATCGGGGCGCGCGACGTCTCCTTCCCCTTCCTGAACAATTTCAGCTTCTGGATGACGACGGCGGGCGCGGTGCTGGTCATGGCCTCGCTGTTCATCGGCGAGTTCGCGCGCACCGGCTGGCTGGCCTATCCGCCGCTGTCGGGCATCGGCTACAGCCCGGGCGTCGGGGTCGACTATTACATCTGGGCCCTGCAGATCGCTGGGGTGGGGACCACCCTGTCCGGCATCAACCTGATTGCGACCATCGTGAAGATGCGCGCGCCGGGCATGGGCCTGATGAAGATGCCGGTCTTCACCTGGACGTCGCTGTGCGCCAACGTCCTGATCGTGGCCTCCTTCCCGGTGCTGACCGCTGTTCTGGCCCTGCTGACGGCTGACCGCTACATCGGCACCAACTTCTTCACGAACGACTTCGGCGGCAATCCGATGATGTACGTGAACCTGATCTGGATCTGGGGTCACCCCGAGGTCTACATCCTGGTGCTGCCGCTGTTCGGCGTCTTCTCGGAAGTCACCTCGACCTTCTCGGGCAAGAAGCTCTTTGGCTATACGTCCATGGTCTATGCCACGGTGGTCATCACCATCCTGTCCTACCTGGTGTGGCTGCACCACTTCTTCACCATGGGCTCGGGCGCATCCGTGAACTCCTTCTTCGGGATCACGACGATGATCATCTCGATCCCGACCGGGGCCAAGCTGTTCAACTGGCTGTTCACCATGTATCGCGGCCGCATCCGGTTCGAGCTGCCGATGATGTGGACGGTCGCCTTCATGCTGACCTTTGTGGTCGGCGGCATGACAGGCGTCATGCTGGCGGTGCCGCCGGCCGACTTCGTCCTGCACAACTCGCTGTTCCTGATCGCCCACTTCCACAACGTCATCATCGCCGGCGTGCTGTTCGGCCTGTTCGCGGCCATCAACTTCTGGTGGCCCAAGGCCTTCGGCTTCAAGCTGGACAAGACCTGGGGTCTGGTCAGCTTCTGGTGCTGGGTGATCGGTTTCTGGGTCGCCTTCGCCCCGCTCTACGTCCTGGGCTTCATGGGCGTGACGCGGCGGATGCGGGTCTTTGACGATCCGTCCTACCAGATCTGGTTCATCATCGCGGCGGTCGGCGTCGGCATCATCGCCGTCGGCATCCTGGCCATGCTGATCCAGTTCGCCGTCTCGATCATCAACCGCGACAAGCTGCGCGACGAGACCGGCGACCCCTGGCACGGCCGCACCCTGGAGTGGTCCACGTCTTCGCCGCCGCCGGACTACAATTTCGCCAAGACGCCGATCATCCATGACTCGGACGCCTGGTGGGACATGAAGACGCGCGGCTATGAGCGTCCGACCGATGGTTACAAGCCCATCCACATGCCCTCGAACACGGGCGCGGGGGTGATCCTGGCCGGCCTGTCGACGGTCATGGGCTTCGCCTTGATCTGGTACATGTGGTGGCTGGCGGCGCTGAGCTTCTTCGCCCTGATCGCCTACGCCATCTTCCACACCTTCAACTACAAGCGCGACTACTACATCCCGGCCGAGACGGTGCAGGCGACCGAGGACGCGCACACCAAGGCCCTGGCGGCCGCAGCGGCGAAGGGTTGATCTGATGAGTCACGCAGCTTCCCTGAACCCTGACTACGTCGACGAGGCCGGGCGGCCGATCTACCACCCGGTCGAGGAGCCGCATCACCCGGAAGGCCACAGCACCATGCTGGGCTTCTGGATGTATCTGATGAGCGACTGTCTCATCTTTGCGATGCTGTTCGCTGTCTATGCGGTGGTCGGCGCCAACTACGCCGCCGGCCCTGCGCCCAAGGACCTGTTCGACCTGCCGCTGGTGGCGCTGAACACGTCCATGCTGCTGCTGTCGTCGATCACCTACGGCTTCGCCATGCTGGCCATGGTTAAGAACCGCACGGCCCAGATGCAGACCTGGCTGGCGATCACCGGCGTCTTCGGCCTCTGCTTCCTGGGGATCGAGCTCTATGAGTTCGCCCACATGATCCACCTGGGCGCCACGCCCCAGCGCAGCGCCTTCCTGTCGGCCTTCTTCGTTCTGGTCGGCACCCATGGCCTGCACGTCACCTTCGGCTGCATCTGGCTGGTCACCCTGATGGTGCAGGTCTGGCGCAAGGGCCTGATCCCGGCCAACAAGCGCCGGTTGATGTGCCTCAGCCTGTTCTGGCACTTCCTGGACGTCATCTGGATCGGCGTCTTCACCTTCGTCTATCTGTTCGGGATGCTGCGATGAGCGCCGAGGCCCACAACGACCATGCGGTCGATCATCATCACGACGACCACCACGGCGACGACCACGATCACGGCTCGTTCAAGACCTATATGATCGGCTTCCTGCTGTCGGTCGTGCTGACGGCGATCCCGTTCTGGCTGGTCATGACCGGCGCCCTGCCGGCGGCGACCACGGGGTTGATCATCACGGCCTTCGCCGTGGTGCAGATCGTGGTGCACATGATCTTCTTCCTGCACATGAACCACAAGTCCGAGGGCGGGTGGAACATGCTGGCGCTGATCTTCACCATCGTGGTGGTGGTGATCGCCGTCGCGGGTTCGGTCTGGGTGATGTATCACCTGAACGTCAACATGATGCCCACCCACGACATGCAGACCATGGGCTGAAGCCGACAGGGCGAGGCAGGGGAGAAGCGCCATAGAGCCGTCGTCGCGACCCGCCCGGCCGCCGCGCAGCATGACTGCCCTGGTCCTGGGTGCGGTCATGTTCGCCCTTCTGTTCGCGGGCTTCTCGGCCCTGGGCGTCTGGCAGGTGCAACGGCTGGCCTGGAAGCAGGACCTGATCCATCAGGTCGACGCCCGAATCCACGCCGCGCCCGTCGCCGCGCCGCCGCCGGGTCAGGTCGTCACGCGTCCGGCCGATCAGTATCGTCGGGTCGTCGTCCGCGGCCGCTTCGATCACTCACGCGAGGCCCTGGTGAAGGCGGTGACCGACCTCGGTCCCGGCTACTGGGTCGTCACACCCCTGATGACAGATCAAGGCTTCACCGTCCTGGTCAACCGGGGCTTCGTCCCGTCCGAGCTCCAGAGGCCGTCGGATCGCGCGGCGGGTCAGGTCGAGGGTCAGGTCCGCGTCGTGGGCTTGCTGCGTCTGACGGAGCCCGACGGCGGCTTCCTGCGCGCCAATGATCCGGCGGGCGACCGCTGGTTCTCGCGCGACGTGGCGGGGATCGCGAAGGCGAGGGGGCTATCCGGGCCGGTCGCGTCCTACTTCATCGACGCCGACGCCACGCCCAATCCCGGGGGCTGGCCGCACGGCGGCTTGACCGTGGTGCGTTTCGCCAACAGCCATCTGATCTACGCCCTGACTTGGTTCGGCCTGGCTTTGATGTCGGCGGCGGGCTTCATCCTTTTCGCGCGCGAGGAAAAGCGCCGGAGGGCGGCGCGATGAGCGCGGTGAGTTTCGCACGCAGCCTGCTGGGCCTGGACGACCGAGCCGAGGCGCCCGTATCGCCGGGTGCAGCCGGGCGGCGCAACATGCTGCTGCTGATCCAGCTGCGTTGGCTGGCGGTGATCGGGCAGGTGGTGACCATCGCCGTGGTCCACTGGGGGCTGAAGATCCCGCTGCCGCTGGGCATGTTGCTGCTGGCCCCGACCGGGCTGGCGGTGATGAACCTGGCCAGCGCCCCGGTCACCCTGCGTCGTCACAGCGTGACCGATCCGGAGCTGATCCTGGCCCTGTTCGTCGATGTGGCGGCCCTGACCTGGCTATTGTTCTTCAGCGGCGGGACCAGCAATCCCTTCGCGGCCCTGTATCTGATGCAGATCGTGCTGGCGGCGGTGCTGCTGAGGCCGCCCTACGCCTGGGGCTTTGTTCTGGTCACCAGCGCCTGTCTGGCCTGGCTGGCGGTCTGGCATCAGCCGCTGCTGCTGCCGCCGGACACCGACGCCCACATGGGGTTGATCCAGGCCGGGGCCCTGGTCAACTTCATCCTGATCGCCGTGCTGCTGGTCGCCTTTGTCACGCGCACGACCCAGAACGTGCGTGCTCGCGACGCCTATCTGGCGGACGCCCGGCAACAGGCGGCGGAACAGGACCACATCGTGCGCATGGGGCTGCTGGCGTCCGGCGCCGCCCATGAGTTGGGCACGCCCTTGGCCTCGCTGTCGGTCATCCTCAGCGACTGGAAGCGGATGCCAGAACTCAAGGCCAATGCCGATCTGACGTCCGACATCGCCGAGATGCAGGCCGAGGTCGAGCGCTGCAAGACCATCGTGACCGGCATCCTGATGTCGGCGGGCGAGGCGCGCGGCGAGGCGCCGACCATCGCCACCCTGGGCGGCTTCCTGTCCGAGATCGTGGCGGAGTGGCGCGAGAAGTCGAACGACGCCATCGCCGTGGTGCTGAAGGACCCGGCGCCGCGTGACCCGCGCATCATCGCCGATCCGGCGCTGAAACAGGTCTTCAGCGCCCTGCTGGACAATGCCCATGAGGCCGGGGCCGAGCGCATGGTGGTTTCGGCGACTCTGGACGACGACCTGCTGGCTGTGGAGTTCAACGACGACGGCCCCGGTTTCACGCCTGACATTCTGGAGCGCCTGGGCCAGCCCTATCAGTCGACCAAGGGCCGGGCGGGGGCCGGGCTGGGCCTCTTCCTTCTGGTCAATGTGATGCGCAAACTGGGCGGCGGCGTCGCTGCCCGCAACCGACGCGACGGCGGCGCCTGCGTTCGTCTGACCCTGCCTCTGGAGGCCTTGGCTCCGAAATGACCGAACCGACCGGCGCATCCCGCCAACTGCTGATCGTCGAGGACGACGAGGCCTTCGCCAAGACGCTGCGCAAATCCTTCGAGCGACGCGGCTATGAGGTGATCTCGGCCCGCAGCCATGAACAGTTGCTGGAACTGCTGCAGGTGCATCACCCGCGCTACGCCGTGGTGGATCTGAAGCTGGGTGCGGCTTCGGGCCTGACCTGCGTTCAGACCCTGAACGCTTTTGACCCTGAACTCGACATCGTGGTTCTGACCGGTTTCGCCAGCATCGCGACCGCCGTCGAGGCCATCAAGCTGGGCGCGCGGCACTACCTGGCCAAGCCCGCCGGCACGGATGAGATCGAGGCCGCCTTCGCCCGGCAGGAGGGGGACCCCGACGCCGTCCTCAGCGCCCGCCCGACTTCGATCAAGACCCTGGAGTGGGAACGCATCCACGAGGTCCTGGCCGAGACCAATTTCAACATCTCGGAGACTGCGCGCCGCCTGGGCATGCACCGTCGCACCCTGGCCCGGAAGCTGGAGAAGCGTCAGGTCACCTGACGCTGCCGTCAGTGCGCGCCGCGTCCGAACAGTCGCAGGACCTGATGCAGCACAACGGCGAGAACGCCGCCGACGATCAGACCCAGCAGGCCCGACAACAGGGCTGTGGTGATCCAGCCGCCTGCGCCGCCCAGCGGCCCGGCCAGACCGGCGACCGCATGGGCCAGGCGCTCGACCGGTTCGGCCGGCCAGGCCATGCCGAGCGTATGCGTGCCGTGCAGCAGGATGCCGCCGCCGACCCATAGCATGGCCACGGTGCCGATGACGGACAGGGACGAGAAGACGCCCGGCATGGCCTTGACCAGGCCGCGACCGATGGCCCGGCTGGTCTTGGAAGCGCGCCCGGCCATGTGCAGGCCGATGTCGTCCAGCTTCACCAGCAGGCCGACGGCGCCATAGACCGCCACGGTCATGGCCAGGCCGACCACGATCAGCACGCCCGCCTGGGTCGCCAGCGGCGCGTCGGAGACGTCGGCCAGGGCGATGGTCATGATCTCGGCGGACAGGATCAGGTCCGTCCGCACGGCGCCGGATACGGTGGCCTTCTCCAGATGGGCGGGGTCGTCGCTGACCGGCTTTTCTTCAGCCTCATGCCCGCCGAACATCTCCATGACCTTCTCCGCCCCCTCGAAACAGAGGTAGGCGCCGCCGCACATCAGCAGGGGGGTGATGGCCCAGGGCGCGAAGGCGGTCAGCAGCAGGGCGACGGGCAGGATCAGCAGCAGCTTGTTGCGGATGGAGCCCACGGCGATCTTGCCGATGATTGGCAACTCGCGACTGGGCGACAGGCCGGTGACGTATTTGGGCGTCACGGCGGCGTCGTCGATCACCACGCCCGCCGCCTTGCTCGCGGCCTTGCCGGAGGCGGCGCCGACGTCGTCGATCGAGGCTGCAGCCAATTTGGCGATGCCTGCGACATCGTCGATCAGGGCCATAAGTCCAGAGGGCATGGGGCGCACCAGAAGGGGAGGGAGAAACGCAGAGCTTTCTTCCTGCCTGCGACAAAGCGTCTTGGAAAGAGGCCGCGCCAGCCTTCGCACAGAACACAGCGAACCGCGCCCTGGGGTTCCCTGGGAGGGGATGCTGGTTTTCTGGAGATACTAGAAGAGACGATGGTGGGTGATCACAGGTTCGAACTGTGGACCCGCTGATTAAGAGTCAGCTGCTCTACCAACTGAGCTAATCACCCGTACCGTCGTCTGCGCCCTTGGTGTGGCGCCGGTTCTTCGTGGCGACCCGCTGGGTTGCCCGAAGGGCCGTCCTATTACTCAGGAAGCGGGGGGGGCGCAAGGGCTGATTGCGGGATTTTCTAAAGTTTGTTCCGCGCGCTAAGGTCGCGGCCGGAATCAGCCGTCGGCAGAGCGGCCTTGGGGAAATTGAGCATATGGCGTTCTGGAACCGTCGGCGGTCGATCGATGCGATGTTGGCCCCGCACGAGGGGCCGGCGCTGAAGAAAACCCTCAGTTGGCCGCATCTGATGGCTCTGGGCGTCGGCGCCATCGTCGGCACAGGAATCCTGACCCTGATCGGCGTCGGCGCCGGTCTGGCGGGGCCGGCTGTGCTGATCAGCTTCGCCCTGGCCGGTCTGGTCTGCGCCTGCGCCGCTCTGGCCTACGCCGAGCTGTCGACCATCATGCCCGCCTCTGGCAGCGCCTATACCTACTCCTATGCGTCGCTAGGCGAGATCTTCGCCTGGGTCGTGGGGTGGAGCCTGATCCTGGAATACTCGCTGGTCGTCTCGGCGGTGGCCGTGGGCTGGTCGGGATACGCCATTCCCTTCCTGGCCGGGCTGGGCATCGACCTGCCGCTGGCCCTGACGGTCGGCCCCCACGTCGAGGGCGGTCTGATCAACCTGCCCGCCGTCTTCATCATCGCTGTGGTGACGGGCCTGCTGCTCATGGGCACCAAGGAAAGCGCCACGCTGAACGCCGTGCTGGTGCTGGTGAAGATCGCCGCCCTGGTGGCCTTTGTCGCCATCGCCCTGCCGCACTTCGACGCCGCCAACTTCACCCCCTTCATGCCCAACGGTTTCGGCGCCCCCTTCGTCCAGACGGGCGTCATGGCGGCGGCGGCCATCATCTTCTTCGCCTTCTACGGTTTTGACGCCATCGCCACGGCGGCCGAGGAAACCAAGAAGCCCGAGCGCGATCTGGCCATCGGCATCATCGGTTCGATGGTGGTCTGCACCGTCCTCTATATCGTCGTCGCCGCCGCTGCGATCGGCGCCGCCCCGGTCGCCAGCTTCGCCGATAGCCCGGAGCCGCTATCGCTGATCATGCGCGGCCTGGGTCAGGGCGTCGCCGCCCAGTGGATCGCCGCCGCCGCCGTCATCGCCCTGCCGACCGTGCTGCTGGCCTTCCTGTTCGGCCAGAGCCGCATCTTCCTGGGCATGGCCCGCGACGGCCTTCTGCCCAATCGCCTGGCCAAGATTTCGACGCGCGGCGTGCCGGTCGTCGTCACCGTCTTCACGGCGATTGTTGTGGCCTTCCTGGCCGGGATCATGCGCCTGGACGAACTGGCCTCGCTGGCAAACGCCGGCACCCTGATGGCCTTCATGGCCGTGGGGATCAGCCTGATCGTCCTACGGGTGCGTGAGCCGAACCGTGAGCGCAAGTTCAAGGCGCCCCTGTGGTGGTTGGTCGGCGGCGTCGCCATTGTCGGCTGCATCATATTCTTCTTCAGCCTGAAGACCTCGACCCAGCTCTACTTCCTGCTGTGGAACCTGTTCGGCCTGGCCATCTATCTGCTGTGGTCGTCCAAGAACGCGCGGCTGGCCAAGACCCCTGAAGCCTGATGGCGCGGCGTGACCTGACGGGGGCGGTGGACTTCACCGTCCTGGAGGCCATGACAGGCGGTATGGACGACATCACCGAAGAGGTGCTGGGCCTGTTCGTGCAACAGGCGGCGCTGTGGTCGCCCTTGTTGGACGCGTCGTCCGAGGGCTGGCGCGATGCCGTTCACACCATTCGCGGTGCAGGTGCAGGGATCGGCGCGGCCGAGTTGGCTGCGGTCTGCGCCGAGGTCGAGCACGGCGAGCAGGCGCTGGCCCCGGCGGGGCTGGAGCGGGTGAAGACGGCGCTGGACGTCGCCCTAGGCGACATTGCCGCCTATCGCCACGAACTGATGCTGAGAAGCCTGAAGGGCTGAGGTTCGCCTCAGCCCCGCGTGGCGTCGTACTTGGCGAACTCGTGGGCGATGCAGCGGTCGATCAGGAGGCGCCAGACCGGCTCGGCGATGTCGGCGGACAGGCCGGCGGGCTCGGCGGCGGTCAGGACCTTGGCCACCACGTCGTCGATGCGGGCCTGGTCGAAGACGGCGTCGCGGTTCGGCTTGATACGGGCGGCGGCGTCCATGTAGCGCTGGCGCTCGGCCAACAGGGTGACGAGGGCGCGGTCCAGCGCATCCACGCCCTGACGCACATCGACCATGGTGGCGCAGTCTTCAGGGGCCTTGCGCGCGTCGATGGCGACAGCTGCGGGGGAAGTCATCAGGTCAGCCGACAAAGGCGCGCTCCAGAACATAGTCGCCGGGTTCGGCGTTCGAGCCTTCTTTCAGGCCGTAGGATTCCAGCAGCTCGCCGGTCTCCTTGATCATGGCCATCGAGCCGCACAGCATGACGCGGTCGCTGTTGGGCGAGAAGCCGATGGGCAGTTGCAGGTCGGCGAAGACATCCCCCGACTTGATGCGGTCGGTGATGCGGCCCGGCGTCTCGAAACGCTCGCGGGTCACGGTGGGGTAATAGGTCAGTTGCGCCTTGGCCTCGTCGCCGATCAGCGGATCGTCGTGGATCTCGTGGCTGAAGAAGTCGCGATAGGCCAGGTCGGCGACATTGCGGACCGTGTGGCAGACGATGACCTGCTTGAAGCGCGAATAGGTTTCGGGATCGCGCGCGACCGACAGCCAGGGCGCCAAGCCGGTGCCCGTGCCGATCAGCCACAGACGCTCGCCGCCGGTCAGGGCGTCCAGCACCAGGGTCCCGGTCGGCTTCTTGCCCATCAGGACGCTGTCGCCCGCGACGATCTTCTGCAGGCGCGAGGTCAGGGGACCGTCCTCGACCTTGATCGAGAAGAACTCCAGTTCTTCGGCCCAGAAGGGGCTGGCGATGGAATAGGCGCGCAGAACAGGCTTTCCGCCATCCTCGCCCGGCAGGCCGATCATGACGAACTCGCCGGAACGGAAACGGAAATCCTCGGGGCGTTTCACGCCGAAGCTGAACAGTTGGTCGTTCCAGTGGCGGACCCACAGGACTTCCAGACTATGGAACGGGCTGGCCTTGACGGGCGGCGCGGTGGTGGAGGCGTCGGACATGGCGACTACCTAGGCCGTCGCGGGCGGTTACGAAAGAGTGCTGCGACGATCCTTCTCCCCTTGTGGGAGAAGGTGGCAGGCGAAGCCTGACGGATGAGGGGGCTTGCAACCGGTCTTGCCAAGCAGCTTTTGCCTCTGCTGGAGAAACCCCTCATCCGACCCGCTGCGCGGGCCACCTTCTCCCACAAGGGGAGAAGGGAGAAGGGGGGATGACGGCGGAAGATTCCGCCTCTAGCTTCCCCGCCATGCGCACATTTCTTCTTGCTTCGACGATCCTGATGGCTGCGACCTCGGCCTTTGCTCAATCTGCTCCGCAGCCGACGACGCCCCCGGCCGCGACCGCGCCAGCCTCGTCGATCCTGACGGTCGAGCGGGTCTTCGCCAATCCTTCGCTGGCCGGACCGGTGGCCAAGGGCGTCAGCCTGTCGCCGGATGGTGATCTGGTCGCCTTCCTGCGTTCGCGCGAGGACGACGTGGATGTGCTGGACCTGTGGGCCGCGCCGGTGAAGGGCGGCGAGCCGTTCAAGCTGATCGACGCCCGCGCCCTGGTGCCCGACGCCGGTGAACTGTCCGAGGCCGAGAAGGCGCGGCGCGAGCGGATGCGGATTTCGCAGCGCGGCGTGGTCGAATATTCCTGGGATGAACAGGGCCGCTACATCCTGGCCCCGCTGGAAGGCGACATCTTCCTGGCCAACCGCGCGGACGGCGCCGTGCGCCGCCTGACGGAAACCACGGCGGATGAGATCGACGCCAAGGTCTCGCCCAAGGGGGCATACGTCAGCTTCGTGCGCGATCAGGATCTGGTGGTGCTGAACCTGGCTTCGGGCGCCGAACAGGCGATCACCACGGACGGCGACGGCCTGATCACCTGGGCCACGGCGGAGTTCATCGCTCAGGAAGAGCTGGATCGCGACACCGGCTACTGGTGGAGCCCGGACGAGCGCTTCATCGCCCTGCAACGCACGGACGAGACGCAGGTGGACATCATTCCACGCCTCGACATCACCGGCGGCGGCGCCTCGGTGACCGAGCAGCGCTACCCGCGCGCCGGGCGTCCCAACGCTGTGGTCGAGCTCTATGTGCAGGACGTTCAGGCGGGTCAGCGGGTCAAGGTCGACCTGGGCGCCGACGCCGACATCTATCTGGCCCGCGTCAACTGGGCCAAGGACGGACGGACCCTCTATGTCCAGCGCCTGTCGCGCGACCAGAAGGCGCTGGACCTGCTGAGCGTTGATCCGACGACCGGCGTCAGCCGCGTCATCGCCACCCAACGCTCTGACGCCTGGGTGCCGCTGAACCATGACTTCAAGCCTCTGACGAACGGCGACTTCATCTGGGCCTCGGAAGAGAGCGGCTGGAAACACCTCTATCTCTACAACCGCGACGGTCGCCGTCTGCGCGCGATTACGCGCGGCGACTATCCGGTCAAGGCGCTGGAAGGCGTCAACGAGGCGACGGGCGAAGTCTTCTTCACCGCCTCGATGCGCGACGGGAAGGAATATCCCATCGAGCAGCAGCTGTTCCGCGCCAGCCTGAAGCGGACGACGACGCCCGCCGAGATCACCCCGCGCGGCGGCTGGTGGAGCGCCTCGGTCAACCGGACCGGCACGGCCTATGTCGGCAACTATACCGACGTGAACACGCCGTCGCAGTCGGCGCTGTATTCGATCGACGGCCAGCGCGTGCGCTGGATCGAAGAGAACAAGCTGCAACCCGGCCACCCCTTCTGGCCCTATGCTGCGCGCCAGCAGAAGCCGACCTTCGGCACGCTGCAGAGCCACGGCGAGAGCCTGATGTGGCAGATGACGACGCCGCCGGATTTCGACCCGACCAAGACCTATCCGGTCGTGATGCAGGTTTACGGCGGCCCGTCGGGCGGCGGGGTCAAGAACGCCTGGCAGGGCGCGACCAATCAGCTTCTGACCGAGGCCGGTTATATCGTCTTCCGCCTGGACAACCGGGGCGAGGGTGACCGTTCAGCGGCCTTCAAGCAGGCCCTCTATCTGAAGATGGGTCAGCCCGAGATCGAGGATCAGGTCATCGCCGCTGACTATCTACGGTCGCTGCCCTATGTCGACGACAGCCGCATCGCCATGATGGGGTGGTCCTACGGCGGCTTCATGAGCCTGATGGCGCTGACCGAGCCCAAGATGGGTCTGGCCTCGGCCCTGGCCGGCGCCCCGCCGACCGAGTGGAGCCTCTACGACACCGCCTATACCGAGCGTTATATGTCGACGCCGCAGGCCAATGTGGAAGGCTATGCCGCCTCGGACGTGCTGGGCCGTCTGGATCATCTGACCGGGCGTCTGCTGCTGCTTCACGGCATGGCCGACGACAACGTCATCTTCGAGAACACCACGCGGGTGCTGAACGCGCTGCAGGAAAAGAGCATCCCCTTCGAGACCATGCTCTATCCCGGACAGCGCCACGGCGTGCGCGGCAACGAGAGGCAGCTTCACCTATGGCGCACCTACCTCGACTTCCTGGACCGCACCATCGGCACGCGGGCGCCCGCAAAGGCGGACTGATCGCCGCCGCCGTCAGCGCCCTGGCGCTGACGGCGTGCGCCACCACGAAGGATGTGGCGGTCCCTGCGAGGGCCGAGCTGCGACCGACGGCGGCGATGATCGTGGACGGCCAGGCCTTCTATATGGGTCATACCGCCTGGGTGCACATTACCGACGCGGGCATGGATGCGGCGACCGCGCCCAACAGCCTGATCGCCCTGGTGCTGGACACGGACTGGCTGGCGCCAAAAGGGGAAGGGCCGTTCGACGGCCTGCCCATCCTGCTGAAGGACAATATCGAGACCCGCGACATGCCGACGACGGCGGGCTCGCTGGCCCTGGCGGCCAATGCGCCGGGGCGCGACGCGCCTCTGGTCGCGCGGTTGCGCGACGCCGGCGCGATAATCCTTGGCAAGACCAATCTGTCGGAGTGGGCGAATATCCGCTCGTCGGACTCCATCAGCGGTTGGAGCGCGGTCGATGGCCAGACGCGCAACCCCTATGACCCAACCCGGACACCCTGCGGCTCTTCATCGGGCAGCGCGGTGGCCGTCGCTATCGGCCTGGCGCCGGTGGCCATCGGCACCGAGACGGACGGCTCGATCACCTGTCCCGCCTCGGTCAACGGCGTGGTTGGGTTCAAGCCGACCGTGGGCCTGGTCAGCCGCACCCATATCGTGCCGATCAGCCATTCGCAGGACACCGCCGGTCCCATCGCCACGACGGTCGAGGACGCAGCGATCGTCCTGAGCGTCATCGCCGGCAGTGACCCCGCTGATCCGGCCACGCTTGAGGCCGACGCGCGCAAGGTCGATTATCGCGCGGCCCTGGACGCGAACAGCCTGCGGGGCGCCCGCATCGGGGTGATGCGCTTCCTGCTGGCTTCCTATTCCGCCGCGACCCGCGCCGAGTTCGAGCGGGCCCTGACCGCCCTGCGCGCCGCCGGGGCCGAGGTGGTCGAGATCGAGCAGGCCCCGTCTGATCTGCGCGCCATCGGCGGCTGGGAGATGACGGTCCTGATGACGGAACTGAGACACGACCTGAACGCCTATCTGGCCTCGACCGACCCGGCGCAGGTCAAGACGCGAACCCTGGCCGACGTCATCGCCTTCAACGCCGCAGAACCGCGCGAGACGGTGCTGTTCGGTCAGGACCTGTTCGAACGGGCCCAGGCGACCGGCGGGCTGAGCGATCCCGCCTATATCGAGGCGCGGGCCAAATCCCTGCAGGCGGCGGGGCCCGAGGGCATCGACCGCATGATGGCCGAGCATCGCGTCGTCGCCCTGATCGCGCCGACCACCTCGCGGGCCTGGACCAACGACCCCAAGGACGACGACGAAATGCAGGGCTCGGCCAGTCGGCTGGCGGCGGTGGCCGGCTATCCGCATCTGAGCGTGCCCATGGGCTTTGACCGGGGGATGCCGGTGGGGCTGAGCTTCATTGGCGGCAAGTGGGACGACGCCCGCATCCTGTCGCTGGGTCATGCCTATGAACGGGCGACGCGGGAGCGCCGACCGCCGCCCATGCCCTGAGCAACCTCGGCCGTTTCGGCGGGTTAAACGGCCATGGAAAAGCTGTTCAACCATTTCGCCAATACGACGGCCAAGGTGGCGGGTCGTCCGTGGACCTTCATCCTGTGCCTGCTGCTGGTCCTGGTCTGGGCGGCGACGGGGCCGGTCTTCAAGTTCAGCGAGACCTGGCAGTTGGTGATCAACACCGGCACGACCATCATCACCTTCCTGATGGTCTTCCTGATCCAGAACACCCAGAACCGCGACGCGGCGGCCATGCACGCCAAGATGGACGAGTTGATCTATGCGGTGAAGAAGGCCGACGCGGGCTTCATCGGCATCGAGCACCTGACCGACAAGGAACTGGCGGTCATCCTCAAGGAGGTCGAGCGGCGCGGGCGCGACATCCATGCGGGTCAGCCGGCCCGGGCGGTCCGGGGACGGCCGGCCTCTCGTGTCGAGGAGGAGGGCGCGGTCGAGGGCTCGACGAAAAAATAGAGTCTAATTCGTCTGAATAGTCTGAAATCCCTCCGGGGCGCTGGTAGGCCGCTCATCATGACGCAGGGAGGGGAGGCGGCAGGCCGATGGGCCTGAGAAGCGCGCAATCGTCGTGATTTTCCGGGGTTGGAGTCTCAGATCAGGCGCGCTGGCGCGACGTCGCGCGAGTTTCGCGTGGCAGACGTCGCGCCGACACCCCTCATCCGGCCCTGACGGGCCACCTTCTCCCGCAAGGGGAGAAGGGGGCAGGGCGCCTTAGTCGCGGTAGTTGAGGGCTGGGGCGCGGTCGCCCAGCAGGGCCTCGTATCTGAAGTCGGGGCCGCGGCGGCGCTCGAACTCGGCCTTGGCCGTGGCGATGGTGTCGGGGCTCTGGAACAGTTCGGCGGTGGTCAGGGCCAGGGTCTTGGCGGCCAGATGGGCGCCCTTCAGGCCGATGGTCGAGCCGGCGGCCACCACGTTCTGCCAGGAGTGGCCGGCCGATCCGGGGACGAAGGTGGCGGTGGACAGGCCCACGGTGGGGGCAACCCAAGAGACATCCGACACATCGGTGGAGCCGCCGAAATCGCCGCCGATCACCGCCGGTTCGATCGTGCCGACGCTGGCCAGGTCGGGCCGGGTCGGCAGGGTCTTCTGGATCTCGGTCGCCAGGGCGATTTCATCCGGCGTCCAGGTGATGCCGCCGACATGGCGCAGGTTGCGGTCCATGACATTCATCAGGGCCTCGTTCGGCAGCATGGAATAGACGCCGCCGATGGCCTCGAACTCGACGCGGGTGCCGGTGCCCAGCGCTGCGCCCTCAGCCGCCTTCTTCACCCGCTCCAGCACGTCGCGGACGATCTGCGGGTCGTTGTGGCGGACGTAGTAATAGCTCTCGGCGAAGGCGGGGACGACGTTCGGCGCCTTGGCGCCGTCGGTGATGGCGTAGTGGATGCGGGTGCGGTCGGGCACATGCTCGCGCATCAGGTTGACCATGGCGTTCATGGCCTCGACCCCATCCAGGGCCGAGCGGCCGCGATCCGGCGCAGCGGCGGCATGGGCGGCCGTGCCGTAGAAGCGGAACTTGCCCGAGACATTGGACATGGTGTCGCCCTGGCGGGCGCTGTTGACGTTGCCGGGGTGCCAGTGGACGGCCACATCGACATCGTTGAACAGGCCGTCGCGGACCATATAGACCTTGCCCGAACCGCCTTCCTCGGCGGGGGTGCCATAGACGCGCAGTTCGCCCTTGATGTTGTTGGCGACCATCCAGTCCTTGACGGCGATGGCGGCGTGAACCGAGGCGGCGCCGAACAGGTTGTGGCCGCAGCCGTGACCGGCGTGGCCGCCGGCGGATTCCTGCACAGGGTTCATGGTCTGCGACAGGCCGGGCAGGGCGTCGTATTCGGCCAGGACCGCGATGACCGGGCCGTCGCCGTTCTTGAAGCTGGCCAGGAAGGCCGTTGGTTCATTGGCGATGCCGGGGGTGACGTTGAACCCGGCCTCGGTCAGTTGGCCCTGCAACAGGGTCGAGCTCTGGGTTTCCTGATAGCCCAGCTCGGCGAACTTCCAGATTTCCAGGGCGGCGTGGTCCAGAGCGGGCTGGTTGCGCTCGACCGTGCCGGTGATCTGGCTGCGCGCCTGGGGCGACAGTTCGGCGGCGAAGGCTGGGACGCTGAGGCCGGTCAGGGCGGCGGCGAGCGCCAGGGCGCGCATCGAGACGGGTTTCATCGGGAACTCCACAACAGGCATCGAAACGGAAAAGGGCGGGAGACGACGTCGCCTCCCGCCCGAAAGACCTCAAGACCGGATCAGAAGGTCTTGCGGAAGCTGGCGTACCAATAGCGGCCATAGGGCTGATAGACGGTGCCGACAAAGCCCGCGGCCGAGAGGGGCGGTTCCTCATCGGTCAGGTTGCGCACGCCCACGCGCACGGCCGTTCCGGCCAGACGGCCCTCGTCGAACTGATACTCGCCATAGAGGTTGGCGGTGATGGTCGCGTCCACCGTCCAGTAGTCACCCGCCGAGTTGGTCAGGCTGTCGTCATAGAGCGACGAGATGTATTGGGTGAAGGCACCGACGGTCCAGGCGTCCTTGCGCCAGGTTCCGGCCAGGGACCACTTCCATTCGGGACGACCCAGGTCGCGGATCATGTCGCCCATGCTGCCGCCCAGCGAGATCGACGAGGCGATGTCGCCGTTCTCCTTGGCGTCGACCAGGGCCTGAGCGCCCGGCGCCAACTCGAGGTAGTATTTCAGCAGGTGCGAGACGTTCAGGTTCAGGCTGAAGTCGCCGTAAGCCGTGCCGCGCAGGCTCCACATGGCGCCCAGGTCCAGACCCTCGACGGTCTGGGGCTGCTGGTTGGTGTAGGCGTCGGTGATGTATTGCACCTCGCCCACGGCGGTCAGGCCGGTGCCGGCGAAGATCGCCTGGTCCGCGGCCGTCGCATCGGCGCGCACGACGTTGGGGTTGGAGCTTCCCTGTTTGCGCAGCAGGTAGTCGAGGATCAGGGCGTTCTGGCCGCGGAACAGACCGACCATGCCGGTCTGCTCGACCCGCCACCAGTCGGCGGTGAAGGTGAGGTCGCCGAACTGTTCGGGGACGAAGCGGGGCTGGACGACCAGTCCGAAGGACAGGGTTTCGGATTCTTCGGGCTGCAGGTCGGGGTTGCCGGAGCGGCGCTCGGCCGTGAGCTTGCGGACGTGAGTCTGGTTGGCGTTGGCCTTGTCCGCGAAGCTGTTGGGAATGTTGGAGACGGTGCTGGCGCCGCACTGGTTCATGTCGGTGATGGCGCCACGACGCAGTAGGGCCTCGCAGTAGATGTAGTCGTTCGAGCTGTTGGAGCGGGTGATCACCGTGGCGTTGATCTGCTCCAGGTTGGGGGCGCGGAAGCCCTGGGCCCAGGAGCCGCGAACACGGAAGCCGTCCACGATGTCCCAGGCGGCGGCGACCTTGGGCTTGGCCACGTCGCCGAAGTCCGAATAGTTCTCGAAGCGGCCCGCGACCTGAACCTCCAGGTTGTGAACCAGGGGGATGTTCATTTCCGGCGACACCAGGGGGGCGGCGAACTCCAGATAGGCCGAGAAGACGTCGCGCTCGCCGTAGGTGTCGGGGTTTTCGGACGAGTTGATGAGGTCGCTGTAGGTCGCGCCCGACTTGTCGGTGTAGCGGATCGTGCCGTCGATGCGGCTGTCGCGATCGTCCAGCTGGGTTTCGGTGCGCGCCTCGATGCCGGCGGCCATGCCGACGGGACCGCCGGGCAGGGTGAAGAGGTCCGGGCGAGAGATCTTGAAGTCCCACAGGCCCAACTCGGTCTTGGTCTTGCGAACCATGTCGACGCGAATGGCGTCCAGCGCCGCCTGGTTGGACGGAGTGGCGTCGCCGAAGCGCGGATTGGCCGGGTCGCCGCCGTTGAAGAAGTTATAGGCGTCAGGCGTCGACTTGGCCGCCCACTCGGCCAGCTTGGTGGTCGAGATGTTGTCGGACACGTCCTTGGCTGTGGCTTCGGACCAGAGCAGGGCCGATTCCCAGTTCCAGCCGCGCCATTCGCCGCGCAGGCCGCCGAGGGCGCGATACTGCTGGTTCGTCACCTCGACATTGATCGGCCCCATGTCGTTGAAGCGATAGCCGGTCAGGCGCAGGTCCCGCCCGAACGGGTTGTAGTAGTTCGTGCCGGCGATGGTCATGGCGACCGACGACAGGGTGTTGATCGGGGCCTGGCGGGCGTTGGATTGGGCATAATAGACGCCCAGTTCGCCGAAGGCCTCGACCGCATCGTTGATTTTATAGCGACCGGTCAGGAAGAGGTTGAAGCGATCGACCTCGGGCACGACGGTGAGGTCTTCCTTGGCCGTGTCCGCCAGCAGGGAGGCGTCGACATTGGTCGTCTTCTTCAAGCACAGGCCGTCAGCCAGGGCGGCGGCGCATCCGGCCAGGGTGTCGGGCTGGATGGTGAAGGTGGTGAAGCTCTGGCCGCCATAGGTGGCGGCGCTGGGCAGGGTGAACTGTCCCCAGGGCGTCAGCGACGACAGACCGTTCAGGGCCGATCCTGTGAAGCCAGTGCCGTCGAACAGCGGGCGCTTGTCGTCGGAGGCGGTGAAGGACTGATCCAGCGTCGAAAGCTCGTCGCGGTGGTCATAGTTGAAGAAGGCCGAGATGTTGCCGCGGCCGTCCTGGATGTCCTTGCCGCCATAGGCGGAGAAGTTGGTCTCCCACATGTCTGTGCCCTCGGCGAAGCCGTACTGGGCCGAGATGGTCAGGTCGGTCATGTCGTCGCGCAGGACGGTGTTGATGACCCCCGCCACGGCGTCGGCGCCATAGATGGCGGCGGCGCCGTCGCGCAGGACTTCCAGCCGCTTCAGGCCCGACACCGGGATGGCGTTGGTGTTGTAGGTCAGGACCGGCACCAGGTGCTCGTTGGCCTGAGAGGTGGGGTGGCCGACGACGCGGCGCCCGTTCAGCAGGACAAGAGTGTTGCCGATGCCGAGGCTGCGCAGGTTGACCGAGCCGGTGTCGCCGCGCGCCGAGTTGGAGCTGGCGGGCAGATAGGAGGAGTTGAAGGTCACGTCGCCCATCTGGGGAATGGTGCGCAGCAGTTCGTCGCCTGAGGTGGCGGCGGCGGCCAGGATCTGCTCCTCGCCGACCACGGTCACGGGCAGGGCGGCGGTGACCTTGGCGCCGCGAATCTGCGATCCGACGACGATGATCTCATCGACCTGGGTGGCCTCCTGTTCGGGGGCGTCCTGGGCGGCGGCGGCGCCGGCCAGGCCAAACAGAGCGGTCGTGGCCAGCATGGCCGTCTTGAGGTTTCGGCGGGTGAAGACTGCAGGCATGACTCGGTATCCCCTCTGAAGCTTTATCGAACCCGGTATCCCCCCGGGCCCGCCCGGCGGCGGCCGGTTCTGTCGATCAAGGCGGCCTCTTCGCCTCGGTTCGTCGCCCCGGAAAGATGCGACGTCGGAGGGTTCGCCTTGCCTGGGACTAGAAACTGACACATTCGACGCGTCAACCATTTCAGGTTAAATATTGCTGTTATTCAATATAATGAGCAAACTAATCACTAGAATTGACCGTTGAGTTCCGTGTTTGAGCAATGCTATCGCTGTCAAAGGGCGTTCTGGTGTGGGCGCGCGTGAAATTTCAGAGCCAATTGTGACGGGGTGGCCATGCGTTCTCATCTGAAGATTTTGGCGATTGCGGCGGCGGCCCTGTTGGCGGCGCCGGCGATGGCGCAGCAAGCGCCGGTCCAGACGCGGCCGGCGGTCGGCAGCGGCGGCGACATCGTCAACTATGGCCAGATCCACAGCCCGACGATCGGGCGCGGCGGCATGGTGGTGAGCCAGAGCGCCCTGGCGACCCAGGTCGGCGTCGACATCCTGAAGCAGGGCGGCAACGCGGTGGACGCGGCCGTGGCCGTGGCCTTCGCCGAGGCCGTGACCCTGCCGCGCGCCGGCAATATCGGCGGCGGCGGCTATATGATCGTCCACATGGCGGCGACAGCGGATCGCCCGGCGGCGGACATCGCCATCAACTATTACGGCACGGCGCCGCGTGCTGTGACGCCGGACTTCCTGCTGGACGACAGCGGAAAGTTCGACCGCCGCGCCCCCTCCAGCTTCCGCAATGTCTCGGTGCCCGGCACGGTCGCGGGCATGTGGGAGGCGCACAGGCGCTTCGGCGCCCTGACCTGGGCCCAGGTCGTGGCCCCTTCGGTCACGCTGGCTGAGGACGGGGTGATCCTGTCGGACGGCGAGGCGGACGCCACGGCGGGTCGCGCCACGGTCCTGGCCACCGATCCCGGCGCGCGCGAAGCCTATCTGAAGGCCGATGGCACGCCTTACCGCGCGGGTGAACGGTTCAAGCAGCCGCAACTGGCCTGGAGCCTGCGTCAGGTGCAGCAGGGCGGGGCCGACGCCTTCTATCGCGGCGACCTGGCCAAGAAGATCGTCGAGGGCGTGCAGGCACGCGGCGGCATCATGGACGCGCAGGATCTTGCCGAATACCGCGCCGACGTGACGGCCCCGATCTGGTCCACCTATCGCGATCACCGCATCGCCTACATGCCGCCGACCGCGTCTGGCGTCAGCGTGGCCGAGGGGCTGAATCTGCTGGAGCACTTCCCCATGCGCGAACTGCGCTGGGGCAGCGTGGACAGCCTGCATCTGATTTCCGAGGCGATGAAGATCGTCTCCTCGGACCGCCGCCTGATCGGCGGGGCGCCCCAGTGGACGACCCCGGCGCAGGGCCTCGCCAGCAAGGAATTCGCCGCTGAGCGGGTCAAGCTGATCGCGATGGATCGCTCGCTGGACGCCGCCGACATCCCGGAGGGCAACCCCTATCCCTATGAGAGCCAGGACACGACCCACTTCTCGGTGGCCGACGCCCACGGCAATGCGGTGTCGAACACCTATACCCTGTCCAACTCCTACGGCGCCCACGTCGCCCCGGTGGGGACGGGCATCCTGCTGAACAACTCGCTCGACAACTTCTCGTGGGGGACGCGAGGCGAGCCGAATTCGCCAGCGCCGGGCAAGCGTCTGGGCTCGACCATCACGCCGATGATCGTCTTTGACGACGACAAGCCCTGGCTGGTCACTGGCACGCCCGGCGGCGGCTACATCATCGCCACCATGGTCCAGTTGATCTCCAACGTCATCGACCACCAGTTGAACATCGCCGAGGCGGCCATGCGTCCACGCCTGAATCAGGGCGGCGGCGACAGCCCGCTGGAGCTGGAAGGCGGCTTCTCGCCCGATGTCGAGCGCCTGCTGCGCGAGCGCGGCCACACGGTCCGGCCGTCCATGACAATGGGCAGCACCCAGTCCATCATGATCGAGGGCGATCGATTCCTGGGGGCGGCGGACACGCGGCGGCCCGACGCCCTGGCGCTCGGCGTCCAGTAAATCTCAGTCAACCGCGGGGGGCGGCTCATGTTGCGCAAGGTTCTGCTGGCGAGCGTCGCCGGATTGGTCGTGGTCGCGGGGGCGGCGCCGGCTCTGGCCCAAGCCGATCGGCCAGCCGCAGCCGAGGCCTCCGCCTGGCAGGACGGCCTGTTCGGCGTGAAGCTGGATCGGCAAAAGGGCAAGGCGACGGTGCGTCTGCCCGCACCAGGCGCCGACGGGGTTCTGGGGCGCTACCTCTATCAGCCTGGTCTGTCGGCGGGCTTGGGCATGGACGGGGCCGGGCTGGATCGCTCGGGTCTGGGGTCAGCCCAGGTGGTGGTCTTCCGCAAGGTTGGCAACCGGGTCTTCGCTGCGTTCGAGAACACCCGCTTTCGCGCCGTGGACGCCGACGCCGATCAGGTGAACGCGGTTGCCGCCTCCTTCTCGCCCTCGGTGGTCTGGTCTGGCGAGGTGGTCGAGACGGGCGCGGACGGATCGGTCAGCGTGGACCTGTCGGGCTTCCTCGAACGCGACGCGATCAACGCCGTGGGCCGCCTGAAGCGGGCGCGGTTGGGCACGTTCAAGGCCGCGCCGACCCTGGGCTATCTCGACGCCGACCAGACCCTGGTCTTCCCCGACAATGTCGAGTTCCAGACGGTCCAGACCTTCACCAGCGACGAGCCGGGGGCCGAGCTGTCGCGCGTCTCGCCGGAGTCGCGCTCGGTCACCCTGACGGTGCGCCATTCCTTCATCCGTCTGCCCGACGACGGCTTCCAGACGGTGCTGCACGACCCGCGCTCGGGCACTTCGGCCCAGATCATGGTGACGGACTTCGCCGCCGATCTGGATCAGCCGGTGGTCAGCCGTCTGGCCCGCCGTTTCCGGCTGGAGAAGACCGATCCGAGCGCAGCGCGCTCGACGGTGAAGAAGCCGATTGTCTTCTATGTCGACCGCGCCGCTCCGCCCGCCATCCGGCAGGCCCTGATCGAGGGTGGCGACTGGTGGGCGCAAGCCTTTGACCGGGCAGGATACATCGACGCCTTCCGCGTCGAGCTGCTGCCCGAAGGCGCGCACCCGATGGATGCCCGCTACAACATCGTCTCCTGGGTCCACCGCGAGACGCGCGGCTGGTCCACCGGCACCAGCGTCAACGATCCGCGCACCGGCGAGATCGTGCGTGGCGTGGTGCAACTGGGCTCCCTGCGCGACCGTCAGGACAAGATGATCTTCGAGGGCCTGGTCGGCGCCGACCGCAGCGGCACGGGCGGCGAGGACGACCCGGACCGTCTGGCCTATCAACGCCTGCGCCACCTGTCGGCGCACGAGATCGGCCACGCCCTGGGCATCGCCCACAACTTCGCCGCCTCGACCTTCGAGGATCGGGCCTCGGTCATGGACTATCCGGCGCCCTGGGTGATCGCGGACGGCGAGCGTCTGGACTTCAGCCGCGCCTATACGACCGGCGTCGGCGCCTGGGACCGCTATGTGGTGGACTGGCTCTATGGCGATGCGCCGGGGCAGGACCCGGTCGCGCGCCGCGCCGGGCTGGCCGCCGAGACGCAGGCCAAGGGCTATCGCTTCGTCAACGACACGGACACCCGGCCGCTGGGCAGTCTGCAGCCCTACGCCGCCATGTGGGACAACGGGACTGATCCGGTCGCCGAGTTCGCGAACGTCATGGCGGTGCGGCGTATCGCCCTGTCGCGCTTTGGCTTGGCCAACCTGCCGGCGGGCGCGCCGGCGGCGGACCTGCGGCGCGTCATCGTGCCCATCTACCTCTATCACCGCTATCAGACCACGGCGGTCGGGCGGCAGATCGGCGGCGTGGACTATGGCTACGCCATCAGCGGCGACGGTCACGAGCGGGCCGAGGTCGTGCCTGCCGACAAGCAGCGCGCGGCGCTGGAGGCCCTGATGCAGGCCCTGTCGCCGGCCGAACTGGATCTGCGCGACGACCTGATCGATCTGCTGTCCTCGGCCCAGTCGGGCAATGGCGACCGACAGTCGGAGATCGAACTGTTCGAAGGCAAGACTGATGCCGTGTTCGATCCCTCATCGGCAGCGGCGGCGGCGGCTCAGGTGGTGTTCGAGACCCTGTTGGCGCCTGAGCGGCTGAATCGTCTGGTCGAGCAGCAGCGTCTTGATGTGGGGCAGTTGGGCCTGATCGAGGTGCTGGACCGGACAGCGACGGCGGTGGGGCCGGGCGGGAGTCTCAGCCCGCGTCAGGCCGAGTTGCGCCGGGTCGTTCGTGCCCGCTACGCCGCCTATCTGGCCGCCCTGATCCAGGGCAAGGACCTGTCGTCGACGGCGCAGGGTGCGGTGCGTGACAGCGCGCGCCGCTTTGGCGAACAGTTGAAGCGCTGCCGCGGCGATCGGCTGGAAACGGCGCAGTGCGCCTGGCTGGCGGAAGTCCTTGCCGGGCCGTCAGAGGGCCTGAAGGCGCTCAGCGAAACCCTGCCGGTCGCCCAGGCCGTGCCTCCGGGCGTGCCGATCGGCGGCGGCGAGTGGCATTGAACCACCGGCTGGCGGGAGCTTAACGCTCCCGCCAGGTCTTGCCGGTGACGCCCTCATAGTTGGTCGCGTGATAGACGCCGCGCGCGACGGCGCGCGCCAGGACGTCGGCGGCGACATTGCCCAGTTGGGCCACCGCGACCTGACGCATGGCCGGGTTGTCGATGACCTTCTTGCCGGTCGACAGGCAGAAGAGGGTGTCGCCGTCGAAGGGCGCATGGGCCGGGCGGATGGCGCGGGCCATGCCGTCCTGGGCCATGATGGCCATGCGCTGAAGCTCGACACGGGTCAGGGCGACGTCGGTGGCGATGCAGGCGATGGTGGTGTTCTCGCGCGGGCGGGCGCCGAACTTGGACAGGCCCCAATCTTCGGCCGAGGCGTGCAGACCCGAAGCACCGAGGCCGCCGAACTCGTCGCCAATCTCATAGGGGGCGGCCCAGAAGGTCTTGCCGCCAGGCGCCACGACCGAGCCGACGCTGTTGACCGCCACGATGGCGCCGACCGTCCAGCCCGAGGCCATGACCGCCGAGGCCGAGCCGATGCCGCCCTTCAGCGCGCCGGCTTCTGCGCCATAGCCGGCGCCGGCGGTGCCCAGGTCGAAGCGGTCGCTGGCGGCCTCCAGGGCCTGGACCGACAGGCGGCGATAGGGCGGCTCCATCTCCCACTTCTTGTCGCCGCCATTGGCCAGGTCATAGAGGCAGGCAGTCGGGATGATGGGCGAGGGGGGCACGCCCGGCGCGCCGCCCATGCCGTAGCCGCGCCCGCGCATCCCCATCCAGGCGGCGACGCTGTCGGCCGATCCCAGGCCATAGACCGACCCGCCCGACAGGATGATGGCGTCCACCTCCTGCACCAGGTTTTCGGGGCGCAGGACGTCGGTCTCGCGCCCGGCGGGGCCGCCGCCGCGCACGTCGACGGCGGCGGTGGCGGGCTTTTCGGCCAGGATGACGGTGACGCCGGTGCGGACGCTCGCGTCATGGGCCTGACCGATCTTGATGCCCTCGATATCGGTGATCAGGTTCAGCGGTCCGGTGCGGCCCGACGCTCGGGCGGCGCTTTGGGCGGCGGGTTTGGCGCTGGCGACGCCGGCGGCGGAGGCGGCGGCGCCGATCAGGGCCGAGCCGAGGACGGTTCTGCGGTTCATCCGACGATTTCCTTTTCCAGAGCGTGATTGCGGACCAGATCCGGCGTCGCCGCCAGAAGTTTCTGCGTATAGGGGTGCGAAGGGGCGGCGAAGACGGCGGCGGTCGCGCCCTGTTCGACGATCTTCCCGGCCTGCATGACCAGCAGGCGATCCGTCACGGTGCGGACCACGCTTAGGTCATGGGTGACGAAGAGGTAGGACAGGCCGAGGCGATCCGACAGGTCGGCCAGCAGGTCCAGAACCTGCGCCCGCACGGATACGTCCAGCGCCGAGACCGCCTCGTCCAGACAGATGATCGAGGGTTCGGTGATCAGGGCGCGGGCGATGGCGATGCGCTGACGCTGGCCGCCCGAAAACTCGTGCGGGTAGCGGTCGGCGGCGGCGCTGTTCAAGCCCACGCGCTCCAGCATTTCATCGACCCGGCGGCGGGCCTCAAGCGGGCTGGGGCGGGCGTCCAGCAGGTGGAAGTTTTCGGCCACCAGATCGCTGACCTTCCAGCGGGGATCGAAGCTGCCGTAGGGGTCCTGGAACACCACCTGAATGTCGCGTCGGATGGATTTCAGGGCGGCGCCGCGCGCGGCGGTGATGTCGCGGCCCTTGACCAAGACGCGGCCCCCTTGCGGCGTCTCCAGAGCCAGGATGGCGCGCAGCAGGGTGGACTTGCCGCAGCCGCTTTCGCCGACTAGGCCGACGCTCTCGCCCGGCTGGATGGTCAGGCTGACGTTGTCCACGGCGCGGAAGGCTTTGGACTTGCCGAACAGGGCGGGCGCGCCGCCGTATTCGCGCACCAGACCCTCGACCTGAAGCACGGGGGCGGTATCGGCCTGCGGGGCGCTGCGGCGGGTCGGGGCGTGGGTGGCGTTGGCCAGCAGGCGCTGGGAATAGGCGTGGGCCATGCCGGTCCGGATGCGCGCGACGGGGGCTTCCTCGACCAGTTCGCCGTCCTTCATTACCGCCACGCGGTCGGCGGTTTCGGCCACCACGGCCAGGTCGTGGGTGATGAGGATCAGGCCCAGGCCGTCCTCACGCACCAGCCGTTTCAGCAGGTCCAGAACCTGGGCCTGGGTGGTCACGTCCAGCGCCGTCGTCGCCTCGTCCGCGATCAGCAGCTTGGGCGTCAGGGCGATGGCGATGGCGATGGCGACGCGCTGTCTCTGGCCGCCCGACAGCTCATGCGGATAGCGGGTCAGGGGGAAGCGTTTGGCGGGCAGGCCGACGCGATCCAGTACGGCGCGGGCGACGGCGAGGGCTTCCTTTCGTGATGCCTTCTTGTGGAGGCGCACCGTTTCGGCGACCTGATCGCCGATGGCCATGACCGGGTTCAGGGCCGTCATCGGCTCCTGGAAGATGATGCCGACATCGCGGCCGCGCACCTTTTGCAGGGCGGCGTCGGGGGCGTTGGAGATGATCTGTCCGTTCAGGCGGATCTCGCCGGTCATCGTCGCGCGCGGCGGCGTCAGGCCCAGAACGGCCAGCGCCGTCATCGACTTGCCCGAGCCGCTTTCGCCGACCAGGCCGAGGATTTCGCCGGGGGCGACGGACAGGTTGACGTTTTTCAGGATCGGCGTCGAACCGATCGACAGGCTGAGGTCGCGGATGTCGAGGACGCTCATGGTCAACGCTCCCGCCGCACGCGCGGGTCGAACAGGTCGCGCAGGCCGTCGCCCGTCAGGCTGAGGCCCAGGACGGTCACGAAGATGGCGAGACCGGGCATGATGGCCAGCCACGGCGCGAAGCCGATCATGGTCTGGGCCTCGGCCAGCATCCGGCCCCAGCTGGGCGCGGGCGGCTGGGCGCCCAGTCCGACGTAGGAGAGGCCCGCCTCGGCGACGATGCCGACGGCGAACTGGATCGCCGCCTGCACGACCAGCAGGCTCATCAGATTGGGTAGGATGTGCTGGAGCGAGATCAGGGCCTTGGACTTGCCCGCCGTGCGCGCCGCCAGAACGTATTCGCGGGTCCATAGACCCAGGGCCGCGCCGCGCGCGACGCGGGTGAAGACGGGGATGTTGAACAGGCCGATGGCGATGATGGCGTTGATCGCGCCGGGGCCGAAGACGGCGGTGATCATCACCGCCAGCAGCAGGGCCGGGAAGGCGAAGATCAGGTCGTTGCCGCGCATGACCAGCTCATCAACCCAGCCGCCGCGCGCCGCCGCTGTCAGCCCCAGAGGCACGCCGATCCCCGCGCCGATGCCGACCGCCACCAGAGCCACGGCCAGCGAGTTCTGCGCCCCGACCATGATCATCGACAGGACGTCGCGACCGAAATGGTCCGTGCCGAACGGGTGGGCGGCGTTGGGGGCGGTCAGCTTGGCGGCGATGTCCACCGCCTCGACGTCATAGGGCGTCCAGATGAAGGCGATCAGGGCGGTCGCCAGGACCACGGCGGTCAGCACGGCGCCGACGATCAGAGACAGGGGCCAACGCACGCGGGCCTTGGCGACGGGGATGGCGGGGGCGTCGGTCATGCGCGGCGTCCCCTCAGGCGCGGATCGGCGAACAGATAGGCGAGGTCGATCAGGAAGCTGACCAGAACTACGGCGAAGACCAGAACCACCACCACGCTCTGCACCACGATCAGGTCGCGCTGGGTGATGGCCTGGAACACCAGTCGGCCGAGGCCGGGCAGGGAGAAGACGTTCTCGATGATGATGCCGCCCGCCAGCAGGAAGGGGAACTGCAGGCCGAGGATGGTCAGGACCGGAATCCAGGCGTTCCTCAGGGCGTGACGCCACAGGGCCTGATTGACCGACAGCCCCTTGGCGCGGGCGGTGCGAACATAGTCCTCGTTCATTGTGTCGAGCAGGGCGGTGCGCAGGACGCGGGCGAGGATGGCGGCCTGCGGCGCGGCCAACGCCACGGCGGGCAGGATCAGGGCCTTGAAGGCAGGCCAGAAGCCTTGACCCCAGCCGGGGAAGCCGCCGGCCGAGAACCAGCCGAGGTTCACCGAGAACAGCAGGATCAGCAGCATGGCGATCCAGAAGTTGGGCAGGGCGACGCCGACCTGCGTGACGCCGATCAGGCCGGTGTCGACGGCCGTGCCGCGTCGGCTGGCGGCCATGACGCCGGTGGGCAGGGCGACGGCCAGCGACAGGATCGTGGCCATCAGGGCCAGAGGCGCGGATACGGCTAGACGCTCAAGGATAAGGCCACCGACCGGCACCTGATAGGTGTAGCTGGTCCCGAACTGGCCGGTCAGCAGGTCGCCCAGCCAGGCGAAATAGCGTTCGACGCCGGACCCCTCCAGGCCCATCTGCTGGCGCAGGGCGGCGATGCTATCCGGGCTGGCGTTCAGCCCCATCATGTAGCTGGCCGGATCTCCCGGCACGACCTGCAGCAGCAGGAAGATGACGACGGTCGCCGCCAGCAGCGTCAGGGCGTGGCCGCCGAGCTTTCTCAGCATCCAGCTGATGCCGAAGCGCCAGCCGACGAAGGCCAGTAGCGCCGCTCCGACGAGGGCGGACATCCAGCCCCAGGGCAGACTGCCGCCCGTGTGGTTTGCCGTCGTCGTGGCGGCTGCGCCTGCGCCGGTCCAGTAGGCGCCGGTGACGTCGTTGGCGGCGATGGGGCCGTTGATCCACAGGCCGTTCAGGTCGGCCTTCCACACGCCGATGCGCGAGGACTGGAACAGGAAGGCGTTGACGGCGTCGTCGCTGATCCGGCGTTGCAGATCGCCCAGTAGCCGCAGCCGCGTAGGCTCGTCGGGGGCGGCGTTGACCTCGGCCAACAGGGCGTCGAAGGCGGGGCTGTCGTAGCCGAAATAGTAGTCCTTGCGGCCATAGATGTCGTAGTCCATCGGCTCGACGTGCTCGACGATGGTCAGGTCGAACTGGCGGCGCTTGAACACCTGATCCAGCCACTGGGCCCATTCCAGGTTCTCGATCTTGGCCCGGATGCCGGCCTCGGCCAGTTGCGAGATCAGCACCTCGCCGCTGCGCCGGGCATAGGGGCGAGGCGGCAGGCGAAGCGTCACGTCGATGCCGTTCGGATAGCCCGCCTCGGCCAGCAGCTGACGCGCCTTGGCCACGTCGTGCGGATAGGCGCCGGTCAGATCGACATAGCCCGACGCCTGACGCGAATAATGGCTGCCGATGGGCTGGCCGAAGCCGAACATGGCGCCCTGGATCAAGGCGTTGCGGTCAATGGCGTAGGACAGGGCGCGGCGCACCCGCACGTCGTTGAATGGCGCGCGCGTGTTGTTGATGCCCAGGATGACCTTGCCCTCGGAGGCGCCGACGACGACGCGGAAACGCGGGTCGCGCTGGAACTGGGCCACGTTTTCGGGCGCGGGATAGTTGGGGAAGGCGTCCACATCGCCGGCGCTGACGGCGGCGAAGGCGGCGGTCGGGTCGCTGATAAAGCGGAAGACGACGGTGTTCAGGCGCGGCGCGGCGCCCCAGTAGTCTTCGCGACGGATCAGGGTCAGTTGGCTGCCGCGCTGCCAGCTCTGCAGCGTGAAGGGGCCTGTGCCGACCGGGTTGACGGCGTTGGTCGCGGCGCTGCTGGGCGAGACCATGACCGCGTCGCCCCAGGCCAGGACATAGGGCAGGGTCGCCATGGGGCGCGACAGGCGGATGCGCAGGGTCGCCGGATCGACGACCTCGACGGATCGGATCGGCGCGAACAGGGCCTTTTGCGCGTTGGTCGAGCCCTCGGCGGTGATGCGGTCCAGCGAGAACTTGGCCACCGAGGCGTCGAAGGGCGAACCGTCCGAGAAGGTGACGCCGCGCCGCAGATGGAAGGTCCAACTGAGGCCGTCGGGCGCGGCCTCCCACGACTCGGCCAGTGCCGGGGCGACGGCGCCGTTCTGGGTCAGTTTGGTCAGGCCCTCGAAGACGTTGCCATAGACGACTTCATCCACCGCCGCCGCGGCGCCCGAGGTCGGGTCGAGGTTGGGCGGCTCCAGCGGCAGGCCCAGCACCAGGCGGTCGCGGGCTGTGGGCGTCTGGGCGTGAGACGGGGCACCGTGCAGGGCGAGCGAAAGGGTCATCGTCAGCGCAAACAGCAGCCGCGCCGCCAGCCCGCGTCGCGTCCGCCCGATCACCGAAGTCTTCGCCCCTGTTTTCGTCACCTTGCCTTGATCTCCCCCTCGGCGACGCGGCCGATCTTCGTCAGCCTACGTCATGGATTTCGTCTCACGCCATCGAATAAGCGCGCCTCACCAGGGCTGGCGGGCCAGTGAGGCGGGACAGGCGGCGGTCGCCTCGGTCGCGGCGGCGCGGGCGGCCTCGAACTCGACCTTGGCCTTGGCGAAGTCGGCCTGGAAGGCGGGATCGGCCTTCAGCCGCGTGACGATGGTCGCGCCGACGATGCGGCCCGCCTCGACGTCGCTCGGATAGTGGACGCCGCAGACCGCGCGGCTTTCGCCGTAGGCCAGGCCGCGACGCAGGATCTGATCGGCGCGGTCGGGCGCCAGTTCCGCCAGCACCAGCGACCATGCCCAGCCGAGGGCCGAGTGGCCGGACGGATAGGAGCCGCTGGCCCCCAGCCAGCTTTCCGGCGCGATACAGGTCGGCAGGGATTCGACTACGAAGGGCCGCTTGCGGAAGTAGCCCTTCTTGGCCGGGGTCTGGATCATTTCCAGATCGCCCAACATCTTGCCCATCAGCAGGGTCAGGGTCGGCATCTTCTCCGGCTCGAACTTGAAGCCCAGGGCGCAGTCGAAGGCGCGCGGCGCGCCGGGCGTCTCGATCTCGTTGTCGGCGCGGGCGATGTCCCAGCGTTCGGTCCCTTCCAGGGCGCGCATCTGGCGATAGGCGGCGATGTCGGCCTGTTCGCGTAGCGAGCCCTCGGCGGGCGGCGGCGGCAGGAAGTTGGCGGCGTTGGGCGTGTTCTCGGGAGTCAGATAGCCATGCGGATGGTCGCGGAAGCCAGTCCAGAAGGTCACCGGGCCAGCGGCCGGAATGGCCGCGACGGCCTGCGGCGCCTCGACCTGACCGGCGCAGCCGCCGAGGACGAGGGCGGCGGCGAAGGCGGCGGCGCTGATCCGAACGAAGGGCTTGGGCGACATGGGTAGGCTCCTGAAAATCATGCTTCGACGGCGCCGGGCTTGCCAGCCTCGACCACCCAGGACCTGAGCGTCGAGATCGAAGCGTTCGGATCGCGCACGTCGGATATGGCGCGGTAGCGGGTGCTCATACGGTCACGCTCGACGTCTATGGCCATATAGCCGCGCACGCGACTGTCGAAGAATTTGACCTGGGGGTTGTTCGGCATGGTGGCCATCAGGCCGTCATAGGTCGGGCCGGTCGAGGTGATGGAGGTGCCGACGAACTCGGTCGCCAGGGTCGGCGAGCCGGGATCGCGGCTGTCGGCCTTGACGTCATTGGTCCAGAAGGAATGGTAGTCGCCGCTGAGGACGACCGGATTCTGCGGCTTGATGGAGGCTAGGGCGCCGGTCAGGCGGTCCCGCGCGGCGGGGAAGCCGTCCCAGGTGTCGGTCCAGTAGCGCGGCTCGGAGCCGTCGGCGCCGCCGAGGCGCAGGCCCGCCATCACCAGGTTCTGACCCAGGATGTTCCAGTGGGCCTTTGACTGAGCCAGGTTGTCGTAGAGCCAGCGCTCCTGCTCGAAGCCGAGGAAGGTGCGCGACGGATCGAGGCGGTCGGTGCAGGTCGCGTCGGCGACGATCTGGCCCTTGCCGCCATTGGCGCCGTCGCTGCACGGCTGTTTCGAGCGATACTGGCGCCCGTCCAGCATGAAGAACTCGGCGAGCTGGCCATAGCGGACGCGGCGATAGATGGGCATCTGCATGGCCGCCGACAGCTGGGTGCGGCGGATCGGCATGGCCTCGAAGAAGGCCTGATAGGCGGCGGCGCGGCGTTGCAGGAAGTCGCGCGGCGAGACGCCGGAGACCTTGGACCAGACGCCGGAATAGTCGTCCTGAACCTCGTGGTCGTCCCAGACGGCGAGGCAGGGGGCGGCGGCGTGCAGGCGCTGCAGATTGGCGTCGGTGCGGTGCAGGGCGTAGCGGTTGCGATAGCCCGCCAGGGTCGTGGCTTCTTCGAGGTTGTAGGGGCGCACCACCTGATCGGCGCGGTCCGGCCCCAGGCTGTATTCATAGATGTAGTCGCCCAGGAACAGGGTCAGGTCCGGCGCCTCGTCGGCCATGTGGCCATAGGCGCTGAAATAGCCGCGCTCCCAGTGCGAGCAGGAGGCGACGGCCAGCCGCAGCTTGTCCAGATGCGCGCCGGCGGCGGGCGTGGTGCGGGCGCGACCGGCGGGGCTCTGCTGGCCCTGGGCGGTGAAGCGATACCAGTAGGGGCGGTCGGCACGCAGGCCCGCGACCTCGACGTGGACGCTGTGGGCGGCGGAGGCGGTGGCGAGGAACTGGCCCGAGGCGGCGATGCGGCGGAACTGATCGTCCGCAGCGACCTCCCAGTGAACGGGGACGGGCGCGGACAGGCCGCCCATGCCGTCGGCGGCCAGGGGATCGGCCGCCAGACGGGTCCAGATGACAAAGCCATCGGGGCCCGGATCGCCGCTGGCGACGCCGAGCGGGAACAGATAGGCGCCGCCTGCCTGGGCCCGACCGAAGCTGAGCACCGCAGGCGCGACGACCAGGCCCGTCAGCAGGGCGCGGCGATCCAGGCGGGAGGAGGGGAAACTCATGAAACAGGCATTCCGCGGGAAACGGGAAAAAGCGGGGGCGAGCCGACCGAAGCCGACCCGCCCCTTCGGGGAAGAGGGTTAGAAGTCCATCGACAGGCGCACGCCGTAGGTGCGGCCCTGGCTGGGCGAGGTGGTCGGACGGGCCGAGCCGTTGAAGCCGTTGCGGGTCTCTTCGTAGTAGGTGTTGAAGAGGTTGCGGCCCCACAGGCCCACGCGCCAGTTAGCGCCGGTCGGGGCGACGCTGAAGTTGGCGTTCCACAGCCAGTAGGCGTCGATGATCGACGAGGAACTGACCGAATACAGCTCGTCGCGATAGTTGTAGTTGGTCTCGGCGCGCAGCTCCAATCCAGCCATTTCCCAGTCATAGGCGACCGAACCGCCGTAGTTCATCTTGGGGAAGGACAGGCGCTCGCCGGAGCGGTCGTTGGTGATGATGATGTCCCAGGGGCCGTCCGGCGGGTTGGCGGCGTCGGTCTTGGCGCCGTCGATGGCGTTGTATTCGTCATACTCGCCGGTCTTGTAGCCGATGTTCTGGCTTATGGTCAGGCCGTCCAGCGGCGCCCAGGTCAGCTCGATCTCGCCGCCGTAGATGTGCGACTTGGGCACATTGGTGATCTTGCCCAGGCGGCCGGTCAGGCGGTCGTATTCCAGGCCCTGAACCTGCTGGTCCTTGTAGTCGTAGTAGAACAAGGCGCCGTTCAGACGCAGGCGACGGTCGAACAGGTCCGACTTGATCCCGGCCTCATAGGCGATGACGATTTCCGGCTTGAACGGGGTCGCCGAGGTGGCGTTGTAGGTGGTGAAGCCGCCCGACTTCACCCCGCGCGCCACGCTGGCGTAGAACAGGGCGTCGTCGGTCAGCTTGTATTCCAGACCCAGGCGGCCCGAGACTTCGTTCAGGTCGGTGTCGTAGCTGGTGGTCGGCGGGGGCGGATTGGGGGCGACGAAGGTGCCGCCGCTGTCCAGGGTCCGCTCTTCCGTTTCCCAGCGTAGGCCGGCGATCAGGTTCAGCCGCTCGTTCACCTGATACGAGTTTTGGGTGAAGATGCCGAAGGCGGACACCGACTGGCCATAGCCGGTGTTGATCAGGTTCGCGTTGCCCCGGAAGTTTGTATAGAAGCCGCCGTCGATGCTTTCGTCAGCATAGTGGGCGCCGACCATCCAGCTGAGCGGACTGTCGCCGTTGGAGCTCAGACGCAGTTCCTGAGCAAAGACGTCAATGTCATTGTAGAAGAAGACGTTCGACTCGTTGAAGCGCGTGCTGTCCCAGTCGTTGAACTCGCTGCGCGAGAAGGTCTGATAGGCGGTGATCGAGGTCAGGTCGGCCCAGCCTAGGTTGGCCTTGATGCGGGCGCTGACGTCGAAGCCGTCGTTGTCGCGGAACGGCTTGGCGTTCAGGCCGACCCCGGCCACAGCGGCCATGGCGGGCGAGATGCCCCAGCCGGTGATGCGCCAGGCGGTGTCCTTGGGATAGGTCACGGCGCCGCCCGAGACGGTGTAGGGGCCAAGCAGGCGGAAGCCGCGTCCGTCCGACTTGTCGACCGAATAGGTGGCGGCCAGATCGACGGTGAGGTCTTCGCTGGCGTCCCAGGTCAGACGGCCGCGCACGGCGGTCTTGTTGAGGTCGCCCAGCTTCTCGCCGGTGTCGCGGTGATACTGCCAGGCGCCGCCCTGTTCGGTGACGGCGGCCAGGCGGCCCAGCAGGTTGGGCGCGATCTGACCCGAAACATAGCCCTCGACCTTGTAGCGGTCGTAGCTGCCATATTCGGCGTTGAAGCCGGCCTGGAAGTCGGCGGTCGGGGCGTTGGTGATGATGTTGACGGCGCCGCCCGTGGTGTTGCGGCCATAGAGGGTGCCCTGTGGTCCGCGCAGGACTTCCATGCGGGCGATGTCGAACAGGGCGCCCTGGGTGGTCACCGTATAGGGGTGGGCCACTTCATCGACGTAGATGCCGACGGTCGAGGCGTTGTTCGAGGAGTATTCACGCGCGCCGATGCCGCGAATGCGGAACTGGGGCTGGCCGCCGCCGAACTGGCTGTCGACCTCCATATTGGGGACGGCGTTCTCCAGGTCGTTGACGACCGAGATGCCTTTTTCGTCCAGTTGCTCGCCGCCGATGACGCTGAGCGAAACACCGACATCCTGGCTGGCCTGCTCGCGACGTTGAGCGGTGACGATGATCTCACCAATCGTCGTGGCTTGCTGATTGTTGTTATTTGAAGTCGATTGAGCGTTTGCGACAGAAGATGCTGCAATCGTCAGAACGCTGATGGAAGCACTGAGCAGTAACTTTTTCATTGGTTCCCCCTCGTCGGTACGTCTTGTTTTAAGGCGTGCGGCGAATGATCTGTGATAGATGATCGATCAACTCATCGATCTGCGCGCGGCTGATAATCAAAGGAGGCGACAGCGCGATGACATCTCCGGTTACTCGAACCAAAATCCCTTCGTCGAAGGCGGCGTGGAAGACCGCTGTGGCCCGCGCGCCCGGCGCATCAGGGCGGGGCGCCAGTTCTACCGCGGCGACCATGCCCAGGTTGCGGATGTCGATGACGTTCGGCAGGCCCTTCAGACCGTGCACGGCGTCCTCCCAATAGGGGGCCATGTCGCTGGCGCGCTGGAACAGGCCTTCGGTCTCATAGACATCCAGCGTCGCCAGCCCGGCGGCGGCGGCCAGGGGGTGGCCGGAATAGGTGTAACCGTGGAAGAATTCGATGCCGGGTGCGGCGGCCTGATTGACCACGGCGTCGTAGATCTCGCTGCGCACCCCGACTGCGCCCATCGGCACGGCGCCGTTGGTCAGACCCTTGGCGCAGACCAGGAGATCGGGGATGACGCCCAGGGTTTCAGACGCGGTCGCGCCGCCGACGCGGCCGAAGCCGGTGATGACCTCGTCGAAGATCAGCAGGATGCCGTGCTGGCGGGTGATCTCGCGCAGGCGCTCCAGATAGCCGACCGGCGGCACGATGACGCCCGCCGAGCCCGACAGGGGCTCGACGATGACGGCGGCGATGGTTTCGGCGCCATGCTCAGCGATCAGGACTTCCAGTTCGTCGGCCAGATGCCCGCCCCAGGTCGGCTGGCCGCGCGAGAAGGCGGCTTCATCCAGGTTCAGGGTGTGCGACAGGTGATCGACACCGGGCAGGGTGGGGAAGCCGCGCCGGTTGTTCTCAAGCCCGCCCACGGAAATGCCGCCGAAGCCGACGCCGTGATAGCCCTTCTGCCGGCCGATCAGGCGGGTGCGTTCGGGATGACCCTTGGCCTGCTGATAGGCCAGGGCGATCTTGAGGGCCGTATCGACCCCCTCGGAGCCTGAACCGGCGAAGAAGACATGGTCGATGTCGGCGGGGAAGAGCATCCCCAGCCGGGCCGCCAACTCGAACACCAGGGGATGGCCCAGTTGGAAGGTCGGGGCGTAGTCGAGTACCTCGGCCTGACGCTGAATGGCCTCGACGATGGGTTTGCGCGCGTGGCCGGCGTTGACGCACCACAGGCCGGCCGTGCCGTCCAGGATCGGGCGACCGTCGGGGGTGAAGTAATGCATGTCCTTGGCCGAGGCCAACAGGCGCGGTTGGGCCTTGAAGCTGCGGTTCGCGGTGAACGGCATCCAGAAGGGATCAAGGTCGTTGGCGGCCCGTGCGGTCATGCATGCATCCTTTCGAGGCGACCAGTAGTCCTTGAACGGTCGAGGAAGGAAAGACTGTTATTGGTTCGGCCTAACCTGCTGATTTTACGTCAATAGGAGGCGTGTCGATCAGGAAAGTGGGCGCCCTGATCAGGGGCGGGCTGGAAGGCGTACGGACACCTTCCAGCCCGGCGGCGGCGCTCAATACTGCAGGCTGAGACGCGCGCCGATGGTGCGGGGCCGACCCGGCTGAGCGATGTCGGCGCTGGTGAAGAAGTTGCGCGTCAGGTCGTATTCCTGATCGAACAGGTTTCGCGCCCAGAAGGTGACGGACCAGTTGGCGTCTTCGGGGCCGACCGTCACGCTGGCGTTGGCCAGCCAGTAGGCCTCGACGTCATACTTGGGCCCCAGCCACGACGGGTATTCGTCGCGATAGGAGTAGTTGGTCTCGGCAGTGACGGCGAAGCCGCTGACGGTCCAATCATAGCTGATCGAACCGGCGTAGCTCCAAGCGGGGAAGAGGATGGGGTCGCCCGCCTTGTCGTCATAGATGGCCATGTTGGCGGCGCGCGACGCGGGGACGTCGAGGGCTTCGTACTCGTCATATTCGCCCTTCTTGTAGCTGAGCGATTGACTGATGCGCAGGCCCTGGATCGGCTTCAGCACCGCCTCCAGCTCAGCGCCCCAGATGTGGGACGACGGCACATTGGTAAAGCGTCCAACCGGGCCGTTGGCCCCCCAGACCGCCGACAGCACCTGCTGGTCGGTATAGTCGTAGTAATAGGCCGCGCCGTTGAGCTGGAAGGCGCGCGACGGATCGGCCTTGAAGCCCACTTCGTAGGCCCAGAGGATTTCCGGGTTGAAGGGTTCGATGCCGCTGCGGTTGCCGGTGTTGTAGGTGGTGAAGCCGCCCGACTTGGCGCCCCGGCTGGCCGAGCCGTAGATCAGCAGGTTGTCGGTCGGTTTGAACTCCAGCGCCGCCTTGCCGGTCAGGGGGGTCATCTTGGTGTCGACCGTGGTCGGCGGCAGGGCGGTGGCGCCGCCGAAGGCCGAGCCGAAGCCCTGGAGCTCGCGGGTTTCTTCCTCGTAGCGCAGACCCAGTATGGCCTTCAGCTTGTCGGTGAAGGCGTATTCCGCCTGCCCGAACAGGCTCCATGACTCGACCGTCTGGTCGTAGGTGACCTGGGCGTAGGTGCCGTAGATGTCGATGAAGTCCGAGAAGTAGCGCTCGTTCAGGTCCTGCTTGGAATAGTAGAAGCCGGCGACCCAGGTCAGGTCGCTGTCATTGTCCGAGGCCAGGCGCAGTTCCTGAGACAGCACGTCCACGTCGCTGCCGAAGAAGGTGTCGGCTTCAACCGAGGCGCTGGAGTCCCAGTCGCCGTATTCGCTGCGGTCCAGGGTCTCGTAGCTGGTGATGCTGGTCAGGTTCATGCCCTTGAGCGCCAGGTTGGCGTTCAGCGACGTGCCCCAGGACGAGTTGTCCCGACCTGGCTTGGCGTTGACGTCACGGCCGATCGAGGCGGCGAAGCGAGGGGACAGGCCCCAGCCGGTCTTGGAGTGGTCCTTGTCGGCGGGGATGAGCGGGCCGGTTCCGCCGCGCGTGCGCAGGTCGCTGAGCAGGTAGAGGCCCTGGTTTTCGGACTTGTCGATGCCGCCGTGGACGTCCAGCAGCAGCGACAGGCTTTCGCTGGGGTCCCAGGCCAGCAGGGCGCGGGCGCCGGTGCGGTCGGCGTCGCCGAGCGATTCGCCGGTCGTACGGTTGCGCTGCCAGGCGCCGCCCTGTTCTGTCGAGACGGCCAGGCGGCCGCGCAGGCCGCCGGCCAGAGGGCCCGAGACATGCCCCTCGGCGCGGAACAGGTCGTGACTGCCCCACTCGGTCATCAGGCCGGCCGACAACTCCTCGGTCGGGCGCTTGGTGACGAAGCTGATGGCCCCGCCGGTGGTGTTGCGGCCGTAGAGGGTGCCCTGCGGACCACGCAGGACCTCGACGCGATCGATGTCGAAGATCAGGCCCTGGGTCATGACCGGGACCGGATAGGCGACCTCGTTCACATAGACGCCGACGGTGGGCGAGTTGTTGGAGGCGTAGTCCTGGAAGCCGACGCCGCGCATGCGGAACTGGGCCGCGCCGCCGCCGAAGGCCGGTTCGACCTCCAGATTGGGCGTGGCGTTCTGAAGCTGGTTGACGTTGGTGATGCCCTGTTGCGTCAGGCTTTCGCCGCTGAGGACGCTGAGGGCGATGCCGACGTCCTGGGCCGCCTGTTCGCGGCGCTGGGCCGTGACGATGACTTCGTCGATCGTCGTGGCGCGGTCAGGCGGGGCCTGCTGGGCCATGGCGGTGGTGGAACACAGGGCTGCGAGCGCCCCAACGGATACGCTGACCAAAAGACGATTCATCGTCTCATCCCTCCCATGACGCCGCGTGGACCGTTCTCAGCGGTCTTGCTGCGGCTGCGAACGGAACAGTGGTTCCGTCCTTCCTGCATCTATCCTCGGCCTCAAAAATTGTGCAACGCAGCAAGCGTCGCTATTTGCCTGACGGCTTCCCGGTGTCATCCCTTTGTCACGCACGAAGTAGCTGGCGAAATGAGATCCTCGGCAAGACTGTTTCTTGAGGAGGCCAATTCTCTGACAAATCGAGGATTTATATTTTTCTTGCTCAGTATTCCGATCAATCGCAACGCGGTCGTCAGAAGGTGGGCGGCGTGCAGGCGCTGATGACGACGCAGGGGGTGTCGCCGACATTGCGGAATCGGTGCGGCAGGGTGCTGGGAAACAGATAGCCGTCGCCCGCTTTGAGCACTCGCGATTGGCCGTCGACGGTGACTTCCAGGCGACCGGAAATGATCAATCCGCCTTCCTCGCCCTCGTGGGACAGCATCACGCGCCCGCTGTCCGAACCAGGCTGATAGGTCTCGTGCAGGATCTGCAGGCTGCTGTCCTGGCCCGAGCCGAGCTGGCGGTAGGAGACCTCGCCGCGCGAGATGTCGGTCAGTTCGTCGTGGCGATAGAAGTGCTTGGTCGGGGTCTCGAACTCGGAGCTGAAGAACTCGCCGAGCGACACCCCCGCCGCATCCAGCAGGCGCTTCAGCGAGCCGACTGAGGGGCTGGTGCGGCCGCTTTCGACCAGGCTGACGGTGCTGGACGGCACGCCTGCCTTTCGCGCCAGAGCGCGCTGCGACAGGCCGAGGCGGTCGCGAAGGGCGCGCAGGCGCGGCCCGATGATGTTGTCGCCGTCGTCTCCGTCTCCGCGCGCCATCTCACTCATCCTCGCTTGCGGGTCAGCAGGTCATAGGCCGCGCGGGCCATGACCTTGGCCGAGTTGGTCATGTCGTCGATGCCGACCCATTCGTCGGGCTGGTGCGCCAGGTCGAGCACGCCGGGGCCATAGGCGATGCAGTCCTTCAGCTTGCCGATGCGGTCGATGTGCTTCTGATCATAGGTGCCGGGCGAACAGACGAACTGGGCCTTCTTACCCAGCACTGTCTCGATGGCGGCGGCGGTGGTGCTGGCGACCGGGCCGTCGCGGTCGGCCATGCTGGGCGCCACCTGGAACAGGTCGCGCATCTCATAGCGGAAGCCGTGGCGCTGGGCCGCCAGGCCGTCGAGGATGGCCTTCACCTCGCCCTTCACGTCGTCCAGCGTCTCCTCGATCAGGAAGCGGCGGTCGATGATCATGCGGCTGGAATCGGCGACGCAGGGCGCGGGCAGGCCGTCAAAGCCCTCGGCTTGGCCGCCGTGGATGGAATTGATGTTCATCGTCGACTGACGGGCGCCTTCCGGCACGACCGGCATGTCGGAATGGCGGGCGGCCATGGCGGGATAGAGCTTGCTCTCGAACTCCTCCATCACCGCGCCCATGTGGCGGATGGCCGAGTCGCCCAGGAAGGGCATGGAGCCGTGGGCGATGCGGCCCTTGGTCTCGATCTCGGCCCACCAGACGCCACGGTGGCCGATGCAGACCCGGTCCACGTTCAGCGGCTCGGGGATGATGACGTGGTTGACGCGGGGCTCCGAGAACCAGCCGCGCTCGGCCAGATAGGCGACGCCGCCGTAGCCGCCGGATTCCTCGTCCACCGTGCCGGATATTTCGAGCGCGCCGGGCAGGGGCAGACCGGAATCGATTAGGGCCTCGACCGCGATGATGGAGGCGGCCAGGCCCCCCTTCATGTCGCAGGCGCCCCGGCCATAGACCTTGCCGTCCTTCACCTCGCCGCCGAACGGATCGACGGTCCAGCCGGCCCCGACCTCGACCACGTCGATATGGCTGTTGAAGTGGACGCAAGGCCCCGGCTCGGAGCCGGTCCAGCGGGCGATGACGTTGGTGCGGGGATATTTGTCGCTGTCGCCGGGCGAGCCCTCGCCGCGCACATATTCGACGGTGAAGCCGCGCTTCTTCAGCCGCTCGCCGATGTATTCGGCGCAGGGGCGATAGGCCTCGCCCGGCGGATTGACGGTGGGAAAACGGATCAGGTCCTGGGTTAGGGCGACCAGGTCGTCGGTGCGGCCGTCGATTAGCTCCATGACGGTCTGCAAGGTGGGGGCGCTCATCGGTCGGACCTCACTGGGACGCTGACAGGTGGTCGAGCGCGGCCAGCACCGCCTCGGTCATCTGAAGGGTGGAGACGGGGGCGACGCCGGCTTCGGCGATATCCGGGGTGCGGACGCCCTGGGCCACGACGCGGCGCACCGCGCGTTCCAGCAGGTCGGCCTGTTCCGGGGCGTTGAAGGAGTGGCGCAGGCACAGGGCGAAGGACAGGATGGTGCCAATGGGATTGGCGATGCCTTGTCCCGCAATATCGGGCGCCGAGCCGTGGATCGGCTCATAGAGGGCGCGGCTGCGGCCGGGGTTGTCCAGCCCCGACAGCGAGGCCGAGGGCAGCAGGCCCAGCGAGCCGGTCAGGGCTGCCGCTGCGTCTGACAGAATGTCGCCGAACAGGTTGTCGGTGACGATGACGTCGAACTGGGCCGGACGGCGGACCAACTGCATGGCGCAGTTGTCGGCGTACATGTGCGACAACTCCACGTCGGGATAGTCGGCGGCGACCTCGCTGGCCACGGTGCGCCACAGGGCGCCGGTTTCCATGACATTGGCCTTGTCCACCGAGCAGAGGCGGCTCTGGCGACCGCGCGCGATCTCGAAGGCGACGCGACAGACGCGGGCGATCTCGGCCTCGGTGTAGGCCTGGGTGTCATAGGCGCGGCGCTGGCCGTCGGGGCTGACTTCGTTGGCGCGGGGCAGGCTGAAATAGACCCCCGCCGTGGCCTCACGCACGATCAGGATGTCGAGGCCGCGGATCAGGTCGGGCTTCAGCGCCGAGGCGTCCAGCAGTTCGTCGAAACAGACGGCGGGGCGCAGGTTGGCGTAGAGGTCCAGCGCCTGTCGCAGGCGCAGTATGCCCATCTCGGGCCTCTGGGCGCGGGGCAGGTGGTCCCACTTGGGTCCGCCGACCGCGCCGAACAGGACGGCGTCAGAGGCCAGTGCCTGCTCCACCACGTCCTCGGCGACCGGCGCGCCCACGGCGTCGATGCTGGCGCCGCCCGCCAATCCCTCGCTCAGCTCAATTCGCAGCCCGGCGTTCCGGGCAAACCAGTCGGCGACGCGCAGGGTCTCGCGGATGATCTCAGGCCCGATGCCGTCGCCCGGCAGGACCAGCAGCTTGAAGGCGCGGTCAGATGCAGCGGCCACCGTCCACCTCCATGGCCACGCCGGTGATCATCGAGGCGTCGTCGGAACAGAGGAAGGCGGCGGCGGCGCCCATGTCCTCGGGCGTCGAGAAGCGGCCGATGGGGATGGAGGCCAGGAACTTGGCCCGCACCTCGGGCGTGTCGGCGCCCATGAAGGTCTTCAGCAGGGGGGTGTCGCCCGCCACCGGGTTGAGGGCGTTCACCCGCACCTGGAAGGGCGCCAACTCGACCGCCATAGCGCGGGTGGCCGTGATGACCCAACCTTTCGACGCATTGTACCAGGTCAGGTTCGGGCGAGGGCTGACCCCGCCGGTCGAGGCGATATTGAGGATGGCGCCGGACCCTTGCGCCTTCATCGCCGGGACGAAGGCCTTCGACATCAGATAGATGGAGCGCATGTTGACGTTGGCGATGCGGTCGAAGGCCTCGTCCGACAGTTCGTCCAGCGGCTGGGGCGTGTGGCCCACTCCGGCGTTGTTGACCACGATGTCGACGCCGCCCAGCAGGCGGTTCGCCGTTTCAGCGAGAGCTGCCACGTCAGCGGCGCTGGACACGTCGACCTTCACGCCCAGATCGGCGTCGCCGAGTTCAGCGGCCAGGGCGCGCGCGGCCTCGCCGTTCAGGTCTGCGACGATGACGCGTGCGCCTTCCTCGACGAAGCGACGCGCGATGCCGGCGCCGAAGCCGGAGGCCCCGCCCGTGACGATCGCTCGCTTGCCCTCCAGCCGCTTCGATCTGTTCTCCCCCAAGACGCTACTCCCTGTGCGCTATCCGTGATGGGCCGCGACGGTCTTGAGGGTGGTGAAGGCGTAGAGCGCCTCGAACCCCTTCTCGCGACCGTGGCCCGATTTGCCGACGCCGCCGAAGGGCAGTTCAACCCCGCCCGCCGCGCCATAGTTGTTGATGAAGACCTGTCCGGCCCGCAGCCGCTTCGCCAGCCGCATCTGCCTCCCGCCGTCGTTGGTCCAGACCCCGGCGACCAGGCCGTAGTCGGTGCCATTGGCGATGGCGACGGCGTCGTCTTCGGTGTCGAAGGGGATGACGACCACGGCGGGGCCGAAAATTTCTTCCTGCGCCAGGGCGTGATCCGGGGCCACGCCCGCGAACAGGGTGGGGCGCACATAGTGGCCGCCGGCGGGAGCGTCGGCGACGATTTCGCCCTGGGCCGCGATCAGGCCGGCCTGCGCGCCGAGGTCCAGATAGCGGTCCACCATCGCCTTCTGCTTGGCCGAGATCAGCGGCCCCACGTCGCGGTCGTCGATGGCGGCGCCGACCCTGAGCGCGCGATAGCGTTCACTCATCCGCGCCAAGACCTCGTCATAGACGCCGCGCTGGACAAGGATGCGCGATCCGGCGGAACAGGTCTGGCCCGCGTTCTGGACGCCGGCGTTGACCAGGAAGGGCAGGGCCTTGTCCAGATCGGCGTCGTCGAACACCAGTTGCGGCGACTTGCCGCCCAGTTCCAACGTCACCGGCACGGCGTTGATCGCCGCCGCCTGCTGGATGGCCACGCCCACCCCGGTCGAGCCGGTGAAGGACAGGTGGTTGATCCCCGGATGGGCCGCCAGCGCTGCGCCCGCCTCGGCCCCCGTGCCGGTCACGACGTTCAGGGCACCGGCGGGCAGGCCGCAATCCTCGGCGATGTGGGCGAAGGCCAGGGCTGTCAGCGAGGCCTGTTCAGCGGGCTTCAGCACCACGGCGTTGCCGACGCAAAGAGCGGCCACGACCGAGCGGCCGATGATCTGCATCGGATAGTTCCAAGGGATGATGTGGCCCGTCACCCCGTGCGGCTCGCGCAGGGTGTAGACCGTATAGCCGTCGAGGAAGGGGATGGTCTCGCCGTGCAGCTTGTCTGCCGCCCCGGCGTAGAACTCCAGATAGCGGGCCAGGGCGACCACGTCGGCCCGCGCCTGCTTCAGCGGCTTGCCGACATCCAGCGCCTCCAGTTGGGCCAGCATGTCGATGCGGGCCTCGACCTCGCGGCCCATGCGCGCCAGCACCCGGCCGCGCTCGGCCGCTGTCATCCGGCTCCAGGGGCCGTCCAGCGCCGTGCGCGCGGCTTGAACCGCCGCGTCGATGTCTTCGGCGCCGCCCGCCGCCAACGCGCCCATGGGCTCGCCGGTCGAGGGGTTCTCAACGGGCAGGACGCCGCCGCCGGCCGGCGCGCGCCACTGGCCGGCAATGAAGACCTGATCGGTAGGGAAGGGCGCGATCATAAAACCAAGCTCACCATCATCGCTCGCCGTCGCGAACGCTCACGGATCAGTGGGCATGATTATCGATTACGCAACAAGCCCTTTATGGCGTGAAGCTAAGTCACTGATCTTTGGTTTCGAGTGATCGGAATCATGAGCGAATGACGCGATCATGATCATGATCGACAGGCCATCCGCGCCGCCAGGACGGCATGGGCCCGAAGGCCTGACTATCGGTTCTGATGGTCTGAAACGGCCTGAAAGGCCGGTGGCGGAGAGGGTGGGATTCGAACCCACGGTACGCTTCCACGTACGCCGCATTTCGAGTGCGGTACATTCGACCACTCTGCCACCTCTCCGCGGGGCCGATATTCGCTTGGTCGAGCGAGGGGCTTCTCTAGTCAAAGGCGCGGCGGGCCGCAAGCGATTCTGAGCAAGAAATTCGATAAAAGTTTCAGCGCTGTCCGGGCAGGGTCAGGCCGGGGGCGGGACCGCCGAGGGGATCGGCGCCGACGAAGCGGAAAAGCTCTGCCGGACGACCCCCGGTATCGCTGGCAAACACCCCCGTGGCCTGGACCAGGCCGGCGCGTTCGACGCCGCGACGGAAGTTCTGCTTGTGCAGGGAAAGCCCGGCCACGGCCTCGGCGGCGGCCTGCAAGGCGGACAGGGTGAAGGTGTCGGGCGTCAGGTCGAACAGGACCGGCCGATACTTCAGCTTGGAGCGCAGACGGCCGAGCGCCGTGGCGACGATGCGGCGGTGGTCCGAGGCCATGGGCAGGTCGGGCAGGGCGGTGGAGGCGGGCCGGTCATGGTCGCGGGCGGACTCGGCGACCAGGCCGGCCTCATAGAGCAACTCATAGCGTTCCAGCACCCGTTCCTCGTTCCAGCGGCGATCCGGCGTCAGGGCGAACAGGCTCTCGGCCCGGCCCAGGCGGCGGGCGTCGTCGGCGGCCCAGGCGCGCAGGGCGGCCTCCAGCGTCGCCATCACGGCGGGCGGACCGTTGCGCCAGTCCTCCCACGGAAAGATGTCGAAGGCGGGGGTCCAGGCGGCGTCCAGGCCGGGGGCCTCGGGCGCCTCGGCGGTCAGGGCCAGATAGCCCACCGAGACCTCGCGGGCGCGCTCAGGGCCGGGCGTGGCGCGCGGTGAGGCGCGGCCCGCGTCGCCGAAAGTGTAGAGCTGTTCGACAAAGCCGAGCGGAAAGCCTGTCTGTTCAGTGACGAAGGCACGCAGGGCCAGCTCGAAGGTGCGGTCGCGCGCCGGGTCAAAGGGGCCGAAGGGCAGGGCCGGGGCGCCATCGGCGGCATGGGTGGTCAGGACCACGGCCTGGCCGGCGCGCAGGGCGATGACCACGGCCGACAGGCCGATCCGCACGCCTTGTTCGCCCCCTTGCGCCATTCAGTCCCTATTCCGTGTGCCAGGCGTCGGCGCCGGGCAGGATGCCGACAGCTTCGGCCAGAACGCGGTAGCGGTCCAGATAGCGTTGCTGCGCCACCGAGGCGGGCAGGGGGTCGATGATCAGGTCATAGCCAGGAGGCGGCGCGCCGAAGATCTGCAGCGACTCGCGGCGGTTGAAGCCGGCCAACTGCGTGGCCTCATAGAAGGCGCAGGCGCGGTCGGCCTTCTTGATCAGGGTCTTGATCGTCTGCGGCGTCTTGGGCGGCAGTTGGAAGCGGACGTGGATGGCGGCTTCCAGCCGGGCCTCGAAGTCCTTGTAGCCGGCGCCCAGGGCCGACTTGAACGGCGAGATCATGTCGCCGATCACATATTCCGAGGCGTCGTGCAGCAGGGCGGCCAGGCGCCATTTCGGCTCCAGCCCCGGCCGGATGTGGGCGGCGATCTCCTCGACCACCAGCGAGTGCTGGGCGACCGAGAAGGCGTGCTCGCCGATGGTCTGGCCGTTCCAGCGCGCGACGCGGGCCAGGCCGTGGGCGATGTCCTCGATCTCGATGTCGAACGGCGAGGGATCGAGCAGGTCGAGGCGACGTCCTGACAGCATCCTCTGCCAGGCGCGCGGGGGCTTGGGGGTTCTGGGCTTGGGCTTGGGCGCCAGGTCGTCGTGTTCTTCAGCCAAGGTCGGGGTCCTGCGCATGGGGCAGGTGAGGTGACGCATCCCGAACGCCCGATCAAGGGCAGGCGTTGCGATTCGTGGGGGTTAATCCCCGACGTTCAGCGTCACCAGGGCCTTGGCGGCCTCGAACACACGGTTTTCATTGCGATCCTTGCCGCGCACGGTGGCGACGACGATGGGGCCGCCCGAGGGGCCGCGCGCTTCATAGCCGACCACGCGCCAGCCGGTGCTCGACGACTGATCGGCGGTCATCATGAAGGTGGCGCGGACCGCCTCGCCCGGCGAACTGGTGCGAATGCGGGCGCCGCTGTCATTGGCGTCGATCGCCACGGCGTCGGCGTCCGAGCTCGAGCCTGAGTTGGTGCGGACATTGACCTGGCTGTTCTTGTCGTCGGCGCGGATCGTGATTCCGCCTATCCGAATGTTGGCGCGGTCGCCGTCGGCGTCGATATGCATGCCGGGCAGGCGAACCGTCGCCTTGTCGCCCTGGGCGTCGATACGCACGCCGGGGGCGCTGATGTGGGCCGAATCCGCAGTTGCGTCGGCAGCAGCTTCCGCCTGGGCGGCGGCGCGCTCGGCCTCCGCGCCCGCCCGTTCGGCGTCCGCTTCCGCCCTGGCGGCGTCGGCTTCAGCGCGCGCGGCCTCGGCGCGGGCGCGATCCTCGCTGGCGCGGGCTTCGGCCAGGGCTTCCGGCAGGTCGGCGCTCAAACGGTTCTCGAAGCCCTTCAGGGCGTCCTGCACCGAGCCGCCGTTCAGGGCCACCAGGTGCAGGGTGACTTCGGACCCGCGTGGGCCGCTATAGACGCAGGTGGCGCCGTCGGCGCGGGCCGAGCCCTTGCGGGTCAGAACCCCCTGGGTTTGCGGGCATTGCAGGGCGTCGACCACCTTCAGGACCCCGGCGACGTCCTTGCCGGACGAAGTCGTGGTGATGCGCACCGTGCCGCCGTTGTCGCAGGCGGCGGTCATCAGCGCGAGGGCGCAGGCGGGCCAGAGGAGATGATGCATGGTCGGCTCCTTTTCGGCTCCGATTGTGCGCGCAAGGCGCAGCTATTCCAGTGAAATCGCGGTAATCGAAGGCGGCGGGATCGCGGCTGGTTCAGGAGCCGGGGCGGGCGCCTTCGCGACGGTTCAGGAAGGCCAGGCGCTCGAACAGGTGCACGTCCTGCTCATTCTTCAGCAGGGCGCCGTGCAGAGGCGGGATCAGCTTGCCAGGTGTCTTTTCGCGCAGGGTCTCTGGCGAAACATCGTCGACCAGCAGCAGCTTCAGCCAGTCCAGCAGTTCCGACGTCGAGGGCTTCTTCTTCAGGCCCGGCGTGTCGCGGATCTCGTAGAAGGTGCGCAGGGCCTCGGCCACCAGTCGCGGCTTGATGCCGGGGAAGTGCACCTCGACGATGTCCTGCATGGTCTCGGCATCCGGGAAGCGGATGTAGTGGAAGAAGCAGCGGCGCAGGAAGGCGTCCGGCAGTTCCTTCTCATTGTTGGAGGTGATGACGACCACGGGACGGACCTCGGCGCGGATCGTCTCGTCCGTTTCCTGGACGTAGAACTCCATGCGGTCGAGTTCCTGCAGCAGGTCATTGGGGAACTCGATGTCGGCCTTGTCGATCTCGTCGATCAGCAGGACGGGGCGGACGGGGGCGGTGAAGGCCTCCCACAGCTTGCCCTTCTTCAGATAGTTGCGCACGTCATGGACGCGCTCGTCGCCCAACTGGCTGTCCCGCAGTCGGGAGACGGCGTCGTATTCATAGAGGCCGTTGTGGGCCTTGGTCGTCGATTTGACGTGCCAGGTGATCAGGGGCGCATTCAGCGCGCGGGCCAGTTCATAGGCCAGAACCGTCTTGCCGGTGCCCGGCTCGCCCTTGATCAGCAGGGGACGCTCCAGCGCCACCGCAGCATTGACGGCGACCTTCAGGTCGTCGGTGGCGATATAGTTGGACGTGCCTTCGAACCGGCTCATGAGCGACCTGCTCCTATCGGGGGGAGTAGAGCAGGTAGCTTATCAAGACGCGCCTGAACAGACCGCGCGGCGGCGCCTGTCAGGTGATGCGCTTGGCCGAGACGGGATCGCTGGCGGGGAAGGTTTCCTCGACGCCCTCGTCGATCAGGGCCTCCTGACGGTTTTCGGCGTCCTTTTCCTTGTCCTTCAACTGGTCCGGCTTGCCTTCCTCACGCGCGGCGCGCTTGGACGGCGCGGTGTTGGGGTCGGCGTCTTCCTGGGCCTTGGTAGGATGATGTTCGCTCATGCTCGCTCCTCGTTGTCGGGGCCGTAGCCGAGGTCCGCGATGTCGTCGTCGGACAGGCGTTTGGCTTCCCAATGGGCGGCGCTGGCCTGCGCGCCGCGCTGATTGCGCATCAGACCGGCATAGACCAGTTCGATTTCGTCCGGGCTGGACGCGACTTCGCCGGCGCTGTCGGCCTCGCTCAGGCGGACCGAATCCACGCCCAGCAAGGCGTCGGCTTCGGCTTCGACGCCGTCCAGCGCCAGATCGCCGTCCAGGTCGCGATCATCCTCGTCGAAGGTCTCGTCGTCGGCGTCGCCGTCGGCCTGGGTGACGTCCAGAACATCATCGGCTTCGTCCAGCGAAAGCTCGCCTTCGCCCTCGTCGTCGATGTGGGTCTCGTCATAGACCTCGGCTTGATCCTGAGCGTCGAAATCGGTTTCCGGCCTGCTCATCTGCGCCTCCTAGCTGAAGACGTAACGGCGCAGGCTGGCTCGACGTTCCGTTCTTTCGAGGGGCTTGAAGCACGCGGGTTTTTCCGCAGCGGCGAGTGAAGGGATGGTTAACCACGTTGCTTTACAGTTCATCAGCCGCCGACCCTCCAGGTTGGGGTGCGCTACGGAGATCCCCTTTGCCGCTGAAACTATCGCTCAAGCCCGGCGAGAAATTCGTCCTGAACGGCGCTGTTGTTCAGAACGGCGACCGGCGCGGCGTGCTGGTCCTGCAAAACAAGGCCAGCGTGCTGCGTGAAAAGGACATCATGCAGCCCGAAGAGGCGGTCACGCCCGCGCGCCGCATCTATTTCCCGGTCATGATGATGTATCTGGATGAGGCCGAGGCGCCGAAATTCTATGATGAATTCGCGCTGCGCCTGACGGAGTTCATGGGGGCGATCCGCAACCCGGATGTTCTGGCGGAGTGCGTGTCCTGCTCCAAGCATGTTCTGGCGCGGCAGTACTACAAGGCCCTGATGGGCGCCCGTAAGATCGTCGATTACGAAGACCAAAGGCTCGGCAATGTCGCTTCAAGCGTACAAGACGGCGGCGACGCGGGCTGAATCACCGCGCGAAATGGAATACCGGCTGTTCGGCCAGGTGACGCGCGCTCTGATGCACGCGTCCACGGTCGACAAGTCCGACATTACGACCCGGATCGACGCGATCGACTGGAACCGCCGGCTATGGTCGACCCTGTCCAGTTCATGCAGCGAGCCGTCTAACGCCATGCCGCAAGCGCTGCGGGCCCAGATCATTTCTCTGGACCTGTTCATCGGCCGGCACAGCTCGGCGGTGATGCGCGGCGATGGCGATTTCGAGACTCTGATCGACATCAACCGCATGGTGATGCAGGGCCTGGCGCCGCCGGCCCAGGCCGCGTGACGGCCGCTTGATCACGAAGGCGGGAGCGGGCTTTACGAGGGGCCGCGACCGGTCCTAGCCTGACCTTCCTGTTCAGCAGTCGAAAGGAGGTGGCCAGTGTCTCATTGTCATCAATCGCGAGCGAAGGCCGCGATCTGGACCTCGCGTGAGGCCCGGGCCTGATCCTTAGGGAAGGCAGCGGTCAGACCGTTCGCGGTCAGACAATGAAGCGTCGCTGGGGCAACCCGGCGGCGCTTTTTTGTGAGAAGGGAAGGCGCGGCGCGGTTGTCAGAACAGCGTGCCGACCCAATGGGCGATGCCGTGAATGATGGCGACGACCGTGGTCCAGACCAGAGCCAGATAGACGCCGCAGACCGCCGTTCCGATCAGGCCGGCGATGATGAAGACGCCATCCCTCTGGATGATGGCCAGGCCGAAGATCGCTAGCGTCAGGCCAGGCAGGGCGTCGCCGAACGGCACCGGCAGAGCCATCATCAGAGCCAGAAGAATGCAGATAATCCCGACGATGACATCGGCGAGTTCACCCGTCAGGACCGGGATGCGGGGACGGGTCAGGCGTTCCACCTGACGCAGGCGCGGCAGGATCTTCTGGCTGGCGCTCTGATAGGTGGCGCGGCTGACCGAGGCCTTCATCAGCCAGCGGGGCAGCCAGACCTTGTCGCGTTGCAGAGCCAGTTCGGCGGCGATCAGGATGATGGGAACGGAAAAGACCGCCTTGCCGCCCGGCGGCCAGGGAATCAGGGCCATCAGCGACAGCATCAGGATGACGGCGCCGAAGCCGCGCTCGCCGAAGGCCTCGACCATTTCCCTAAGGCTCAGTTGAGGGTCGTCGCCATAGCCGAGAGATTCCAGAACGTCCGAAAACGTCCGGTCCTCATCCGGCGGCAGGGGCGTGGAAACAAGCGTCATCAGGCGAGACTCGGGGAGCGAAGGTTCGCCAAGTTAGGGGCGGCGCGAACCCTGCGCCATCCCTGACGCGCGGGGTGCGGCTTAATGTTTCGTCACGTGCTCGGGCTTGCCCTTGCGAGGCGTGTGGGCGAACTCTTCCAGCTGTTTTTCGCTCATCGATTCCAGCATGGATTTCGAGGCGCCCTTCAGCTTGGACTTGGGCGTCTCGCCGCGCTTGGCGGACAGAGCGGCTCCGGCGGCCTTTTGCTGAGCGGCGGATTTGGCGGGCATGGCGGCTCTCCTGCGTGAGCAGGGAAAACCGTCCGCCCGCCGTGTCGTTCCGTCAGCCCAGAAGCTCGCGTCCGATCAGGAAGCGGCGGATTTCATTGGTGCCGGCGCCGATGTCGTAGAGCTTGGCGTCGCGGACCAGGCGTTCGACCGGCCATTCCTTGGTGTAGCCGGCGCCGCCCAGGGCCTGAACGGCCTCCAGCGAAACCTTCACCGCGTTTTCCGAGGCCAGCAGGATGGCTCCGGCGGCATCGTAGCGGGTGGTCTTGCCCTGATCGCAGGCGCGAGCCACGGCATAGACATAGGCGCGGGCGCTGTTCAGGGCGACGTACATGTCGGCGACCTTGGCCTGCATCAGCTGGAAGTTGCCGATGGCCTTGCCGAACTGCTTGCGCTCGCGAACATAGGGCAGGACCACGTCCAGCGCCGCCTGCATGATGCCCAGGGGGCCGGCCGACAGGACAGCGCGCTCATAGTCCAGACCGCTCATCAGCACGCCGGCGCCGCCGCCGACCGGACCCATGACGTTTTCTTCCGGGATCTCGCAATCCTCGAACACCAGCTCGGCGGTGTCCGAGCCGCGCATGCCCATCTTGTCCAGCTTCTTGGAGACGCTGAAGCCCTTCATGCCGCGCTCGACCAGGAAGGCGGTGCAGCCCTTGGAGCCGGCCTCGGGGTCGGTCTTGGCGTAAACGACCAGGGTGTCGGCCGAGGGGGCGTTGGTGATCCAGAACTTGGTGCCGTTCAGGACGTAGCGGTCGCCCTTCTTGTCGGCGCGGGTGCGCATCGACATGACGTCCGAGCCCGAGCCGGCCTCCGACATGGCCAGTGAGCCGACGTGCTCGCCCGAGATCAGTTTGGGCAGATACTTGTGCTTCTGCTCGGGCGTGCCCCAGCGGCGGATCTGGTTGACGCAGAGGTTGGAGTGGGCGCCGTAGGACAGGCCGATCGAGGCCGAGGCGCGCGACACTTCTTCCATCGCCACGACGTGTTCGAGATAGCCGAGGCCGAGGCCGCCGAACTCTTCTTCCACCGTGATGCCGTGCAGGCCCAGTTCGCCCATTTCGGGCCAGAGCTCACGCTTGAACTCGTTCTTCTCGTCGATCTCGGCGGCGAGCGGGGCCAGCCGGTCGGCGGCCCAGCGGGCGGTGGTTTCACGAATGGCGTCGGCGTTCTCGCCGAGGCCGAATTCCATGGATTGGGGCGCGAAGGGAATGCTCATGCCGCAAGGCGTAGCATCGCGCACGCGCTTCGCAAAGCGGCCTTATACGACGCGTTTATCGTTCCGCTTGCGGGTCAGGTTCCAGCCCGCCACGCCAATGAAGATAAGGCCGATGACAGCCAGAACGCCGCCGATCAGGATCGTGCCGTCGGTGGCCTGATGGCCCGCGAGCACACGGCGGAAGGCGGCGATTCCCGCTGCGAAGGCTAGAAGGCCGATGCCGCCGATGAAGACCACAGCGCCGGTGTCGTTCAGCACCGGCGCGGCGGCGCGTTTCTCGTGGCGCAGAACCTGAACCGTGGCGGGCTGACCTTCCTCGAGCGAAGCCTCGGTGCGGGCGCCGGGACCGTGAACCGGGGCGGTCAGCAGCAGGTCCAGCGGCGCGGGCCGGTCGGGCGCGGCGTCGAACAGGGCGCGTTCAGCCGAGCGGCGGCGATAGGGGGCGTCGACGGCGGGCTGAACCCGGTCGGGCCAGCCGCTCAGGGCTTCGGCGGCGCGGGCCGGAGCGCCGGCGTTCAACTGCTCCAGCACGTCGGAGCCTTCAAAGCGCTGGACGCCGACCGAGAAGATGAAGCTGGCCAGGGCGTCGAACTGATGCTGGTTCAGGGGGATCGACACGCGGCTGTTGATGGCCTCGACGATGGGCAGCAGGTCGTACTGCAGCAGCAGTTCGGCCTCGGTCTCGGTGATCGTCGCGCCGGGGCGGGCCGATTTCACGTGGCCGTAGCCGATCACCGGCGTCCCGTCGCGGCGACGCACGGTCCGGGGGCGAAAGCCCTCGAAGCTCTTGATCAGAAGCAGGCCCTCGCGGGACACCTTCAGACGCTGGGACGTGGCTGCGGACACGGAATGACCCATTTCGAAACGGGCGCGCTCGCCCGCAAGGCGAAGCAGCAAGCCGCGTTCCGAACGGCGTCGGGTCAGAGCAGGACGCCCGCTCTAGAGCAGGACGATGGTCGCCAGGCCCAGGAAGATCAGGAAGCCGAAGAAGTCCGTCGTCGCCGTCACGAACACCGCCGAAGACACAGCCGGGTCGAACTTCAGCTTGGACAGGGTCAGCGGCGTCAGCACGCCAACGGTGGCTGCGACCAGCAGGTTCAGGATCATGGCTGTGGCGATGACCGCCCCGATGCGCCAGTCGTGGAACCAGAAGCCCGCCGCCAGGCCGACCAGAGGCGACAGCACCAGGCCATTGGCCAGGCCCACGGTCAACTCGCGCCAGAAGGTGCGCACGGCGTTGGACGAGGTCAGTTCGCGCGTCGCCAGGGCGCGGACCGTGACGGTCAGGGCCTGGGTGCCGGCATTGCCGCCGATGGCCGAGACGATGGGCATCAGCACGGCCAGGGCGACGATCTGCTGGATCGTGCCCTCGAAGAAGGCGATGACACCGGCGCCGAGGATGGCTGTGAACAGGTTGATGCCCAGCCACGGCACGCGGCCACGCACGATCTCCAGCACGCCCGAAGAGCGGTCCTCGTCGGAAACGCCGGCCAGGCGCAGGATGTCCTCGCGGTTCTCTTCCTGAATGATGTGGACGATGTCATCGACCGTCAGCTGACCGACCAGCCGCCCGCCGGTATCAACGACGGGAGCAGAGATCAGGTTGTACTTCTCGAAGATGTAGGCGACCTCTTCCTGGTCGACATCGACGTCGATGGCGTTGATCGGCTCCATCAGCTCGGTCAGGGGCGTTTCGCGCGGCGCTCGCAGCAGACGGCTGATGGCCACGCCGCCGACGGGGCGGTTCACCGGATCGACGACATAGATGTCGAAGAAGAGCTCAGGCAACTCCTCGCCCTGGCGCCGGACGTGGTCGATGGTGTCGCCGACGTTCCAGAACTGCGGCGCGGCCATGACCTCGCGCTGCATCAGACGACCGGCGGAATCCTCTGGATAGCCCAGGGAGCTTTCGATCGCGGCGCGATCGACCTCGGGCATGGCGGCCAGCACCTTCTCGCGCTGGTCGTCCTCCAGGTCCTCGACCACGGCGGCGGCGTCGTCGGAGTCCAGCTCCTGCAGCGCCTCGGCCAGGGTCAGGTGAGGCACTCGCTCCAGCACCTCTTCGCGGATGCCGTCGTCCAGCTCGGGCAGGGTGTCGGCCAGCAGCTCCGGCGGCAGCCACTGGACCACCACGGCGCGATGCTCGGACGTCAGGAAGCCCATCAGATCGGCGACGTCGGCGGGGTGCAGGTCTTCCAGCAGGCCGCGCAGGCGCATGCCGTCGCCGTCGTCGGCGGCGTCCACGACCTTTTCGACGAAGGACGCCGTCAGGGCGTAGTCCTCGCCGAGGGCGACGTGATCTTCGGTTTCGATTTCAGATGCAGGGGCCGGGGAAGCGGAATCCGTGTGGGTCACGTGTCTGCCTCCCCGAATGTTTTCGGCCTTGGTAGAAAGCCGAATGTCGCCCTGTCAGATCGATGGTGCGGTCGAGAAGACTCGAACTTCCACGGGTTGCCCCACAGCGACCTCAACGCTGCGCGTCTACCAATTCCGCCACGACCGCTCGCATCGGAGGGCGGGCAATAGCGGAGAGGCGACGGAAAGAAAAGGGGCTTTTGCGGAAATAGGCGAAGGCGCTGCTTTTCCTCCCCATTTCATGGGGAGGGGGACCACGAAGTGGTGGAGGGGGCGGCGCAATCGGTTGACGGGGAGTCGCCCCCTCCGTCACGGCGCTGTGCGCCGCGCCACCTCCCCATTCGCTCCGCGAACAGGGAGGAAAGTGGCAATCAAGCCGCGCCGGCCATGAAATCATAGATGTCGGCGGGGCGGGTGACGGTGATGGCGATGCGGTCGTCGCGAATCTCGATCTCGCCGCGCGCCACCGGGTGGTTGTTGGCCAGGATCCAGACCTCGTCCCGTTCCGAGGCGTCGAGCGGGATCACCGCGCCGCGACCCATGCGCAGCAGTTGTTGCATCGGCAGGACCGAACGGCCCAGCACGACCGAAATCTCGACATCGACGGCTTCGATCTGGCTCAAGACGATACTCACAATCAACGGGAGGCCCTTGCGCCGCCGCGTTCGGACACACATTGAAGCCTCATGCTTGCCGACCCGTTAAGCCTGACCGAACCTTTGCTGATCCGCGCTGACGGCCGCCCTGTCCAATGGGCGGTCTCGACCGGCTATGTCGATTATGAACCGGCTGTCGCGGCCATGGAGGCCCGCGTCGCCGCCATCGCGGCGGGTGATGCCGAGGAGGCGGTCTGGCTGCTGGAGCACCCGCCTCTCTATACGGCTGGGGTCTCGGCCAAGGACGACGACCTTCTGGTACCCGACCGTTTCCCGGTCCACCAGACGGGGCGGGGCGGGCAGTTCACCTATCACGGCCCCGGCCAGCGCGTGGCCTATGTCATGCTGGACCTGAACCGGCGCGGCAGGGACGTGCGCGCCTTCGTGCATGGCCTGGAAGACTGGATCATTGGCGCCCTGGACCAGTTCGGCGTCGAGGCCGGCATGCGAGAGGGGCGCGTCGGGGTCTGGGTCGAGCGCAAGGGCGCGGGCTGGAGCCGCGAAGACAAGATCGCCGCCATCGGCGTCAAGGTCCGCAAATGGGTCAGCTTCCACGGCATCAGTCTGAACGTGGAGCCGGACCTCGACCATTTCGGCGGCATCGTGCCCTGCGGCATCACCGAGCACGGCGTCACCAGCCTGGTCGATCTCGGCGTCCTGGCGACCATGGATGAGGCGGACGGGGCGCTGAAGGCCTCGTTCCAGCGGGTGTTCGGCCCGGTTCAGGACGGCGAAGCGCCGCTCTGACCCTTCGGCGGGGCGCCATAGCGATTGAACGCCTTCTGTCCCGGCGCCAGGGTCAGGTCGATGATCGCCAGGATCAGGACGGCGGCGGCGATCCAGTCCAACGGCGCCTGAGGACGCGGCCAAGCCATGGCCACGGCCAGCAGGATGGGACCGCTCCACCACCCCGACCGCCCCCGGTCATGCAGCCGCTGCGACAGGACGCAGGCGCCGCCATAAAGCAGGGCCGCCGCGACCAGCCAGCCGACGAGATCGCGCGCCTTCAGCGGCGCCAGCAGGTCGAACCCCGCCCACAGCGCCAGTAAGACGCCGCCGCCAAGAATAAAGGCGATCCGACCGATGCGGCCGCTGGACGTCAGGAACAGGTCTGAGAAGCGGTGCATCCGGCCTCGGGTCCAGGAATAGTGACCGTCTCGCTTAGGGCGCTGACCGGCATGAGTAAACCGGCGCAGATCGCGCCAAGCGCAGCGGTCAATTCGTCGCGGGGCTTTAACGCGGGGCTTTCTTGGGTTTAAACACGGCCAAACTGCGTTTCGACGGCCTACTGGGAGTCCCCACCATGCAACGTCTGCTCACCGCCTCGGCGGCTGTTCTCGCCCTGGCCTTCGCGGCCGGCGGCGCTGCGGCCCAGGATTTCAGCACTCTGGCCCGTCAGGACCTTCAGGCCATGCACGACGCGCTGAAGGCGAACCATCCCGCCGCCGTCACGCCGGGCGCCGCCAGCGAAGGTTTCCGCAGCTGGATCGACGCCGGTCTGCAGGACGCCCAGGGCAAGGCCGGTCAGGTCAACAGCGGCGAAAGCCATGCCTACCTGCTGAGCTACTACGCCAACGGCTTCCGCGACTCGAACATCGCGGCCGTTCCGACGTTTGAACGGGCCAGCCCCTTCTTCGCCACCAGCTGGCCCGGCGTGGCCACGGCCTGGCGCAACGGCGAGTATGTGGTTTCCTATGTCCAGGCAGGCGTGCGCGGTGCGCCGCCGGTCGGCGCCGTGGTCAAGAGCTGCAACCTGCAGCCGATCGACGAGGTCGCCAAGACCAAGCTGGACCGTTTTGAAGGCGATCTGACGACCGAGGCGGGGCGCGTTCGCACTGCCCCCTACCTGCTGTGGAACCGCAACAACCCGATGGCGGGCGGCGTGCCCTCGACCTGCGAATTCCAGGTCGGCCGCCGCGCTCGTGAATACAAGCTGAGCCCGCAACCGGCGACGCCGGCCAATCTTGAGGCCGCCTACCGCGCCTCGGTCTTCACGCCGGGCGCGACCAAGCTGTCGGTCGAACAGATTGACGGCCGTCCGTGGGTGCATGTGAACTCGCTGGACGACAGCGCGGGCTGGGACGCCTTCTTCGCTCAGGTCGAGGCGCAAGTCGCCACGCTGCGCGGCGCCCAGGGCCTGGTCATCGACCTGCGCGGCGCCGACGGCGATTCGATCAACGCCACCTCGCGCGGCTATGGTCTGGCCAACCGCATCTGGTCGCCGGAGTTCACCGTCAGCCGCCAGCCGGAAGCCGGTCAGATCACCTATCGCGCCACCCCGGCCAACCGTCAGTGGTTCGCCGAGACCCTGGGCCGGATGCAGGCCGACCCGCGCTTCGTGCAGGAATCGGGTCCGGTCATCGAACAGACCCAGGCCATCGTGGCCGCCTTTGACTCGGCCCTGGCCGCTGGTCAGCAGACCTTCGTCATGCCGGGCCGTCCCGCTGTGGCCGACACCGGCGCCGCCAACCCCGTCCAAGGCCAGGTCGTGGTTCTGGTCGACGGCGGCTGCACCAACGGCTGCCTGGACACCCTGGACCTGTTGACCCGCCTGCCGAACGTCCGTCTGGTGGGCGCCCCGACTGCGGTGGACTCGATCTTCATCGAGCCGACGGTGCAGCGTCTGCCGTCCAACTATTCGGACCTCAGCTATGGTCATAAGGCCTGGACCACGCGTCAGCGCGGCAACAACCAGGGCTATGTCCCGGCTCAGGGCCTGGCCTTCACGGGCAATCCCGCTGATGAAGCCGCCGTGCGCGCCTGGGTGGGCGGTCTCTTCTAAGGGGCCTACCGCCCTTCGGGCTACTTGAGGCCCATGTTTCTAGGGCCTACCGCGTTTCGCGCTACTTGAGGCCCGCAAGGGCCAGGGATTTGGGCCGGACGGTGGAAACATCGTCCGGCCCTTCCTATTTTGGGCTCATGACCCAGACCGAATCCCCCACGCCGCTGCGTTCGCCCTCGGGCTTTGATCTGACGCCGCCGAGCGAGAGCCAGCGCGTGGCGCTGGAGGCCGATCTGTCGCCGGAGGAAAAGCGCGTCCTGCTGGCTCACGGCACCGAGGCGCCTTTCTGCGGGACCTTGCTGGGCGAGAAGCGGGCCGGGGTCTTCTGTTGCCGCGAATGCGGCCTGCCGCTGTTCCGCTCGGCGACCAAGTTCGAAAGCGGCACCGGTTGGCCCAGCTTCAGCGTGCCGGTGGACGAGGCGCACGTTCGCGCCGTGCGCGACGACAGCTACGGCATGGTTCGGGTCGAGACTCGCTGCGCCCGCTGTGACAGCCACCAGGGTCACGTCTTTCCCGATGGCCCGCCGCCGTCCGGTCTGCGCTACTGCATCAACTCCGTGGCGCTCAGCTTCGTGCCCGAGGGCGGGGCCTTGCCTGACCCGCTCGGGCGCGGCGATGGGACGGCCTGAGCGAATAGTCGTTTTGGGGCCGCATTTGCGGTTAGGGTAGGGACGAACGGGAGTACGGGCGCATGATGATCGAACTGACCGCCGCCGCGATGATGCTGGCGAACATGGACCCTGAGGGCGTGGTCACAACCGCGCCGCGCGGCAATGACGCGGTGCTGACGGCATCGGCGGCCACGCTGGCTGGCTCGACCAGCGACGCCTCGCCCAGCACCACCGTCCAGAGCGCCGCCCCGCATGGCCTGTCCACCGACGAACAGATCGCCCGCTGGATCGGCGAACGCACCGCCGAGACGTCCAGCCGGGCGCCTGCTGATCCCTGGGCCGAATCCGAACCGCGCAAGATGCATGGCGAGTTCAGCGTCGGCATGGGGACGGGCGGCTATCAGGACTATTCGGCGGCGGTGTCCCTGCCTGTGGGCGAGACCGGCACGCTGAACCTCATGGTCAGCCAGACCAAGAACAGCCCCTGGGGCTATGGTTACGGCTCTCCCTGGGGCTATGGGGGCTATGGCCGCCCCTTCGGCGTGGTGGAAGCGCCGGGCTTCGAGGGGACCTATTTCCGCGGTCGGCCCTATGCGCCGCTGCGCGCGCGCTCAGGCTCGATGCAGGAAACGAGCACTTCGGTCGGGTTCTCGCTGCGCAGCGGCGACTGAAATCCGCAGTCCGATCCTCTGAACTGAGGCCTTCGCGCCACGGCGCGGTCGGTTTCGACCGGGGCGTCCCATCGCCGCATTCCCTTTGGGGCGCGATCTCCCATATGCGTTGGGAGATAGAGGACCAGTATGGATAGTTTGCTTAGTTCGGCCGCCGATTTCATCGCCAGACACCATGTCTGGGCCGGGGTCGTTCTGGGGTTGGTCACCTTCTTCGAGTCTCTGGTCGTCATCGGCGCCTTTGTTCCGGCGACCGGCTTGTTGGTCGCGGCGGGCGGTCTGGTGGCGGCGGGCGTTCTGGACCCGGTCTCGGTCATTGCCGGCTGCGTCATCGGCGCGGTCATGGGCGACGCCATCTCCTATTGGATCGGGCGTCGGCTGGGGACGGGCGTGCTGCGCCAGCCCATGCTGCTGCCGCATCGTCGCAAGATCGCCTGGACGCGGCTCTATTGCCGTCGCTACGGCGTGGCCTCCATCTTCATCGGCCGCTTCTTTGGTCCGCTGCGGGCCTTTGTGCCGGTCATGGTCGGCGTGCTGCGGATGCGCCAGCGGGTGTTCCAACTGGCCAATGTCACCTCGGCCTTTGTCTGGGTCCTGGCCATGCTGGCGCCGGGCTATCTGGCCGCCAAGGGCTTGGCGCAGCTGGAGTTCATGAGCGAGGCCCACGGCCCGACGCTGATGCTGATCGCCTTTGGCGTGGTGGTGATCGGGGCGGTGATCCTGATGCGCTGGCTGAAGGGCCGGGCCGCCAAGCGGTCGGCCTTGCTGGCGGCGACGGTCGAGTAGTCCACGACGTCATCCTGGCCGAAGCGTAGCGGTGAGCCGGGACCGTCCAAGAAGCAGTCGTCAGCAACCGACCATGAAAAAGGCCCGACCGGATGGTCGGGCCTTCTTCGTTTTCAGGACTGACGCGGGTCAGTCGTGACCATGGGCATGGCCGTGCGCATCGGCCTCTGCCGAGGCTGCGCCCGCGCTCCAGGCCTGACCCTCGGCGCTCTGGTGCCAGAAGGGCTGACGCGGGGCCTGACCCACCTCGTTCATGTGGTTGTCGAAGATGCGGCCGTTGATCATGGTGTAGCCGATCTTGACCGTGTTCCGCAGGTTCTCCAGCGGGTTGGCGTCCAGCACGACCAGGTCTGCCAGCTTGCCGGTTTCCAGCGAGCCGATGTCCTTGTCCATGCCGAGCGCCGCCGCCCCATTCAGGGTGCCCACGCGCAGGGCTTCGTGCGGGGTCATGCCGCCCTGCTCGAACATCCACAGCTCCCAGTGGGCGCCGAGGCCTTCGCGCTGGCCGTGGGCGCCGATCTGCACCGACACGCCCTCGTCCGACAGGCGCTTGGCCTCACGCGCGATGTCGATGTGGTTCAGCTCGTTTTCCGGCACATGGACCGGGCGACGGGCGCGGCTGTCCAGAATGCGGCGCGGCACATACTGGGTCAGGATCGGATCATTCCAGACGTCGGTGGCCTGATACCAGTAGTTCTCGCCCCAGTTGCCGCCGTAGGCGACGACGAGGGTGGGGGTGTAGGCCACCTTGGTCTGACGCCACAGCTGATGCACGTCGGCATACAGATGGGCCAGCGGGATCGAGTGCTCGATCGTGGTGTGACCGTCCACCACCATGCTCATGTTGTGCTGATAGAGCGAGCCGCCCTCGGGCACGACCATCATGCCCAACTCGCGCGCGGCTTCCAGAATCTGCTGACGCTGGTCGCGGCGGGGCTGGTTGTAGCTCTTGACGCTCCAGGCGCCGATGGCCTGCATCCGGCGCAGGTTGGACAGGGCGTCGTCCAGATCATTGACCTGAGCCGTAAAGGGCGTCGCCGCCCCATACAGGATGGTGCCGGTCGAGAAGATGCGCGGCCCGACCACGCGGCCGGCCTTGGCCAGTTCGCTGTGAGCGAAGATCTCGCTCGAATCATTGGACGGGTCGTGGATGGTGGTCACGCCGAAGGCGAGCGCGGCGTAGTTGACCCAGGATTGCTGCGGAATGATCTCGTCCGAGCCCATCGAGCCGTGCCAGTGGGCGTCGACCAGGCCGGGGATGATGGTCTTGCCGGCCATGTCCATGACGCGGGCGTCGGTAGGCACCGTGACCGAGCCGCGCGGGCCGATGGCCTCGATGCGGTTGCCGTTGATGACGACCACGCCGTCCTCGATGACCTCGTCGCCCTTCATGGTGATCAGGCGGGCGCCGCTCAGGACCACGCGGCCGGTGGGCTTGGCGTAGTCGGCGCTGAAGCCGATCTTGATTCCATGCTCGGCGGGCTTGGGCAGTTCGGCCGGCGCGCCCTCGGCGAAGGCGAAGCTTTCCTGCAGCGGGCGCGAGAACAGCTCCGGGCCCATCGACCATTGCAGGCGGCTGGAATCGCCCGACCAGTGCAGCCATTCGCCGGCGTCGCGGGTGACGCGGGTCTGGGGCAGGGCCTTGGTCTCGGCGCCGACTGTGATGGCGCGACCCGTGGCGACGAAGGGCGTGACATAGGCGTTGAAGCGCTCGGTCCAGGCCACCCAGTGCTCGTCGGGCGAGACCGAGAACTCGGCCGCCCATTCGCTGCTCAGGTGGGTGCGGGGATCGTCGCCCGACAGGTTGACCGACTTCAGCACCCGCTTGTCGCCGTCGCGCGCCGTCAGGAAGACGCGGTCGTTGCGGGCGCCGAACTGCGGGTTGGAGCCCTCTTCGGTGATCTTGACCGGCTCGCCTCCGCGCACCGAGGTGCGATAGACGCCCGGCTCGCGGCTCCACAGGGCCGTGCGCAGATAGCCGTCGCTGGAGGTGCGATAGACGACCGTCTGACCGTCCGGCGAGAATTGCGGCTCGAGATAGTGGCCCGGATGGGCGCTGATGACGCGACCCTCGCCGCCGGCGGCGGGAATCACCCGCAGCGTGCCCAGGTCCTGATCGTTCCAGGTGGTGTAGACGATGGAACGGCTGTCACGCGACCAGGACGGATAGAGCTCAAAGTGGTCGCTCTGGCGCGTCAGGCGGCGCGGAGCGCCAGCGACGCCGTTGCGCAGGTCGCGAAGCCACAGATTGCCGAGGGCCTCGAACACGACCTTGGAGCCGTCGGGCGAGGTCTGGGCCCAGCGGACCATCTTCACGTCGAACTGGTCCGGCGCCACCTCGACGGGGAAGCGCACGGCCTCTTGCACGCGGCGGGTGTCGGCGACGTGGAAGGGGATTTCGCTGACGGCCTTGGAGGCCACGTCGATCCGATGGATCTTGCCGCCCGCCCAGAAGACGATGCCGCTGTTGTCCGGGGTCCAACTCATGGTCGGATAGACGCCGTGGATGGCCCAGGTTTCCTGCAGATCGCGGTCCAGGGCGTCGTAGATCGGGGTCTCGCGGCCCGATTCGAGGTCCATGACATAGAGAACGGACTTGTAGCGATCGCGCCGGATGAAGGCCAAGGACTTGCCGTCGGGCGAGGGGGTGGGGCGAATCGAGCCGCCCGGACCGGTGACGAAGGGCGTGATCTCGCCGGTCTCGCGATCCAGGCGACGGATTACATAGATCTGGGTGTTGGGGTCCTTGGAATAGTCGAACACGCCGCCCGAGGTGGCGTCGTCGCTGAAGTAGAGGTAGCGGCCGTCGGGCGAGAAGGCGGGCTCGCCCGTGTCCTTCTGCTGGGTGCGGCGTTCGGTCAGTTGCACGCCGCCGCCGCCGCCACGGTGATACATCCACATCTCGCCCGCGCCCAGCGAACGCGACGAGGTGAAGTGCTTGCGGCCGACGATGAACTGGCCGTCCGGCGACCAGTCGGGCTGGGTCAGCAGGCGGAAGGTCTCGTTCGACACCTGTTTGGCGTTGGCGCCGTCGCGATCCATGACCCACAGGTTGTCGCCGCCGCCCCGGTCCGAGGTGAAGGCTATGGAGCGACCGTCCGGCGAATACTTGGGCTGCATGTCCCAGGCCACGCCCGAGCCGATGGCGCGGGCCTCGCCGCCGCCGATCGGCATGACATAGATGTCGCCCAGCAGGTCGAAGACGATTTCCCGGCCGTCAGGGCTGACGTCCAGCGACATCCAGGTGCCCTCGGTGACGTCGATGGTGGCGTCATGCGATGCGCCCGGCGGGTTCTGGACATCCCATTTGGGCTTGGCGGGCGTGGTCGCGGCGGTCGCCGTCGAATCGCTGGCCGGCGCATTTTGCGCGAACGCCGGGAAGGCCACGGCCAGGGCCGCGACGGTGGTCAACAAACTACGCTTCATGAAAGCCCCAACCCCTTACAACTGAGGTTGAAAAGTCTAGCGGGCAGGGGACTGTCTTGACCAGACGTCAGGCGTCCCATGGGTGCGACAAAGTCGGCGGCTCGCAGCCTTCCTGCCTTGTCCGGCTACTGAAGCATCCAGCCGGCGGCGAAGCAGGCAGCGGCGAACAGGGCCAGAATCACCTTGAAGCCGTGCTTCTCCCAGAAGGTCTTGGGACGAAGGTCGGAGACATCATCGTCGTCGTTGTCAGGGGGTATCGCCATGCCTTCATCTCGACGTCATCGAGCGTCAGAAAACGACTCTGGCCGAGAGTTGAACAGCGAGATCAGATTGTCGAGGAGAGTGGCCCGGACCCTTGCAAATCATTGGATCTGCAAGGGTCCGGATGGTGCCGCCGGGGGGAATCGAACCCACGACCTCAGCCTTACCAAGGATGCGCTCTACCACTGAGCTACGGCGGCCCTCAACGAGGAGAGCGGCCGTATAGCCAACGACTTCGGGGCGGCACAAGCGGAAAATGCATGCTTGATCAAAAACTTTGCTCGGGCTCTGCTGCACAACATGGATACCTCGCCCAAAGACGCCGTTCCCGCCGCTCCGGTCGTGGAGCCGACCCGCGAACAGAAGGCCAAGGCTGAACGGGCCGTGCGCCTGGCCGCCGCCCTGCGGACGAATCTGAAACGTCGCAAGGCGCCGGGCGCCGCGTCACGCCCTGCTGCAGATCGCAACTGAAAGTCATCGTGCCTACGCGCATCGGCCTCTTTCGCGAGGGCCTAAGGGCTTGCTAGATAAGCGGTTCGCCGGGACGCAGGGTTTCCGGCCGCGAAAGATTCCATGGACAGCATCGTCATCCACGGCGGCAACCGCCTGAACGGCCAGATCGAGGTCAGCGGCGCCAAGAATTCGGCCATCAAGCTGATGGCGGCTTCGATCCTGACGGATCAGCC
>Ga0308157_10000632_pt1 | contig 104298 bp, 101 predicted proteins | sample PhyBR1_FD_201035 | JGI IMG/M metagenome (GOLD analysis project Ga0308157, IMG submission 201035) | Phyllosphere microbial communities from UC Gill Tract Community Farm, Albany, California, United States - DLSLB.R1 | ecosystem: Host-associated > Plants > Phyllosphere > Unclassified | place...
GACCCAAGATATTGAATCCGATCCCCGGGAGGGTGGCCATGACCACAGCTAGCTGGACTGAAGACCGCGTCGGCGCGCTGAAGAAGCTCTGGCTGGAAGGCCAGTCGGCAAGCCAGATCGCCAAGACCCTCGGCGGCGGCGTGACCCGCAACGCCGTGATCGGCAAGGTGCACCGCCTGGGCCTGTCGGGCCGCGCTGCGCCGTCGCAACCGGCGCGCACCACCTTCCGCGCCGCCACCCGTCCGCGCCCCGCCGCTCCGGCCGCTCCGGTTCAGGCCCCGTCGGCTCCGCGCCGCATCGAGGCCGCCGCCCCGCGTCCGGTCATGACCGCCCAGCCCGTCGCCCCCGCCCCCATGCCGGAACTGCCCGGCACGGCCACGGTGATGACCCTGGGCGCCCACATGTGCAAATGGCCGATCGGCGACCCGTCGTCGCGCGAGTTCAGCTTCTGCGGCCGCCGCGCCACGGAAAACGTCTATTGCGGCGAACACGCCCGCGTCGCCTACCAACCGCAAGTCCGCCGCGGCGCCTCCAAGGACGGCGCCAGCGAACTGGCGCGCAGCCTGCGGCGTTATATTTAAGAGCGCTACCGCTCGCGACGCGGTCGCTCGCTGCTTGAGCGCGCGCGAAGCGCCAGGCCGCGTCGGGTCGAAAAGGCGGAGCCTTTTGACCGCGGCCCAACAAGAAACTGATTTCGTCCGGCTTGCCGGATGAAATCAGGGGGCTGCGGTTCATCCGGGTTGACGCAGCCCTATCGCCCTCGCCTCACGGCGGGGGTTTTTGTTGGGCGATCAACGCAGAAGAGCGGCGATCCGGCTCCACTCCTCAGGAAACATGGACTGCCCAAACACAGGCTTGGTCCGATCCTCCCCGCCTCTCGCTCGAAACGAGCGCTCCATGATGCTCCTAACCTCAGCCTCGCTCCACGGTGTCCACTCTCCCGCGAGGGAGAGCAGGTTTGGGGCGAAAGCGGGCAGCACCTCGTCTCTCAGAATGTCTGCAATTTCAGCAACGCCGTAGGGCGACTTGGCCAATGCGGCAGCAATGCGCTGAATGTCGGCGTCCAGGAGCTCGGTATCTAAAAACAGATCGCTGAGGACCGTCCAAACCGGCAACCTCTCATCGACGATCGCGTCGAACTTCATAGCCCCAGCATACGCCAACCTGAACGCTCCCGCTTCAGACACCGTTTGGATTGAGAACAGACTTTGGTGATGCGGCCTAGCCGCCTAGTTCAGCACCCGCCGCGTATCCGGTACGTCCAGACTAAACGCCGGTATGGCCGCCTCGAACATCCGCCCATCCACGTCGGTCATGTAGTAGGCCCCGACCATCGAACCGGACGAGGCGCCCAGAGGACAGCCCGAAGCATAGGAATAGCTGTCGCCGGCCTCGATCACCGGCTGCTCGCCGACCACGCCCTGTCCGCGCACTTCCTCGACATGACCGTAGGCGTCGGTGATGGTCCAGCGCCGCGCCACCAGTTGCACCGGCGAGCCGGTCAGGTTGACGATCTCGATCTGATAGGCCCAGACCCAGCGCCCGCCGTCGGGGTCCGACTGCGCCGCCAGATAGGAGGGGCGGACGCGGACGACGACGCCTTCGGTTTCGGCGGTATAGGCAGGAGGGGCGTGCATAGGCTATATGCAGCCCGCCGACCTCGGGGTTCAACCCGTCTGGCGCTACGGATGTCGCATTCCGAAGCGAGACAGATGGAAAAAACCGTGTGAGACAGGACGGCATGAGCATCTTCGAGATTCCCGCCCAGCCCGGCATTCTGCCCTTCCAGGGCATCGAGACCCTGATCGCCACCGGCGCGATCAAGTCCGACACCCCCTTCGATCACGATCAGGTGCAGCCGGCCAGCCTGGACCTGCGCCTGTCGAACCAGGCCTGGCGCGTGCGCGCCTCCTTCCTGCCCGGTCAGCGCAAGGTCGAGGATCGCATCCAGGACGTGGAGATGCACGCCATCGATCTGTCGGGCGGCGTGGTGCTGGAAAAGGGCTGCGTCTACATCGCCCGGCTGCAGGAACGCCTCAGCCTGCCGCGCGGCCTGAACGCCCGCGCCAACCCGAAAAGCTCGACCGGCCGCGTGGACGTCTTCGTCCGCCTGCTGACCGACAAGGGCGGCAGCTTCGATGACGTGGACGAGGGCTATGACGGCCCCCTCTACCTCGAGATCGCGCCCCAGACCTTCTCCATCCTGGTCAAGCCCGGCACCCGCCTGAACCAGCTGCGTCTCAAGGCCGGCGATCCGCCCAAGCTGGAGACCCGCAGCGTCGGCGTCGACCTGCAGGCGGGCGAGAACGGCGTCGTCGGCTTCCGCGGCCGTCGCCACGCCGGAGTCGTCAACATGGATCACATCGACGGCCACGACCCGCGCGACTTCTGGGAGCCGCTGACGCTGCGTCGCGGCGAGCTGCTGCTGGACCCGGGCGAGTTCTACATCCTGGCCTCGTCGGACGACGTCGAGATCCCCGTCGATCAGGCCGCCGAGATGACCCCGATCGACCCCTCGGTCGGCGAGTTCCGCGTTCACTACGCCGGCTTCTTCGACCCCGGCTTCGGCACGGACGAGGCCCACGGCGCGGGCTCCAAGGGCGTGCTGGAGGTTCGCACCCACGACACCCCCTTCCTGCTGGAACACGGCCAGATCGTCGCTCGCCTGGTCTATGAGCCGCTGACGGAACGCCCGACCCGCCTCTATGGCGAAGGCGGCAGCCACTATCAGAGCCAGGGGCTGAAACTGTCGAAACACTTCCGTCCCTGGGGCTAGCGTCCTTCTCCCCTTGAGGGAGAAGGTGGGCGCCGCAAGACGCTCGGATGAGGGGTGTGAGCGCCGCGGTCGAATGATCGCGGCGCTATCTTTTTGTCCGCCCAACAACAGAGCCGGCAGCGCCGACACCCCTCATCCGTCAGGCTTCGCCTGCCACCTTCTCCCTCAAGGGGAGAAGGGTCATTTTTCCGCCAGCAGGGCGTCCACCAGAGCCTTGGCCTCATCGCTGGCCCAGTCGGCTTCGCCGGTCAGGACGGCGCGGACTTTGCCCTGGCGGTCCAGCAGGATGGTCTGGGGCATGGCCCCCTTGCCGGGGAACTCGAACGGCAGCTGGAACTTAGGATCGGCGTAGAAGACCAGCGGCGGGTGGTCGGCGATGAAGGCGCGGGCCTCGGGCACGGCCTTGTCCACGTCCATGCTGATCGTCACCACGGCGACGTCCTCGCGGTCCTTGTAGTGCTCAGCCAGGGCGGCCAACGTCGGCATCTCGATCTTGCAGGGCGCACACCAGGTGGCCCACAGGTTGACCACCGCGACCCGGCCCTTGAAGTCATTGAAGCGGACATCGCGGCCCTCGGCGTCCTTGAAGACATAGTCGGGCGCAGGGGCCGGAGCGGGCGTCAGCAGCTTGCCTAGCGAGCCCCTGGCGTAGACCGACAGGGCCGATGACGCGGACTCTTTGCCCCCGCCGTCCCGATTGGCGTATAGCAGCGCCGCGCCGCCGATTACGACGGCTAGCGCCAGCACTGTCGCCACGCCCGCCAAAGTCCGTTTAGAGCCGCTCATGTCCGACACGCCTTCCAACACCCCTCAAGGTCAGTCTCTATGGGGCGGACGCTTCAGCGCCAAGCCCGCCGACATCATGCAGGCCATCAACGTCTCCATCGGCGTCGATAAACGCCTGTGGGCGCAGGACCTGGCCGGGTCGCGGGCGCATTGCCGCATGCTGGCCCAGCAGGGCATTATCCAGCAGGGCGACGCGGACGCCATCCTGGGCGGACTGGACGTCATCGAGGCCGAGATCAGGGACGGGACCTTCCCCTTCCGCGACGCCTATGAAGACATCCACATGAACGTCGAGGCCCGCCTGTCGGAGCTGATCGGCGAGCCGTCGGGACGTCTGCACACGGCGCGCAGCCGCAATGATCAGGTGGCGACCGATTTCCGCCTCTGGGTGCGCGACGCCTGCGACCGCACCGTCGAACAGTTGAAGGCCCTGCAAGGCGTCCTGCTGGACCGGGCGGAACAGCACGCCGGCGACCTGATGCCCGGCTTCACCCATCTGCAGACAGCCCAGCCGGTGACGTTTGGTCATCACCTGATGGCCTATGTCGAGATGTTCGGTCGCGACGCCAGCCGTTTTGCCGACGCCCGCGCGCGCATGAACGAGAACCCGCTGGGCGCCGCGGCCCTGGCCGGTTCGCCCTTCCCCATCGACCGCCACATGACGGCCAAGGCCCTCGGCTTTGACCGGCCCATGGCCAACAGCCTAGACGCCGTGTCCGACCGCGACTTTGCGCTGGAAAGCCTGGCCGCCGCCTCGATCGCGGCGGGCCATCTGTCGCGTCTGGCCGAAGAGATCGTGGTCTGGATGACGCCGATGTTCGGCTTCGCCACCCTGCCTGACGACCTGACCACCGGCTCGTCGATCATGCCGCAAAAGCGCAACCCCGACGCCGCCGAGCTGGTGCGCGCCAAGACGGGCCGCATCAACGGCGCCCTGATCGCCCTGACCACGGTGATGAAGGGCCTGCCGCTGGCCTATTCGAAGGATATGCAAGAGGACAAGCCGCCGGTGTTCGAGGCCTTTGACGCCCTCGATCTGGCGCTGACGGCCATGACCGCCATGGTCGCCGCCATCATCCCCAACACGCCGCGCATGGCCGCCGCCGCCGGCGCCGGCTTCTCGACCGCCACCGATCTGGCCGACTGGCTGGTGCGCGAACTGAACCTGCCCTTCCGCAAGGCGCACCATGTCACCGGCGCCGCGGTGAAGCGGGCCGAGGCGCTGGGCGTCGGTCTGGGCGATCTGCCGCTGGAAGAATTGCAGGCTCTGGATTCCGGCATCACCAAAGCCGTGTATGAAGTCCTGACGCCCGAAGCCTCCTGCGCCAGCCGCCAGAGCTTCGGCGGCACGGCGCCGGAACAGGTCCGCGCCCGCATCACCGACTGGAGAAACCGCCTGTGAAGAAGACCCTGATCCTGGCGGGCGCCGCCGCCCTTCTGCTGGCGGGCTGCGGCCGCATGGCCGATCTGGAAGCGCCCGGCGCCGTCCAGACCGAGCGCGCGCCGCGTGACAAGAACGCCGAGCACATGCCGGAACCGGCGACCATCAACACGGCCCCCCGGAACAACCCCATCGACAGCGGCGCCTCCGACCCGTTCGGCCGTCCGCCGTCGCGCTGATCGGCCTTCCCCTCCCCTCCTGACTGGACTCCCCGCCGGTGCATTATTTCGACCTTGAGGACGGCGTTCTGCACGCCGAGGGCGTCTCGCTGGAAAAGCTGGCGGCAGAGGTCGGGACCCCGACCTATGTCTATTCCTCGGCCACCCTGCGCCGTCATTACGGCCTGCTGCGCGACGCCTGTGACGCGCATAAGAATGCACTGGGCGAGGCCCTGATCGCCTTTGCGGTCAAGGCCAACTCCAACCTGTCGGTGCTGGCGACCCTGGCCCAGTTGGGCTGCGGCGCCGACACCGTGTCCGAGGGCGAGATCCGGCGCGCTCTGGCGGCAGGCGTTCCGGGCGAACGCATCATCTTCTCGGGCGTGGGCAAGACCGACGCCGAACTGGCCTTCGCCATCGACGTCGGGGTGCGCCAGATCAACGTCGAGTCCTCGGCCGAACTGGAACGGTTGATCGCGGTGGCCGCGTCCCTCAAGCAGGGCGCGACCGCGTCGCGTCCGATAGGGACACCAAGCATCGCCATTCGCGTCAATCCCAAGATCGGCGCGGGCGGCCACGCCAAGATCACCACCGGCGGCGCCGGCGACAAGTTCGGCGTGCCCGTCGAGGAGGCGCTGAGCCTTTACGCCCGCGCCTCAGCCTCGCCCCATGTCACGCCCGTGGGTCTGGCCTGCCACATCGGCAGCCAGATCACCGACCTGACCCCGCTGGAAAACGCCTTCCGCGTCCTGCGCGAGATGACCGAGACCCTGCGGGCGCAGGGCCACAGCGTCACCCGCCTCGACCTCGGCGGCGGTCTGGGCGTGCCCTATTACGGCGATGCTGAAACCGCTTCGCCCGCCGACTATGTGGCCATGGCCGCGCGGGTGCTGGATGGCTTGGGTGTCGAGGCGGCGTTCGAGCCGGGCCGTCTGATGGCCGCCAATGCGGGCGTCCTGCTGAGCCGGGTCATCCAGGTCAATGAACGCACCGATGGCCGTCGCTTCCTGGTGCTGGACGCGGCGATGAACGACCTGATGCGCCCCGCCCTCTACGACGCCTTCCACGACCTGAAACCGGTGCGGCCGCGCGAAGGCCAGATGCGCCCCTACGACGTGGTTGGCCCAGTCTGCGAGACCGGCGACACCTTCGCCCGCGACCGCGACCTGCCGCCGCTCGAGGCGGGCGATCTGGTCGTCTTCATGAGCGCGGGCGCCTATGGGGCCGTCATGAGCGGCGAATATAACACCCGCCCCCTGGCCGCCGAGGTTCTGGTCGACGGCGAACGCTGCGCGGTCATCCGCCCGCGCCCGACCTATGAGCAGATGTTTGCGCGCGAACCGATGGCGGACTGGCTTGCGCCAGTGGCGAGCGACACGTGACGAGTGGCGAGACGCTGGGGTGAGGGCGGCTCATGTCGCCATTCGCCACTAACGCCGCTTCAGTCCAGGGCGCAGATGTCGGGCAGGCCGCGCATCCCGCCCTTGTGGTCCAGGCCGTAGCCGACGAGGAAGCGGTTCGGGGCCTCCCAGCCGACGAAGTCGGGTTCCGGCGCACGGGGCTTGGGCCAGGGCTTGCGGGCGAAGACGCAGGTCAGGACCTCGGACGCGCCCGCTTCTTTCGTAATGCGCACCGCCTCGGCCAGCGACAGGCCGGTGTCGAAGACGTCGTCGAGGATCAGGACGCGCTTGCCCGCGATCGGGCGCTGATAGGGCGCGTAGACGTCGATCTTGCCGCGGCTGGTGGTCTCGTCGCCGTAGGAGGCCAGCCACAGGGCGTCGAAACGGACGTTGCGGCCTTCGCGCGACAGGGCGCGGGTCAGATCGGCCCCGAACCACAGTCCGCCGGTCAGCAGGACGGCGGCCACGGTCTCATCGTCGATGACAGGGGCGATGCGCCGTGCGAGGTCGGCGACGATCGCCTCGATCTCGGCTTGCGGCAGAAGAACAGTCGGGGCGGGCGTCGGGTCGTGATCAGCCATGCCCGGCGGATACCCCCTAGGCGGGGCTGCTGTCGAGGGGCGTTGCGTCCACGGGGGACAGATCATAGGCCGTGGCGCGACGCAGGCCCTCTTCCGGGGCCGGCGGCGGGGCGCGACGCGCCGGGCGGGCGGCGGCCTGTTCGATGCGGGGCGCAGGCGGCGGTGCAGCCCGGGCGGTCTTCTTCGGCTCCAGCACGAAATCGACGCCGACGCCGGAGGCCTTGCGTTCGGGATCGGGGATGACGACGGCGAAGCCCTGGACCTTGCCCGGCAGGACAGGCGCGGTCTCCAGGCGGACGATGCGGTGGGCCACCTCGGCGCCCGCGGCGTTCAGCAGGGCCACGCGCACCGGCGGGGCCACCACTTCGTTGTCGCGGATGTTCCTCAGGGCGCCGGAAACCACAACCTTGCCCGGATCATGGGGCGCGGTCTTGGCGCCCACGGCCTCGAACTCCAGCCCCGCCAGGTTCACCGGCGCGCCGACCAGCTTGTAGGCGGCGGCGGCCTGAGGCCAGGCCTGAACGATCTGCAGACGGAAGGCGAAGGCGGCGCCGATCAGGGCCAGCAGGATGACAGCCAGGGCCGCCCAGGCGGCGCCCTGGGCCGCGGCCTTCTTCATTCGGCGTTTCTGCTCGGCCTTGGCGCGGAAGGCGCGGGGCAGTTCCGGGGCCGGGGTTTCAGCCAGGGTTTCGGGCGCTTCCTCACGCTTGCCGAAGCCCCCCTCGACGACGGGGTCTTCGGACGCAGCGGACAGTTCCAGCGGCTCATCCTCCAGCGTCGCGCGCCAGTCATGACCGCAGGATTTGCAGCGCACGCGACGGCCGTTCGAGCCGATCGCTTCATCGGGAACAAAATAGCTGGTGGCGCAGGCGGGGCAGGTCAGTATCATGTCGGCTGACTGCGAGGCTCGACGCCCCCTCCTGTCGAGGCGCCCGCAACGCCCCGGTCCAATACGAAACCTGAATGCCAAACTCGACCCGACGCGCCGCCGACCCTGATTCCGCGCCCGACACCGTCCGCCTGCGGGGCGTGGGTTTCGGTTATGCGGACAGGCCCGACGTCCTGCGCGACGTTAACCTTAGTCTGCCGCAGGGCTCTTTCCACTTCCTTACCGGACCGTCCGGCGCGGGCAAGTCTTCGCTTTTGCGTCTGCTGACCCTGGCCGAACGGCCTCAGACGGGGCGAATCAGCCTGTTCGGCCGCGAGGTCACCGACCTGCCGCGCGGCGGCGTGCCCGCGTTCCGGAGGCGGATGGGGGTGGTGTTTCAGGACTTCCGCCTGCTGGATCACCTGACCGCCTTTGAAAACGCGGCCCTGCCCTTGACCCTGGCGGGCGGCAAGACCGCCGATCACGCCGCCGACGTGGCCGAGATGCTGCGCTGGGTCGGTCTGGGCCAGCGGATGGACGCCCTGCCCCCGGCCCTGTCCGGCGGCGAGAAGCAAAGACTGGCCATCGCCCGCGCCGTCATCACCCGCCCGCGCCTGATCCTGGCCGACGAGCCGACCGGCAGCGTCGACCGGGCCATGGGCGAGAAGCTGATGCGGCTGTTCCAGTCACTGAACAAGCTGGGAGCCACCATTCTGATCGCCAGCCACGACGAGGCCCTGGCCGAGCGCGTCGGCGCCACGGTTCTGCGGCTGGAGGACGGCCATCTGAGCCGAATGGAACCCGCAGGAGAGGCCGCATGATCCGCGCCCTGTTCCGACGCGGCCCCGCCCTGCTGTCGCGCGAGGCGGGCGGCGAGCGCTGGCTGATGGTGGTCGTCGCCGTCCTGTGCTTCCTCGCCTCCATCACCGCCGTCGGGGCCGTGGCCGCCGACCGGGCGGCCCACGGCTGGGCCCACCAACTGCGCGGCGAAGCCACGGTCCAGGTGCGCCCGCGCGTGGACGAGACCGGCCCCACCGCCGCCGCCCGCGCCGCCGAGACCCTGGCCGGGGTCAAGGGCGTGGCCGAGGCTGAGGCCATGGACAGGAAGGCCGCCGAGGCCCTTCTGCGGCCCTGGGTCGGCGAGGCGGCCCTGCCCGACCTGCCCCTGCCCTATCTGGTCACGGTCCGTCTGGACCCGAACAACCCGGCCAGCGCGCCCACCCTCAGCCGGGCCCTGGCCGAGGCCGGGCTGGACGCCACGGTAGACGACCACAGCCTGTGGCGCGGCGAGGTCGAGCGTTCGGCGGGCGTCATCACGGCCCTGGCGGGGGCCGCCTTCCTGCTGATCGCGGCCGCCACCGCCGCCGTCATCGCCTACGCCACGCGCGCGGGCATGGCGGCCCAGGCCAACGTGATCGAGACCCTGAGCCTGAACGGCGCCTCGGACTTCTATGTCGCCGGCTTGTTCCAGCGGCGCTTCGGCGGTTTGGCGGCCCAGGCCGGCGCCCTGGGGGCCGGCGTCGCCGCCTTGCTGCTGGCCCTGGTGCGCCTGATCGGCGGCGAGGGCGGGCTGACCCCGGCCCTGCCCCTGGCCTTCAGCGATCTGGCCATCCTGATCGCCTGTCCGCTGCTGGCTTTCGGCGTCGCATTGCTGGCCGCGCGCTTCACGGCGCTGGCGAAGCTGGGCGGTCGTGGCTAGTTAAGCATCATGAAGTTCGTGACGCTGATCGCCGTGGTGGCGCTGATGTGGCTGGTGGGGTTGTTCGCCTTCGCCGAGCGCGTGCGCGGCCTGACGCCCGCGCCCGAGCCTGCGCGCGCCGACGCCATCGTCGCCCTGACCGGCCCCTCGGCCGAACGCGTCAACGCCGCCATCCGCCTGCTGGAGCAGGACAAGGGGCGCCGGGTGCTGATCTCGGGCGTTAACCGCGACGTGCGCCGCCAGGAGCTGCGGGCCCTGACGCCGGGTTCCAGCAAGCTGTTCAACTGCTGCGTCGACCTGGGCTTCGAGGCCGAGAACACCGTCGGCAACGCCCAGGAGATCGCCGCCTGGGCCAAGGCCAAGCACTATGACAGCCTGATCGTCGTCACCTCCGACTATCACATGCCGCGCAGCCTGCTGGAGATCCGCGGCGCGGCTCCCGGCGTCAAGCTGACGCCCTATGCCGTCTCGACGCCGTCACTGGACAATTCCGGCTGGTGGCGCGCCGCCGTCACCGCCCGCCGGATGACGCTGGAATACATGAAATACCTGGCCGTGCTGGGCCGCGAGGGGATGCACCGCCTGCGCGGCCACCACCCGGAACGATCGGCGCCGCAGACCCAGCTAGAGACTGCCTGAATGACCACCCTGCGCTCCCTGATCTTTGTCGCCTGGCTCTATCTGTCGATGGTGATCTTCGCCGTCGGCCTGTCGCCGGCCCTGCTGATGCCGCACCGTGTCGCCGTCGGCGTCATCAAGTTGTGGTCGAAATTCGTCCTGTTCGGCCTGCGCTGGATCGCTGGGGTCAAGGTCGAAGTGCGCGGGCTGGAGCACCGCCCGACCGGCCCGGCTCTGATCGCCGCCAAGCATCAGGGCATGCTGGACGTCATCGCTCCCTTCGCCTTCCTCGACGACGCCTGCTTCATCATGAAGAAGGAACTGATGGTCCTGCCCTTCTTCGGCTGGTTCGCCTGGAAGACCAGGATGATCGCCGTCGACCGTTCGGCCCATTCCAAGGCGCTGAAGGACATGGTGCGTCAGGCCCGCGCCCGTCACGCCGAGGGCCGCCAGATCCTGATCTTCCCAGAAGGCACACGCGGCGAGATCGGCGCCGCCCCCGACTACAAGCCTGGCATCGCCGCCCTGTATCGCGACCTGGACAGCCCCTGCTGGCCCGTCGCCACCAACTCGGGGGTTCACTGGCCTGCCCATGGCTTCAAGCGCTATCCGGGCACCATCGTCTTCGAGTTCCTGCCGCCCATCCCGGCCGGCCTGAAACGGGCTGAGTTCATGGCGGAACTGGAAAACCGGATCGAAACCGCCTCCACCGCCTTGTTGCCGCCCAAAACCTAGGCTCTGCAGAACGGCCATATCATCAGCCGTTGACCTGCGATCCCTTCATGCCTTTACGCGCCGCCCGCCGTCTCGCCGCCCTGACTGCGGTCGCCTTCGTCGCTCTGCCTGCCGCCTCCGCCCTGGCCCAGGCCCAGCCCTATGAGGCAGTCGAGGCGACCAAGACGTGGAAGGTCGACATCGGCGGCGGCGTGGTGCGCGGTTTCAGCGCCACCGGCGCCAAGAGCGATCAGTTCAACTTCACCGCCTGGGGCTCGGCCTCCTATCGCGACGTGGTTTACGCCAACGGCCTGGACGGCCTGGGCTGGAACGCGATCAAGCGCGACGGCTTCCATGCCGGGGTGCAACTGCGCCCGCGTTTCGCCGCCGGCGATATCGAGGGCTCCACCCTGGACCGGCCCGACCTGGGCGCCGACGCAGCGATCTACGCCTACAAGCGCCTGCCGGGGAATGTGGTGGTCGGCGGCCGCATCCAGCACGACGCCACCGGCGACGACGCGGGCATGGAATACATGGCCTCGGTCGGTCACCAGCGCGTGACGCCCGTCGGCCTGCTGCAGGTCATGGCCTATGGCCGCGCCTTCGACGATGCGCGGGCCAAGCGGTATTTCGGCATCGCCCCGGACGCCGTTCCGGGCAGCGGCTTCACCGCCTATGAGCCGTCCGGCGGCGCGGCCGGGGCCGGGGCGGCCGCCCTGCTGGCCATCCCGATCGGCGACCGTTTCGGCATGGGCGCCTTCGTCAACTACGAACAGCGTCTGGGCGACATCAAGGACAGCCCCCTGCTGAAGGACGACCACGTCTGGCGCGCGGGCCTGATCGGGGTCGTCCGCTTCAACAGCGGCGACTGACGCCCCGCCAGATCAACTGGCGGCGAACTCGCTGAGGGCGTCGATCACGGCGCGGTTCTGGTCTTCGGTGCCGATGGTGATGCGCAGGCAGTCGGGCAGGCCATAACCGCCGACCGGACGAACGATGACGCCCTTTGAGTTCAGGTAGTCGTTGGCGGCGGCGGCGTTGCGCTTGTCGTCCGCGAACCGCACCAGGACGAAGTTGCCCGCCGAGGGGAAGACCTCGAAACCGAAGCCGCGAATGGCCTGGGTCATGCGCGGACGCCAGTCCAGCACCAGATCGCGCGAGGCCTTCTGGTGCGCCTCGTCCGACAGGGCGGCGGTGGCGGCGTCGAGGCCCGGCACCGAGACGTTGAACGGCAGGCGGATGCGGTCCACCGCCTGCTCGATCGCCAGCGGGGCGTAGCCGAAGCCGATACGCAGGCCGCCCAGGCCGTGGATCTTGGAGAAGGTGCGGGTGACGACGATGTTGGACGCGTCGCGGGCCAGACCGAAGCTGGTCTCCCATTCCGGCTCGACCACGAACTCGGCATAGGCCTCATCGACCACGAGGATGATGTGCGACGGCAAAGCCGCGTGCAGGCGGCGAATTTCCTCGCCCGCGTTCCAACTTCCGGTCGGGTTGGACGGGTTGGAGACGTAGACGATCTTGGTCCGCTCATCGACCTGTTCGAGGACGGCCTCGACCTCGGCCTTCATGTTCGGCTCGGCCGCCAGCTTGACCTCGGCGCCGCAGGCCTTGGCCGAGATGCGATAGGCGAGGAAGCCGTACTGGCCGGTGACGATGTTGTCGCCCGCGCTCAGATAGGCCTGGTTCAGCAGGGCGAAGACCTCGTCCGAGCCGTTGCCGAAGATCAGGCGCTCGGCCTCCAGACCGTGATGGGCGGCCACGGCCTCGCGCAGCTTGGTGGCGCGGCCATCGGGATAGACGTGGATGTTCTTCAGGGCGGCGGCATAGGCCTCGCGCGCCTTCTCGCCCGCGCCCAGGGCGTTCTCGTTCGAGGACAGCTTCATCGGCTCGGCGAAGCCGGCGATGGCGCCCTTGCCGCCCACATAGGGAGCGATGTCGAGGATGCCGGGCTTGGGGGCGGGCGCGGTTTTGGTCGCGTCGGTCATGGGCGTCATCCTCGAAGTCTGTGGTCAGTAAACGGGGGCGGCGCCGATGACGCCGCTCATCTGGCCGGGGGCGTCGATCAACCGCCCGTCCTCGGCCTGCACATAACCTGTCAGGGTAAACAGCTTCAAGCCGCCGCCTGCCGTCAGGGGCGCGGCGATCAGGCCGGCCTCGCCCAGAGCCGTCACGATGCGGGCGTCGGACGCCGGACTGTCGGTGACCCAGAAGGTGCGGTCGTCGCCGGTCGGGCCGGGGGCCTCGGTCGAGACCAGCAGGGCGCGCGGCACGCCCGCCGCATCGTCCGGCAGGGCGGCGACGACCTTGAGCATGGGCAGGGCCAGCAGCTTGCCCCACCAGGGCCGGACGCCAAGGTCGATCAGGGCGCGCCCCCCTTGCCGGGCCGTCAGGAGCGCCTGATCCGGCTCGGCCGTCGGACGCCCGATCAGGCCCCAGCGGTCGGCGGCCAAGGCTTGCGACAGCGGCCCGCAGGTCGACAGCGCCGGGCCGGTCGCGGCCTCGATGCGGCCCAGCACGGCGCGCAGGACCGGACGCTCGGATACGGGAATGTCACGCAGCAGCTCGCGCAGGGCGATGGCGTCAGCGTCGGCCGAACCACGTGCTCCGGCGGCGATGCGGGCGCGCGCCGCCGCGATCAGGGCGCGGTCCAGGGCCAGACGTTCCGCGTCCTCGGGCGGCTCGACCAGCATCAGAACAACTGCGGCGCCGGGGCCAGGGCGAAGGGCCCCAGATAGGTGCGCCCGCCCTTGAAGTTCAGCACCAGATCGACGGCCTGCCCCTGATCCCCGGCCCCGCCCTGCGGCGTGGCGGCGGCGGCGCGGGCGGCGGCGGCGCGATCGACCGATCCGCCCTGGGTAGCCCCGGCCAGACCGACGATGGCGGCCAAAGGCTTCTCGGCGCGCAAGAAGACCTCGCCTTGCAGACGGCCCTTGTCGTCGGCCGACAGGGCTGGGCTGGACAGGAAGGTCTTGCTCTCGCCCGCGCCCAGCTCGCCCTTCATGTCGATGAAACGCCCGCCAGCGGCGGTCCAGGCCGACAGCAGGCCGTGCGCGTCCGCGCCCTTCAGGGCGCCGGCCTTCTCGATCACAGCCTCCACCTGGGCGTTCAGCTTGCCGGACTGTGTCAGGCCCTCGACCGGCCCATTGGGCCGGCCCTCGCCGTCGACCAGACGGAACAGGACGTCGACGTCGTCGGTCGGCGCGTTCGAGCCGGCCAAGTGCGGCCGCATGTAAAACTGAACCAGACCGGCCTTGGACAAGGGGAAGGGCTCGGCGTTCGGCAGGGCGGTGAAGACCGGCTTGGCCAGCTCGACCACGACATTGGGCCAGCGCTGGGTCAGGCCGTGGATGCTCATGCGAATGGACTCGGCGCGCACCGCCGTCTTGCCCTTGGCCCCGCGCGTCATGACCAGGCCGTTCGGCGCGGCGATGACCCACTTGGTCGGGTTATAGGCATTGGCCTCCGCCACGATCTCAGGCGCGGCGACCGCGTGGCCCGAGGGAGCGACTACATCGACGTGCTTCATCGCGACCCTGGCCCGCAGGGGCCAACCGGTCGTGCTGACGCCCGCGTGCTTCACCGTCCAGCCCGACTGCTCCAGCCGGGCGATGCGGCCCTCCAGCTTCTGCTCGATCTGCTGGGTCAGGACGAACCACCAGCCGGTCCACAGGGCCAGGCCGACAAAGACGATGGCGAAGGGGATGATCAACCCCTTGCGGCTGTGGCGCCCATGGGCGTCGTGGGGGGCGGCGGATGCGTCGGTCATGGGCGCGGTTTAGCAGGCCCCGCGGCTGCTGACACGCCCTGTCAGCAGGAACAGGCCAGTCTGCCGTCCGTTCGAATCGCAACCTGACAGGAGACGAAGACCATGGAGACGCAGCAGCTTCATCGCGGCCGCCTGATCGACCATCTGCAACTGGTGACGCCGGACCTCGAGGCCAGCCGCCGCTTCTACGGCGCGGTGCTGGAGGCCCTGGGCGTTCCGATCGGCGGCGAGGCCGAACGCTTCTTCTGGGCCGACGAACTTTTCGTCTCGGCCGTGGACAGCGTGGCGGCGCAAGGGCGCGCGACCGGCCGCTGCCATCTGGCGTTTCAGGCGCGCGACCGCGTCATGGTCGAGGCCTTCCACAAGGCGGGGCTGGCGGCGGGCGGGACCGACAATGGCGCGCCGGGCGAGCGGCCCTATCACCCCGGCTACTACGCCGCCTTCCTGCTGGACCCGGACGGCAACAACATCGAGGCCGTCTTCCACGGCGAGGCTGAGCGCTCGGCCGACAGCGTGGTGGTGACCTTCGAGGAATAGGGCTCGGGCTAGGCCGTCAGGTCGACCAGTGTCGCGCTGGCCGCCCGCGCCGCCTCGTCCGGCGTCAGGCCCAGCAGCAGGCCGCGCTGGCCGCCATTGATCAGGATGCGGTCGAACAGGATGGCCGTCTCATCCATCACCGTCGGCACGGCCTTCCTCTGACCGAAGGGGCTGACGCCGCCGACCTTGTAGCCCGTCAGGCGCTCGGCGTCGGCGGGCTTCATCATCTGCGCCGACTTGCCCCCGATGGCCGCGGCCAGCTTCTTCATGCTGACCTCGCAGTCGGAGGGAACGATGACGCAGGCGGCTTTGCCGTCCACCAGGGTCATCAGGGTCTTGAACACCTGCTCCGGCGCCCAGCCCAGGGCCTCGGCCGCCTGCAAGCCCACGCGCGGCGCGTCGGGATCGTAGTCGTAGGGGAAGAGTTCAAACGCGACCCCGGCCTTGGTCAGGGTCACGGTCGCAGGGGTGGTCTTGGACATGGCCTGCCGATCACAACGAAGCGGAGGTGATAGCCCCGCATCCCTCTTTCGTCATCCTCCGGCGAAGCGAAGCGGAGACCGGGGGACCCAGCGGCGCCGAAGGCGATCTTCACAGCAAGCGCGGCGCGTGGAGGTTCGCCCTAACGGGCGCCGCTGGGTCCCCCGGTCGGCGCCGCTGCGCGGCTTGCCGGAGGATGACGGAAGAAAGAGCAGCAGCTTCAGCCCCCTGGGTTCAGAAAACACTTGGTCAGCTCCACCGCCTCGGCCAGCCCCATGCGCTGGACCTCGGTTCCGGGCGGCAGGCCCGCGAACAGCCGCGTCGGGCAGGCGGCGTCGAGCATCAGGAAGACGCCCTTGTCGTCGGCCCGGCGGATCAAACGACCGAAGGCTTGTGCGATACGGCCGCGCGCCAGAGCGTCGTCATAACCCTTGCCGCCGAAGCGCTCGCGTCGCGCCTTGTGCAGCAGGTCGGGGCGCGGCCAGGGCACGCGGTCGAAGGCGAGGACGCGCAAGCTGCGCCCCGGTACGTCCACCCCGTCGCGCACGGCGTCGGTGCCCAGCAGGCAAGAGTCCTGTTCGGCCCGGAAGACATCGACCAAGGCCCCGACTTCCAGCGGATCGACGTGCTGGGCGTAGAGAGGGACGCCCGCCTTGGCCAGATCCGGCCCCAGCCGCTCATAGACGGTCTTCAGCCGACGGATGGCGGTGAACAGGCCGAGGCCCCCGCCGCCGGCCGCCAGAAACAGCTCGCGCATGGCCGCCGCGATCTGGCGCGGGTCGTCCTTCATCAGGTCGTTGACGACGATGATGCGGCTGTTGGCGGCGTAGTCGAAGGGGCTGTCCACCTTCAGCGTTCTTGCCGGTTCGATCAGGCGGGCTGCGCCGGTCCGCATCCGGGCCAGAGAAAACGGGTCCTCGGCCGCCGGGTCCGACAGGGTGGCGCTGGTCACCAGCACCCCGTGGGCGGGCATGATGACGGCGGCCTCCAGCGGCACGGTCGGGTCGATCCAGTGACGGCGCAGGGCCACGTCATGGATGCGGCCGAAGGCGGCTTCCGCTGAGAGCCAGTCGACGAAGTCAGGGTCCGGCTCGTCGCCGCCTTCTTCGAGCGCCGCCAGCATGGAGCGCCAGCCCGGCAAGGTCATGCGCGCGCGCCGGTCCATGCCGCGCAGGGCCCCTTCGATGCGGGCGCGGGCGGCGCCGTCGAGCTCGGCGGCTTCCTCGTCGAGAATGTCCTCGAGGTGGCGCGACAGGGCCAGCAACGGCGCCTCGACGGCGGCGATAGCGCGGGCGGCGGCGCGGGCGGCCTCCAGCACCGGCTCGGTGGCGGGGCGCAGGGCGCACTCCAGCCCGAACTCGGTCCCGCCGCTTTCCTGACTGCGGGCGCGCAACTGTTCCAGCGCCGCGACCAGGAAGGCCTCGATCGGGCCGATGGGATTGATCTCGCCGGACGCCGGGGCGATGCGGCCCGATACGCCCTCGCCCGGCAGGGCGGCGGCGGCGATCATGGCGTCCTTCAAGGCCTTGGCGGCCGCCTCGTTGTCGGCGCACAGATCGCCCAGACGCTGTTCCAGCCCGCGCCCGCGACGGCCTCGCCCCTCCGGGCCTCGGATCCAGCGGCGCAGCTCGGCGGCTTCCTGACCCGACAGGGCGGCGGAGAAGGCGCTGTCGGCGGCGTCGAACAGGTGGTGGCCCTCGTCGAAGACGATGCGCTTCAACGCCGCCGTCTCGCCGTCCGACTTCTGACCACGCGCCGAGCGGGCGCCGTCGAAGGCGGCCTGGGTCATGACCAGGGCGTGGTTGGCCACAACCAGATCGGCCCGGCGGCTGGCGCGAATGGTCTTTTCGACAAAGCAGAGGCGGTAGTGCGGACAGGCCGCGTGGACGCATTCGCCTCGCCGGTCGACCAGGTTGGCCGGGCTGGCCTGATGGCTGGGGGCGGCGGCGTAGAGGCCGGGCAGCCAGCCGGGATAGTCGCCGCCGGTCATGTCGCCGTCGCGGCTGTGCGCGGCCCAGCGCGCGGCCAGCCCCATGCCGATCAGGTCGCCATTGCCCAGCTGGGCCGCCTGCATCATGTCCTGCAGGTTCAGCAGGCAGAGGTAGTTTTCGCGCCCCTTGCGAACCACCGTCTTCTTGCGACGCTCGGCTTCGTCCGGCCACAGGGCGCGGCTTTCGCGGTCGATCTGGCGTTGCAAGGCGCGGGTATAGGTCGAGACCCAGGCCGCCCCCGCATTGCGCTCGGCCCAGAGGCTGGCGGGCGCCAGATAGCCCAGGGTCTTGCCGGTGCCGGTCCCCGCCTCGGCCAGCAGGACGCGCGGGCGCCCCTCTTCATTGCGTGGCGAAAAGGCGTAGGCGGCCTCGGCGGCGTAGTCGGACTGGGCCGGCCGCGTCTCATCCAGACCCGACGCCTGCAACAGCTTGTCCAGACGGATGCGGGCGCTTTCGCTGTCGACGGGAGCCGACCCCGCCTCGCCGCGCGGGGCTTCGTCCTCCCACTCCTGAAGACGGGACCAGACGTCCAGACCCGTGCCGCGCTCGCGACGGTCGCGCAGGGGTCCGGCCTGAAGCGCGGCCAGCACGCGCGAGCCCCAGGACCAGCCCGCCCGGTCCAGCGTCCCCGCCAGGGTGTAGGCGTCCTCGCGGCCCGGATAGGCCGGGTCAGCCAGTTCGTTCAGCAGGTCGGCTGCGGCGTCGCGCAGGGCCTGGGCCTGAGCCTCGGCCCCCTTGGGCTCGGAGCGGCCCAGCGCCAGGGCCAGCCCGGACGGCGACGGGGCGCAGAACCTGGCAGGCCGCACGAAGGCGTAGAGCTCCAGCACGTCCAGCATCTCGCTGGAGCGCGGCGGCGGGCTGAGGCCCAGACGACGCGCGGTCAGGCTGGCGTGGGCGACCATGACGGCGCCGCCGAGAAAGACGCCCTCGGCCGCGCCGCGCCCGATCTTCCTCGCGCCCGACGTATCGCACACGGCGCCTGCGCCCGGCGGGGTGGCCAGGGCGGGCGGCAGGTCCGCCGCGAACGCAGTCGCGGGCTGGACGGTGGAAGGGGCGGAGACGTCGGTCACCCCCAATCCATAGCGCCCCGCGCCGCGAAACGGAACGGGAACGCTCTCGCCAGAGACCAAAAACGCGATAGGCTGACCTCAAACGGAGGACAACCCATGCAGACCCGTCGCATCGCCACCGACGGCCTGACGCAACAGGTGCTGGAGGCCGGTGAAGGCCCGCTGGTCCTGCTGGTCCACGGCTTTCCCGAACTCAGCGTCAGTTGGCGGGCCCAGGTTCAGGCTCTGGCAGAGGCGGGCTTCCACGCCGTCGCCCCCGACATGCGCGGCTATGGCGGGACCGACAAACCCGCCGATCAGGAAGACCACACCATCCTGCATCTGGTCGGGGACATGGTCGATCTGGCGCGGGCGATGGGCGAGGAGCAGGCGGTCGTCATCGGCCACGACTGGGGCTCGGCGGTGGCCTGGCATTGCGCCCTGATGCGGCCCGACGTCTTCCGCGCCGTGGCGGGTCTGTCGGTGCCCTTCCAGCCGCGCCGTCCCAAGGGACCGCCGACGGCGGCCATGGCGGCGATCACCAAGCGAGCGGGGCTGGGCGACCTCTACATCAACCGCTTCCAGTCGCCGGAGGCCCATGTCGAACTGGACGCCGACCCGGCCACGGCCCTGAGAAAGATGTTCTGGGCCTATGACGGCGCCACCGCCACGGCGGACCAGTCGACCGGCTTCATGCCGCAGGGCGTCAGTCTGCTGGACAGCATATCCGACCACGCGACCCTGCCGCCCTGGATGAGCGAAGCGCACTTCGATGAATACGTCGCCGCGTTTGCCGCATCAGGCTTCCGAGGGCCGCTGGACTGGTATCGCTGCCTCGACCGCAACTGGAGCCTGACCGCCTTCCTGCAAGGCCAGAAGATCGCTCAACCCGCCCTCTTCCTCGTCGGCGATCGCGACCCCGTGCGCCACTACGCCGGCCCGCATGAGGCAGGGCAAACGGACTGGCTCACCGACCTGCGCGGCCAGATCGTCCTGCCAGGCGCCGGACATTGGCTGCAACAGGAAAGGCCGGACGAGGTGAGTGCGGCGCTGGTGGAATTCCTGCTGAAACTCTGAGAGCACGCCAAGCCTTCAAACAGAACTCCTCGGAGGAAGAGACTATGCAGCGCAACCATCTGATGGTTCTCGGCGGTCTGGCCGCCGCCACGCTCACAACGGTTGGTGCATGGATCGTCCAGCGCGAGGCAGCGTGCGCCAACCGACTGGAGCAAGCCGCGTTTTATGGCGATGCTCAAGTGCGCCGGAACAGGGCCGGTCAGTGCTACATCTGCCGCCCCGATGGCCCGCTGTTCGATATCGCCTTCGACCAGTGCGATGCGCAGGACCGCCTTTATCCAAAAGGCTGAACGACCAGAGTGTTTGACATTACCCGGCCCGCATGTCGGCGGGCCAAGCCTCTCCCTAGACCGGATCGGTCGGCGGCGGCGCGACGGGGTCCGGCGCGCGGGTGGCCTAGACGGCCTCTTCCGGCAACGGAATGAACTCCAGCGCGTCTTCAGACGGCAGGCTCATGCGGCCGGCCTTCCAGTCGGCCTTGGCCTGGTCCATGCGGGCCTGGGACGAGGAGACGAAGTTCCACCAGATCAGACGTTCGCCGACCGGCTCGCCGCCCAGGACCATGACGCTGGACGGAGCCAGGGCCGTGACGGTCGGCTCGGCATTGGCCGACAGGACGACCATCTGGCCCTCGTGGAAGCTGCGGCCGTCGACCTCGATCCGGCCCTTGGCCACGAACAGGGCGCGCTCGCTGTAGCCGCCCTTGGATTTTGGCGGCGGCGGGGCGGCGCGCACGCCCTCGGCCATGTCCCAATGGACGTAGAAGAGCGGCGACTGGACCGGAGTTGCGGCCTTGGCGCCGAAGGCCTCGCCCGCCACCAGACGCGCGAACAGGCCGTTGTTCTCATAGGTCGGCTGAGCGTCCTCGCCCAGGTGGGTGAAGGAGGGCGCCATCTCCTCCAGTTCGGTCGGCAGGGCGACCCAGGCCTGCATGCCGTGCATGGCCCCGCCCTGCGCCTTCTTCAGCGGGTCGGTGCGTTCGGAATGGACGATGCCGGACCCGGCAGTCATCCAGTTGACCTCGCCGGGACGAATGGCCTGGGTATAGCCCAGATTGTCCCGGTGCATGATCTCGCCCTCGAACAGATAGGTCAGGGTCGACAGGCCGATGTGCGGGTGCGGTCGCACATTGATGGCGTCGGCGCCCGGCGCGAACTCGGCCGGGCCCATCTGGTCCAGGAAGATGAAGGGGCCGACCATGGGCCTGGCGTGGAAGGGCAGGACGCGCCCGACCTCGAACCCGCCGAGGTCCTTCCGACGCGCGTCGATCACCAGTTCGATCATGCCTGCCCCCTCGCCTGGTCGTTTAGCCGACGTGCGGCGTGATGATGCCCAGCGGCAGGGTGGTGACGTTCTTGACGCCGCGCGTGACGATATGGCTGGCGCAGTCGGAGACGATGCCCAGCGTCAGCAGCTTGTCGCGCAGGAACTGGTCGAAGGCGTGCATGTCCGAAGTGATGATGCGCAGGACATAGTCCTCGCGCCCGGTGATGGTGGCGCACTGCACCACTTCCGGCCATTCGGACACGGCCTTTTCAAAGATGTCGAGGTTCTCGCGCGACGGCAGGCTCAGCTTGACGATGGCGTAGACTTCGAAGTCCAGACCCAGCAGACCGGCGTCCAGAAGCGTGACCCGCTTGCGTATCAGGCCAGAGTCCTCCAGTCTCTTGATCCGGCGCCAGCAGGGCGAGGCCGAAAGGCCGACGCGATCGGCGACCTCGGCGACCGACAATCCGGCGTCCTGTTGCAGGATGTCGAGGATGCGGGCGTCGATAGGATCAAGTTCATCGGCCAAAGGCGTTTCTCCAAAAGGGGATTTCACGCAATAAAATACCCCAAATCAGCATTTGGCAAGGGTATTTTTAGGAAGGCCAACAGAGACGCGCCATGCTATGCCCTCTCCATAGAGGAAACGCGGACGGATTAACCGGACGGGACGCATGATGAAGAACACCCCCACCCTGTCGCTGCGCGTGCCGGAGCCCTCGGGTCGTCCGGGCGATGCGCCCGATTTCAGCCACCTGCAGTTCGATCCCGCCGGCGCTGTCAGCCGCCCGGAAGTCTCGACCGCCCCCTATGAGATGCGCGATCTCGCCTTCCGCCTGGTCCGCGTTCTGGACGACGAGGGCAAGGCCGTCGGCCCCTGGGACCCCAAGCTGGACCCCGAGATCATGCGGCGCGGCCTCAAGGCCATGATCCTGACCCGCGCCTTCGACGAGCGGATGCACCGCGCCCACCGCCAGGGCAAGACCAGCTTCTACATGAAGTGCACCGGCGAGGAGGCCATCGCGGTCGCCCAGGGCATGATCCTGAGCCGCGAGGACATGGGCTTCCCCACCTATCGCCAGCAGGGCCTTCTGATCGCACGCGGCTATCCGCTCGCGTCGATGATGAACCAGATCTATTCCAACGCCGAAGACCCGATCAAGGGCCGCCAGCTGCCGATCATGTATTCGGCCAAGGACTATGGCTTCTTCACCATCTCGGGCAACCTGGGCACCCAGGTGCCGCAGGCCGTGGGTTGGGCCATGGCCAGCGCCTACAAGGGCGATGACAAGATCGCCATCAGTTGGATCGGCGACGGCGCCACGGCGGAAGGCGACTTCCACAACGCCCTGACCTTCGCCTCGGTTTACCGCGCGCCGGTCATCCTGAACGTGGTCAACAACCAGTGGGCCATCTCGTCCTTCATGGGCATCGCGGGCGGTCTGGACACGACTTTCGCCGCCAAGGCCATCGGCTATGGCCTGCCGGCCCTGCGCGTCGACGGCAACGACTTCCTGGCCGTCTGGGCCGCGACCCAGTGGGCCGAGGAACGCGCGCGCACCAACCAGGGCGCCACCGTGATCGAGCTGTTCACCTATCGCGGCGCTCCGCACTCGACCTCTGACGATCCCAGCCGCTATCGCCCGGGCGATGAGGCCGAGAAGTGGCCGCTGGGCGACCCGATCGAGCGCCTGAAACAGCACCTGATCGTCCTCGGCGAATGGTCGGACGAGCAGCAGGTCGAAGCCGAAAAGGACGCCGTCGAGCAGGTCCGCGCCGCCGGCAAGGAATCCGAGGCCATCGGCACGCTCGGCCAGTCGCGCCCCAGCGTGAAGACCATGTTTGAAGAGGTCTATGCGACCGAGGACTGGCGCTTGGTCGAACAGCGCCGCGAGGTCGGAGTCTGACCATGACCACTGTTCCCATGAACATGATCCAGGCCCTGAACTCGGCCATCGACGTCAAGATGGCCGAGGACCCGAACGTCCTGTCGTTCGGCGAGGACGCGGGCTATTTCGGCGGCGTCTTCCGCGTCACCGACCAGCTTCAGCAAAAGCACGGCCTGACCCGCAGCTTCGACGCCCCGATTTCGGAATGCGGCATCGTCGCCGCCGCCATCGGCATGGGCGCCTATGGCCTGCGCCCGGTCGTCGAGATCCAGTTCGCCGACTACATCTATCCGGCCTACGACCAGATCGTCTCGGAAGCGGCCAAGATGCGCTACCGCTCGGGCGGTCAGTTCACCTCGCCGATCACCATCCGCAGCCCCTACGGCGGCGGCATCTTCGGCGGCCAGACGCACAGCCAGTCGCCCGAAGCCCTGTTCACCCACATCGCGGGTCTGAAGGTCGTCATTCCGTCCAACCCCTATGACGCCAAGGGCCTGCTGACCGCCGCCATCGAGGATGACGATCCGGTCGTCTTCTTCGAGCCCAAGCGCCTCTACAACGGTCCCTTCGACGGCTGGCACGAGAAGCCGGTTTCGCCGTGGAAGACCCAGGAACTGGCCCAGGTCCCGACCGAGAAATACGCCCTGCCCATCGGCAAGGCCCGCGTCATGCGCGAAGGTTCGGACGTCACCATCCTGGCCTATGGCACCATGGTCTGGGTGGCCCTGGCCGGCGCCGAGCACGCCGGCGTGGACGCCGAAGTCATCGACCTGCGGACCCTGGTGCCGCTGGACATCGAGACCATCGAAGCCTCGGTCAAGAAGACCGGCCGCTGCGTCATCGTGCACGAAGCGCCGAAGACCTCGGGCTTCGGCGGCGAGCTGTCGGCCCTGGTGCAGGAACGCTGCTTCTATCATCTGGAAGCCCCCATCGCGCGTGTCACGGGCTGGGACACCCCCTACCCGCACGCCTTCGAGTGGGAATACTTCCCCGGCCCGCAACGCGTGGCCGACGCCCTGAAAGCCGTCATGTCGGGAGGCCGTTAAGATGGGTCGTTTCGTCTTCAAGCTGCCCGACGTGGGCGAAGGCACCGCCGAGGCCGAACTGGTCGCCTGGCACGTCGCGGTCGGCGACATGGTCGAGGAAGACCAGATCGTCGCCGACATCATGACCGACAAGGCCACGGTTGAAATCACCGCCCCGGTCAGCGGCAAGGTCACGGCCATTCACGGCGAGCCCGGCCAGATGGTGCCCGTGCGCGGCCCCCTGGTCGAGTTCGAGGTCGAGGGCGCCGGCAATGCGTCCGACGCCGAGCCGACGCCTGCCCCCGCAAAATCCGAGCCGGCCCCCGTCGCCGTTGAGGCGCCGAAGGTGGACGCAGCCCCGGTTGCCCCTGCGCCGGTCGGCGCCGTCGCCGGAGCCAACTATGTGTTCAAGCTGCCCGACGTGGGCGAAGGCACGGCTGAAGCCGAGCTGGTCGGCTGGCACGTCAAGGTCGGCGACGCGGTCGAAGAGGATCAGATCCTCGCCGACATCATGACCGACAAGGCCACGGTCGAGATCACCAGCCCGATCAACGGCGTGGTCGTCGCCCTGCACGGCGATGCGGGCCAGCAGGTCCCCGTCGGCGGCCCCTTGGTCAGCTTCAAGGTCGAGGGCAAGGGCAATGTCGCCGTCGCCCCGGCTGCCGCCGCCGCGCCCGTCGCCGCCAAGGCCGAGAAGGCCGCGCCCGCTCCGGTCGCCAAGCCCGCTGCGGCCCCTGCCCCCAAGGCTGACGCCAAGCCCGTCCCCGCCATGACCGGCCGCCAGCCGGGCGAGCGCGCCCTGGCCTCGCCCGCTGTGCGCAACCGCGCCCGCGACTTGGGCATCGACCTGGCCTTCGTGCCGGGCTCGGGTCCCGCCGGCCGCATCCAGCATGAAGACCTGGACGCCTTCGTCGCGCGCGGCGGTTCGCTGCCCGCCGCCACCGGCGGAACCGCGTCTTCGACCTATGCCCGCGCCGAAGGGACCACCGAGGTCAAGATCATCGGCCTGCGCCGCAAGATCGCGGAGAAGATGGCCGAGAGCGTGCGTCGCATCCCGCACATCACCTATGTCGAGGAAATCGACATGACGGCGGTGGAAGAGCTGCGCGCCCACCTCAACGCGACCAAGGCCAAGGACCAGCCCAAGCTGAACGTCCTGCCCTTCATCGCCCGCGCCATCGTCGTCGCCCTGCGCGACCAGCCGCAGATCAACGCCACCTACGACGACGAGGCCGGCGTCCTGACCCAGCACGCCCCGGTCCACCTGGGCATCGCCGCCCAGACGCCGAACGGCCTGATGGTGCCGGTCGTCCGCCATGCCGAGGCGCTGGACCCCTACGCCACCGCCCTGGAAATCGCCCGCGTCTCGGGCGCCGCCAAGGACGGCTCGGCCAAGCGCGACGAACTGTCCGGCTCGACCATCACCATCACCTCGCTGGGGACGCTGGGCGGCGTGGTTCACACGCCGATCATCAACCACCCCGAGGTCGCCATCGTCGGCCCGAACAAGATCGCCGAACGCGTGGTGGTCAAGGACGGCCAGATGGTCGTGAGGAAGATGATGAACCTCAGCTCCAGCTTCGATCACCGCATCGTCGACGGCCACGATGCTGCGGTCTTCGTGCAGCGCATCAAGGGCCTGCTGGAGCACCCGGCCACGCTCTGGATGAACTAACACCCAGCCTCTTCCTTCCGCTCATCCCCGCGGAGGCGGGGACCCAGGCTTCAGCTTCGGACCCCGCCCTTGGCCTTCTTCACCTACATCATGGCCAGCCGACGGAATGGGACGCTCTATACGGGCTCGACAGACGACCTCGGTCTGCGCGCCTGGCAGCACAAGGAAGGGGCGGGGTCCAAGTTCACCGCCGAGCACGACGTCGAAAGACTGGTCTGGTTCAAAGCCCACGAAACCCGCGAGGCGGCGTTTCGACGGGAGCGGCAGATCAAGAAGTGGAACCGTCAGTGCAAACTGCGGCTGATTGAAGAAATGAACCCCGGCTGGCGCGACCTTGTCGAGACGTTGAGCGCCTAGCCAAAAACCTGGGTCCCCGCCTCCGCGGGGATGAGCGGAAGTAGGAGGCAGCAGATGAAGACTGGCGCTCTGATCATCGCCACCATGCTCGCGACACTCAGTGCCGCGTCTGCTCTCGCCTGCACTCCAGCGCCAGGGGATCAGGTAGAGGCGCGGACGCGGGACCTTCGTGCGGTCACTAGCGTATATGAAGCGCAGGTAGAGAACGTCGTGCTGCACGATCAGTACGGGGACAATCTCGACTTCACCATCAGACCTAGCACGGCGATCTGGGGTCCTAAGCCTCCTGAGCCTTTCCGACTGTCGTTTGAGGCAGGGGCTTGCACCAACTGGTTCTTCCTCATGGACGATCAGTCCGATAGTCCGCCTCGCAACGGATTGAAGGTCATCGTTATGGCGAACCCCGACGGCCTGGCAGACAATCGTTGGCTCTACATTTTGAGGGCTGACGCAGACTACATCGACAGCTTCATGAGCGATTGGCGCGCGGCAAGAGCCGGTCAACCTCTATCGAGACACTAGAATGACCCAGACCCTCAAAACCAAAGTCCTGATCATCGGCGCCGGCACCGGCGGCTATGTCGCGGGGATCCGTTGCGGCCAGTTGGGCCTGGACACCGTGCTGGTGGACGGCGGCGACGGCCTCGGCGGCACCTGCCTGAACGTCGGCTGCATTCCGTCCAAGGCCATCATCCACGCGGCGGGCAAGTATGAGACGGTGGCCAAGGCCGCCGGCGACGGGACCCTCGGCATCACGGCGTCGGCCCCGGCCATCGACCTGTCCAAAACGGTCGCGTGGAAGGACGGCATCGTCAAGAAGCTGAACGCCGGCGTCGCCGCCCTGCTGAAGAAGGCCAAGGTCAAGGTCATCAAGGGCTGGGCCGAGTTCACCGACGCCAAGACCTGCCGCGTCGACACCGCCGACGGCCCCATCCTGATCACCGCCGAACACGTCATCCTGGCCACGGGGTCCGAGCCGGTCGAGCTGCCCTTCCTGCCGTTCGGCGGCGATGTGATCTCGTCGACCGAGGCCCTGAGCCTGCCGGAAGTGCCCAAGAAGCTGGTCGTCGTCGGCGGCGGCTATATCGGCCTGGAACTGGGCATCGCCTTCCGCAAGCTGGGCGCCGAGGTGGCCATCGTCGAAATGGCCGACCGTCTGCTGCCGCTCTACGACAAGGCCCTGACCGACCCGGTTCAAAAATGGCTCGAGAAGCACGGCGTCGAGCTCTTCCTCGGCGCCCGCGCCGGGGGCTTCGGAGACGGCAAGCTGAACGTCACCGACAAGGACGGCGCCCCGATGCAGCTGGACGCCGACAAGGTGCTGGTCACGGTCGGTCGTCGTCCGCGCACCAAGGGCTGGGGTCTGGAGACCATGGGCGTGGCCATGGACGGGCCCTTCGTGAAGATCGACAAGCGCTGCGCCACCAGCATGAAGAACGTCTGGGCTGTCGGCGACCTGACCGGCGAACCCATGCTGGCGCACAAGGGCTCGGCCCAGGGCGAGGTGGTCGCCGAGATCATCGCCGGCCATGACCGCGTCTTCGATCCGGTCACCATCGCCGCTGTCTGCTTCACCGAGCCGGAGATCGTCTCTGCGGGCCTCGGCGTCGACGACGTCAAGGGCCGCGACGACGTGATCCAGGCTGTCTTCCCCTTCGCCGCCATCGGCCGCGCCCTGGCCATCGAGGCCGGCGAGGACGGCGGCTTCGTCCGCGTCATCGCCTCCAAGACCGACCACCGCATCCTGGGCATCCAGGCCGTCGGCCAGCACGTGTCCGAGATGTCCAACAGCTTCGCCCAGATGCTGGAAATGGGCGCCGTGCTGGAAGACGTGGCCGGCACCATCCACGTCCACCCGACGCTGGGCGAAGCCTTCCACGAAGCCAGCCTGCGGGCGCTCGGCCACGCCATTCATATCTAAGGGCGCTATCGCTCACGACGCGGTCGCTCGCTGCTTGAGCGCAGTTGAGTAGGCCGCGTCGAACACCCTGACCGGCGCCGCTTGCCCAGCATGACCAAAGGGCCCACCCTCCCGAAAATGGGAGGCTTCGATGAGCGCCGAGACCCACTACCTGGCCGTCTTCACCAGCGACAAGACCGGCCCCAAATGGCGGGCCTGGCGCGCCATGAGCGAGGCCCAGCAGGCCGAGACGGCCCGCCTCGGCGTCGCCGCCGTCGCCGCCTGGGAAGAGGCGCACCGCGACGCCATCGTCTATCAGGGCGGCCCGCTGGGCCCGACCAAACGCATCGGCGACGACGGCGCCGTGACGGACATGGTCAACCTGCTGACCGTCTTCATGGTCGTCCGCGCCGACAGCTTTGATGCCGCCGCCCGCCTGTTCGAGAACCACCCGCACATGAACCCCTTCCCCTGCGATGGGGTGGAGGTGATGCCAGTGTTGGGGTGAGGCTCAGCCCGCACCCGGCGGCTGACGGAAGAAAAAAAGGGGCCGCGAGTCGCGGCCCCTTCTCAGATCAGCATCGGAAAGCGCGCGGGTTAATGCACCCGGGCCTTCCCGATCTCCAGCCCGTCGCTACCCGCTGACACGGCCACCACGGACCCGTCCTCGATCTCGCCGGCCAGCAGTTTCTTGGCCATGGGGTCGACCAGTTCCTTCTGGATGACGCGTTTCAGGGGGCGGGCGCCGTAGACGGGGTCGTAGCCCTTGTCGGCGAGCCAGGTCAGGGCGCTGTCGTCCAGGGCGAGGGTCAGGCGACGGTCGGCCATCAGCTTCTCCAGACGCGCCAGCTGGATGCGGACGATGCCGCCCATCTGTTCGCGGCCGAGACGGTGGAACAGGATGATCTCGTCGATGCGGTTCAGGAACTCGGGCCGGAAGTGGGCGCGGACCTGTTCCATGACGAGCGGACGAACCGCCTCGACGTCCTCGCCCTCGGGCTGGTCGGCCAGATACTGGCTGCCCAGGTTGGAGGTCATGATGATCAGGGTGTTCTTGAAGTCGATGGTGCGGCCCTGACCGTCGGTCAGGCGACCGTCGTCCAGCACCTGAAGCAGGACGTTGAAGACGTCGGGGTGGGCCTTCTCGACCTCGTCGAACAGGATGACCTGATAGGGGCGACGACGCACGGCCTCGGTCAGGGCGCCGCCCTCGTCATAGCCGACATAGCCGGGAGGGGCGCCGATCAGGCGGCTGACACTGTGCTTCTCCATGTACTCGGACATGTCGATGCGGGTGATGGCGTTGTCGTCGTCGAACAGATAGCCGGCCAGAGCCTTGGTCAGCTCGGTCTTGCCCACGCCCGTCGGGCCGAGGAAGAGGAAGCTGCCCAGCGGCTTGTTGGGGTCGTTCAGACCGGCGCGGGCGCGGCGCACGGCGTCGGACACGGCCTCCAACGCCTCGTCCTGACCCACCACGCGGCGGCCCAGTTCGTCCTCCATCTTGAGCAGCTTCTCGCGCTCGCCTTCCAGCATCTTGTCGACGGGGACGCCGGTCCAGCGGCTGACGACGGCGGCGATCTGCTCGGCGTCGACGACCTCGGGCGTCAGGGGGCCTTCCGCCGGTTTCTCGGCGGCTTCGGCCTCGGCCAGTTGGCGTTCCAGTTGCGGGATCTGGCCATAGGCGATCTCTGAGGCGCGGCCCAGGTCGCCGGCGCGCTGGGCGGCGGCCAGTTCGGCGCGCAGACGGTCCAGGGTCTCACGCAGTTGCGCGCCCTGGCCCACCTTGGCCTTCTCCGACTTCCAGCGGGTGGTCATGTCGTCGGACTGGCCTTCGAGGTCGATGATCTCGTCCTCCAGCTTCTCCAGACGCTGCTGCGAGGCGCTGTCGCTTTCCTTCTTCAGGGCCTCGCGCTCGATCTTGAGCTGGACCAGGCGGCGGTCGATCTCATCGAGCGCCTCGGGCTTGGAATCCACGGCCATGCGCACGCGCGAGGCGGCCTCGTCGATCAGGTCGATGGCCTTGTCGGGCAGGAAGCGGTCGGTGATGTAGCGGTTCGACAAGGTGGCGGCGGCGACGATGGCGCTGTCGCTGATGCGGACCCCGTGGTGGACCTCATACTTCTCCTTCAGCCCACGGAGGATCGACACCGTGTCCTCGACGGTGGGCTCAGAAACGAAGACCGGCTGGAAGCGACGGGCCAGGGCCGCGTCCTTCTCGACGTGCTTGCGATACTCATCCAGCGTGGTGGCGCCGACGCAGTGCAGTTCGCCGCGCGCCAGGGCGGGCTTCAGCAGGTTGGAGGCGTCCATGGCCCCATCGCCCTTGCCGGCGCCGACCAGGGTGTGCATCTCGTCGATGAACAGGACGATGCCGCCCTCGGCCGCGGCCACCTCGTTCAGCACGGCCTTCAGGCGTTCCTCGAACTCGCCGCGGTATTTCGCGCCCGCAATCAGCGCGCCCATGTCCAGCGACAGGACCTTCTTGTCCTTCAGGCTTTCGGGCACGTCGCCGTTTACGATGCGCAGGGCCAGACCCTCGACGATGGCGGTCTTGCCGACGCCGGGTTCGCCGATCAGGACGGGGTTGTTCTTGGTGCGCCGGGCCAGGACCTGGATGGTGCGGCGGATCTCCTCGTCGCGGCCGATGACGGGGTCGACCTTGCCGTCACGCGCGGCCTCGGTCAGGTCGCGGGCATAGCGCTTCAGGGCGTCATAGCCGTCTTCGGCCGAGGCGCTGTCGGCGGTCTTGCCCTTGCGCATCTCGGTCACGGCTTCGTCCAGTTTCTTGGCCGTGACGCCGGCGGACTTCAGCGCCTCGGCGGCGGCCCCGCCCTCCTTGGCGATGGCGGCCAGCAGGCGTTCGGTGGTGACGAAGGCGTCGCCGGCCTTTTTCGAGGCGTCCTCGGCGGCGTTGAAGACGCGCGCGGTGTCGCCGTCCAGATAGAGCTGGCCCGAGCCGCCCTCGACCTGAGGCCGCTTCTTCAGCAGGCCTTCGGTGACAAGCTCGACGGCGGACGGATCACCGCCGGCCTGATCGATCAGCTTGCGGGCCAGACCGTCGCGCTCCTCCAGCAGCACCTTCAGCAGGTGCTCGGGCGCGAACTGCTGGTGGCGGCGGGCCAGGGCCAGCGACTGGGCGGATTGGACGGCCTGTTTGGCGCGGTCGGAATAGAGGTCGAGATTCATCGTGTGCAGTCCCCTCGGAAGGCGGAAAACCATCAACGCGCCCTTCTGCGAAGCGACGCCTTGAGTTGTGTCAAACCGAGGTGGGTGTGGCCGATCGGCCACGCAAGGGCTCAGGCGAAAACGCCCGCCGCCGGACGGGCGACGGGCGTTGACGCATCACGAGCCGAAAGCCTCAGCCCCCGGTCGGGCCAGTCGAGAAGTCGAACTGATCAGGCTGGCGACGCGGGCCGCCGCCGAACGACCAGGTCAGCCCCAGATAGAAGGCGCGCAGGTTGATGTCCTGATCGATCCGCTCGCGGAACAGGGGCGTGTCATAGGTGGTGGCGCCCCCGAAGGAGTTGAGAATGTCGCGCGCCGTGAACTGCAGCGACAGGGTGTCGTTCAGCTTGCGGCGATAGCCCAGGTTGACCATGCCGCCGCTCTCGCGGGTTCCTTGCGCCAACAACTGGTCGCCCTGCCAGAAGCCCATGACCTGGACGAAATCCTTGGGCGTGGCCTGCCAGTTCAGGCTGACGCGACCGGTCAGCATCTCGCCCTCGCGGTCGCGCCCGCCCGGAATGCCCGCCGCGTCGATTTCCTGGCGGAAAGCGTTGACGCTGGCGTTGTAGCGCAAGGTGGGATGCAGGCGGCCGCTGGCGGTCAGTTCGACGCCCAGGTCCCGCCGCGCGCCCAGGTTCTCGGGCCGGGTCAGCAGCACGCCGCCGCCCACGTCGGTCGCCACATCGGTGAAGGCCTTGGTGGTGTCGCGGTAATAGGCCGTGGCCTGATAGAAGCTCTGGCCGCGCCGCATCTGCCACATGGCCTCGAAGCTGTCCGTCTCCTGCGGCTCCAGGTCAGGGTTGCCCGAGCGCAGGTTCAGCGGGTCGCTGTAGGTGACGAAGGGGTTCAGCTGGGTCGGCTGGGGCCGCTGGATGCGGCGCGAATAGCTGGCGCGCAGGGTCTGCGTGTCCGTCAGCTTGTATTGGAGGTGGCCGGTCGGGTAGGCGCGGAAATAGTCCTGAGAGGCGCGGACGGCGTTGGTGACATCCTCGACCTCAACCTCGGCCTGTTCCAGGCGCAGGCCGAACTGGGCCGACAGCTTGTCGCCGAAGGGGCGCTCATAGGTGGCGTAGAGGGCGTGGACCGTCTGCTCGGCGGTAAAGCGGTTGCTCTGACCCGGCACAGGGGTCAGGGCGGCCTCGGACGGCCCGCGCCGCAGCACATTGCCCTGATCCGGTCTGGTCAGAGTCAGCTCATAGCCGGCGCGCAGCTTGGAGCCGTCATCCATCGGACGAGTGTAGGCGCTGGTGAAACCGATCATCTCCTGCTCGTTCAGCCAGCGCGTGGCCTCATAGAGCGCGGGCGAAACCGGCGTCTGGAAGACATTGGCGACCAAGGAGGTGTTTTCGTTGTCGTTGCGATCATAGCGCAACTCGTTCGACCACTCGTGTCCTGAGGTGTCGAACTGGTGCAGCACGCGGCTGGTGACGCCCCAGCCCTTCATGGAAAAGCCGTTCGTTCCATCGCGGGTATAGGCCCTTGTCAGGACGCCGTCGGCGTCACGGGTCTCGAACAGGCCGAGAGCCGTGCCCTCCATATCGAACTGATTGGCGCGCAGTTCGCCGGTCAACATGGTCTTGTCGGTCAGGCGATACTCCGCCGCAACACGGCCGAAGGCGCCCTTCTGGACAGAGTCGTTTTCCTGATGCGTGGTGGTGGTCGCGGTCACGCCGCCGGTCGTCGGGTCCAGTTGTTCGCGCAGCCGGTCGAATGCGAAGGTTTGATCGTCGTAGCGATAGCTGACGTCGCCGGTCAGGGTCAGCTTGCCGCGCTGGCGCGAACCGCTGACGCCGGCGTTCCAGCGACCGTTGTCGCCGATGTTGACCCGGACTGAACCCGTCGTGACGGTCGCATCCGGAGCCGAGGCGGCCGCGCCCCGCGCGGCAGCCGGGATCGGCTTGGTGATCAGGTTGATGACCCCGCCCGAGCCCTCGGGGCTGTAGGCGGCCGAGGGGTTGGTCATGACCTCGATCCGCGCATAGCGGTCGGCCGGCAACTGCAGCACCGCATCGGCGCGATTGGGCCCCGACAGGATGGCCGAGGGGCGGCCATCGACCAGGATGGTGACATTGCCGTCGCCGCGCAGGGAGACATTGCCCTGGGGGTCGACATCGACCGAAGGCACGTTGCGCAAGGCCTCGGCGAGACTGCCGGTCGTGGCCTGAAGATCGTCGGCCAGGCTGTAGCTGATGGAATCGATCGAGGTGCGGACGTCGTTGGCGCGGGCGGTGACGACGACATCACCCACGGTGGCGGGTTCGTCCTTGTCTTCCTGCGGTGTGGGTTGAGCCGTCGGCGCCGGGGCCTGTTGGGCGGTCGCTGGAGGCGGGGTCGGCGGCGTCTGAGCCAGCGCGCCCGTCGCCGGCAAGGCCAGGACGGCGCCGAAAAGCGGCGCGAGCTTATATTTCGACATGGTCCTGCCCCGACACGGACGTCCCTCAACGTCCTTCAAGACAGCGCGACTATCAGCCGCCCCTCATGTAACCGAGTTACATATTTTTTATCCGAATGGCGGGTCTGTGGCCGAATTTGGAACCGCAAGCGTAGCCTTGCGTTGGGGCCCCATGCTGACGACCAAGATGAACCCCCGTGTCTTCTGGGGGGCCAGCGCCATTGCCGGCGGGCTGTTGCTGCTCGCGCTTCTGGCGCCCTCCACTTCCGGCCTGATCTTCGGCGCCGCCCAGGCCTGGGTGATCGACACCTTCGGCTGGTTCTACGTGGCCGCTGTAGCGGGCTTCCTGCTGTTCGTGACCGTTCTGGCGGTCGGCCCGACCGGGCGGCTGAAGCTGGGGCCGGACGACGCCGAGCCGGACTTCCCCTACGTCTCGTGGCTGGCGATGCTGTTCGCGGCGGGCATGGGCATCGGCCTGATGTATTTCGCCGTGGCCGAGCCGGTGCAGCACTATATCGCGCCGCCCGAAGCCGAGCCCGGAACCCTGACCGCCGCGCGCGAGGCCATGGTCATCACCTATACCCACTGGGGCGTCCATGCCTGGGCCATCTACGCCGTGGTGGGGCTGAGCCTGGCCTATTTCGCGCACCGCAAGGGCCTGCCCCTGACCATGCGCTCCAGCCTCTATCCCTTGCTGGGCAAGCGGGTGAACGGCTGGCTGGGCGATGCGGTCGACATCTTCGCCATCTGCGGCACCCTGTTCGGCATCGCCACCTCCCTGGGCTTGGGCGTGGCCCAGATGAACTCGGGCCTGCACTATGTCTTTGGCCTGCCCAGCAGCGTCATCATGCAGGTCAGTCTGATCGCCGTGGTCATGGGAGCGGCGACGATCTCGGTCCTGACCGGTGTGGACAAGGGGGTGCGACGGCTGTCCGAGCTGAACCTGGTTCTGGCCGTCTGCCTGATGCTGTTCGTGCTGGCGGTCGGGCCGACGCTGTTCCTGCTACGGGCCTATGTGCAGAATTTCGGTCTCTACCTGGACCACTTCTTCGTGCGCACCTTCACCCTCTATGCCTATGAGCCGAGGGCCTGGATGGCGGACTGGACCCTGTTCTACTGGGCCTGGTGGATCGCCTGGTCGCCGTTTGTGGGCATGTTCATCGCCCGCATCTCGCGCGGGCGGACGGTGCGCGAGTTCCTGATCGGCGTGCTGCTGGTCCCCTCGGCCTTCACCTTCCTGTGGATGACGGTCTTCGGCAATTCGGCCATGAGCCTGGACCTCGGCGTGGCGGCGGGGGCCATTTCCGAAGCCGTGCAGACCGACCTGTCGACGGCCCTCTTCCACTTCTTCGAATACCTGCCGGGGACCGCCATCACCTCGACCCTGGCCATCGCCCTGGTGGCGGTCTTCTTCGTCACCTCGGCGGATTCCGGCTCCCTGGTCATCGACACCCTGGCCTCGGGCGGGGCCGAGGAGACGCCGCGCTGGCAGCGGATCTACTGGTGCGTGCTGCAAGGTCTGGCGGCGGCCCTGCTGCTGCTCGCGGGCGGGTTGGGCGCGCTGCAGGCGGCGACCCTGGTGGCGGCGCTTCCGTTCGCCGTTATCATGATCCTGGCCTGTTTCGGTCTGGCGCGACAGATGAACGCCGACCTCAAGGGCGAGGCGGTCGAGACCGAGGCTCCGCCGATCGGCGAGCGGCTGAAACGCATCTTCTCGCCCGCCAGCCGCAAGGACATCGCCCGTCAGATCGAGCGGCAGGGCGCCCCGGCCCTGGTCGAGGTGCGCGACGCCCTGTCCAACGAAGGGGTGGACCACAGCCGCGTCGAGGCGGACGAAAACGGGGTCTGGCTGGTGGTCGAGCACGCCAACGGCCGCGACTTCCTCTATCGCATCGGCGCCCGGTCGCGCCCCCTGCCGGCCCTGACCGCGCTGGAGGCGCCCGAGGGCCGCCGCGCCCTGGAATGGCGGATGACGGCCCAGACCGGCGACGGCACCCGCCCCCGCGACCTGACCGGCTTCACGCGGACGCAGATCGTCGCCGACGTGCTGGAGCATCTGCAGAGGTGGCGGTTGGCGGCCTAGGCTCTTGGCCCGGCGGACCGGCGGCGCTAGCGTCGCCGTTCTGTTTGCCGGAGCCTGCCCATGTCGATCCGCCTGTCACGCCGCGCGGCGCTGTTTTCCTCTGCCGTCGCCGCCTCCAGCGCCGCCCTGCCCGCCCTGGCCCTGGCCCAGACCCGCCCCGACACACGCTCGGACGAGGAGATCGCCGCCGCCGCCGACGCCTGGGTGCAGCGCTGCATGGCCGCCTGGCCCGAGCAGCCCGCCGTGTCGCTGGCCCTGGTGCGCGACGGCAAGACGGTGTTGGCCAAGGGCTATGGCGTGCGTCGTCAGGGCAAGGCCGAGCCTGCGGACGCCCACACCCTGTTCGCCATCGCCTCCAACTCCAAGAACGTCACCGCCGCCTGCCTGGCCATCCTGGTCGATGAGGGCAAGGTGAAGTGGGACGAGCCGATCAAGACCTATCTGCCCGGCTTCACCCTGTCGGACCCGATGGTGGGCGAGCGCATCACCGTCCGCGACACCCTCAGCCACCGCGCCGGTTTCGGCCTGGGCGCCGGCGATTTGCTGTTCTGGCCCAACAGCGACCGGACCCGCGCCGAGGTGCTGGCCCAGGCCGCCTTCGTGCCGATCGAGGACGGCTTCCGCGAGGACTACCACTACTGCAACCTGATGTTCGTGGTGGCCGGCGCGGTGATCGAGAAGGTCTCGGGCCTGTCGTGGGAGGACTTCGTCCAGACCCGCATCTTTGACCGCGTGGGCATGAGCGAGAGCGTGCCGCTGGCGCGTCTGGCCGACCCGAAGAAGAGCGCCCTGCCGCACGGCCGCGTCGGCCCGCCGCTGCGCTATCAGGGGGCGATGACCCAGATCGCCGAGTCGATCGTCGAGGTGTGGAACTGGGATTCGGCGGCGGCGGCGGGCGGCATCTGCGCCAGCGCCACGGACTGGGCCAAGTGGATCGCCGTGCGCCTGAACGACGGCAAACTGGCCGACGGCTCGCGCCTGTTCTCCGAAGCCGCCGCGCGCGAGATGTACAAGCCCAACATCATCGTCTCGTCCTCAAACGGACCGACGGCGGAACTGCCCAACCGGGCCGTGGCCTCGACCTACGCCATGGGCCTGCAGGTGCAGGACTATCGCGGCGAGCGGCTGGCCACCCACGGCGGAGGCTCGCCCGGCGGCATTTCCTCGACCGTTCTGATCCCCGGCCGCAAGATCGGCTTTTCCGTCTTCACCAACGCCGAGGAGAGCTTCCTGCTGCGCGCTCTGCGCTCGGGCCTTTCCGACATCGCCATGAACCAGGTCGATGTCGACTGGATCGCTGACTCCAAGAAGCGCGAGGCTGAGGGCACAGAGAAGTCGCTGAAAGCCGCCGTCGAGATCGACGCCAAGCAGGCGGCGGGCGCCGCGCCCTCCATGCCGCTGGACGCCTATGTCGGCACCTGGCGCGACCCCTGGTACGGCGACATCACTATTGAGCAAAAGACCGAGGGGCGCGGCCGCAACCGCAAGAGCGGCCTGTGGCTGGCCTTCACCCACACCCCGGCGCTGAAAGGTTGGCTGGAGCCCTATGACGGCGAGACCTTCCGCACCCGCTTCCCCGACAAGCGCGAGGAGGACGCCTTCATCACCTTCAACATCATGACCGCCAAGCCGGCGACGGCGACGCTGAAAGGCGTCTCGCCCGACATCGACTTCTCCTACGACTATCAGGACTTGCGGCTGACGCGGGTCTGAGGCGACTCCACGCGTCCTTCTCCCCTTGCGGGAGAAGGTGGCCCGTCAGGGCCGGATGAGGGGTCTTGCGACGGTGGATGAGGGTGATGTGGCTGATCGCCAGAAACCCCTCATCCGTCTCGCTCCGCGAGCCACCTTCTCCCGCAAGGGGAGAAGGGCACGAAAGCTTAGCGCGCCGCCGGACGCTGTCCCGCCTCAAGAATGGGCATTCCGGCTTCGGTCGGGATGTAGATGGTCTGACGCCCTTCCTTGCCCGCCGTCTCCTGCAGCATATTGATATAGGACCAGCGCAAATAGGCCTCTGGACCGCCCAGCGCCTGGGCCATGATGCGGTTGGCCTCGTTGGCGCCCTTGGCGCGCTCGATCTCGGCGGCGGCGGTCAGCTTGGCCGAGTCCAGGGCGGCCTGGGCCTCCAGGACGCGAATGCGGCGGTTCTGCACCGCCTCCTCATAGGCCGCCTTGCCCGCCATCTGCTTGGAATAGACGTTGTAGGTCGGAAAGCCGACCAGGACGACGGCGATCAGCACGCCGACAGCGATGATCGAACCGATAGTGAAACCAATACCGCGCATGTGCGCCTCCCCTGAATTCTGAACAGGCTTCAGGGTGGACGCCCCCTGCGACCTCGGTCAAGGGGCCACGGTCCGGCTCAACGTGCGGCCGGGACCAGTTCAATCAGGTCGAGGTTGGACTCGTTCGCGGGCCAGGGAATAGCCAGACGCCAGCGCCGTTCGCCGATGCGCTCAACCACGCCGACCATGTCGCGATCCGGCCGCCGACCATAGGCGCGGGCGGCGGGCTCGGAGGCCAGGGCCATCGAGCCAAGGAAGAGCATGTGGCGGTCGTTCTCGGGATACAACAGGCCGCTCGGCCGCTGGGACCCGGTCAGCTTGGAGAATTTCAGGCCGCCCGAGGTCTGCTCGATGCGGCAGGCGAACCAGCCATAGACCACATAACCCAGTCCCTCTTCGCCGCCCTGCGACCCCAGCTTGATGGTGCGGCAGCGGTAGGCGCCGACCGGCGGCGCCACCGAAGGCCGGGCGGCGTTCGGTTCGATAAGATCGCCGAGCGAGGACAGGTCGCCCGATCCGGGCTGGCGCCTCGCCTGCTGCAAGGCCAGGGTCCAGGCGGCGTCGCGGCGCTGATAGCGATCGCGATCGGAAGCGGTGATGACCCCGCGCCAATCGCTGAGGACAGCGCCGCTGGGCGCATCCGGCACGGACGGCGGCGGCGGCGGAGGGGGCGGCGGCGGCGTGGTCGCGCAGCTTGCCAGAAGGGCCGTCGCCAGCAGGCTCGGGATCAGGGCGCGAGGTCCCTTCGCCTTGGATCGCGCAATACCGGCCGACGAGCGTGACATGGGCTCTCCCTCACACAGGGTTGAAAAGCCCCTCGCCCCCTAGGAAGCCCTCTCGGCGCGCCGCGTCAACCCCGGCAGGCGGCGACAGCGTTCGCCCGACCGCGTCAGGCGGCGTTCGCGCCAGCATCCCCGCACGCGCCTGGGGCCTCGACATCCGGCGTCAGCGCCCGCGACAAGGCCTGGGCCAGGGCCGGGATCTGCAGGGGCTTGGTCAGGTATTCGAGGAAGCCCGCCTCTCGCCCGCGCCGGATATCGGCGAAGGCGGCGCTGGCCGACAGGGCCAGGACGGGAAGGTCGCGCGTCAGCGGATCTTCGGCCAGCCGCGCCTTGACCTCGAACCCGTCCATGCCCGGCAGGTTGATGTCCAGGATGACGACGTCGGGTCGCAGGTCGCGGGCCAGGGCCAGACCCTCCGGCCCCGTTTCGGCGACATGCAGCCGCATCCCGCCCAGGGCGGTGATCACATGGCGCATCAGGGCGATGTTGGACGGATTGTCCTCGACATAGAGCAGGGTCGCCTCAGGCAGGGTCATCGTCGGCGCGAACGAAGCCGTCACTGTCCGGGGCGCCTCTGTCGCGACCGGCAGGCGGACAGTGAAGACCGCCCCTTCACCCTCGCGACTGTCGCCGCCCAACTGTCCGCCCATGGCCTCGATCAGACGCCGCGCCACGGCCAGGCCCAGGCCCGCGCCCGGCACCTCCGAGGCTTCGCGCCCCAGACGATTGAAGGGCTGGAACAGGCCGTCCATACGCGCGGCGGGCAGGCCGGGCCCGGTGTCGTGGACGCTGAGGCTGACCCCCTCGGCCGATTGACGCGCCTCGATCAACACCACGCCGCCGGGGCGATTGTATTTGACGGCGTTGGCGACCAGGGCGGTCAGCACCTGACGCAGGCGCTCGCGATCCGCCAGGGCCGCCAGACCCGCCACGGGCGACGGCTCGCGCAATTCGATCCCCGCCGCCTCAGCCATGGGGCGCAGGGTCTCGCAGACCTGTCGCGCGACCAGCAGGGGATCGACGCGCTCCACATTCAAGGCCAGCCGCCCACCCTCGATGTCGGCCAGGTTCAGCACCTCGTCGACCAGGGTCAGCAGCCGGGCGCCGGCGGCGCGGATCTGCTCCAGAGCCTGATGCTGGCGATGGGTCAGGGGCTCGTGCGCCTCGTTCATCCGCATCAGGTCGGAAAAGCCGATGACGGCGTTGAGCGGAGTGCGCAGTTCGTGGCTCATGCTGGCCAGGAACTCGGTCTTGGCCCTATGCGCCGCCTCGACCTGGGCTGCCTGACCCTCGGCGACGGCCAGGGCGGTCTGAAGCTCACGCGCGCGCTGCTCGGTCCGCGCCTCCAGCGTGGCGTTCAACCGCCGCAAGGTCGCCGCCTCGCGCCTGGCCCTGATCGCGAGCCTTATCCCCGCCCAGCAGCCGGACAAGGCCAGAGCGACCACCACCAGAACGAGTTCCATTGCACGTCCTCCCGATAGATCGAGAATGACGCCCATAGATTGCGGTTATGTAAATATACGCTCTAAAGTTGCGCGCCGACGATCAGCCCTCGTCGGCGGCGGGTTCGACCTTGCGACGCGGCGCGCGGCGTTTGGGCGCCGGAGCCTCGTCCGAGATCTCGGCCTCATCCGAAGCGGGGGCTGCAGGACGCGTGAGGAAGCCGGGCAGGCCCATGCCGTCGCTGACTTCGCCGTCGGCGGGCGCTTCGGCCGGGGCGCGTTCAGCACGCGGACGGCGCGGAGCGCGGGCCGGGCGGGCCTCGACCTCTGCGGCGGCAGGCGCAGGTTCGTCAGCGACAGGTTCGGCGGCGGCGTCAGGAGCGTATTCAGCCTCAGCCAGGGCGCGGGCTTCGTCCTCAGGCGTGGCCTCGCCCGCCTCGAAGCGACGGTTGCGTTCCTCGCGGCGACGCTCCCAGCGCTCGCGGCGGGTTTCGCGGCGGCCGCCTTCGCGGTCGCCCTCGGCGCGCGGCTCACGGTCGTCGGTGCGCGGCTCACGCGGTTCGCGCGGTTCACGATCACGGTCGCGATTGTTGTCGCGATCCCGGTTGTAGTCGCGGTCCCGATCACGGTTGTTGTCGCGATTGGCGTCGCGTTCAGCGCGCTCGGCCTGACGACGGGCCTCGTCCTCGGCCTTCTGCTGCTCGGCGGCGGCGGCGGCGATAATGGCGGCGGCCTGAGCGCCCGACTCGTCCTCGAAGTCGATGTCGAAGCCTTGGCCGGCCAGTTCGCGCTGGGCGATCTCGCTGACCGGACGTTGCGGCTGCAGGGCGCGCAGGACGCGGAAATAGTGTTCGGCGTGCTGGGTGTAGTTCTCGGCCAGGACGCGGTCGCCAGCGGCCGAGGCGTCGCGCGCCAGCTGCATGTAGCGCTCATAGACGGTCTGGGCATTGCCCCGGACCTTGATGTTCTCGGGGCCCTGCGAATCCCACGACCGGTTCGGATTGGTGGCGTTGGCGTTGTTGCCGCCGCCGCTGCCGGGCTTCCGGTTGCGTCCGCGCTGACGCTTCATGCCCTTGAAATCTCTCATCGGAGCTTACCGTGCTGGTGCGGGCCGCCGTCGTTCAAGGACGGGCAGGACCCAGTTCGTCGTTCCGTTCGGTCGGGGCCAATCCCCGTATCGATGTGCTCGGAAAACCGTTCGTCGCCCTGTGGTCCGCCGGACCAAGCCGGTCCGACCGTCACTGGCCCAGACGCGCTTGAACGAGCAAACCTGCCCGAAAAGGATGCGTTTGAGTGGGAGACGAAAAAGGACTTAGCGCGCGCTGAAGCGGTTTCCAAGGCTTTTATTGCGCCTGCCCTTCGACCCCGATCAGGCCTCGGGGATAGGATCGACGCGCGGGTCAGGGCCGTTGGTGACGACGCGGTCACGCTCGCCCAGGTCCTTGACCACCTTGACGCCCGTAAAGCCCGCCGCCTCGAACAGCGCCTTGACCGCCTCGCCCTGATCCCAGCCGATCTCGACCGCAAAGACGCCCTCGGGGCGCAGGATGCGGGCGATTTCCGGGGCCAGATCGCGATAGGGCTGCAGGCCGTCGGGGCCGCCGTCCAGCGCCAGATGCGGGTCATGCTCGCGCACCTCCGGGTCCAGCCCCGCGATGTCGCTGGTCGGGATATAGGGCGGGTTGGACACCACCAGGTCGAAGCTGTCGTCGGCGAAACCCGTGGCCCACTCGGTGCGGATAAAGGTGCAGCGGTCGTTCAGATCCAGATTGGCGGCGTTCTCGCGCGCCACGGCGATGGCTTCGGTCGAGATGTCGGTCCCGACGCCGCGCGCGCCGGGGCGCTCAACCAGGGTGGCCAGAAGAATAGCGCCCGAGCCGGTGCCGAGGTCGATAAAGTCGAAGGCGCGTTGCGGCGCAAAGGCGCGGACGATGACGTCCAGCAGGGTTTCAGTGTCCGGGCGGGGGCTGAGCACGTCGGGGGTGACGTTCAGCATGATCTTCCAGAAGCCCTTCTTGCCCAGGATGCGCGACACCGGCTCGCGCTTCAGACGACGCGCGACCATGGCCTCCAGGGCGGCGAACTTGTCGGCGTCGATGACGCGGTAGGGATCGGTCAGAATGTCGACGCGGCCTGCGCCGGTCGCCGCCTCCAGCAACAGGCGGGCGTCGATCGACGGGCTGTCGATGCCGGCGGCTTTGAACTGGGCTTGCGCGCCCTTCCAGGCGGTGAGCAGGGTCGGGGCGGCGGGGGCGTTTTCGGACATGATCGCTGATTGGCCCCTGCGGCGGGCGATTTCAAGACGGAACGCAGTCGGAGCGTGGCCGTTGAGGGGCGGATGGGGATGCAGAACCTTCTGAAACGCGCGCCGCGTCGGCGCGGAAACGGCGGCGCGCTCTGGCGCTATCTGGGCGCGGCGGCGGGCGGACTGGCGGCGGGAGCCACGGCGGCGCACCTGCTCTATACCCAGGGCCACAAGTACGGCGTCGAGTTACGGCCCAAGCGGCCCGAGCCCCTGCCCCCGCGCGATCCCACGCCCGAGGACTATGACGCCGAGGAGCCCGGCCGCGGGCGGCTGGCGCAGCACCCGACCCATATCCCGCGCAAGGGCTGGATCGACATCGCCTGGCGCACGGGCATGGGCTATTTCGGCGACCGGGTCGGCTTCGTCGCCGGGGGCGTGACCTTCTTCATGCTTCTGGCCCTGTTCCCGACGCTCGGCGCCTTCGTCACCATCTATGGCCTGTTCGCCGATCCGGCCGACGCATGGAACCAGCTCAGCTTCCTTTATGAAGTGCTGCCCTCGAACGTGGCCCAGTTCCTTGGCGCCGAGATGACGCGACTAGCGGGCGGCTCGACTGGGCAACTGACCTTCACCCTGGTCTGGACCTTGGCCCTGTCGCTGATGGCGGCCAACGGGGGAGTGAAGACCCTCTTCTATGGGCTGAACCTCGCCTATCACGAGGTCGAGCGACGCAACATCCTGACCTACAACCTGCTCTGTATGGGGGTCACCGTCTCGGGCCTGCTGGCGGTGTTGCTCAGCTCGGCCCTGGTGGTCGGCGTGCCTGTGGTTCTGTCGGTCTTCGGCCTGGAGGAGGAATGGGCCCATCTGGCGCCGCTACGCTGGCCCCTGCTCTATCTCGGCTATGTCGCGGCCCTGGCCCTGATCTATCGAATCGGGCCGTGCCGGGCGCGGGCGCGCTGGCGCTGGCTGACACCAGGCGCCCTGTTCGCGGCGGCGCTGAGCCTGCTGGTGTCCTTCCTGTTCAGCTGGTTCCTGAGCAACTTCGTCCGCACCGACTCCTACGGCCCCCTGGCGGCGGCCATGGGTTTCCTGCTGTGGACCTGGTTCTCGGTGCAGGTGATCCTGATGGGGGCGCGGCTGAACGCCGAGATCGAGCATCAGACCGCCATAGACACCACCACCGGTGCGCCCCTGCCGATCGGCGAGCGCGGCGCGATCATGGCGGATTCGGTCGGCCCGCGTCGGGGCAATCCGGCGGCCCTGGCCTTTACGCTGAAATACGCCGAGGCCCTGGGCGACCGGGTGCTGAAGCGGCGCGTCAAACGCAGATAATGCTGCAGCTCTCCCTCCCCTTCATGGGGAGGGAGGTCGCGCAGCGACCGGGTGGGGAGGGCGAGGTGATCCTGGCCTCGGCGCTTGATTGGCCTTGCCGCCCCCACCCGTCTTCGCCCTTCGGGCTCAGCCACCCTCCCCATAAAGGGGAGGGAGAATTCGTTGTCAGCCGAACTCGGCTTCCAGATCAGCCAGGCGAGCCGCCTGATCCTCGGCGATCAGGGCGTTCAGCAGGGGGTCGATGTCGCCTTCCATGATCTGGGGCAGGCTGTGCAGGGTCAGGTTGATGCGGTGATCGCTGACCCGGCCTTGCGGATAGTTGTAGGTGCGGATGCGTTCCGACCGGTCGCCCGAGCCGACCTGCGACTTGCGCGTATCGGATCGGGCCAGGTCCTTGGCCTGACGCTGCATGTCATAGAGGCGCACGCGCAGGTTCTTCATCGCCTTGTCGCGGTTGACGTGCTGGGACTTCTCCGACGACGTCACCATGATGCCGGTGGGCAGGTGGGTGATGCGCACCGCGGAATCGGTCGTATTGACGTGCTGGCCGCCCGAGCCCGACGAACGATAGGTGTCGATGCGGATATCCTTGTCGTGGATTTCGATCTCCACGTCCTCGACCTCGGGCAGGACCGCGACCGTCGCCGCCGAGGTGTGGATGCGCCCTTGCGACTCGGTCGCCGGCACCCGCTGGACCCGGTGCACGCCGCTCTCGAACTTCAGTCGGCCGAACACGCCTTCGCCCGTGACGGTGGCGATGACTTCCTTGTAGCCGCCCGCGTCGCCCTCGGTCAGGCTGTCGATCTCGACCCGCCAGCCGCGCGTGGAGGCGTAGCGCGAATACATGCGGAACAGGTCGCCAGCGAAGATGGCCGCCTCGTCCCCACCGGTCCCGGCGCGCACTTCCAGCACGGCCGAGGCGTTTTCATCGGCGTCACGCGGGGCCAGCAGCAGGGCGACCTCGCGCTCCAGCTCCGGCAGGCGTGCGTTCAGGGCCTCCAGTTCGTCGGCGGCCATGGCGGCCATTTCAGGGTCCGAAGCCATGGCCTGCAGGTCCTCGGCCTCGGCACGGGCGCGGGCCAGGGTCTGCACGGCGTCGGCCACCGGCTTCAGCTCGGCATGCTCTTTCGACAGACGCACGATCTCGGCGCCGTCCGACGCCGCGCCCATGCGGGCCTCCACCTGATGGAAGCGGTCGAGCACCTGATCGAGCCGAGCCTGGGGCAGTCGCAATGGAGCGTCCTTCGAAGGAAAAATCGAGCGCGGAGCCTTACCCGCCGGACTGCCCCCTGTCGATGAAAAGGCCGGAACACGCGTCGATGGAGCGATTGTGAACAGTCGTCACAAGCCCGTCAGGGCGGTTTCTTCGCACCTGCAAACACCCTAGCTCCACCTGGGCTGAAACTGACAGGAGACAGGCATGTTCGATGGAAATGCGGATTCCAGCGTCGGGGCGGACGCCAATGTGGCGCGGCTTTGCGCCCTCTACGACGGCTTGCTGGAGCGCCCGGACGCCACCGTGTCCGCTGAAGCCGAAACCGAGCTGAAGGCTCTGGCCAAGATCTTCGACCTGGACGCAGAACGCCCCGCCGCCGAACTCTGGCCCTATCTGCGCGCCGTCCTGGTGCGTCAGGCGCCGGCTGAAACTCCCGCCGCCGCGCCCCAGGTCGAACCCCTGACCGTGCTTCTGGTCGAGGACGACGCCGAAGCCGCCGCCGCCCTGACCGAGGCGCTGGACGCCGCCGGACACCGGATCGTCGGCCCCTTCCACAGCGCCGAAGCCGCCGAGGCGGCGACCGCCCTGCATCCCATCGACGCGGCCCTGCTGGACATCAACCTGTCCGGCGAGGCCACCGGCGTCGATCTGGCCCGCAGCCTCAAGGCGCGCTGGGGCACCCCGGTCATCTTCCTGTCGGGCGACGTCAGCGCCGCCGCCGCCAACGCCGAACTGGCCGCCGCCATGGTCATCAAGCCCTATACGGGCCGCGACGTGCTGGACGCCTTGGCGCGACTGGAGCCCGCCGCCTGATCCGCCATTGCCAAGTCAGTCGAGCGGTGCGCCTGATGCGGGCCAAGGCTGAGGGCTGAATGGATACTTTTTTCCTGTTCCTGCTGGTGGGCGTTCTGGCCCAGGCGGTCGATGGCGCCCTGGGCATGGCCTATGGCGTCATCTCGTCCTCTGTGCTGCTGGCCTTCGGCGTGCCGCCGGCCACGGCCTCGGCCAGCGTCCACGCCGCCGAGGTCTTCACCACCGCCGCCTCGGCGGGCAGTCACGCCTGGCACCGGAATGTCGAGTGGCGGCTGTTTCTGCCGTTGGCCATCGCCGGGGTGATCGGCGGGGTGCTGGGCGCCTATGTCCTGACCGGGATCGACGGCGCAATGATCAAGCCCTTCATCATCGCCTATCTGGCCCTGATCGGCGCCTGGATTCTGTGGCGTGCGGGGCATGACGTGCCGCATCGCCATCTGCCCGCCTGGATCACCGCCCCGCTGGGCGTGGTCGGCGGCTTCCTCGACGCCGTGGGCGGCGGCGGTTGGGGGCCGACCGTGTCTTCGACCATGGTCGGCGCCGGTCACGATCCGCGCAAGGCCATCGGCACGGTCAACACCGCCGAATTCTTCCTGACCGTCGCCATCTCGGCCACCTTCGTCTGGGCCCTGGTGACGGGTCACTGGGAAGAGGCCGGGGCGCTGGAAAACCATGCCGCCGCCGTCGCCGGGCTGGTGGTCGGCGGCCTGATCGCCGCGCCCTTCGCGGGGTTGATCGTCAAAAAGGTGCCGCGCAAGGGGCTGGCCTATGCGGTCGGCTTCCTGCTGCTTTTCCTCGCCGCCTTCCAGGGCGCCCAGTTGGCGGGACTGATCGGCCGATAGCCAAAGGGCGGGACCGGCCTGCGCCCGTCCCGCCCCCTGCCTGCCGTCTCGACCGATCAGCGCGCGACGTGAGCGCGGAAGCGTTCGATGAAGGCCTTGATGTTTTCACGGACGGCGTACTCGTTGGCGAGACGCAGACGTTCCGTCGCCATCAGGGACTCGCCCATCTTGGCGGTGCCGGTCGCCGCCACCGTTTCGTCGAACACCAGACGCCCCGAGGCGTCGGTCACCGAGTAGCGCACGCGGCTGGTCACCGACAGGTCGAGGCCGGCCAGGGGCTGCTTCAGTTCCAGCATGGCCGCCGTCAACGACAGGGGCGCGCTGTCCGTCGCTCCCAGGTAGCCGGTCGCCTTGAGCGAGCTTTCCAACGCCTCGCGGAAGTCGCCGCTGGCGACCTCGGACCACAGCAGGGGGTTGGTCTCCGTGCCGCCCGAGACGTTGACGATCTTCACCGCTTGATAGCCCACGTCCCCGGCCTTGGCCGCACTCACGCTGGAGGGCAGGACGGTCATGGCCTCGGGACGGGCCGCCGAGGCGCAGGCGCCCAGCGACAACAGGCCCAGGGACATCACGGCGACGACGGCGCGGCGAATCACGACGGCGCGGCTCACGGCTGGGCCTGCGGGGCAGGAGCGGCGACTGCGGCGGCCTGGGCCGTCGCTGCACCTTCGGTTTCCAGCGTCACGATCAGCGGGTTCGGCGTCAGGTCGTTCAGGGCGCCCGAGGTGGCGTCCACGCCAGCGCCGATCAGACCGCCGACCAGGATATTGCCGGCCATAGCCGCCCCGCCGCCGCCCGACATGCGGCTTTCGATCGAATGGGTCTGCGCCGCATAGCCCTCGCGCGCGATGGTCACGGTAAAGGCATCCTTGCGCGGCATGCGGAAGGTGCAGGGCGTGGCCTCGCACGAGAACCCGTTCGAGGTCGAGGCGCGCGCGCCGGGCGGGCTGCTCTCGATGACGAATTCCTGGGTGGTGCCGCGCGTGATGGTGGCGCAGGCTGGCAGGCTGACGCTCAAGCCCGCAAGCGTCAGGGCTTGCACGGCCAGCCGTGCATGGCGTTTGGAAATCATGACGATCCCTAAGAGGATACGGTCCAGCCCCCCCGGCTGACCTTCCGCCTGTCTGGCATCACGTCGTTCGACCGTCAATCACGAACGCGTGACATCCCCAACCGCCTGCAGCAGCGGTCAGACCGGCGCAGTCGCCTGGAAACTGGGCCTCTTTTCCAGCGCGGTCTGAAGCGCGACCAGGTTGGGGCGGCCGGTCTTCCAGTCGTAGTCGGGGTGACGGAAGCTGATCCAGCTGACGGCGATCCCGGCGCTCAGCACGCCCATGTTGAAATCCTCGGCGTCGGGCGCAGCCGCTTCCAGCGCATCAAGCGCGCGCCCCATGTTGAAGGTCCACCGCTCCATCCACGTCGGCGAGCGCTCCTGCTCGGGGCGGCGCTTCTCCAGCACCAGCTTGACGCCCATTTCCAGCGTGGCGTTGGCCAGGGTCTCCAGACGCTTGATACGCAGCCACTCAGCCCCCTCGGCGGGCAGCAGGCGCGGGCCGAAGCCGATGGCGTCGAGATATTGGCAGATGACCGGGCTGTCGGTCAGGGGCAGGCCATCCTCGGCGATCAGGGTCGGCACCTGCACCACGGGATTGGTGGCCAGCAGTTCCGGCGCATTGGCGTAGGGATCGACCGCGATTTCCTCGATCCGCTCGGACAACCCCTTCTCGCGGGCGACGATACGGACCTTGCGGGCGAAGGGCGACGGGGTGGTGATGTAAAGCTTCATGATCTCAGCGACGCTCAATGGTGACGCCCTCGGGCGCGGTCAGGGCATCCAGCCGGGCTTGCGCCGCCGCATCGCCCAGAGCGTGCGCGCGCATGAAATCAACCGTCGTGGCGGCCATCAGCTCAAAGTCGGCGGGGTCGGCGTTGCCGATAAAGCCGTGATCGCCGCCCGCGAAGGTCATCAGCATCTTGTCGCCCGTCGGGCTGGTATCGAACGCCGCCCGGTGGTCGCGGGGGTCGGTGACGAAGCCCTGCACCAGATCGGCGTCGCCCGTGACGATCAGCACCGGAGCGGCGACCGTGGCGTAGGTTGAGGGGCTGACCAGGCCCGGCACCACGCCGGGCGTCGAGATTGCGATCACCGCCTTGACCGCCGGATCGCCCAGCGGCCCGGCGACGCTGACCGCGCCCGCCGACATCAGAGAATCGAAGGACCCGAAGGAATGGCCGGCGGCGATCATCGGTTTGGCCAGATAGGTCGCCTGCGCATAGCCGCGCACCACCGCCATATCGACGATCCGGCTCATGACGAAGCTGCGCTGGTCGCCCTCGGCGTGGCGGGGATGCTGCAACGAATCCGTATGCATCGGCGCAATGACGGTGAAGCCGCGATTGGTCCAGTATTTGATGACGCGATGATAGCGCGCCGGGTCGCTGTTCCAGCCGTGGCTGAAGACGATCACCGCCTGCTCGTCCGTCGCCGCCCAGACGCTGAGGTCGATGGCGCGGCCGTCAGGGGCTTGCAGGGCGACATGGGTCGCCGGCGTTGCGGCCGTCGCGGTCACGGCGGCCTGCGCCAGAACCGGGCTCGCGGCAACGCTCCCGAGCGATAAAGCCAAGACAGACGTCAGCGCGATGCGACGGATCATGATGTTCCCCAACCCAGTATCCGGCCTGACTAGCGCAGCCGTTCGAAGCGGAACAGGGCTATTCCGCTGCCTTGCGCGCGGCGTCCAGTTCGGCGGCCTTGGCCTCGACCAGTTCGACAATGTGGTCGATCATGCCCTCATTGGCCTGCTTCCCAGCGATCTTGCCGTTCAGATAGACCATGCCCGCGCCCTTGCCGCCGCCGGTGAAGCCGACGTCGGTATAGAGGGCCTCGCCCGGGCCGTTGACGACGCAGCCGATGATCGACAGCGACATGGCCGTCGAGACGTGGGCCAGCTTCTCTTCCAGGATGGCCACCGTCTCGATGACGTTGAAACCCTGCCGCGCGCAGGACGGACAGGCGATGATGTTCACCCCCCGGTGACGCAGGCCCAGGGATTTCAGGATGTCGAAACCGACCTTGATCTCTTCGACCGGGTCGGCGGCCAGAGACACGCGGATGGTGTCGCCGATGCCGGCCCACAGCATGTTGCCCATGCCTATGGCCGACTTGATGGTGCCGGTGCGCAGGGGTCCGGCCTCGGTCACGCCCAAATGCAGCGGGCAATCGATGGCCTCGGCCAACTGCTGATAGGCGGCGACCGTCAGGAAGGGGTCGGACGCCTTCACCGAGATCTTGAACTCGTGGAAGTCCAGGTCCTGCAGGATGCGGGCGTGGTTCAGCGCGCTTTCCACCATCGCATCGGGACAGGGCTCGCCGTATTTTTCCAGCAGTTCCTTTTCCAGCGAGCCGGCGTTGACGCCGATGCGCATGGAGCAACCGTGGTCGCGCGCGGCCTGAACGACCTCCTTCACCCGGTCCATCGAGCCGATGTTGCCGGGGTTGATGCGCAGGCAGGCGGCGCCCGCCTGAGCGGCCTCGATGCCGCGCTTGTAGTGGAAATGGATGTCGGCCACGAGCGGCACGCGGGCCTCGCGCGCGATGGTTTTGAAGGCGGCCGTCGACTCCACGTCCGGGCAGGAGACGCGGACGATGTCGGCCCCGGCCTCCTCCAGCTGACGGATCTGCGTCAGCGTCGCCGCCGCGTCAGTCGTCGGGGTGTTGGTCATCGACTGGACGCTGATCGGGGCGTCGCCGCCGACCGGGACCGAGCCGACCATGATCTGGCGGCTTTTGCGGCGCTCGATGTGGCGCCAGGGACGAATGTGGCCGAGTTCGGAATGGTCGCTCATGTCGCGCGGAACATAGGCGAGGAACGACGGCAAAACCACGACATCAGTCGCAGCCCGCGACGATTCATCCCGCAGGCGGGGCCGCCGGAGCGGCGACAGGGGGTGGGGCGGCAGCCAGTGCAGCCGCCGCCTGGGCGGCGCGCGCGCGAGCCTGGGCTTCGGCCGCAGCGGCGGCGCGGGCTTCCGACTGGCGAGCCTCGGCCTGGGCGCGGTTGTTCAAGGTTCCGAGCGGCGACTGGGGCGCGGGCAGGGCGCCGCTATGCTCGCCGTTCAGATAGACGTCGAAGGCCGTCGGGTCCGACACGTCCACCGTGGCCGAGATGCTCGGCGGCGCACGCCAGGCCTCGCCCACCCCCAGCTGACGCGCGAACAGGATACGACCGTCGCCCTGACGCACGACCAGGGTGGCCGGCTTGCGGGCCTGAAGGGTGACCACGGAGGTGGTGGCCGATGCGCCATAGACGGCGCCGCGCGGGTTAAAGGCGGCTTGAACCGGGGGCGCAGGCGGCGGCGCAGCATTGGGATCGTCGGGATCGACGCCGGTCAGCTGGGCTTCCAGGCCAGGCGTGATGTAGAGGGCCGGGGTGGTCTGGTCCGGCGGGGCCGCACGCGGCGCGCCGAGATAGAGGGCGCGCTCGACCTCGGAGTCAGCCTCCTTGGCCCAGTTCTTGGGCACGCCGACCAGATCGGACGGATGCGGCGGCTCGATGCGGACCACGCGCTGAAACACATTCCAGCCGATCACGGCCACGATCAGCACGCCGAGCGCCGCCAGAATTTTGGGCGAGGTGCGGCGCATCTGCTGCAGGGCAGCGCCGGTCGGCGCCTGAAGCGGCACGGCGGCTTCGGGAAACTCGCGCTTGAAACGCTCAACGGCGGTCAGTTCGTCCAGACCCAGAGCCCCGGCGTAGGCCCGGACATAGCCCATGGAGAAGATGCGCGACGGCAGGACGGAAAACTCGTTCTGCTCCAGCGCCGTCAGATAGCGCGGATGCACCCGCGTCATGGTCGACAGCTGGGCCATGGAGCGGCCCGAAGCGAGACGGGCGGCGCGCAGGGCCTCGCCCAGCGTCTCGGCGTCCTCGAGGGACGGCGCGTCCTGCCGATCCTGATCCATGCGGGGTTCCGTCCGTGCGGACGCGACGGCGCCCTCCCCTTCGCTTAGACGAGGCGCTTGATGCGGGCAACGCGGGAAAGCAGCCCCGCTTCAGTCTATGGCTCAGACGATGACGTTCAGCTTGCGCGCCAGGGACTCGATCTCGCCGCGCACAGACCCGGCCGAGGAACCGAGCAGGACGGCCATGCCGCGCCGCGCCGCAGACAGGTCGACCGACAGGATCATCCGTTTGACCGGCCCCACCCCCCCGGCCGGGGCGGACAATCGCGTATAACCCAGGGTGATCAGGGCGAAGGCTTCCAGCGGACGCCCGGCTAGCTCACCGCAGACCGAGACCGGCGTCGCGCTGTCGGCGCACTTCTGCTGGATCTCGGCCAGGGCCCTCAGGGCCGGCGGCGACAGGGGATCATACCGGTCCGACACCAGGGGATTGGTCCGGTCGGCGGCGAACATGTACTGCAGCAGGTCGTTGGTGCCGATCGAGACGAAGTCGGTCAACGGCAACAGGGCGTCCAGGTGCCACAACAGGCTGGGGCATTCGATCATGGCCCCGACGCGCAGCAGGGACGGCAGGGGCCGTCCGCGCCGCCGCGCCCAGTCGCACTCGACATCGACCAGTTCACGCGCGGCGCGGAACTCGTCCACCGTGGCGATCATGGGGAACATGACGCGCAGCTCGCGCCCGGCGGCGGCGGCCAGCAGCGCCCGCACCTGCATCCGCAGCAGAGCCGGGCGATCCAGACCCAGACGGATGGCGCGCCGCCCCAGAGCGGGGTTCTCCTCCCGCTCGTTGTCGAGATAGGGCAGGACCTTGTCGCCGCCGATGTCCAGGGTGCGGAAGGTGACCGGGCGGTCCCCAGCGGCGTCCAGCACCAGCTTGTAGAGGGCCGTCTGGGCGTCCAGACGCGGCAGTTCGTCCGAAACCATGAACTGGAACTCGGTGCGGAACAGGCCGATGCCCTCGGCCCCGGTCGCGTCCAGATTTTCCAGATCCACCGCCAGACCAGCATTGGTCAGGACGGTGATGCGCGTGCCGTCCCTGGTGACGGCAGGGGTGTCGCGCAGCAGGTCGAATTCAGCGCGGCGCTGCTCGCGCACGGCCATCCGGGTCTGGACCGCCGCCAGCATGTCGGGACGGGGGCGCAGATAGGCCTCGCCCGTCTCGCCGTCGACGATGACCTGATCACCTTCGGACAGGCGGTCGCGCAGGCCTTGCAGACGACCGACGCAGGGAATCTGCAGGGCGCGGGCGACAATGGCCGCGTGGCTGGCGGCCGAACCTTCTTCCAGCAGCAGGCCGCGCAGTTTGTGGCGCGGATATTCCAGCAGGTCGGCGGGACCCAGGTTTCTGGCCACCAGAATGGCGTCGTCGGGCAGGTCGCGATGGCCCGGATTGTCCCCTGCCAGCACCCGCAACAGACGGTTGGCCAGGTCCTCAAAGTCGTGCAGCCGCTCGCGGATATAGGGGTCGCGGGCCTTGGCGAAGCGGGCGCGGTGCTCGTTGCGGACCCGATCCACGGCCGCCTCGGCGGTCAGGCCCGAACGCACAGCCTCCTCCAGCGAGCGGTTCCAGCCCCGGTCGTCGGCGAACATCCGATAGGTCTCCAGCACCTCGAACGAGGTGCCGCCCAGCTTGGTCTGGCCGCCTTCCAGCATGACGTCGATGCCGGCCTTCAGCGCCGACAGGGCCTCGGCCAGACGACGTTCCTCGGCGACCGGATCGTCGGACAGCAGTTGCTCGGGGGCCAGGGGCGCCTCGTGCTGGACGACAACGCCGTAGGCCAGGCCCTCGGCGAACTTCTGCCCCTTCAGCCGCTCGGGACGATGGGGGGCCACCTCGACGTCGCGCAGTTCGTCCTGGGCCAGCAGCTCGCCCGAGGCGACCGTCTCGGCCAGGACCATGGCGATGGTCTGGATGTCCTCGACCTCTTCCTCGTCATAGCGACGGGCGGCGCGGTTCTGGACGACCAGAACCCCGATGGCGCGGCCGCCGCGCAGCAGGGGCGCGCCGAGGAAGGCGTGGAAGGGATCTTCGCCGGTTTCCGGGCGATAGGAGAAGCTGGGGTGGGACGGGGCGTCCGACAGGCTGATCGGCTGGGCCAGCCGAGCCACCTCGCCGACCAGACCCTCGCCGGGCCGCAGCCGGGTGTTGTGCACGGCCTCCGGGTTCAGACCCTGGGTGGCGAACAGTTCCAGCTCGCCCGAGGCGCGGCGCAGATAGATGGAGCAGACCTCAGCGACCATCGACTGGGCGATGGTGCGCACCACCATGTCCAGCCGCTCCTGCGCCGGGCCGCCGCCGGCCATGGCTTCGCGGATCTGGCGCAGGAGGTTGCGAGGCCCCCTCGTCGTCAATCCGCCCTTCACCATGTCGCCTCCCGCCTGGCCGCCCGTCGATCAGCCCACTGACCAGATAGGGCGGCGTGGTTGTTTTCCTATAGGGCGTCGAGCCCGTAGGCCGCGTGCAGCGCCCGAACGGCCAGTTCGGAATAGGCGTCCTCGATCAGGACGCTGATCTTGATCTCGGACGTCGAGATGGCCTGGAATTTGACGCCCTTGTCGGCCAGGGCGCGGAACATGGTCTGGGCCACGCCCGCGTGGCTGCGCATCCCCACGCCGATGACCGAGATCTTGGCCACGTCGGCGTCGATGCGAAGCTCCTCAAAGCCGATCTCGGCCTTGGCGGCGGTCATCATCTCGGCGGCGCGCTGGGCGTCGCGACGGCCCGTGGTGAAGGTCAGGTTGACCGCGCCCTCGGTGCGGGCCTGGCTCTGCACGATCATGTCCACATTGACGTTGGCCTCGGCCAGACGCGTGAAGACGTCGGCGGGGGCGTCGGTGCGGTCCGCCAGACCCAGCAGCGTGATCCGGGCTTCGTCCCGGCTCATGGTCACGCCGGAAACGATGCGCTTTTCCACGATCTCATCCTCGTCACAAATCAGGGTGCCGGCGTTTTCCGGCAGATTTCCATTCTCATCCGGCTCGATAAAGCTGGACAGGACCCGAACCGGGACCTGCTTGGCCATGGCCAGTTCGACCGAGCGGGTCTGCAGCACCTTGGCCCCCAGAGAGGCCATTTCCAGCATCTCCTCGTAGGAGACCTTTTCCAGGCGCCGCGCGCGGCTCTCGATGCGGGGGTCGGTCGTATAGACGCCGTCCACGTCGGTGTAGATGTCGCAGGGGGCGCCCAGCGCCGCCGCCACGGCCACCGCCGAGGTGTCGGAGCCGCCGCGCCCCAGGGTGGTGATGCGGCCGTCGCGGGTCACGCCCTGGAATCCGGGGACGACGGCGATCTGGCCGCTGTCGACAGCAGCGCCCAGGACATCGCCCGGCACGTCCTCGATGCGGGCGCGGCCGTGGGCGTCGTCGGTGATGATCGGGATCTGCCAGCCCATCCAGCTGCGCGCGTTCAGGCCCATGTTGCGCAGGGTCAGGGCCAGAAGACCCGAGGTCACCTGCTCGCCCGAGGCGACCACCACGTCGTATTCGTCGTCGGACAGGGGCAATCCAGCGGCGGCCTGACCTGCGCCGTCGGTCCAGGCCACCAGCTCATTGGTCTTGCCGGCCATGGCGGAAACCACCACGGCGATCTGTTTGCCCTTGGCGGCCTCGGCGGCGATAATTCGCGCCGCACGACGAATACGTTCGAGGTCCCCCATGGAGGTCCCCCCGAACTTCATCACCAGTCGTGTCGTTTCGGGCCGCGTCATCGTGGCGTTTCGTCCCCTGCTTGCATGGGCGGCCAAGGCGGTTCATGCCTGCGGCCATGTCCGCTTCTAACGACAGCCTTGAGCCGCGCAAACCCCAAAGCGAAGAGGGTTTTTCACCCTTTGCAACCGATCGTGCCGAGGGGCCGAGCATTGATCCCGCCGATGTGGCGCGCTTTTCGGCCCAGGCGGCCGAATGGTGGGACCCGAAAGGGCCGTTCGCGCCCCTGCATCGGTTCAATCCGGCGCGGCTGAAATTCGTCCGCGACCGCGCCGCCGAACACTATGGCCGCGATGTTCGAGCGCGGTCGCCCTTCGTCGGTCTCAGCCTGATCGACATCGGCTGCGGCGGCGGCCTGATCGCCGAGCCGATGCGGCGCATGGGGTTTGAGGTCACGGCCCTGGACGCCTCGTCCGAGAATATCGGCACGGCCCGCGCCCACGCCGAACAGGTGGGGCTCGACATTACCTACCGCGCCGCCACCGTCGAGCAGATGGTCGAGGCGAACGCCGGCCCCTTCGACGTGGTCCTGACCATGGAGGTGATCGAGCACGTGGCCGATCCCGAAGCCTTCGTCCGCGCCTGCTCCAAACTGATCAAGCCCGGCGGCCTGATGATCGTCGCCACCCTGAACCGCACCTTGAAGGGCCTGCTGCTGGGCAAGTTCGCCGCCGAATACGTGCTGCGCTGGGTTCCCGCCGGCACCCATGACTGGCGCCAGTTCCTCAAGCCCGAGGAGTTGCGCGCCATGCTCGACGGCGAGCCCCTGAGCGTCACCGGCCCCTATGGGCTGGCCTATGACCCGCTCAACGACCGCTGGAGCGAGGGCGACGACGTGGGCATCAACTACATGATGATGGCGACGCGGGACGCATGACGACGCTCCGGCGCATCGTCGTCACCGGCGGGCCGGGCTCGGGCAAGACCAGCCTGATCGAGACGCTGGCGGCGGCGGGCCATGCGACCTCGCCCGAAGCCGGCCGCGCCGTCATCCGTCGCCAGCAAGCCATCGACGGTCAGGCCCTGCCGTGGCGCGACCGCGCCCTGTTCGCCGAACTGATGCTGGATCGCGAACTGGAGGCCCACGCCCGGTTCGAGGGCGCGGCAGGGCCAGCCTTCTTCGACCGGGGAACGCCTGACGTGGTCGGCTACCTGACCCTGTGCGGCCAGCCGATCCCGGCCCATGTCGAGCGGGCGGCGCGCGACGTCCGCTACGACCGGCGCGTCTTCATCGCTCCCGTCTGGCCCGAGATATTCGCTCAGGACGCCGAGCGGCGGCAGGATCTGGACGAGGCGCAGCGCACCTTCGACGCCATGGCCGAGGTCTATCCACGCTTCGGCTATGAGCTGATCGAACTGCCGAAGGTGCCCGTCGCCGAGCGCCTCAGCTTTGTAATGAAGACGATCAGAGCGTTCTGATCATATAGCGGGCGTCGTCGCCGTAGCTGGCCAGTTTCTCGGCCATGCCGGGCGGGGTCTGGACGACAAAGCCATTGCGTTCCCAGAAGGCGGTCGCCTCGTTCACGGCGACCAGGGCGACCTCCTTCCAGCCCGCCGCCTTCGCCTGTTCAGCCAGTCGCTCGACGATGGGACGGGTGTAGCCGCCGCCGCGCGTATCGGGGTGGACGGCCAGATCGTGCAGATAGATGACCTCGGCGTCGCTCGGGACCGCGCCGATCAGGCTGTCCAGCGGCGGCGCGCTGTTGCGCTTCCACGGATAGGCCATCAGGTAGCCCATGACTGTCCCGGCGGCGTCGGACAGGACGAAGGAGCCCTCGGGCGCCAGTTCCTGCCGCTCGGCGAAGCATTCGCGCGCTTCGAAATGATCGGGGAAGGACAGACGGGCGACGCCGACGACGCCGTCGATGTCCTCGGGCGTCATCGGCCGCCAGTTTAGCTGGGGCAGCGGGCGTTCAGTTGCGCCTTGTTGAAGGTCCATTCGGCACTCCGGGTCTCATCGTCATCCGCCCCTTCGATGCGGGCGGCCAGCACATCCCCTGTGCGTGAATAGATGATGCGGTGCGGAAAGTCGTTGGCGGGGTTGGCGAAAACCACCCGCTGCGGCCCACTTTCGATCAGGCGAAACGAGGTGGGCGCGGCCCCGCCCGGCTGGGCGACATAGGCCAGACCGCCCTCGGGCCCAGCATCAGGCATGGGTCCGATACGCGCGAACTCGAAGCCGCTGCGGCCATTGCGCACGGTCACGGTATGACCAACCAGAAGGCCCGCGCGCAGATCGCTCCAGGTCTCGGACGCCTCGCGCCCGCCAGAGCAGTCCAGCCAGTAACCGGCCAGCCACGACAGGTCGGGGGCGGTCGAGGCCGACGTCGCCTGCAACAGAGCGGCGGCCATCAGGGCGGTCAGAACAGACATGATATCGCTCTCAGCAAGAATGAACCTTCAAACACTCCGTCACCCTCGGGCTTGTCCCGAGGGCCCATCGTTACGGCCAGCGCCAGCCCCTGAACATCGGGGACGACAGCCAACCTCACGACAGCGCCTGAACTCGCCATAGGCCCTCGGGACAAGCCCGAGGGTGACGGCGCCTTTCATTGAGAGCCTAGCCCGGCTTCAGCCGTCCCGCTTGTAGGATTGCGACGCCAGCTGACGCGCCAGCTCCATCTGCTCGCGTGCCCATTCGGTGGCGGTGCAGCCGAGAAAGCGGCGGAAGTCGCGGGCCATCTGCGGCTGGTCGAAATAGCCCGCCGCCAGACCGGCCTCCAGCCAGGAGGCGGCGTCGGCGTCCTGGCCCGTGGCATGATCAAAGACGCGGCGGAACCGAAAAACCGAGCGCAGGGTGCGCGGGGCCACGCCGACCCGGTCGCGGAAGCGGCGCTGCAGGGCGCGACGGTCGGCGGACGACAGGGATGGCGCCTCCTCCTCGCGCTCACTGGCTGTGACCTCGGCGCGGACAGCGGGGTCGAGACGCCAGTCCTTGGCTTGGCGCTGGGCCTCCAGCCAGTCGATCAGGGCCGCCGCCTGTCCCGCCGGATCGCCAGCGGGCGCCGCAAAGCCCGCCAGTCGCGCCACCAGATTCAGCCGCCGATCAGTGGCGTCGATCAGGGGCTGACCGAGGAAATCGCGCGCCGCATCCGGTTCGAAGCGGGCGGCGACGATTTCGACGGGGCCGACCGGACGAATGGCCATGGGCCGGGTCATCTGGCCGGCGAAGATGACCGGCGGCTGGGGCCGAAAGACGCCGTCGTCGCCCGCCTCCTCATAGGGGGCGGCCAGGTCGATCACCAGCTCAGGACAGCCGTCGGGGGCGATCCGCTGCACCGCGCCCGACGGCTCGGGCGCCGCATAGGTCCACAGGGTGCGGATGAAGGGACGCAAGGACGGCGGCGGCGCGAACTCTTCGTATCTCTCCCCCTGCCCCATCCTTCAGTTGGCCTTCTTGGGATCGGGCGGCAGGCTGGGCAGGGCGGCGCAGGGCACGCCGTCGTCCTTCAGCTTCTTGACGTCAGCCGGGGTGGCCTCGCCATAGATTTCGCGCTTCTCGGAGCGGCCTTCATGGATATCGCGGGCCTCGCGGGCGAAGGCGTCGCCGACGTAGTCGAAATTCTGCTCGACGTGATCGCGCACCTCGCGCGCCGCCTGCATCATCATTTCACGCATCTGCTTGGCCGTATCGGGCGCAGGCCCGGTCTTCTTCGTGCCCGCGACGGACGGGGCCATGACCTGCTTGCGTATGGCCGTCGAGCCGCAGAAGGGGCATTCGACCAGACCGCGCGCGGCCTGATCGTCATAGTCGTTTGATGAGGCGAACCAGGCCTCGAAGCCATGGTCATGGTCGCAGGACAGGGCGTAGCGGATCATTGAGGCCAGTCGAAATCGCGGTCGTGCAGAAGGGACGGCACGGCCTGACGCGCCCGCTGAACGGCGTTCAGATCCAGGGTCGCGGCGACGACGCAGGGCGCGTCGTGGTCGGCCTTGGCGATGACCTCGCCCCATGGCCCGACGATGGTGGAGTGGCCCCAGGTCTGACGACCGTCTTCGTGGGTTCCGCCCTGGGCCGGGGCCAGGACGAAGGCGCCGGTCTCGATGGCGCGAGCCCGCAACAGGGTCTCCCAATGGGCCTCGCCGGTCGGGCGGGTGAAGGCGGCGGGGACCGTGATCATCGACGCCCCCGTCTTGGCCAGGGCGCGATAGAGGTGGGGGAAGCGCACATCGTAACAGATGCTCAGGCCCAAGCGGCCCCAGGGCGTGGCGGCCACGCTTGCGGCGTCGCCGGGACGCACCGAGGCGCTCTCGCGATAGGTCTCGCCATTGGCCAGATCGACGTCGAAGACATGCAGCTTGTCGTAGCGGGCCGTGATCGCCCCGGTCGGGTCGATCAGCAACGAACGGTTGGCGGCGCGCGCGTCGCCCGGAACGTCCGAGCGCACGATGGCCGACCCGATCAGCAGCCAGACGCCCAGTTCGCTCGCCAGGGCGCGCAGGCCGAGAACGGCGGCGTCCGCGTCTTCGGTCGAAAGCGCGGCGTCGCGCAGACCCCTGCGCTGTTCGAGGAAGTTGGTCCCCTCGGGCGTCAGGACCAATTGCGCCCCGCCCGCCGCCGCCTCGCGGATCAGCGGCTCGACATGGGCCAACCCCGCCGTCGCCGTCGCCGGCGTCCGCGTCTGGATCAGCGCGACTTCAAGCCGCTCGTCCATCAGGCCGCCAGCAGGGGGTCCAGGCCGCCCTTGCGGTCCAGGGCGTGGATGTCGTCCGAACCGCCGACGTGCTGACCGTTGATGAAGATCTGCGGGAAGGTGGCCTTGCCGCCCGAACGCGCGACCATCTCGGCCTTCTTTTCCGGGTCGTTCGAGGCGACGATCTCGGTGAACTCGGCGCCCTTGCGGGTCAGCAGGCTCATGGCGGCGACGCAATAGGGGCAACCGGGCTTGGTGTAGATGACGACTTCGGCCAACTCAGGAACTCCTTGAACTGCAGGCTAGCCCCCTACTTAGGCGGTTCGCGCGCGGTTCGCACCCTCGCGATCACGGCCAGGTCCACGGCGCGGGCGCCGGCCTCCATCAGAACGCGCGCGCAGGCCTCGGCCGTGGCCCCGGTGGTCAGGACATCGTCGATCAACAGGATGCGCCGTCCCTTGATCCGACGCCGCCCCGCCTCAGTGACGGCGAAGGCCGATTTGACGTTCAGCCGTCGCCCGCGCGCCGACTTGCCGCCCTGGCTGTCGGTCCGGGCGCTGCGGATCAGGGCGTCGGGCAGGTAGTCCAGTCCGGCGGTGCGAGCGAGAGGCCGGGCGATCTCGGCGGCCTGATTGAAGCGCCGCGCCAACAGGCGGGAACGGTGCAGCGGCACCGGGACCACCGCATCGGCCTCGGCCACCACGTCGGCGGCGGAGCGGGCGATCCAGCGCGCGAACAGGGGGGCGAACTGCTGCTGGTCGCCATGCTTGAACTTGAGGATCAGGCCGCGCGAGGCCTCGTCATAGACGCAGGCCGCGCGGGCGCGGGCGAAGGCGTAGGGCTGGACCTGACAGGCCAGGCAGCGATCGGAGGCGAAGTCGCCGCCGTCATATTCAAAGGCCGCGCCGCAGCCGTCGCAAACGGGGGCTTCCAGAAACACCACCCGGCTCCAGGCGTCAGGCGACAGGCCGGCCGAGGCCGTGGCCTCGCGGCTGTCGTGGGCCATGGGCGGCAGCAGAATATCCAGCAGACCGCGCCCCGCATCACGCGCGCCAGATGCTATAGGCGCCGTCACGCCTTTTAATCGACCTCGCCAGCCCCCATCCTGATCCGACATGAGCGCCCCCTCCTCCGGTCCCCCGATCATCTTCGACGCCGCCCGCCGCGCCGCCCGCCTGAACCGCGCCGCCCGACGCTTCCCCGAGGCCGACTTCCTGCACGTGCGGGCCGCCGAGAACGCGGTGAACAGTCTGGAAGTGATCCTGCGCGAGTTTCAGACGCCCGTCGACCTGTCGCCCCATCCCGGCGTGTTTGCTCAGGCGGTGGCCGACAGCTCGGCGCGTGACCGGGTGGGCGAGGTCCGCGCCGTAGGGTCGGTTTCCGAGCGCGCCGCGCCGGGGGCCGGGCCTCTGGGGCTGGAGGACCAGTCGGCGGACCTGATCGTCAACCTGCTGGGCCTGCACTGGGCCAATGACCTGCCGGGCGCCCTGGCCCAGATCCGTCGGGCCCTGCGCCCCGACGGCCTGTTCGTCGCCAGCCTGTTCGGAGCGGCGACGCTGAAGGAGCTGCGCGGGGTGCTGACCGAGGCCGAGTTGGAGGTCAACGGCGGGGCCCAGGCCCGCGTCTCGCCCTTCGCCGATGGTTTCGACGGAGCGGGCCTGCTGCAACGCGCGGGTTTCGCCCTGCCGGTCAGCGACGTGGACCGAGTGACGGTGCGCTATAATGACCCCTTCGCCCTGATGCGCGACCTGCGCGCCATGGGCGAAACCAATGTCCTGGCCGGGCCGATCCGACCGCTGAGCCGAGCCGTGCTGGCCCGCGCGGCCCAGCTCTACGCCGAACGTCACGCCGAGGCGGACGGGCGTATTCCGGCGACCTTCGAAATGGTGCACCTGGCCGGCTGGGCCCCGCACGAGAGCCAGCAGAAGCCGGCGCGACGCGGTTCGGCCAAGAGCCGACTGGCCGATGCGCTCGGCGTCAGGGAACAGACCGGCGAATAAGAAAATCCTCCCCCGCTACGCAGAGGAAGATCGAGAGACTCAGAGCAGGTCGCGCAGCCAGGCGACCAGGGGCTCGTCGGCGGGCGGCATGGGATAGTCGCCCAGCTTGTTCGGCTTCACCCAGGCCAGCCCGGCGTGTTCATTCGCCGTGACCACGCCCGACCAGCGACGGCACAGGTAGAGCGGCATCAGCAGGTGGAAGCTCTCATAGGCGTGGCTGGCGAAGACGAAGGGGGCCAGGCAGGCCTCGTTCACGTCGATGCCCAGCTCTTCCTTTAGCTCGCGGATCAGGGCCTGTTCGGGCCGCTCGCCCGGCTCGACCTTACCGCCCGGAAACTCCCACATCCCCGCCAGTTGCTTGCCCTCGGGCCGCTTGGCGATCAGGACGCGGCCGTCAGGATCGATCAGGGCGACGGCGACGACGAGGACGGTGGGGACAGCGGCGGCCTCGCTCACGAGCGATAGTCTCCGTTGATCTCGATGTAGCGCTTGGTCAGATCGCACGTCCAGACAGTGGCCGAGGCCCGGCCCGAGCCGACATGGACGGTAATGTCGATCTCGGCGTTCTTCATATAGGCGCTCATCTTCGCCTCGTCGTAGGTCGGCGACGGGGCGCCGTCGACGGCGGCGACGTGGGGGCCGAAGTGGATGGCCAGACGGTCTCGGTCCACGGCCTCCTCGGTCTTGCCCACGGCCATGACGATGCGGCCCCAGTTGGCGTCCTCGCCGGCGATGGCGGTTTTCACCAGGGGGCTGTCGGCGATCGACTTGGCCAGTTTGCGGGCCGAGGCGGGGCTGGCGGCGCCATCGACGGTGATGCGCACGAACTTGGTCGCGCCCTCGCCGTCTTTCACCAGCTGATGGGCCAGATCGAGCATGACCTTGTCCAGGGCCGCCGAGAAATCCTTGAGGCGACGGTCGCCGACCCGGCCGATGCGCGGCGCGCCCGAGGCGCCGGTGGCGAACAGCAGGGCTGTGTCGTTGGTCGAGGTGTCGCCATCCACCGTCACGCTGTTGAAGGTGGTGCGCACGTGCAGGTTCAGCAGGGCCTTCAGCACCGGGGGGGCGATGTTGGCGTCGGTGACGATGAAGGCCAGCATGGTGGCCATGTCCGGCGCGATCATGCCCGAACCCTTGGCGATCCCGGCGATCTTGACCTTGACGCCCTCGATCTCGCACTCCGCGTAGGAGCCCTTGGGGAAGGTGTCCGTGGTCATGATGCCGAGGCCGGCCTGGGCCCAGGCATCGGCCTTCAACCCCGCCTTGATGTCGGGCAGACGGGCGGTGATCTTGGTCTCGTCCAGCACCACCCCGATAACCCCGGTCGAGGCCAGCATGACGTCGCGCTGACGGCAGTCGAAGCGCTTGGCGACTTCCGACGCCGTGCGGCGGGCCGCGTCGGCGCCGGCCTTGCCCGTAAAGGCGTTGGCGCATCCGGCGTTGACGACCAGGGCCTTGACCCCCTCGCCGCCCTTGTCGGAGTCCAGGTGGCGCTTGCACCAGTCGACCGGCGCCGAGCCCACCTTGTGCCGGGTGAAGACGCCGGCGCAGGACGCACCCTCGGGGAAGTGGAAGACCACCAGGTCGTCGCGCTCATGCTTGTAGAAGCCGGCGCGGGCGGTGGCGATCTCGACCCCGCCGATCGGCGGAATGGTCGGGAAGGGCACGGCCAGGGGCGAGATCATCAGGCCGGGCTTGCCGGGCGAAGCGGGCGTCTTGGCCGCCGTCGGCTGGGTGGCGCGCTTCAAGGCCGAAGCCAGGGGATCCAACGCCTTCTCAATGGCGGATTCAATCATCTGGCCGGTCGAACCGGATTTGGCGGGCGGACGATTCATGAGGCGACGGTTCCGGCGGGAGGGGCGGCGGCGGGAGAGGCGGGCGCGGGCTTGGCGCCCGGTTGCGCCGCCGGTTTGGCGGGATTCAGGAAGACTTCGACCGGCGCCTTGCCGCGCAGTTGCTCGAGCAATTGGCGCACGCCCTCATAGGTCAGATAGCGGACGATCAGGGGGCGAGCCTGGTCTAGGGTCGGCGGCGTCTCCAGGCGGCGGTCCTCGACGCGCAGCACGGCCCAGCCGCCCGGCGTCTGAACCGGCCCGACCAGGGCGCCGGGGGCCTGACCGCGCACGGCGGCGGCATAGGCGTCGGGCAGGACGTCCAGGGTGGAGTAGCCCAGGTCGCCGCCGGAATAACGGGTAGCGTCGTCGACCGAGCGCTGGGCGGCCACAGCCTCGAAGGCGGCCCCCTGCCCCAGCACCCCGACCACGGCGTCGGCCTGTTCTTTCGTATGCGAGAGGATCAGACGGACGCGCACCTCCTCGGTGGTCTGCGCCCGGCGCTGCTGCTCCTGATAGAGACGTTCGACCGCCTGATCGGACACCGCGCCGCTGACCACGGATTCCACCAGCATGTCGCCGAGGATGCGTTCATGCACCGCTTCCAGCCGACGCTGGGCGGCGGCGCTCTTGTCCAGACCGCGACGGCGAGCCTCGGCGGCCAGAAGCTTCTGATCCACCACCTCGTCCAGCACGCGGCGGAACAACTCGGACTGAACGTCCAGCGGCTCGCCCTCGCCGATCAGCCCCTGGGCCACGGCTTCGCGACGCACGTCGGAGGCCCAGACGGAGGCGTCCAGAACGCGGGCCACGACCAGATCATTCTTTTCGGGCGGGGCCTCTGCATCGCCGCGTCCGCAGGCGGCGGTCAGAACCAGCGCCGCCGTGGTCGAGGCCAGCAGGGCGACAGCGGTTCGAAAAGTGGGGCGCGAAAGACGCATCAGGCGCTCCGGCCAAAGGCGAAAAAGGGGCGAAAAACAGTAACCGGAAGGCCTGTCGCAGCAAGCCCTTGAAAGCCCCTCGCGTTGACAGGGGTTAGGGCGGTGCTTAAGTCCCGGCTGCGCCCAAGTCGAGGGGTTTTCGATCGTCTGCGCGGCCCCTGCGCACGCCTCGTATTTCGAGGGTCGTCGGGACCAGTGTCGATCCGGGCCTTCAGACTACGACGCTTCCTGTTTCAGAGCCTTCAGCCGCTCGACCGCCTTTACCGGATCGCCCATGCTCGGCTTCGCCAAGAAAATCCTCGGCTCCTCCAACGACCGCAAGGTCAAGGCCTTCCAGGCCCAGGCGCAAAAGATCAACGCCCTGGAAGCCAGGTTCGAGGCCTTCTCCGACGACGAACTGCGCATGATGACGCAGACCTTCAAGGACCGCATCGAGGCCGGCGACAGCCTGGACAAGATCCAGAATGAAGCCTTCGCCGTGGTGCGCGAGGCCTCCAAGCGGGTCATGGGTCAGCGTCAGTACGACGTGCAACTGGCCGGCGGCATGATCCTGCATGAAGGCGGCATCGCCGAAATGCGGACGGGTGAAGGCAAGACCCTGGTGGCCGTGGCCCCGGTCTATCTGAACGCCCTGGCGGGCAAGGGCGTCCACGTCATCACCGTCAACGACTACCTGGCGCGCCGCGACGCCGAGACGATGGGCAAGGTCTATCGCTTCCTGGGTCTGGAAGTCGGCGTCATCGTCAACGGTCTGTCGCAGGGCCAACGCCAGGCGGCCTACAACGCCGACATCACCTACGGCACCAACAACGAATTCGGTTTCGACTATCTGCGCGACAACCTGGTCTATGACCGCCGCGAGATGGTGCAGCGCAGCCACCACTTCGCCATCGTCGATGAAGTCGACTCCATCCTGATCGACGAAGCCCGCACCCCGCTGATCATCTCGGGCCCGACCGAGGATCGTTCGGACCTCTACAAGATCGTCGACACGATCGTGAAAGAGCTGATCAAGGACAAGGCCACCTATGATCTGGACGAGAAGCAGCGCCAGGCCCTGCTGACCGAGCTGGGCTCGGAACGCATCGAGGAAATGCTGGAGACCGGCGGCCACTTCGCCGAAGACACCAACGACCTCTACGACCCGGCCAACGTCAGCCTGGTCCACCACGTCAACCAGGCCCTGCGCGCCAACACCCTCTATACGCGCGACAAGGACTACATCATCAAGGCGGGCGAGATCGTCCTGATCGACGAATACACCGGCCGCATGATGACCGGCCGTCGCCTGTCCGAAGGTCTTCACCAGGCCATCGAGGCCAAGGAAGACGTCAAGATCATGCCCGAGAACCAGACCCTGGCCTCGGTGACCATCCAGAACTACTTCCGCCTCTACGAGAAGCTGTCCGGCATGACCGGCACGGCCGCCACCGAGGCCCAGGAATTCCTCGACATCTACAAGATGGACGTCCTGGAAGTGCCGACCAACCGTCCGATCCAGCGCAAGGATTATGACGACGAGGTCTATCGCACCTTCAAGGAAAAGAACGCGGCCATCGCCGCCCAGATCGCCGAGTGCCACGTCAAGGGTCAGCCGATCCTGGTCGGCACCGTCTCGATCGAGAACTCCGAGGAACTGTCCGAAGTCCTCAAGAACTACGACTACAAGGTCGAGACCGGCCGCACCCTCAAGGCCGAATACGCCGGCCGCGAGAAGGAAGCGAACAAGGTCGGCGATGACGCCTATGACGTCACCTACGTCTCGGGCCGCGGCATTCCGCACAATGTCCTGAACGCGCGCCAGCACGAGCAGGAAGCCTATATCGTCGCTGACGCCGGTCTGCCGGGCGCGGTGACCATCGCCACCAACATGGCCGGTCGCGGCACCGACATTCAGCTGGGCGGCAACCTGGAAATGCGCCTGCAGCGCTGGACCCAGGAGCAGCGCAACATGGCCGTCGAGGTCACGCCCGAAGCGCTGGAAGCCATCGAAGCCGAGTACAAGGCGGAGATCGCCGTCAACCGTGAGAAGGCCCTGCTCGCCGGCGGCCTGTTCGTGCTCGGCACCGAGCGCCACGAAAGCCGCCGCATCGACAACCAGTTGCGCGGCCGCACCGGCCGTCAGGGCGACCCCGGCACCTCGAAATTCTACCTGTCGTGCGAAGACGACCTGCTGCGCATCTTCGCCGGCGACCGTCTGGACGGCATCATGAAGTCCTTTGGCGTGGCCGAGGGCGAGGCCATCAGCCACCCCTGGCTGAACCGCGCCGTCGAAACCGCCCAGAAGCGCGTCGAAGCCCGCAACTACGACATGCGCAAGAACGTGCTGAAGTACGACGACGTCGTGAACGATCAGCGCAAGGCCGTGTTCGAACAGCGTCAGGAGTTCATGGACTCCACGGACCTGTCGGAACTGGTCACGGACTTCCGCCTCGACGTCGTCTCCGACCTGGTCGAACGCTACATGCCGCCCAAGGCCTATGCCGAGCAGTGGGACATGGACGGCCTGGACGAGAAGGTCCGCTCGACCCTGGGCCTGGAGCTGCCGCTCAAGGACTGGGCCGCCGAGGAAGGCGTCTCGAACGAAGAGATCGAGGAACGCATCAACGCCGCCGCCGACTCCCGCGCCGCCGAGCGTCTGGAGCAGATCGGCGCCGACCAGACCCGCGGTCTGGAAAAGCAGTTCATGCTGCAGATGATCGACATGCAGTGGCGCGAGCACCTGGTCCACCTGGACCACCTGCGCGGCGTCATCGGCCTGCGCGGTTACGGCCAACGCGACCCGCTGAACGAATACAAGACCGAAGCCTTCAACCTGTTCGAGACGCTGCTGCACGACCTGCGCCACAACGTCACCCGCTGGCTGATGACGGTCGAGTTCCGCTTCGAGGCGCCGCCGGCGATGGAGATGCCCGAGTTCCAGGAAATCCACCTGAACCCCGGCACCGGCGAGAACGAAATGGCCAACCCCTCGGCCCAGAACCCCGAAGGCATGCTGACCGGCGACGACCGCTCCAAGCTGCCGGTCGAGGCCCTGCCCATCGGCTGGGAACGCACCAGCCGCAACGCCGACTGCCCCTGCCATTCGGGCCGCAAGTTCAAGCACTGCCACGGTAGTTTGATCTAGGAATAACGAGGCGGGTTCGCGAAAGCGGCCCGCCTTTTTCTTTGCCGCCTCCTTGCCAACAGCCGTCATCCCGGACGACCTGAAAGGTCGATCCGGGACCCAGACGCCTGAACGACCCGCCACCAGCGCAGTCGCAACCGCCTGGGTCCCGGGTTCCGCTACGCGGCGCCGGGATGACGGAGGAACTACAGGTGACGCCGCCCACTCCGCCCGCTAGCTTCGCCCCATGAGCTACAAGCCCCTCTTCTCGCGCGCCCTGGGTCTGGATCCCGAGCGGCTGCATTTTGCCGCCCATAGCCATCATCTGTGGCCCGACGCCAGTTTCGACGCCCAGGTCCAGGCCTGGGCCGAGGCCAACCGCTTCGCCGATCGCAAGTGGGATCTGGTGTTCGGCGAGGTCATTCCCGAAGCCCAGAAGCATGTGGCGAAGGAGTTGAACCTGCCATCGCCCGACAGCCTGATCTTTGCGCCCAGCACCCACGACATCCTGCTGCGCATCGTCTCAGGCGTCGAGAAGAAGCCGGTCCGCATCCTGTCCAGCGATGGCGAGTTCCATTCCTTCCGTCGCCAGTCCGAACGCTGGGAAGAAGCCGGCGAGGCCGTGGTCACGCGCGTGCCGCTGCAGCCCTTCAATACCTTCGCCCAGCGCTTCGTGGCGGCGGCGCAGGCCGGCGGTCATGACCTGATTCTGGTCAGCCAGGTCTTCTTCCGCACCGGCCAACTGTTCGACGCCATCCCCGCGCTGGCCGAGCTAGCCGACCCCGCTGGCCCCTGGGTGGTGATCGACGGCTATCACGGCTTCATGGCCACGCCGACCGACCTGTCGGCGGTGGCGGACAGGGTCTTCTATCTGGCGGGCGGCTACAAATATGCCATGGCCGGCGAAGGCGCGTGCTTCCTGCATTCCCCGCCCGGCTTCTGCCCGCGCCCGGTCATCACCGGCTGGTTCGCCGAGTTCGGCCATCTGGAAGGCCCGCCCGGCGGGGTCCAGTACCGCACCGACGGCGGCCGCTTCTGGGGCGCCACCTTCGACGTCAGCGCCCTTTACCGCCTCAACGCCGTGCGCCGGATGCTGGACGAACAGGGCCTGACCACCGCCGATGTCGCCGCCCATGCGCGCAGCCTGCAGGCCCAGTTCCAGGCGGCGGTTCAAAGCGACGAGGCGGGCGCCCTGTCTCAGGCCGAGATCCTCAACCCGGTCGAGGGCGAGGCCCCGCGCGCCCGCTTCCTCGCCCTGCGCTCGGACGAGGCCGCGCGCTGGAAGGCCGACCTGCAGCATATGAACGTGGTCACCGACGTGCGCGACGACGTGGTCCGCTTCGGCTTCAGCCTGTATCAGTCCGAAGACGACGTGGAGCGGCTGATCCACGCCTGCGCCCGCCTGACCTGATGCGTCAGAAGAAGAGGCTGTCGTCCTGACGCTGGGCCTCGGGCGGGCGTCGGGGCGTAGAAGGTCGGGGCGTAGCGGGCCGAGTTGTGCCAGGCCGGGCCGCCGCAGGACGTGGTGCGGGGATCGGCGCCGCTGCCGGCTCTGAAGCTGGAGCCGCCGCCCTCTCCTCTTCGTTGTCGAAAATGGAGCGCCAGACCGAGGTCGCCGCCCGCGGCGGCGCTTCAGGTTCGGAGGCGGCTGGAACGGGCGCGGCGCCAGGCGCCACCTGGGGATAGGGCACAGGCGAGGCGGCCGCCTCGCTCGTCGGCTTGGGCGGCTCCGGCGGCGGCGATGAAGACGTGGGCGCTGTCGGCGACGCAGGGCTCGCCATCCGCTGGTCGACGGCGTTCCACAGAATGGCCACGCCCAACGCCAGCAGGATCAGACCGATCACAGCGCCGATCAGCGACCCGATCAGGATGCGCGACAGACTGGACGGGGCGGCGGACGACGACATGCCCCTCAGGCCTAGCACCGAACGGCGCGACGACAACCCCGCTTCGGATCAGAAGACGGTCCGCATGATGTCAGACCGCCAAGTCAAACAGGGCGTCACGCACGATCTCGGGATGGGTCATCGGAAACAGGTGCCCGCCGCCGGCGACGGCGCTCACCCGCCGCGGCGCGGCGTCCGGCGCCGTGACCGGCGCGGCGCACAGGCTGCCGTTTTCCGCCTTCAGGACATGGACCCCGCCCCGATAGCGCCGCAGAGCGCGCCAGGGATCATGCGCCTGGGCTGCATAGTTGGAGGCTTCCCAGGCCGGATCACAGGTCAGGGCGAACCCCTGATCGGTCTCGGCCAGTCCATCGACCAGATAATCGGCCAGCATCATGTCGGGCCAACCCTTGAAGGCCCCGCGTCCGCGATAGGCCGTGAGCGCCTGCTCTCGGCTGTCGAACAGGGCGCGGCGTTTCAAAGTGCCCTGGACGATGGGGAAGCGCTGGGCCAGCATCCCGACCAGGGGCAGGTTCATGGCCAGGACCATCTCGCGTCGCCAGATCACCGGGTCGAGCAAGAGCAGGCGCGACACCCGGTCGGGCCGCTCGGCCGCCGCCAGCAGGCCGCTGGTGCCGCCGATGGAGTGACCCGCCAAGGCCACGGGCGGGCCGTCCACGGCGTCCAGAAGCCCGATCAGATCGTCGCGGTGATCCTTCCAGCTGCGCCGCCCCTGCGGCTGGGCCGGAAGCCCCGTCCGGCCGTGCCCGCGCAGATCCGGCGCCCAGATACGCAGGGCCCCCGAGAGGGGCTGCAGCAGGGAACGATAGGTATAGGCGTTGAAACCGTTGGCGTGGACGAAGATCAGATCGACCGGTCGCGCCGGATCGCCGAAGTCGAGCACGGCCATCTCGCCCCCGCCCCAGCGGTTGTCGATGGGAACCGTCAGACGCCGCGGCGCTGAAAGGGCCAGGGCGTCCATCCGCGTCAGGCCGCCACGCGGCAGGCCGGGCAGCGGCCGTGACCCTCGATGGTGGTGCGCTCGATGGCGTAGCCGGCCGAGGACGCGGCCTCTGCGAAGGCGTCGCCCCCCGCCACCGCCACTTCTTCGGTCGCCCCGCAACAGTCGCAGATCAGGAAGGCGGCGGCGTGGGCCGGGGCGTCCCCGGCGGCGGCGGTGCAGGCGACATAGGCGCTGATCGAGGCGATGCGATGCACCACGCCGCGCCGCTCCAGAAACTCCAGGGCGCGATAGACGGTCGGCGGCTTGGCGGCCTGACCGTCCAGACCATAGCGGGCGATCAGGTCATAGGCCTTGACCGGCTCGCCCGCCGCCAGCAGCAATTCCAGAACACGGCGGCGCGGCGCCGTCATGCGCTCGCCCTCTGCGGCGCAGCGGGCCTCGACCGAGACAATGGCCTGCTCGACCTCGGCGGGACCGGGTCGGCTGTCGGAATGATCGTGATCGCAAGCGGCGCCCATGCCCCACAGCTAAGGGGTCCGTCGCCGCATCGCAACCGGCGCCGGCGTCGCAGAGCCTATCGCATCCGCCGTTCGTCGAACCATCGCGTTTGCGGCGCGCCCGGCCATGGGCTAGAAGGCCCGACCATTCTGTTCAGAGCCGATCCGATCATCATGACCGACACCACGACCCAAGCGTCCGGCCCCCTGTCCGGCACCGTCCTGTTCTACACCCAGCCGGAGCCGATTTCGTTCGAGGCCCACAGCAAGCTGGGCGTGACGCCGTCCGACCAGCCCTACGCCTTCGTGGCGCAGACCAACGTCGTGCCGTTGACCGTGACCGAGTTCGCGCCCGCCGCCCTGTCCTATCCGATCATCTTCGTCGGCGAGCAGAAGCAGCCCGTCGTGGCCATGGGCCTGCGTCAGAACGACAACATGTTCATTGAGAACGGCCAGTTCCGTCCCGACGCCTACATCCCGGCCTATGTGCGCCGCTACCCGTTCGTCTTCGCCAACGACGACAGCCAGCAGCGCATGATCCTGTGCATCGACCGGGCCGCCCCCTTCGTCAGCGAAAACGCGGAAGTTCCGCTGTTCGACGGCGACCAGCCCAGCGCCTATGTCAACAATGCGATGGAGTTCTGCAACAACTTCGAGCAAGAGCGCATTCGCACCGAATCCTTCGTCAAGCTGCTGACGGATCTGGACCTGTTCGAAGTGCGCGAAGCCACCTTCACCCCGCGCAATCCTGACGGTTCGGCCGGCGCGGTCCAGAAGCTGGCCGAGTATTTCGCCATTTCGGAAGACAAGCTGAAGGCCCTGCCGGCCGACAAGCTGGTCGAACTGCGCGACAACGGCGCCCTGGGCCAGATCTACGCCCACCTGGTGTCGCTGCTGGGCTGGGACCGCCTGATCTCGGTCGCGTTGCAACGCGCCAACGACATGCCGGTCGCCGCCAACGCCTGATTCTGTGGCCCTGCCGCGCTCACGCGCGACTTGAGGCCCGTTGGAAAATGAAAACGCCTCGTCGGGAAACCGGCGAGGCGTTTTTCTTGTCTAGCGTCGCGCCACCAAGGCGCGGGTCAGGCAGGAGAAGACCAGCCGCCCCGCCTCGTCCAGCAAGTCTTGCTGGGCGATGACGATGCCCTTTTCATCCCCGACCGGGTCCTTGCCCATGACCGTCAGCCGGCCGCGCAGCAGTTCGCCCGCCGGCGGATTGCGCAAGAAGCGCAGACCATCGACGGCCAGGGTCTTGGCCCCCGCCCAATGCCCCGCCTTCTCGGCCGACAGGCGGCTCCACAGGGCATAGACCAGGGCGTCGGGCGCGCCATAGGCCACGTCCCAGCCGGGTGCGAACCGCTCGGCGAAGAGGTCCAGCGCGCCCGCATCCACCGCACAGGCGCCCAGGGGGATGACCTGACCGACCTCGAGATCCTCGAAATGGACATGCAGGGGTTCGGTCATGCCGTCAGGCTCCTCAGGCGGCGGGTTCTTCCGAAACCCGAACCAGCAGCTTGCCGTCATGGTCGCCGGTGAACAAGCGGTTCAGCGAGGTCACCGCCCCCTCCAGGCCGTCGTCGACGTGGACCTTCCACTTCACCCTTCCGTCAGCCAGCCAGGGCCCCATCTCCTCGACCATCTCTTTGGCGCGGTGGGCGTAATCCAGCACCAGGAAGCCCTGGACGTTCAGGCGATGAGTGATGATCCGGCTGAAGTTCGGCGACGGCGGCATTCGCGTGGCGTTGTAGCTGGAGATCAGGCCGCAGACGGCCATGCGGGCATGGATGTTCAAACGGTTCCACACGGCGATCATGATGTCGCCGCCGACGTTCTCGAAATTAAGGTCGATCCCATTGGGAGCCAAACGGTCCAGGGCATCCCCCACGTCCTCGTTCTTGTAGTCGACGGCGGCGTCGAAGCCGAGGTCCTCGGTCAGCCAGCGGCATTTGTCAGGCCCGCCGGCGATGCCGATGACACGGGCGCCGCGCTGCTTGGCCACCTGGCCGGCGATGGAGCCGACGGCGCCCGCCGCCGCCGAGATCACCAGGGTCTCGCCCGCCTTGGCCTTCAGCACGTCGGTGACGCCGAAATAGGCGGTCAGTCCGGTCATCCCCAGCACCGACAGATTGGCCGTCAGCGGCATTCCTGGCGCGCGATGAACCGGACGCAGGCCCTGCTCATGCACGACGGCGTAGTCGGCCCAGCCGCCCGACAAGGGGGTGACGATGTCGCCCGCCTTGAAGCGCTCCGACTTCGATTGCTCGACCACGCCCAAGGTCAGTCCGCGCATGACCTCGCCCAGACCAACCGGCGGCAGATAGCCCTGGCTGTCGTTCATCCAGGTGCGGTTGGTCGGGTCCAGCGACAGGTAGATGGTGCGGACCAAGACCTCGGCGTCCTTCAGGTCCGGCACAGGCGTTTCAATCAGTTCCAGGTCGCCGTCCTGGATCAGACCCTGCGGCCGCTGACGAAGAACCCACTGACGATTGCGAAGGCTCATGGCGCGTCTCCAATGCGTTTTCTTTGAAGACCCATAGTGGCCTATGCGCCGCTCCTGTCGAGAGGCTTCCAAAGAAAAGCGGATCGCTCCACGTCAGCTTGCGTCGGAGATCCCGCCATGATCGGCAGGCCTCGTCGCCTTCCTACCCCCCGTGAGCTGACATGGCGAACCCAGCCCAGACCATTAGCGCCAGCCCGGCCAAGAGGGCTGCGGCGCCGACACCGATCGTCACCTTCAGAACCAAAGACTTCATCCGCCTTCTCCTATCAGGGTGATCCATTCACCCCCGTCAGCGGCGTAGAGGCCATGCGACCCAACGACGCGGCGAATGGGGCGGCGAACGGGGCGCGAACCGGCGGCGCCGAAAAGAAAAGCGGACCGTTTCGGGTCCGCTTTGAGGTGGCATCATCGAGAATGAGGTGCGGAGGCGGCGGACCGGCGAACCGGTCAAGTCGGGGGGGCTTTGTCGCCTCCGCTCCTCGATAACGACGGCGCCTAAAACCGGTTCCACGGGCGCCCGAATACGGATGGCCCACGGCGCAACCGGAACGCCGTCGCCGTAAGCGGCGTTTCAACAGAGCGATTGACCTGAACCGAAGAGGCCCCGTCTCGGAGAGCGTGATGACCCATCAGGACCCCCACTCCCATTCTGCCGACGCCGTGGAGCATCATACGCCGATCGAGGCCCAGTATGTCCGCCAGGGCCGGGGCGGGGTGCGGATTCTATGGTTGTTGATCGTGTCCGGCGGCGCGGCGGCGGTTCTGCTGCTGGGCATGTGGCTGCTCAGCAACGGAGGCTTCCAGACGGTCAATCCCGACGCGCGCGCCGCTCGTGACAACGTCGCCCCCTTTGACGCGCCCGCACCGGCCGCTGCGGCGCCCGCGACCTGAAGCCGACATGAAAAGGCCCCGACAGCGAACCGTCGGGGCCAGACCATCAAGCAGGCCTGAAAAAATCAGGCGGCCTGTTTTTGGCGCGAAGGGTGGAAGAAGAGGGCTTGGCTGATCGCCGCCTTCACCGTTTCCGGTTGGAAGGGCTTGGTGATCAGGAAGGTCGGCTCGGGCCGCTCGCCGGTCAGCAGGCGCTCGGGGAAGGCGGTGATGAAGATGACCGGCACGTCGAAGCGTTTGAGGATGTCCTTGACCGCGTCGATGCCCGAGGAGCCGTCCGCCAACTGAATGTCGGCCAGAACCAGACCCGGACGATGACGCGTGACCGCATCGACCGCCTCGTCATGGGTGGTCGCCGTGCCGGTGACACGGTGGCCCAGTTCCTTGACCAGGCTTTCAATGTCAGCCGAGATGATGGCCTCGTCCTCGATGATCAGAACGTCGGTGGCCAGTTCGGCGTCGATGTCGGACTGGGCTTCGGCGATCAGACGCTCGACCGTGCGCGGATCGACGCCGAGGATCTGGGCGGCTTCCGAGGGCGTGAACCCCTCCAGGGCCGTCAGCAGGAAGGCCTGTCGCGAGCGCGGCGCGATCCGCATCAGGCGGCGTGCGGCGTCGTCGCCGACGCCGTCCATGCCGCTGCCGTCCTCAAGCTGGGCGCCGGTCGAGGACCAGATGGCGTGGAAGACGTGATAGAGAGCAACGCGCGGCGTCATGTCCGTCGGCAGTTGGCGCTCGCCGGCCGCCAGCGCCTCCAGGGCCACCCGCACATAGTTGTCGCCGGTGATCTGATCGCCCGTCAGGGCCCGCGCATAGCGGCGGACATAGGGCAGATGCGGCGCAAGCCTGGCCAATAGACTCATACAAATTCCCCGACATCGGCGTCTCCGATCTGAAGACGCGCCAGTTTGGCATAACGTGTCGATCACACAACGGTTCCACGCCGGCCGCCCAAGCTTGAGCATAAAATCGCAGAGGTCTAGGAACTCTTGGAGAGAAGCGGCGTTTTCCGCTTTCATGAACCCTACCTCTAGGCTTGGGCGGCGGCCGGAACTCCATGATGAATGCTAAGGAAACCACCCCGCGTCCCGACGCGCCGGCGTCTCGGGACCACGGGCTGGAAGAAGTCCGCCTGCGGCAGCAGGCGATCGGCGTGAAGCTGCGCCACATGTTCGACCAGGTGGTGAACGAACCCGTTCCCGACGAATTCCTGGACATCCTGCGGCGGGCCGACGAGCGGTCGTCGACCAAGGAGGGCCAGTGAGCATCTCCAGCGCGCCGCCCAAACCGCCCTCGGCCGACGACGCCGGCTTCAAGAAGGAGCTGGTGACGCTGATCCCTCACCTGCGCGCCTTCGCCCGCACCCTGACCGGCGACCCGACAGCCGCCGACGACCTGGCCCAGGAAGCCATGATGAAGGCCTGGGATGCGCGGGCCAGCTATCAGATGGGCACCAATATGAAGGCCTGGACCTTCATGATCCTGCGTAACCAGTTCTACTCCGAAAAGCGCCGTTCCTGGCGTCAGACCCAACTGGACCAGGAAGCCGCCGAACGGACCCTGGTGGCGGTCGACGACCCCGAGGCGCCGGTCGCTCTGGACGAGCTGCGACAAGCCCTGAAAACCCTGCCCGAGGAACAGCGCGAAGCCCTGATCCTGGTCGGCGCCGGCGGCTTCGCCTACGAAGAGGCTGCTGAAATCTGCCAGTGCGCCGTGGGCACGGTGAAGAGCCGCGTCTCGCGCGCTCGCAAGGCCCTGCAGGCGACGCTGGAGCGTGGCGGCTATGGGCGCGACGGCAAGGCCGCCGGCGACGCCATGCGCTCGATTCTGGCGGACGCCGACAGGCTGAGCGGCGCCAGGCAGGACTGACGCATGGTGCGGTTCGGCCGCGCCTGGGGGCTGAAGCTCAGCCGCCCCAGCGTTCAGGGTATTCGCTTCCGCATGGGGCTGGCCATGGCTGTGGCCCTGCTGCCCATCCTCATGCTCAGCGCGGCCCAGACCCAGGCCGAGTTCCAGCGTCAGGCCGAAGACCGCCGCATCGATCTGCAACTGGCGGCCGAGCGCAGCGCCGCCGACGCCAAGGCGCGGATCGACAGCACGGTGGTCCTGCTGCAGGCCCTGGCGCCCGAGGCCTCGGGTTTCTACTGCGAGCCGCGCCTGACCGCCCTGGTGTCGCGGCTCGACAGCCTGTCCGCCCTGCACCGCTACAGCGCCACCGGCGAACCCGTCTGCGCTTCTCGATCTGGCGAGCGGCCGGAATCCGCCTCGTCCCTGACGGCGGACGTCCGCAGTCAGGACTGGTATCAGCGGCTCCGAAACGGCGAGGATGTGGTCATGGCCCGCGCGCCCGGCGCCGCCGGCTCGTTGATCATCGCCGTCCGTTCCGAACGCCCCCTCGGCGCCTTCCAGGGGGCCATCGCGGCGGTAATCCCCCTGACCGCCCTGCAACCCGACATCCAGGACCCCGCCCTGCCGCCGGGCGCACAGTCCGCCGTGACCGACGCCCAGGGCCGGGTCCTGATCTCCACCGACGCCGCCGCCTTCGCCACCGACCGCGTCGCCCGCACGGCCTGGATCGCCGAGGCGCGACAGGGCGAGGCCGCCCTGTTCGAAGCCCGGGACGCCCGGGGCCGCCGACACGTGTACGCCGGCACCGGCCTGGCCGGACGCGACCTGTTCGTCCTCTTGTCGGCGCCGACCTCAGGCCTGCTGTCCTGGGCGCGGCTGAATCCCATCGGCTCCTTCCTTATGCCCCTGGCCGCCTGGCTGGTCGCCTTCCTGGCCGTCATGCTGCTGTCCGAGCGCGTCGTCATCCGCTGGCTGGTCTATCTGGAGCGGGTGGCGGCCATCTATGCGCGCGGTCGCTTCTCGGTCCGTCCCGTCCAGGCCGAGCATGCGCCGGCCGAAATCCGCTCCCTCGCCCGCACCCTGGGCGCCTTGGGCGACAGCATCACGACCCGCGACAAGGCCCTGCTCGACTCGCTGGACGAGAAGGACGCGCTGATGCGCGAAATCCACCACCGGGTGAAGAACAACCTGCAGATCATCTCCTCCCTGCTGTCGATGCAGCAGAGGGCGGTGGCCGACCCGGCGGCGCGCTCGGCCCTGGGCGACACGCGCCAGCGGATCACGGCCCTGGCCCTGATCTATCGCACCCTCTACCAGAGCGAGGACATCCGCGAGGCGGACTCGCGCACCTTCCTGACCGAACTGGTCGGGCAACTGATCGCCGGCGAGGCCATGCGCGGCCCCTTGGTGACCAGTTCGGTCGAAGCCGACGCCATCATCATCGACCCCGACCGTCTGGCGCCGGTCGCCCTGTGGCTGGTCGAGGCCGTATCCAACGCCCAGAAGCACGCCTTCGCCGGGCGCGGCGGGGATCTTCAGGTCCGCTTCCGCGTCATGGGCCCCACCAGCGTTCTGGAGGTTCAGGACGATGGCCCCGGCATGGCGGACCGCGACACCACCGGCGTAGGCAGGACCCTGATGAACGCCTTCGCCAAGCAACTTCGCGGGCAGGCGGAAATGGTCGAGGCGCCCGGCGGCGGCTCCATCGCCCGCCTGACCTTCGCGACGCCCGAAGCCTTGAAACCCGCCGCGGCATCAGCTTGACAGGAACCCGGACCGCGCCCCCGCGTTGGTGTCGAGAGGGCCGGTCATTGCACCCCCCGCCCGTTTTCACAGGAGCCGACCATGCGCAAACTGTTCGTACTTGCCGCCGCCGCCGCCCTTCTGACCACCGCCGCCTGCAACACCATCGCGGGCGTCGGCAAGGACACCCAGGCCGCTGGCTCGGCCGTCGAGGGCGCCGCCCGCGACGCCAAGAACTAGTCCCACCTCAGGGCTGTTCGTCCCCGTCGCCCAACCAGGCGGCGGGGATTTTCATGCTGTTCCTTCTCAGGCGAAGGCCAGGTCCCATGGCGCCGCTCCGTCGTCAGCGACAGACGACGGGCGGCTGGGACGACGGCGCAGGGCGGCCCGTCGGGCGCGCGCTGCGGGGCGTCGCCCGAGGCCGGCCGTCATCCTCGCGATCCCGGCCTGGACCAGGCGCGAGACGCGGGCCTTGACCAGGGGCCAGCGCGCCTGACCGGCGATCAGGCTGACGGCGGCGACCACCTCGACATAGGCCAGAACGTCCCCGGCCATCAGCAGGGCCAGCTCCACCGGCAGGACCTGGATCATCAGGATCGCCCCGGCCACAATGACCAGCGAGCGAATCCGACTGCCGCTGAAGGCCTCGCCCAGCTTTTCCATGACGAAGGCGCGACTGGGCCGGTGCGTCGCACAGGCCAGGCCGACGACCGCCAGGAACAGCGGCGGCAATGGAAGGCCCCCGGCCAGCAACCCCGGCGCGGCGGCCAGCCCCGCCGCCAGCGCCAGTCCGAACCAGAGCATCCCGGCGCGATCCTTCGTCATCATTCCCTCCAAGCTTGAGCATTGAGGTGGGCGCCGCGCGATCAGGGCGCAAGTTCAAATTTCAGCGTTACGGCCTAGCCGTTCCCCAAGGTCAGGTTTAGCCTTCGTCTTGCCCCGCGCGACGGGGCGCGAACTCAGGGACGAAACCCATGCGCGTCGGCGTGCCCCGCGAGATCAAGACCAATGAACACCGGGTCGGCCTGACCCCCACCGCCGCGCGCGAATACGTCGCCCACGGCCATGAGGTCCGCATCGAGACCGGCGCCGGCCTGGGCGCGGGTTTCAGCGACGCCGACTACAGGAAGGCGGGCGCGACCATCGTCGCCGACGCCGAAACCGTCTTCGCCGACAGCGAGATGATCGTGAAGGTCAAGGAGCCGCAAGCCGTCGAGTGGGCGCGGCTGCGGCCGGACCACATCCTCTTCACCTATCTGCACCTGGCCCCCGATCCCGAACAGACCAAGGGTCTGCTGGCCTCGAAATGCGCCGCCATCGCCTATGAGACGGTGACGGATCGCAACGGCGGCCTGCCGCTGCTGGCCCCCATGTCCGAGGTGGCCGGGCGCATCGCCGTCTTTTCCGCCGCCGAGACCCTGTTGAAGCACAACGGCGGCATGGGCCTGCTGTTCTGCGGCGTGCCCGGCGTGGCGCCCGCGCGGGTCCTGGTGCTGGGCGGCGGGGTCGTGGGGCTGAACGCCGCGCGCATGGCCATGGGCCTGGGCGCCGAGGTGGTGGTGCTGGAGCGCTCCATCCCCCGGATGCGCGAGATCGACGAACTGACCGGGGGTCGGGTCATCACCCGCTATTCCTCGATCGGCGCCATCGAGGAGGAACTGGTCAAGGCCGACGTGGTGATCGGCGCGGTCCTGGTCCCCGGCGCCGAGGCCCCCACCCTGGTCCGTCGCGACCAGTTGAAGTCGATGAAGCCGGGCAGCGTCCTGATCGACGTGGCCATCGACCAGGGCGGCTGTTTCGAGACCTCGAAACCGACCACCCACGAAGACCCCACCTATGTCGTCGACGGGGTGGTCCACTACTGCGTCGCCAACATGCCGGGCGCCGCCCCGCGCACCAGTTCCGAGGCCCTGAACAACGCCACCCTGCCCTTCGGCCTGGCCTTGGCGGACAAGGGACTGGAGGCCCTGAAGAAGGACCCGCATCTGGCGCGCGGCCTGAACGTGCTGAAGGGTGAGATCACCTATCCCGCCGTGGCCGAGGCCCTGGGCCTGCCGTGGAGCGATCCCTTCGGCGTCTGGGCGCGAGGCTAGACCGTCAGGGCGACCCCGACGTCGGGCATGGCGCGCATCGCCGCCTGAACCTCGCGGTCCAGGCCGGCCACGGCGCGCTCGGCCTCGTCGCCCTCCGGCGTGTCCTTGGCCGCCCGTTGCGCCATGGCTTTGATCCGGGCGGCCAGCCGCTTGACCTCGTCCATCGTGTCGCGGTCGGCTTGGCGCTCGCCGCTGAGGCGGGCCTGGTCGTTGATACGGGCCTGGGACGCATCGATGGCCTGCTGATAGGGGTTGGACGGTTTCGCCCCTGCCCCCTGATCCTCGGTCGGGACCGGTTGTTCAACAGACATCGCCTCGACCCGGGCCTCGCTGGGGGCCGCCTCCGCCCCGGCTTCTCCACGGCCTGTCGCCGGCGCGCTGGCCCCGCCCAGACCCGCAGTTGAGCCCCCCGCCGCCGCATAGGCCTTGACCGCCGCGCCCAGTTCCCGCGCCAGCGCCGCCGCCATGCGGGCTGCGCCCCTGGGATCGCCGATCATGGCCATCTGCAGCATCTGCAATCGCGCCTTGATCTGTTCGATCTTTTTCTTGGCCGCCGCCTTCTTCTCTTCCGAAGCGTTGCTGGTACGCTGTTTCAGGCTCTCGACCGCCGCGCGGGCGTCGTTCAGCTTGGCGTCGGCCAAGGCCTGTTGACGCTGTTCGCGCGCCGTTGTCGGTTCGGGTTTGGCCGCTTGGACTGCGGGAAACAGGGAGCCGATGTTCATGGCCGAACATGCTCGGCTGCGTCGCCTAACGCGGCGTAAACGTCGCTGAACAGCGTGACGCTCGCCCTTTCGCTCGAGTTTTGGCATAAGCCCGCGATGAAGTTCCTCGACCAGGCCAAGATCTACATTCGTTCGGGCGCGGGCGGCGCCGGCGCCGTCTCGTTCCGACGTGAGAAATTCATCCCCAACGGCGGCCCCGACGGCGGCGACGGCGGCAAGGGCGGCGACGTCTGGGTCGAGGCGGTCGACGGGCTCAACACCCTGATCGACTATCGCTACCAGCAGCACTTCAAAGCCCAGACCGGCCACCACGGCCAGGGCCGCCAGATGCACGGCGGCAAGGGCGACGACGTGATCCTGCGCGTTCCGGTCGGCACCCAGGTTCTGGACGAGGACAAGGAAACCGTCCTGCTCGACATGGACAAGCCGGGCCAGCGCGTGAAGCTGCTGTCCGGCGGTAATGGCGGCTGGGGCAACACCCGCTTCAAGGGCCCGACCAATCAGGCCCCGACCTTCGCCAACCCCGGTCAGGAGTTTCAGGAGCGCTGGGTCTGGCTGCGGCTGAAGCTGATCGCCGACATCGGCCTAGCCGGCCTGCCCAACGCCGGCAAGTCGACCTTCCTGGCGGCGGTCTCGGCGGCCAAGCCCAAGGTGGCGGACTATCCCTTCACCACCCTGACGCCCAACCTCGGCGTGGTGGACCTGAGCCCGTCGGAACGCTTCGTCATCGCCGACATCCCCGGCCTGATCGAGGGCGCCCATGAAGGCGCCGGCCTCGGCACCCGCTTCCTGGGTCACGTCGAGCGTTCGGCCAGTCTGATCCACCTGATCGACGGCACCCAGGACGACGTGGCCGAGGCCTATCGCATCATTCGCGGCGAGCTCGATGCTTACGGAGAAGGTCTGGCCGACAAGGTCGAGTTGCTGGCCCTGAACAAGATCGACGCCCTGTCGCCCGAAGAACGCGAAGAGAAGATCGAAGCGCTGAAGGCCGCGTCGGGCAAGACCCCCTTCCTGGTCTCCGGCGTGTCCGGCGAAGGCGTGACCGAACTGCTGCGCGCCGCCTGGGCCGAGGTCCGCCAGACCCGCGGCGAGATCGTCGCCGAGGGCGACGACATCGTCCCCGAGACGCCGGGCGGCTGGCAGCCGTAAGACGACAAAGTCTTTCCTCCCCATTTCATGGGGAGGTGGCGCGGGCGCGCAGCGTCCGTGACGGAGGGGGCGGCGCCGCCCCTAGCCCGTTCCAGCGCCTGAAAATCCAGACGCCGCGCCGCCCCCTCCACCGCTACGCGGTCCCCCTCCCCACACAGTGGGGAGGAAAGCGGAAGTGCAGATGACGCGACCGCCGCCGCCCCCTATGTTCGCGCCATGACCGACGCGCCCGCCGACACCACCGCCCGCCCCCTGACCCAGGACGGACCGCCGCCCCGGCTGTGGCTGATCGACGCCTCGGCCTATATCTTCCGCGCCTATCACGCCCTGCCGCCTCTGACGCGCAAGTCGGACGGCCTGCCCGTCGGCGCGGTTCAGGGCTACTGCAACATGCTGTGGAAGCTGATCCGCGACATGAAGGGCGAGGACGGCCCGACCCATCTGGTCGCCGTCTTCGACCACTCGGAAAAGACCTTCCGCAACACCCTCTACGACCAATACAAGGCCCACCGTCCCCCGGCGCCCGAGGACCTGGTGCCGCAGTTCCCCCTGGTGCGCGAGGCGACCGCCGCCTTCGGCGTGCACGGCATCGAACTGCCCGGCTATGAGGCCGACGACCTGATCGCCACCTATGCCTGCAAGGTCCGCGACCTGGGCGGCGAAGCGGTCATCGTCTCGTCCGACAAGGACCTGATGCAACTGATCGGCGACGGCGTCGTCATGTACGACCCGATGAAGGACCGCCGCCTGGACGAAGAGGCCGTGTTCGAGAAGTTCGGCGTCACCCCCGACAAGGTGGTCGAGGTTCAGGCCCTGATCGGCGACAGCGTCGACAACGTCCCCGGCGCCCCCGGCATCGGCCCCAAGACGGCGGCCCAGCTGATCCACGAATACGGCGACCTCGATACGCTTCTGGCCCGCGCGGGCGAGATCAAGCAGCCCAAGCGGCGCGAGACCCTGATCAACTTCGCCGACCAGATCCGCCTGTCGCGCGAACTGGTGACCCTGACCTGCGACGCCCCGGCGCCCGAGGCGGTCGACGACTTCCTGATCCGCGATCCCGACCCGGCGGTTCTGGCCGAATTCCTTGAGCGGATGGAGTTCCGTTCCCTGCTGCGCCGCGTCGGCGACGGCAAGGCGCCGCAAAAGGAAGGCTCGACCTTCGCGCGCCAGCCCTCGGCCCCGGTCGCCACGCCGCGCTATGGCCAGACCGAGGTCGCGACGCCCGACGCCGTCCACGACTTCGATCGTGACAGGTATGAGTGCGTGCAGACGCTGGACGATCTGGACCGCTGGATCGCCCGCGCCCGCGCCGCCGGGGTCATCGGCTTCGACACCGAGACCGACGCCCTGTCGGCCACCCACGCCGGCCTGTGCGGCGTCTCCATCGCGGTCGGGCCGAACGAGGCCTGCTACATCCCCCTGACCCATGAGCATGAACCGAGCGGAGACGCTGGCCTCAGCGGCGGCTTCGACTTCGGCCTGGAACCAGCCCAAGGCGAGACGCGCGAGCCGCTGACCCAGATTCACAAGCCGACGGCGCTGGAACGCCTGAAGACCCTGCTGGAAGACCCCGCCGTCCTGAAGGTGGGCCAGAACATCAAATACGACCTCGCCGTCATGGCCCGGCGCGGCATCCGCGTGTCCCCGATCGAGGACACCATGCTGATCTCCTATGTGCTGGAAGGCGGGCTGCATGGTCACGGCATGGACGAGCTGGCGCGCCTGCACCTCGGCCACGAGCCCATCCCGTTCAAGAGCGTGGCCGGCACGGGCAAGAGCCAGAAAAGCTTCAAGCACGTCGAGCTGCAACCGGCGACCTGCTACGCCGCCGAGGACGCGGATGTGACCCTGCGCCTCTACAGGCTGCTGAAGCCGCGCCTGGCCTCTGAGCGCCTGACCACCGTCTATGAGACGCTGGAACGGGGGATGCCCGCGGTTCTGGCCGACATGGAATTGGCCGGGGTGCGGGTCGATCCCGACCGCCTGCGTTCGCTGTCCTCGACCTTCGGCCAGCGCATGGCCGAGCTGGAGGAGCAGGCGCACAAGCTGGCGGGCCGTCCCTTCAACGTCGGCAGCCCGCGCCAGATCGGCGAGATTCTGTTCGGCGAGATGAACCTGCCCGGCGGCAAGAAGACCGCGTCCGGCCAATGGGGCACCGAGGCCAGCGTGCTGGAAGAGCTGGCCCTGAGCCACGACCTGCCGCGCGCCATCCTGGACTGGCGTCAACTGTCCAAGCTGAAGGGCACCTATACCGACGCCCTGGTGGCGGCCTCCGATCCGACCACGCACCGGGTCCACACCTCCTATCAGTTGGCGGCGGCGACGACGGGGCGTCTGGCCTCGTCTGATCCCAACCTGCAGAACATCCCGATCCGCACCGAGACCGGCCGCCTGATCCGTCAGGCCTTCATCGCCTCGCCCGGCCATGTGCTGATCAGCGCCGACTACAGCCAGATCGAGCTGCGCCTTCTGGCCCACATCGGCGACATTCCCGAGCTGAAGAAGGCCTTCAAGGCCGGCCTCGACATTCACGCCGCCACGGCGTCCGAAATGTTCGGCGTCCCGGTCGAGGGCATGCCGTCGGAAACCCGCCGCCGCGCCAAGGCCATCAATTTCGGCATCGTCTACGGCATCTCGGCCTTTGGTCTGGCCAATCAGCTGGGCATCGATCAGGGCGAGGCCGCAGCCTATATCAAGACCTATTTCGAGCGCTTCCCCGGCATCCGCGCCTACATGGATCAGACCAAGACCTTCGTGAAGGAGCACGGCTTCGTCACCACCGTCTTCGGTCGTCGCATCCACATCCCGGCCATCCATTCCAAGTCGGGGGCCGAGCGGCAGTTCGGCGAGCGCGCCGCCATCAACGCCCCGATCCAGGGCGCCGCCGCCGACATCATCCGCCGCGCCATGATCCGTATGCCGAACGCCTTGGCCGAGGCGGGTCTGAAGACCCGCATGCTGCTGCAGGTCCACGATGAACTGATCTTCGAAGCCCCCGAGGCCGAGGCCGAGCGCGCCTTGGCCCTGGTGCGTCAGATCATGGAGGGCGCCGCCGACCCCGCCGTCGCCCTGACCGTGCCCCTGGTGGTCGAAGCCAAGGCCGCCGCCAACTGGGACGACGCCCACTGACCGGCCGTTGAGGTTTTCTATCCGATCGCTGCAAACTTCTAAATGAAACACGCGGCAATCGCGGCTGTTCGGGGTGAAAATTTCGCCTAAACCTTGCCTCATTGGAACATCACTCCAAGAACAAGGTTCAGTTGTGAAAAAGAGTCTGCTGCGACTGTCGGTCGCCGCCATCGCCCTGACGGCGGCCGTCCCCGCCTTCGCCCAATCCGCCCCGGCGCCGGTTCAGGCCGAGACGCCCGAACCCGAGGCCGCCTCCACGGTTGACGAGGTCGTCGTCACCGGCTCGCGCATCCGCCGCGTCGATCTGGAGGGCGTCGCCCCGGTCTCGGTCATCACCGGCGAGGCCATCGACACGCGCGGCTTCCGCAGCGTCTTCGACGCCCTCAGCCAGGCGACCCAGAACACCGGCTCGGTCCAGGGCGAGGACTTCGGCGCCACCTTCACCCCGGCGGCCAACGTCATCTCCCTGCGCGGGCTCGGCCCCAACCACACCCTGGTCCTGCTGAACGGTCGGCGGGTGGCGGAATATCCCTCGGCCTACAACGGCTCGGTCAATGCGGTGAACCTGGCCAACCTGCCCAACGCCGTGGTCGACCGGATCGAGGTCCTGACCGGGGGCGCCGGCGCCATCTACGGCTCGGACGCCATCGCCGGGGTGGTCAACATCAAGCTGAAGCAGAAGACCGACGGCTTCGACGCCTCGCTGCGTTATGGCGGCACCGAGCAGGGCGGCGGCGAGAACTGGCGCGCCCAGCTGTCGGGCGGCCGCAGCTGGGACCGTCTGGATGTGGTCGGCAGCCTGGAATACAGCCAGCGCGACGCCATCTTCTGGGGCGACCGCGAGATCAGCGAGTCCTACACCCGCTACGCCGAGCCGGGCACGGTCCCGCCGGCCCTGTTCTCGAACCGCAACCCGATCACCCGCGCCTATTATGATCCGCCCGCCGGCCTGTGCGAGGGCCTGGGCGCCTTACAGGGCGGCACGGTCGAGCGCGTGGTCGCGGCCAGCGGCGGTTCCTATTGCGGCAGCGACGCCTATTACAGCACCCGCACGATCCAGACGCAGAAGGAGTCGGGCAACGCCTATCTGGGCCTGACCTATCACCTGAACGACGATACCGAGGTCTTCGGCGAGTTCCTGTACGGCAAGACCCATGTCGACAACGTCGTGCGCTCGTTGAGCTGGAACAAGGCCTTCTGGAACGATGCCGCCGGGCGACTGGAGACCTGGAACCGGGTGCTGACGCCCGAGGAGACAGGCGGCGCCTTTGGCGTCGGCAACCGCTACGACGAGGAGAACTGGAACGCGGTCCTGGGCGTGCGCGGCCACATCGGCGACTGGCGCTATGAGGCGGCCTTCAACCGCTCGGAATACATCAGTGACCAGAGCCGTGTGCGGCTGCTGACCGGGATCGACGACCTGTTCCTGGGCGCACAGCAAGGCGCGCGCGACGTGGCGGGCACCACCCAGCCGGTCTATGCGCCCGCCGCCAACCGCCTCTACACGCCCCTGACGCCGGGCGAGTTCGGCACGGTCGCCGACCGCTTCACCGACCACAACACGTCCTGGCTACAGGACTTCACCGTCTCGGTGGACGGCGACCTCTGGCGCCTGCCCGCCGGGCCTCTGCAAGCCGCCGCCGTGGTCGAGATCGGCGAGCAGGGCTACAAGAACCAGCCCGACGCGCGCCTGAACACCGGGATCGCCTGGAACACCAGCGGCTCGCAGCCCTCGGGCGGCGAGCGCAAGCGTCAAGCGGCAGGTCTGGAACTGCGCGTGCCGATCCTGGAGCAACTGACCGCCACCGTCGCCGGTCGCTACGACCGCTACGAATACCGTGGCGAGTCGGTCGACAGCCCGACCTACAGCCTGGGCCTGCAGTACCGGCCGATCCCCAGCCTGATGCTGCGTTCCAGCTATTCGACCAGCTTCCGCGCCCCGGACATGAACTACATCTTCGCCACCGAGACGCGCGGCTACTACCCCGGCGTGACGGACTATTATCAGTGCCGGCTGGACGAGCAGGACTATTCCAGCTGCGACATCCAGTACAACATGGACTTCACGCGCGGCGGCAACGCCGAGCTGCAGCCGGAGAAGGGCAAGTCCTTCACCGCCGGCTTCGTCTGGACGCCGACCAAGGCCTTCGACATCCAGTTCGACTATTATGATCTGGAGATCAGCCAGCAGGTGACGTCGCTGAGCGAGGACATCATCCTGCGCACCGAGGCGGACTGCCGCATCGGCCGCACCCCCAGTGGCGGGACGGTCGATCCCAACTCGGCCCTGTGCCTGGACTATGTCGGACGGGTGGCGCGCAATCCGGCCAGCGCCGCCATCAACCCGAACCAGGTCACGCGCATCACCGTCAACCCGATCAATGCGGCCAGCGAGACGACCCGCGGCTTCGACGCCACGGTCAACGCCCGCCGTACGTTCGAGCGTTACGGCCTGCTCAGCGGCAGCCTGACCTACACCAAGGTTCTGGAGCACGAGTACCAGCAGTTCGAGGGCGATCCGACCTTCGACTATCTGCGCGACCTGTCGCGTCAGTCGGACTGGCGCGACCGCATGTCGGGCAGCGTCACCTGGGACGTGGGGCCGTGGACGACCACCCTATATGGCGTCCGCTACGGGACTATTCCGACCAATGACTACGCCTCGGAGCGCGACCCCTACGCCGTGTTCAACGCCAGCGTGCGCTACCGCGTGAACGACAAGGCCTCGGTCTCGGTGATCATGAACAACATCGCCGACCGCTACCCCGAGGACCGCACCGGCGGATGGCCGAACTATTCGATCGGCTGGTACGACATCTACGGCCGTCAAACCTGGGTCCAGTTGGACTACAGCTTCTGACACTTGGAGGGGGCGGCGACGTCCCCTCCCCTTTTACCGGCGACCAGTCTAGGCTGACCAGCCTTGCTGCAGGAGCCAAGCATGAGCCTCGACCCCGAAATCCACGACAACGCCGAAGCCACCCGATACGAGCTGACGGTCGACGGCCAGACCGCTGTGGTCATCTACAACAAGGTGGCGGGCGGTCTGCTGATCACCGAGACCATCGTGCCGATCCCGCTGGAGGGCCGCGGCATCGCCAGCCGCATGGCCAAGCACGTCCTGACCGATCTGAAGGAACGCGGCCTGGTCATCCTGCCGACCTGCCCTTTCTTCGCCGGCTATCTGAAGAAGCATCCCGAATACGCCGAGGTGGTGCATCCCAGCTATCGCATCGCGCTCGGTCTTTAAGAGGGGCCTCTGAGGTCGCTTCATGGGCGCGCGCCTGCTAGGGCCAGCCCATGAAGTCTTCAGATCTCGACGTCCTGATCGTCGGCGCCGGCGCAGCCGGCATGATGTGCGCCATCGAGGCGGGCAAGCGCGGTCGCCGCGTGCGCGTCATCGACCACGCCCGCGCGCCGGGCGAGAAGATCCGCATCTCGGGCGGCGGGCGCTGCAACTTCACCAATACGAGAACCAGCGGGGCTGAGTTCCTCAGCGAGAACCCGCGCTTCGCCCTGTCGGCGCTGAAGCGCTTCACCCAGCACGACTTCCTGAAAATGGTCGAACGCCACGGCATCGCCTGGCACGAGAAGACCCTGGGCCAGCTGTTCTGCGACGACAGCGCCAAACAGATCATCCGCATGCTGACGGATGAGATGAAGGCGGCGGGCGTGACCCTGTCCTTAGGCCTCGGCGTCAAGGCCATCACCCGCGACGGCCAGCGTTTCACCGTCGATCTGGATGACGGCACGCGCGTTTCAGCGGCGTCTCTAGTGGTGGCCACCGGTGGCAAGTCCATCCCCAAGATGGGCGCGACGGGATGGGGCTATGACGTCGCCCGCCAGTTCGACCTGAGAGTGACCGAGACGCGCCCGGCCCTGGTGCCTCTGACCTTCGAGCCCGGCCTGCTGGAACAGCTCAAGCCGCTGGCGGGCGTGGCCGTGGACGCGATCGTCAAAACCGCCCCGAACTCGGCCTCAAGTAGCCCGAAGGGCGATAGGCCCCAGTTCAAAGAAGCCATGCTGTTCACACACCGGGGCCTGTCCGGCCCGGCGATCCTGCAGATCAGCTCCTACTGGCGCGAGGGCGAGGCCATCACGGTCAACATGGCCCCCAGCGAGGACATCGCCGCTCGACTGCTGGCGGCCAAGACCGAGAACGGCAAGCAGGCGGTGCATACGGCGCTGGGCCACATCATTCCGCGCCGTCTGGCCGAGGTCGTCTGCGCCCGCGAGGGTCTGGCCGGCAAGCTGGCCGAGGTCGGCGACAAGAAGCTGCGAGCCATGGCCGAGACGGTCAACGCCTGGACCGTCAAGCCGGTCGGGTCCGAAGGCTATCGCACGGCCGAGGTGACCCTGGGCGGGGTCGACACCGCCGCCCTGGACCAGCAGACGATGGAGGCCAAGTCGGTCCCCGGCCTCTTCTTCATCGGCGAGGTCGTCGACGTCACCGGCTGGCTGGGCGGCTATAATTTCCAGTGGGCCTGGTCGTCAGGCTGGGCGGCGGGCCAGAGCTGCTAGGTCTGGGCCGCCGCCCCCTGCGGCGTCTGGGCAGGTTGTCGGGCGCGCGCGCCATCCCTAACTCTATCCTCAGCGGGACGGGCCCCTCTGGCGGCGCTTCGGCGACGTGATGTCGGACCGCATCATTCGACGATTGAGGACCCTATGCCCCTATTGATGTGCCCCAACGACAACGCCGCCATGCAGACCCTGGACCGCAACGGCGTCCAGTTCGACATGTGCCCGACCTGTCGCGGCGTCTGGCTGGATCGCGGCGAGCTGGAAAAGCTGATGGCCAGCGCCGCCGAGGAAGGCCGCGCCACCGCCCCGCAGGCCGCACCGCAGCCGACCTATCAGCAGCCGATTCAGCAGCAGCAACCGTGGGGCGGCCAGCCGCAGGGCTATCGCGAACCGCCGCGCTACAAGGACGATCGTCACCGCGACGACGACTATCACTACCGCAAGAAGAAGAAGCGGATGGACATCTTCGACATCTTCGACTGAGGGCTCAGGCCGCCAGACCGACCGCCTTCATCAGGGGGCGAAGGGCGCTGACCGCCTCCGGGGCCGCGCCCAGGGCGGTCCGCACCTCCGGCGCCCGCAACAGCTTGACCGCCTCCGCCCTGGCGCGATCCGCAACCGGGCCGCTCGGACCGACTTCGGCCGCCGCCAGACGCAGCAGGGCCGTCAGCCGTTGCGGCGGCGGTGCGGGCGCGCGCGCGATCTGGGCCGTCAGCTTGGCGTCGGCCTCGACCGCCCCGCCGACGACGCCGAGCGCCGTCACGATGGCGTCCCGGTCGCGCTCTGACAGCGCCGCATTCCCCACCGCCCGCTGCAGGCCGGCCAGGATCAGCAGCTTCTGGCCCGGCGCCTGGCCCGAAGCCCGCATCTCGGTCTCGAACCGCAACGAGGTGACGCAGGCGTCCAGCCAGCGCGCCGCCGAACGCTTGTTGGCCCCGCCGGTGACGTTTTCGCACAGCCGCGCCAGACGCTCGACCTCGCTCAGCACGTTCGGGCAGCCGCGCACATAGGCGGCGACGAAGTCGGCGGTGACCAGGCTCTTGGAGCGCTCGCTGAAGGCGGTCTGCACCTCTTCCAGCGTCAGCAGCCGGCCCGCCGTCGCGGTCAGCGTCATGGCCAGGGCGCGCAAAATGTCGATCTCGCCCTCGGCGTCGCCAGGGCGCAGCCGTCGCTGGCTCATCAGTTCACGCACCACCATGCGCGCCAACGAGGCGGCCAGCAGAGGGAACTCGCCCGCCGCCAACCGTTCGCCCAGACGCACCGGGCCGCCTTCGACCGGCGGGATCAGAACCGCCAGCTTCTCGTCATGGGCGATCAGGGCCGCGATTTCGCGCGGCGCCACCATCCGCACCACAGCCGCCAGGCTGGCGCCCTGATCCAGCGCCGGTCCGACGATCTGGGCCAGACTGGCGCGCGACCCCAGCAGTTCGCACAGGACCTGCTCAACCGGCACCATGACCAGGGCGCGCGGCGGTCCGTCCGCCGGCGCACGCTCGCAAAGGTCCATCAGTCGATCCAGACGCGCCCGCGCGCTGGGCAGGCCCTTCAGCGCCCCGGCGACCACGCCGCCCATGATGAAGGCGCGATCCGCCGCCCCGCTCAGCCGATGCGCCACATCGGCGATCGAGCGCGCGTCCAGGCTGGGAAAGAGATGACGTCGCCCCGCCTGCAACAGGCGCTCGATCGCCTGCTCCGCCAGGCGTTGATAGTGGCGCACAAGGTCGTGGACCGGCTGACTCGTGCTCTGGCTCTCGGGCACGGCGATCTTCTGAATGGCGTGCTGCAGTTCGACGCCCGAAGCCTCGAGCCGCTCGGCCAGGTCAGGGCGATGCAGCAGTTCAAAGGCCGTGGCGCCCTGCCGGTTCAGCCAGTCCTCCAACACCCGCCCCAGCAGATCACGAGCATGAGGGGCGTAGAGATCCTGAACGCCTCGGCAACTGGGGCCGCGATTGTCCTCGCGCACCGGCGCCTTGCGTTTCAGTTCGGGCGCGCCGCGCGTCAGGACGACGACGCTGGCGAACTCCATGGTGTCCGGGTCCAGGGTTTCCTTGGTGACGCGCACGGCGCAGGCCTGGCCGTCGCGCAGCAGATCCTCGGCGGTCTCGATCGCTGTCTTGCGGTCCTCGGTCGCCATCGACAGCGACCAGGACGCCGGCGGCGTCTTGCGAACATAGATTTCGTAGTGAACCGGACCGGCCATGGCGACTTTCGTGCGTATCTGACCGCTATCCTGGCCCTTCAGCCTTTAAGGCGAGGTTTCGCCATTTCCCGGCCAAGGTTGAAAGACAGGCTCTGGCGAACCATCTGCTGTGGCCGTAATGTCACCGCGAGAGAATAGAACGGTTACGCTTGTCGCGCGTTGAGCAATCGACTCGCGACGGTTGATCGAACGACCGCCGCCGCCCGCACTAAGGAGAAGCCCTTGGCCAACATCACCCTGGTCGACGACGACGAGAACATCGTCGCCTCCGTGTCCCTGGCCCTGGAAAGCCATGGCCACAAGGTCACGGCCTATCACGACGGCGCCTCGGGCCTGGAGGCGCTGGAGACCACGCCCCCGGATCTGGCGATCCTGGACGTGAAGATGCCGCGCATGGACGGCATGGAGGTGCTGCGCCGCCTGCGCCAGACCTCGCAGATTCCGGTCATCATGCTGACGTCCAAGGACGAGGAGATCGACGAGATCCTCGGCTTCAACCTCGGCGCCGACGACTATATCCACAAGCCCTTCAGCCAGCGCCTGCTGATCGAGCGGGTCAAGGCCCTGCTGCGCCGCACCGGCGCCGACGGCGGCGAGGTCGAGACGGCCGCCGAAGCCGCCGGCAAGGCCATCAAGCGCGGCAAGTTGTCGATGGACCCGGCCCGTCACGAGAGCACCTGGGAAGGCCGCCCGGTCAAGCTGACCGTCACCGAGTTCCTGCTGCTTCAGGCCCTGGCCCAGCGCCCCGGCTTCGTGAAGAGCCGCGACAGCCTGATGGACGCCGCCTACGACGATCAGGTCTATGTCGATGACCGCACCATCGACAGCCACGTCAAACGGATGCGAAAGAAGTTCCGGGTGGTCGATCCCGAATTCGACGCGATCGAGACCCTGTATGGCGTCGGTTACCGCTACCGCGAAAGCTGAGACCGAGGACGCTCGGCCGAGACGCCGTTTCCGCTTCGGCGGATCGCGCCTCGGCGGCTTCATTCTCGCGCTCAACCTGCTTAGCCTGCTGATCCTGTTCGGCGGGGCCTTGGCCCTGAACGAATGGCAGCGCGGCCTGATCGAGGCGCGCCAGGAATCCCTGTCGGTCCAGGCCAAGCTTCTGGCCAATGTGCTGGGCGAACTGGGCATCACGCGGGGCGAGCCCTATCCGATGCTGGACCCCGGCGCCGCGGGTCTGTGGCTGCGCGACAACTTCATTCCCGAGGGCCAGCGCGCGCGCCTCTATGATCAGGACGGCCTGATCGTTTCCGACAGCTTCGCCGTCACCGACGCCATTCCGGGTCAGGCCTTGGCGCCCGCCAACCCCGCCGGCACCGCCCTGGCGCCCGAGGCGCTTTCTCCGCGCGAAACCGCTCGGGTCAAGCGCGCCAACGCCGAACTTTCAGCCGAGGTCGAGCGCGCCCTGCAAGGCGCGCCCCAGGCCGACATCCGCCGCAACGAAAACGGCGACCGCGTGGTTTCCGTCTCCCTGCCCGTGCGCCATGTCCAGCAGGTCCTGGGCGTCCTGACCCTCGAAGCCGGCGACGTGGACGAGACCCTGGCCGCCCAGCGCCGCGCCCTGACCCCCTTCGCCCTGGTGGCCCTGGCGGTGAACCTGTTGTCGGCCCTGGTGCTGCACATGTTCGTGGCGCGCCCCGTCATGCGCCTGTCGGCGGCGGCGGATCAGGTGCGCCTGCAACGCGCCCGCGCCATCTCCCTGCCCGACCTTGAGGACCGCAAGGACGAGATCGGCGACCTGGCCCGCGCCCTGGAGTCGATGACCGACACCCTGTCGACGCGGATGGACGCCATCGAGCGCTTCGCCGCTGACGTCAGCCACGAGATCAAGAACCCCCTGACCTCGATCCGCTCGGCCCTGGAAACCCTGCCCCTGGTCAAGACCGACGAGCAGAGGGCGCGCCTGACCAATCTGCTGCAACAGGACGTGCGCCGCCTGGACCGCCTGATCACCGACATTTCCAACGCCTCGCGCCTGGACGCCGAGCTGTCGCGCGACCGCCCGCGCCTGATCGACCTCAACGAACTGCTGGGCGACATCATCGCCGTCTATGAGGGCGGTCAGAAGCCGGGCGAGGCCGGCGTCCGCTTCGCCTCGACCGCCGAGGCCGCCAAGGTCCTGGGCCGCGACATCCCCCTGGGCCAGGTCTTCCGCAACCTGATCGACAACGCCCGCTCCTTCAGCCCCGCCGATGGCGAGGTCCGGGTGCGCCTGGAACGCGACGACAGCCGCCCCGACTGGCCCCTGCGCATCCGGGTCGAGGACGATGGCCCCGGCATTCCGCCCGAAAACCTCGAGACCGTGTTCGAGCGCTTCTACACCTCGCGGCCCAAGGGCACGGCCTTCGGCGCCAACTCGGGCCTGGGCCTGTCCATCGTGCGCCAGATCATCGACGCCCACGGCGGTCGCGTTCATGCCGAGAACCGCACAGACGAGACCGGCGCCGTGGTCGGCGCCCGCTTTGAAGTCCTGCTGCCCCTGGCCGGACGTCGCCCATGAGCGCGCCGATGCAACCGATCCACGCCACCGCCGTCGCCTGTCGCACGGCCGCCGGTTGGCGCGGCGTCCTGATCCAGGGTCCCTCCGGCGTCGGCAAGAGCGACCTGGCCCTGCGTCTGATCGGTAAAGGCTGGCGACTGATCGCCGACGACTGGACCCACCTGTGGGCCTCGGACGGCGCCCTCTACGCCGCGACGCCGGCCGCGATCGCCGGCCGGATCGAGGTGCGCGGCCTGGGCATCGTCGCGGTCCCGATCCAGCCTCTCGCTCGGATCGTCCTGGCCGTCGCCTGCACGCACGAGGCCATTGAGCGCCTTCCCGAAGCCGACAACTGGGCCTGGCAGGACGTGGCGATTCCGCGACTGCGGCTGGACCCCCGCCCCGCCTCCGCCGGGCAGGTCGTCGCAACCGCGCTCGCGGCTCTTTGAACCCGCGCGCGATTAGCCTATGAAGGCCGGCTTGCAGATCAGTTTGGACGCCCCAAGGGCGTTCGCTGAGAGCAGAAGCGCGGGGCGTATTGTCTTGGTGAAGCCTTCATGATCGGGCTGGTGATCGTCACCCACGGGGGCCTGGCCTCTGAATTCCTGGCGGCGATGGAGCACGTGGTCGGCCCTCAGCGGGGCGTGGCCGCGATCTGCATCGGCCCCGAAGACGACATGGAGCGGCGCCGCCGCGACATCGTCGATGCTGCGGCCGCCGTGAACGACGGCGACGGCGTCATCCTGTTGACCGACATGTTCGGCGGCACGCCGTCCAACCTGGCCATCTCGGTCATGGAGCAGACCCACGCCGAGGTCATCGCCGGCCTGAACCTGCCCATGCTGATCAAGCTGGCCAGCGTGCGCACCCGCGAGAGCCTCGAGACCTGCGTCGCCCATGCTCAAGACGCCGGGCGCAAATACATCTCGGTCGCCTCCTGGGTTCTGGCGGGCGAGAAATGACTGATACTCCCGTTCAGGGGCCGATCCAGGTCACCGTCGGCATCTGCAACCAGCGCGGCCTGCACGCCCGCGCCTCGGCCAAGTTCGTCAAGCTGGCCTCCAGCTTCGAGTCCGAGATCCGCGTCACCCGCGACGGCGTCACGGTGGACGCCCGCTCGATCATGGGCCTGCTGATGCTGGGCGCCGGCATCGGCTGCGGCGTGGATATTGAAGCCGAGGGTCCGGACGCCGCCGAAGCCATCGAAGCTCTCAGCGACCTGGTCGCCCGCAAGTTCGACGAAGACCAGTAAGGCCGCCGCCCGGCCGGGGTCAGTCTTGGCCTTCCAGGTCGTTCTTCAAGCGGTCGATCAGCGACAGGGCCTGGCCCGCATATTCGCTGATCCAGCGATCATGGATGTGCTTGATCGGCAGGGCGTTGAGGTGGTTCCAGCGCTCACGTCCCTCTCGCCGCGCCACCACCAGGCCGGCGCCTTCCAACACCTTCAGATGCTGCATGACGCTGCAACGATCCATGTCGGCAAAGCGGTCGCACAGCCCCCCGGTCGTGACGGGCCCATCGCGCAGACAATCGAGCAGCTGACGGCGTCGGGCATGAGCCAGCGCCTTGAAAACACGATCATCTTGCGCCTCATTTGACATGTTAGTTTTTTATAACATATCGTCTCTCTCTGCAAGCAAGGGAGGATCTGACATGTCTCTGGGTTTCACGGTCTCCGGCCGCATCGCCAAGCCGCCGCGCGACGTGTTCGACGCGGTCGTCAATCCGACAACGCTGAGCCGCTACTTCACGACCCTGGGCGGCGCCAGCGCGCCCCTGACGGCCGGCGCTGTCGTCACCTGGTGGGGCCTCGTTCCGGTCGAGGTCGACGAGGTCGTGCCCGAACAGCGCATCGTGCTGCGCTGGGACGCCGAGACGGCCGACGGACAGCCCGCCTACAAGACGAAAATCGTCATGGGGTTCGAGGCGCTGGAGGACGGCTCGACCTTCGTCACCATCGCCGAATCCGGCTGGATCGAAGACGCCGCGGGCCAAAAGGCCGCCTTCGCCAACTGCGAGGGCTGGAGCGCCATGCTGTCGGCCATGAAGGCCTGGCTGGAACACGGGATCAACCTGCGCGAGGGCTTCTACCCCTCCGAGATGCGCGGCGTCCTTCCCACCAGCACCGCGCGGAAGTGACGGGGCGGCGCGGCGGCATTCTGAGCAGAACGCCGCCCACTCGTCGCCCGCTGGAGCCGCCGACCGGCCGGTTTGTCAGGCGTAGCCCAGCAACTGCCGCAGCCCCGGCGCGTGGAAATCCACCAGTCGCTTCTGCTGCTCGGGCAGGGTCGCCGGGAAGTTCACCCCGGCCGGAAGCTTGAGGTTTTCACGCGCCGTGCGGCTCAATTTGCGATCCGAGCCGATACGGACCCTCGCCTTCCAGTCGGCTGGCATGTCGATGCCGCAGGCGTCCAGCAAGGCGCGGAAATACAGCTCGGACGACGGCGCGTCCAAATCCGCCAGCGCCGCCAGGATGTCCTCATATCGAACCAGATACGCGCCCGTCCCCAACCATGCGGCGGCATTGTGCGTATAGACATCGGCCAGGGCCGGCGTCTTTCCATGCAATCCGAAGATCATGAAGTTGAGCAGCATGTCGCCGTTGAACACGCCCGATTTCAGGTGCTCCAGATTTTCCTGATGAAAGGCGTCCGACACGAAAAATCGTGCGCGCGCCAGCACCCAGTCGTAGGGGTCGCGCACCAACAGGACATGACGGGCCGTGCGAATGTTGGCGACAGCCTGGTCGCTGAACAGGAGATGGGCGGCGCTTAGCCTGGGCGCATGAGGATTGAAGGCCTCCAGGTGCAGATGCATGTTGGGAATCTGCACGAAGTCCTGATCATAGTGTTGCTCGGCCGGCACGAACATTCTGACGATGTTGCGCAGCAGATGGGTCCCGCCCTTCGGCACGCTGTTGAGCAGGACCGGTTGACTGAGGGGCGCCTGCGGAAAACGCGCCACCAGCGCGTCCAGCGTGTCCGTGATCCCTGTAATGATGGCCATGCTTCTCCCCCGCCAGCACGTCATTGGTAGCGCAGCGCTCGTCGCTTCGCCCAGCCCGAATTGGACAAGAGGGCGGCGAGAAACCCGCCGCCCTCTCAACCTAGCCGCTCGATTTGATCAGAACGACTTGCTGACCCGCACGAAGACGCGACGGCCGTAGTAGGCCTCGGTGTATTGCGACGCCAGGATCGAGTTCCCGGTAGTCGAGTATTCGCCGATGATCGTCGAGGCCGCCGGCGGCTTTTCGTCAAACAGATTGGCGACGCCGCCGATCAGCTTCCAGTCATCGAACTCATAGCTCAGCGAGGCGCTGTGGAAGCCGGTGAACTCGGCGTCCGCCTTCACCTCGACCCGACGGCCGTCGATGGTGGTGAAGGGCGAACCATTCCCCTCCAGATACTCGCCCAGGCTGGACTGGTTGCCGATCCAGTCGAAGCCCCAGAAGGCCGTCCAAGGACCACGCGAGAAGCTGGCGTTGATATTGCCGACCAGTTCAGGATAGCCCACCTCGCCCAGAGGATCGACGGAGCTGTCGGCGAAGACCGCCGTGAAGTTTTCCAGGGTCCAGGTCGTCTGGCTATCAATCGTCAGTTCACCCCAAGGCGTCTCCGTCACGAAGCGGGCCGTGAAATCCAGACCCCGGTTGGTCTGTTCCGCGATGTTGATGAAGCTGTCGCGCACCTGGGTGATGCCCAGGGTCGGGTCCCGGTCGAACTGATTGCAGATCGGATCGGTCGGGAAGTTGTCCGACAGATAGCAGGCCGTCAGGATGCCGCCGGCGCCCAGGTTGGTGACCTGGTTGTTGATGTTGATGTCGAAATAGTCGACCGCCAGGCTGATCCCGGTATTGGGCGGCGTGATGATCACCCCCACGACCGTGGCTTTCGAGGTTTCCGGCGTCAGCACGCCCAGACCGCCGCCCGTCACAACCTCAGCCGAGGAATTGCCCCCGGTGAAGTCGCCAGCCACGCCGCCGCCCGGCCCTGCCGCATTGGTGCAGTTGTCATACAGCTTCTGCGTGACCGTGCCGTCGGCCAGACGATTGTCCAGGTTCAGGCAGGGGTCGATATTCCGCTGGCCCGCGAAGCTGGTCTGATCGGCGAGATAGAGTTCAAACAGGGCCGGCGCTCGGAACGAGGTGCCGTGGGTGGCGCGGAACCGCACCGCGTCGTTCACCGCCCAGTTCAGCCCGACCTTGTAGGTCGAGGCGTCGCCAGAGGTCTTGGTGTCGGTGTAGCGGCCCGAGAGGGACAGATCGAGATCCTGGATGAAGGGGTAGTCCTTCAACAGGGGCACGGCCAGTTCAACATAGGCTTCGCGCGTGTCCTCCGATCCCTCGGTGATGCCGGCGCCCGACAGGCCCCAACTGTTGTCCGCCAGCGTCACGTCGCCGGGCGTGTCGTTGATCTCGTCACGACGGATATGGAAACCCAGAGCCAGACCCAGCGGCCCCGCAGGCAGTTCAAACAGATTGCCGCCGATCGCGCCTTCCACATAGGTCTGTTCGTACAGGGTGTTGCCCGTTTCCGTATCGAACAGGAAGGCGCGTTCTTCCGCCGTCAGATCGCCGCGCAGGACGCGAGGATCGGCGAAATTCATGTCGATGCACTGACGGCCGCTGACAGGCAGGTTGGTGCCCACGCAGCTTTCCGTCTTGAAGTTGGTCGACGCCACGGCGTCGTCCAGGATCACATCCGACGTATAGTCGCCGTCGGAACGGCTGTACTGGGCGAAGATGTCCCACTTCCACGTGTTGGAGAAGAGGTTCAGATCACCCCGCAACCCGGCCACGCCGCGGATGTAGTCGACACGTTGCGACTGGTCGAAGTGGTCCGTGACGGGCGTCGCGCTCAGGTAGTAGTCACCGGTGAAACCGTTGACCGGGTCCCCGCCGGCCCCCATGCCGGTCGACGTATAGGTATAGTTCCAGAACTGGCGATAGCTGTCGGTTCGGCTTTCGCGACGGTTCAGCAGGAACTCGCCATAGACCTCCATGCCGCGCCCGATCTCATAGGCGCCGTCGATGAAGGCCGTATAGCGCTCCACCTCGGGCACGATCGACTCTTCGCGCGCGAAGGGATGGCTGGCGTTGACCACGGCGCGTGATGCCGCGTCATAGTTGACCAGATAGAAGCCGTCCGGCGCGCCCGGATACTGGGCGTCGATCGCGGGATTGGCCGGGCGCACCGGAATATGCTGACCCAGGTCGCCGTCATAGTCGTACTGGAAGCGACCGCTCCGACCCGTGAAGCCCGGCCCATAGACATAGACCTGTCCCCAGAGGGTGTCGTTACACGTCGGCTTGCCCGTGCGGGGATCAATGCGATCGGCGCGATTGCGAGTGCCCGGCTCGAACACATACTGGTTCTTGCAGATCAGGAAGTCGCGATCGCCGGCGCGCAGCGCCTCCTGGCGGTAATAGTCGCCAGAGATGTTGATATAGCCGCGATCGAACTTCTTACCGAAGGCGCCTGAGACATTGTATTGCTCGCCCCCGCCATCCAGCGGCGCCGTGGCGAACACGCCCATTTCGCCGCCGTCTCGGCCGCGGCTGGTGATCAGGTTGACCACGCCCGCGACCGCATCCGACCCATAGATCGACGAAGCGCCGTCCTTGAGCACATCGACGCGATCGATCGCTGACTGGGGAATGACGTTGAGATCAAAAGCGGACACGCCCCCACGCGTGCCCGCCGGGCCGGCACGACGTCCGTTGAGCAGCACGAGGGTTCGATTGGCGCCGAGCCCTCTCAGGGAAATCGTTGAGGCGCCGGGGCCGCCATCCGTGACAAAGGCGCTGGAGATGGTGCTGTTCACCTGGGGCGAACCGGCGGCGACAGTCGACGACTGCAGCATCTGGGCCGTATCGCTCAACCCGCGCGCCTGCGCCCGCTCGCTGGTGATCACCTGGACGGGCGAGGCGCTGGTGAACTCGTTCTTGGGGATCCGCGAGCCGGTGACGATGACTTCCTCGACCTGCGTCGCGCCCTCGTCTTGAGTAGCCGGCTCGGCCGTTTGAGCCAGAGCGGGAGATGCCGCTAGAAGCGCTGCCATTGCGCCCCCAACAAGAGAAGATGAGTCACGAAGGCGATTTCGAATAGTCATCTTGATTACGGCGTCCTTATTCAGAGCGCTGCGTCAGAAGCCTTAGAGAAGGCGTCCGCAGCAGACCATCACGGCCAGTTTCATCAAGCTTCTCCCAAAGCGCCCAAATTGCACCACCCAAACCGCAAAAACGCCATGATTGAACGAACCCCGTTGCACTATCGCAACAGCCATCGCCCATCCCCGTTTGCGCCCACGCCAAGCGTGGCGGCCGGGCCCCATTGGCCCTTCAGGACGGCGCCAGCGGACGCTCACCCTGAACGCAGGGCAAACAAGGTCCTGACAAACCCGCCCGTCTTGCCCCGACGAGCCCGGTCGATCCCAAGGCGGAACGCCAAGGCCCGTTTGAAGTTTGAGTAGGGTTCGGCGCCCTTGGATCGCGACCTCAAGAAGACGTTCGAGGTCAGGCGACCGCGCGCTGAGAATGAGAACTCGGGGACACCAAAATGCCTCACGCCCGCCCGACAGCCCCCGCCCCCACGCGCGGCCAAAGGGCGCCGTCATGAAGACCGTCCTGGTCACCGGCGCCGCCTCCGGCTTTGGCCGCGGCGTCGCCCTCGGATTGGCCCGGCGCGGCCACAAGGTGATCGCCGGGTGTCAGATCTGGCCCCAGGTCTGGGAACTGCGTCAGGCCGCCGTCGCCGAAGATCTGGACCTGCAGGTCGTCAAGCTGGACGTGCTGAACGAGATGGATCGCGCCAAGGCCTTTGAGCAGGACATCGACGTCCTGTTCAACAACGCCGGGATTATGGAATCCGGGCCGATGGTGGAGATCCCCCTGTCGGTCGTCCGTTCGGTGTTCGAAACCAACGTCTTCGCCGCCCTGGAACTGGCGCAGGGCTTCGCCCGTCAGATGGTCCGTCGCGGCGCCGGGCGGATCGTGTGGACCTCGTCGGTCGCCGGCCTGGTGAAGGTGCCTTTCGACGGCGCCTACGCCGCCTCCAAACATGCGGTCGAGGGCCTCTGCTCGGCCCTGCGCGAAGAGTTGAAGCCCTATGGGGTCCAGGTCGCAACGATCAATCCTGGCGCCTTTCGCACCGGGTTCAACGACACCGGCATGGAGGCGATGGATCAATGGTGGAGCCAGGGCGAGCGTGTCGTCGAACACTGGCCGGTGCGCGAACTGACCCATCAGCATGATCCGGCCGAGATGATCGCCGCCATGATCGAGGTGATTGAGGCGGACCACCCGCCCTACCGCACCGTCCGGCCTCAGGCGGCCCTGGACATGGCCCGTCGCGAGCAGGCCGAGGAATGGGAACTGACCGTGTGACCGTCGCACGCCCAGACTGGAGAACCCAGGCCCGACACGACTTCATCGTCGTCGGCTCCGGCGCCGGCGGCGGCCCCCTGGCCGCCAATCTGGTCGAGGCGGGCTTCAGCGTCCTGCTGCTGGAAGCCGGAGACGATCACGCCTGCCCCTACTACGACGTGCCGATCATGCAGGCCCACGCCAGCGAAGACGCCGCCATGCGCTGGGATTTCTTCGTGCGGCACTACGCCGACGAGACCCGTCAGCGGCGCGATCCCAAGTATCTCCCCCAACAGCAGGGCGTGCTGTATCCGCGCGGCGCGACCCTGGGCGGGTCGACGGCTGTCAGCGCCCTGGTCACCCTTTATCCGCACAACGCGGACTGGGATTATCTAGCGAAACTGACCGGCGATCCGGACTGGTCGGCCGAAGCCATGCGCGCGCGGTTTCAACGCCTTGAGGCCTGGCGCGGACCCGATCCCAACCCCGCCAACCCCGCCCGCCCCGGCGACGCCTCGCGTCACGGCTTCGACGGTTGGCTGAAGATCACCCGCGCCCGGCCCGACCTGGCCGGACGCGAGCCCGGGTTCCTCGACATCATCAACGCCATCGAGGCCGAAAGCCGTGCGACCTATGCGACGCCAGAGGCCGCCATCCTTCCCAATGACCCCAACGACTGGCGCTTCGGCAGCACGGGCGGCGAAGGCATGAGCTTCATCCCCGTCGCGGTCGATAACGGTCGCCGCAATGGCGCCCGCGAGCGGATACTGGCGGCCCGACAGGCCCATCCCGATCGTCTGGATATCCGACACCACGCCCTGGCGGCGCACATATTGTTCGACGGCGACCGCGCCGTCGGCGTGGCCGGCCTGGGCGGCGCGCACCTGTATGAAGCCGACCCGCAGGCGGCCCAGGCGCACGGCCCCGGCGCGCCCTTCGAGATCTATGCCCGACGGGAGGTGATCGTCGCCGGCGGAGCCTTCAACACGCCGCAACTGCTGAAATTGTCCGGCATTGGTCCTCGCGAGGAGTTGGAGCGCCTGGGCCTGCCCGTCCGCCTGGATCGCCCCGGCGTGGGCGCCAATCTTCAGGACCGCTACGAGGTGGGGGTGGTTCACCGCACCCTCCACGACTATCCGGTCTTCGCCGACGCAGCCCTGGACGTGCCCGGTCGCGACGGGGCCGCAGACCGACTGTTCCAGGAGTGGTTGGCCGACCGGGGTGGTCCCTACAGCACCAACGGCTCCCTGGCCGCCTTCATCGCCCGCTCCAGCGTAGCCGAGGGCGAGCCGGACCTGATCGTCTTCGCCCTGCCGATCGACTTCCATGGCTACTACCCCGGCTACGCCGCCGAGAGCGCGGGCAAGCACGACCGTCTGACCTTCGTCGTCCTCAAGGGCCACACGCGCAACCGCGCAGGAAGCGTGCGCCTGGCCTCTACCGATCCGCGCGTCCGACCGATCATCGACTTCGCCTACTTCGAGGAAGGGTCAGACGATCAAACGCGCGACCTGAAGGGCGTTGTCGACGGCGTCCGCATCGCGCGCCGGATCGCCTCGCGCCTGACCGGCATGATCGCCGAGGAACTGATCCCCGGCCCCCAGGCCGAGGATCAGGCCGCGCTGGAGCAGTTCGTCCGGGACCAGGCCTGGGGCCATCACGCCTCCTGCACCTGCGCTATCGGCGCCGACGACGATCCCATGGCGGTGCTGGACAAGGACTTCCGGGTCCGCGGGGTCCAGGGGCTGAGGGTGGTCGACGCCAGTGTCTTTCCTCGCATCCCCGGCCTGTTCATCGCCAGCGCGGTCTACATGGTCAGCGAACGCGCCAGCGACGTCATCATCGCCGACCACAGAACTCAATGCGAACTGAAACCTTGAAGGCCAGGAGTCGATCATGCGCGAAGGGATAGATCCCGCCGCTCCGCCCAGCGGAACCGGTTGCCAGGAGTGTCTGGAGACGGGGGGATGGTGGGTGCACCTGCGTCGCTGCGCCCAGTGCGGCCATGTGGGCTGTTGCGACAGTTCGCCCAGCCAGCACGCCACCGGTCATTTCCACGAAACCGGCCATCCTGTCATGCGCAGCTTTGAACCCGGCGAGGCCTGGTTCTTCGACTACTCCACCGGCAGGAGCTTTGCTGGCCCTGACCTGGCGCCGCCGCAGTCTCGGCCAGTGGATCAAGCGGTTCCGGGTCCTACCGAGCGGCTGCCGCGGGACTGGATGGACCAGGTCCGCTGACGTCTGGGCGGGGTCCGTCGCCAGAACACCACGCGCTGATGTCGTACCAGCGCAGCGCCAGACGACAGAAAGCCCCGCGGCGTTTGGGCAGCGGGGCTTTGATGTATTGGGTGCGGGAGCAGGATTTGAACCTGCGACCTTCAGGTTATGAGCCTGACGAGCT